>Ga0153915_10004135_pt1 | contig 13360 bp, 8 predicted proteins | sample Opewatmetagenome_2_FD_107003 | JGI IMG/M metagenome (GOLD analysis project Ga0153915, IMG submission 107003) | Freshwater wetland microbial communities from Ohio, USA - Open water 3 Core 3 Depth 3 metaG | ecosystem: Environmental > Aquatic > Freshwater > Wetlands | place: USA: Ohio, Lake Erie... | reverse complement strand
CCCAAGAAATTCCCTTCCAGGGATCATGTTCCCGATCTCTCCGGAGGCTTCACTCGCCCCCCGATAAAGGGCACCGTCGATGATAATGCCAGATCCAATCCCTGTGCTAAGAGCCACTAATACCATATTCTGTGTATTTTGGCCCACCCCAAACCACAATTCACCCAAGGCTGCCAGGTTCACGTCGTTATCTACAGTTACCGGTAAGCTGTATCGCTCCGCCAGCCTGGCTTTAAGTGGAAAATCTTTCCACTTCAGGGGGTAAGCCCATTTGACGATTCCATCTTTATGCAACGTGACACCTGGGACCCCTACCCCCACCCCGCGCACCCGTCGTCCGTGCAAGCTGGGGCTGGCTAACATGGTATCGATCAGTGTAACCAGATGGTTGTAATTAGCCTCCGCCGACGGGCCATAACGGTCTGTACTCACCTCATCGAGGATATTACCTCCCAGGTCGGAAATTGCTCCGTACATTTTCGTCCCACCCAGGTCGATACCCAGTACGACGTATCCATCCGCATTGAACTCTAAAAGCGAACGTCGCCTGCCGCCGCTCCATTCCGTGTCGCCGTGTAACCGTACAAATCCTTCCTCGACCAGCTCATCGACGATCCGCATGACAGTCGGCAGGCTGACATCCAACCGCTCCGCAATAGCAGAACGTGAGATCGGGCTTTCACGCCGGATGATCTCCAGGATCGCCGAGCGGTTGATAGCGCGCATTGCCGAAGCCGCGATGGTGAGAGGGTAAATCATATCAACCACATAGGAAATAACGCGTAACCTTCATTACTTACACGGTGTAACACCTAGTTACAGTCTGTAATTAACTTGTAGCAAATTTTTATAAAAATGTCAATACCCTTTTTATCGGAATTGTTCAAAACCATTCGGGATGAGTTCTATGCAAAGTGGACTTTCCCCTTGTCGAATAACAAACCCCGCTGTAAGATATCGGATATATGACTATTCCGCATAATATTCTGCTCGAGGCGATCGAAACCAGCCTCTACCTGCTACCTGAGCTACCAGGTCGGGTTGAATGGCTGCATATCACCGGTCTGCGCGGTCGCATCACGGCCGTATCGGACTTCTTCGCCAACCTGGTAGGAGCTGCGACACTTGGCAGCGAAAATGTTGATCAGACCATCCAGCAAGTTTTCAACCTCTTCACCAGCCAGAATAAAGAATTCGGTTGGATAATCGGGCCACGTTCTACTCCCACTGACCTTGCTGCGCGCTTGCTCAGGCTTGGGATGGAGCTGGATGTCGAGATGGCGGGTATGGCACTTACCGACCTGAGCGTTCCTATCCCTGTCAATCCTGAGGTGCATATCCGTGAAGCAACCCCTGCTGATCTCGAGCCTGCTAGTCGCCTGTTAGCTCCTGCCCTCGGTATCGGATTCGACGGTGCACACGTCGTCACCGAGTCCCTGCTGCTCAGCCCTTCAAGACTCCACCGGCGCGTCTATCTGGCTTTCCTGCCAAAAGTTGATGAACCGGTCGCTTACGCCAGCACGGTCCACCTGCCCGATCAACCGGTAGCTGTGCTCTTCTGCGCTGCCACAGCCGAGGCCTACCGCGGCCGTGGTATCTACACCAGCCTGGTAGCGCGCCGACTGGCAGATGCCCAGCGCGACGGCGCTCAGGCAGCCGTGATCCAGGCTGTGCGCCAAACTTCTGCCCCCATCTGTAGCAAGCTTGGTTTTAAGGAATTGGGAGAATTAGCGTGGTTCAATTGGTTTCCCGCATGACCATCCCTGACCCCTCCCTCGACCCCCTCCAAAACTACCCCGCCCAGATCCTCAAGAGTTACCAATCCCGCATCCTGAACGCCATCCTGGTAGCTTCCCTCTTGATCATCTTTGGTATGTTGATATTTAACATAATCAATTGGGGTAGGGATCCCGAATGGGGTACCTTCAACGTGATCACCGACATCATCACGGTTTTTATCGTGATCGGCGTCTGGTGGCTGAACTACCGCGGGCGGACTCTGATCGCCAGTTGGATCTTCATCATCATTACCGCGATCCTCATTCCCTTATCATACTCAATTGAGTTGTATAACCAGGCTGTCATGATCCTGGCCATTCCCGCCGTGCTTTCCAGTCTGCTCATCCAACCGTGGGTCTCGTTCTTTGTGGCTGCCCTCTCTACCCTGGCATACACCATTACCTTCATCTTGACCAACCAGGCCTTTCCATACGATTATTTCTCGGTGCTCAGCCTGTTTGTGCTGGCGCTGGTGTCTTTCCTGGTCACCCGTATATTAACCCAGACCATTCGCCAAGTCATCCAGGCTTACGATGAGACCATCCAGGGCTGGTCTATGGCGCTTGAGCTACGCGACCCACTGACCAAAGGGCATTCCGAACGAGTAGTGAAGCTAACCCTGCAACTGGCGCGCCTTCTAGGGGTTAAAGATGCACAGCTCATCCACCTGCGCCGGGGAGTGCTGCTGCACGACCTCGGCAAGATGGCTGTCCCCGACAGCATCCTCAACAAGGCTGGTCCCCTTACTGAGCTGGAATGGGAAGTGATGCGCAGGCACCCGATTTATGCCTACCAGTTCCTCTCTTCGATCGACTACCTGGCTCCCGCCCTCGAAATCCCATACTGTCACCATGAGAAATGGGATGGTACCGGTTACCCACGTGGCTTGAAAGGAGACCAGATTCCTCTCTCGGCGCGCATCTTCGCAGTGATCGATGTGTGGGATTCCCTCACCTCTGAGCGCGTCTACCGGTCCACCTGGTCCAAAGAGCAGGCTCTGGAATATATACATGATCAATCAGGAAAATACTTCGATCCCCGGGTAGTAAACACCTTTTACCAGGTAATCGCTGAAGGTCACATGGACGAGAATTTAATTACATAAAAAAGCACCCGAGCGGAAAACGCACTCGGATGCCCTCAGATGTGATCTGATATTATAAAACCTATTCCTCTTTTTTCTCTGAAGAAGGCTTACTTCCACTCTCCGCCTTCTTTTCCTCCGAGACCTTCGCCTCACCCTCGCCTTTTTTCTCTTCCGGCTTGCCATGCTCCCCGACCCGCGGTGCGCCCGACGGTGATTTGTGATCGGTCGCGTAAAAGCCCGATCCCTTGAAGATGATCCCCACGGGCTGATACACCTTTTGCAAAGTTTTCTTGTTGCACTCCGGACAGCGTGTCAGGGGCGCATCAGAAAATTTCTGTTGCTGCTCGAACTGTATCCCACAGCTTTGGCACCGGTAGGTATAGACAGGCATAATTCCTAAAATTTCCTTATTAACGGCTTTGATCGACGCATGATTATAGCGCGCTCGATCCTGCTTGACAAGACTTTTCCCGATGGTTCTTACAAAATTCTTATTTAACCTACGTTTTCTTAGGTCCAGCCAGAGGAAGTGTAAAGGTAAAGACGCTCCCCGGTTCCGACTCGGGTCGTCCCTCTACCCAGATACGCCCCCCATGAGCTTCCACTGCCATTCGGCAGAAAGTTAACCCCAGCCCTGAACCACGCCGTCGAGAGCGCTGCCCGGGGATTTGGGTAAATTGATCGAAGATCTTTTCCCGAAATTCGGCAGGTATACCCGATCCTGTGTCACTGATCCGAATAATAGCATCCTCTCTCTCGCCGATCGTTGCCGATATTGTCACATGTCCGCCACTCGGTGTAAACTTCAAGGCATTATCCAGGATATTGGTGAGTACACGGCTAATTTTGTTTTGATCGGCTTGTAATGGAAGAAAACCCACCGGCACCTCATTGTGTAGGTTTAGATTATACTCCTTGGCCTGGGGAGCCAGATCAGCCAGGATATTCACCACCAAGGAGTGTAGATCTATAGGTGACAGGTTAAGCTCCATGCGTCCCGACTGCATCCGGGCGATATCCAGGAGCGACTCGATCAATCCCAACACGCGTGTGGCACCATTACGCGCCACCTTCAAGGCCTGATCGATGATCTCATCATGCTTTTCCACTACCAGCGCATCCTGAACGATTTCGATCGCACTCAAAGCAGTGCTGACCGGCGAGCGTAAATCATGGATCAATGTACCTGTGATGAGTTCGCGTGCCTGGTCAATCTGATACTGCTCGGTGACATCCCTTAACATAATCATCCAGCCGGTCACGCGTTCATCTTCTCCCCACACTGGAGATGTTGAACGCTCGAACACCCTTTCAGGTTTTGTACCACTCTTTAAGATTAATTTGGGTGATTGCTCCACAATACCCTGTTTCAATCCATCGACAATGGCTTCTGCATCTGCCAGAGTATACCCTAAGGCTTTCAAAGCCTCATCGGGTAAGAAGGTAAAGGGATTGTTGACCAGTTTGTCATAGGGTAGCTTGGTAATGGTTTGAATGAACTCATTCGCCAGCATGATCCGCCCATTGTTCTCGACCATCAAGATACCCTCCCCTACCGAGTCCATGATGGCTGCCATCCGATCGCGCCCATTCGAGACATCTTTAAAGAGCAGAGCATTCTGCAAAGATAACGACACCTGGGCGACGATTGCCTTGATCAATTGGAGATCATCGTCAGTTACCGTCCGCGTATTAATAACATGCACCAAAACCATTCCAAGACGTTGCTTATTAGCGATCATCGGGAAAATAAGCGCCTGGCAATCTGGGCATTTTCCCAGCAATTCCTGTCCACGACTCGGACCAAGTCTCAGAGGGCCGGTTTTATCGAGTGCGGAACGAATGCTTTCCAGATCCGCATAAGGGATGACCTCTGGTAAATTGCAACCAGTTTCCTTCGCTGCCCCCATTGTGAATTGCGAGATATACAAGGCGGTTCGCTCGTCCCACAGGTAGATCGCCACAGATGTAGTCTGCAAGGCAGCTTCTACCGCGCGCGCCAGAGTCTGTAGAACCATTTCAGCGCCCGGATTGCCCATTAGCTGAGTGCTAATGAAATACAAGATCGATTGTTCGCGTAAACGGCGCTGGGTTTCACTGAAAAGCTCTGCATTGACTACGGAAATGGCTGCCTGGGTAGCCAGTTGGCTGATAAACGCCTGGTCCGTGCTGGAGTAGGCGAAGGGACGCTCGCTTTCGAGAGATAGCACCCCTAAGACGCGTCCTTCATGAATAAGGGGGACACACAGCTTAGAACGGACTGCCCCACTTCCGGTTCGATCAACATACAAGGGATCGGTCTTGATATCGCCCACATTGACGATCTGTTGGGTGGTGACTACCTTACCCGCCAGTCCCTCTGTAGCCGGGTAAATCATCTGGTCGACAGAATAACCTCGTAATGCCCTGACTGCCAGGGTGCGGGTAGCGGCATTATACAGGCTTATATCACCCCATTGTGAGTTGGTGAATTCGATGGCATAGTTTAAGATCAGCTCAAACAGACGCTCAGACTGGATGGCAGCTGAGAGTTCACGACCGACAGTTTCAAGGATCGATAACTGGTAAGCACGCCGCGATAGCGCCATATCGACATTGGCGTATAACCGGGCATTCGAAACCGCCAGGGCTGCCTGAGAGGCGAAAGTTTGTAACAATTCAACCTCTTCCGGTCGAAAGGTGTGAGGTGCATCAAAATATACCGCCAAGAATCCGATCCGTCCATCCGGCGTGACCAGGGGAAATTCACCAAAAGCCTGGATATTTTCCTGTTCGAGTGAATTCTGATAATCAATATCCAGGGGAAAGATATTAAGGTTGGTCATCAACAAAGGGCGTCCGATACGCAGGCAACGCATCCGTCCTGTATTTGTCACAGAGAAAGATTTATTAAGGTCAGAAAATTTTTCGGAAAGTCCAAAGACGTGAGCGAGAGAAACTTCACCTTTTTCAGGATCCATCAAGAAAATAGCACTATGCTGTCCTCCGCCAACCTGGGCGACCGATCGACACACCTGGGCGAACACCTCCTGAGGGTCGAGGCTGGCCGTGATTAGAGTATTGATGCGGTTGAGTGTTTCCAATTCCGCTGCCCGGTGTGTAGCCTGATCGTAGAGCAGGGCATTCTCGATTGCCACACTTACCTGCCCGGAAAGGGTGGTTAACAGGTTTAGGTCATTCTGGGTGAATTCTGCCGTCGATTGCACCGAAAAGACTGCCAGGCAACCGATAGTCCGTTCCGGCGTGATCAAAGGTACACCCATCCACGCTTTAGGCGATTCCTCACTGGAAGGAAAACCAACCCGTTCTAATTCCTCTCGCGTGCTTGGGGTTAATAAAATCGGTTTCCCGCTCTGGATCACCCGATCCGTCAGGCGGTCCGGCGCCATGGGGCGTGGGGCCCATGGGGAGCGTTTACCGTGTTTCACCGACAGGGGGTACCAGATGCGCTGCTCATTCGGATCGTATAAAGCGACATAGAAGTTATTCACGCCCAATAATTGGGTTACTTGCTCGTGGATGACCGGTAATAGTTTTTCGAGGTCAAGGGATGAACTCAAAGCTCGGCTTATCTGGTTTAATGTAGATAATTCCTGAAAACGACGCTCTAGACCTGTCCGAGCAGTACGAATAGCGTTGATGATGATAGCGATCAGAACTAGTAGGCCCCCCAGGATTAAAGGTGCTCCCACATCCATCAAGGGGTAAGCGACCACGATAACAATAACCAACAATAAAGGCAACAGTTCGATAAAAATTACCGAAAACAGACTGTTAAAGATCTGGATTTCTTCTTTGAGACGACGCAGGTAATAATCTACCCAGAATAAACCGCTATGTAACAGGATAAACAGCACCATCGGAAGGAGTACACCCGGCCACACTCGGTCCAACATGTTGGGATTATTCGCCAGACCCTCTGTCCAACCTGGGATGACAAAAGCCACAAACAGGGGTAGCACCTGTAATGCTATAGAATATAAAGCATCTAGCTGGAGGTTTATCTCCGCATGTTTTCCTTGCCTGAGTCTCTGGATCCCATATCCTAGCCCGACGCCTAGAGAAGAAGCCCAACCTGCCATCACAGGACCATAGAACAGGCCTCCCGCCAGGGTCATTACCTGGACGAGGCTCATTTCATCGACTGCCAGATGCAAAGGGATATTAAAAAGTGCAGCAGTCAATAAAATGATCAGCAGCCACATCCAATTTAAAGTAGGATGCCAAATGAACGATCCAATCACCAGTAATGCCATAGAGCAAGCAAAAATTGCCAGGCGATAACGGATGATGTTCGTTTTTAGAGGTGGTTTCATCCCAGATATTACCCTTGGGCGATAAACGCCCCCCGCGTGCATACGTGGGCTTTAACCCCTGTTAAACCTAATGCGCGGGAGTCTTACTTGGCGTAGGAGGAGTAACAGGAGCTACGATAGGTGGTGGGCTTGGAGTGGTTGTGGTTGTCCCAGGGATAGCAGTAGGTGGTGGGGTCACAGTGGAGGAGGGCACCAGGGTCTGCGTGGGCGTCCCTGTGTATGAATGTAGAATATCCAGGTGCTCTTGCGCCATCTCAGCCCATTCCTCAGGGTAAGCCTCTACCGGCAAAGCCAATAAGCTTTCCCAATCTTGAAGCGCGGCAGTCGTAAAACCATATGCTTCGGCTACCTGAGCCCGCCAATAGTAGAGTGTAGCTCTTTGTTGATCACTTACCGCCTGGGGTTCCATACTCTTTAGTTGACGATAAGCATCTTCATAACGTTCTGCCAACATCAAAGCCTGTCCCATTGCCAAATTAATATCAAACGAATTGGAATTAAAACGTTGGGCATCCGCCAGGTCGTTAACAGCAGCTTTGCCATCCTTCATGGCGAGGTAAATCAACCCTCGGTAATAATAGCCATCCGCCAAACGCGCATCCAGAGCCAGGGCTTTATCACAGGCATCTAAGGCTGATGTGTAATCTTGACCAGACAGGTAAGCCCGTCCAAGCAGCAACCAGGCTTGGGGGTCTTTATCCACATAGACCACATACGTCCGGGCATATTTAAGGGCTTCCGCCGGTTGGTTATTGGCCATGTAAGCCTGGGCCAGAACTGCATAAGCCGGTAGTAATGTAAAATCAAGCTCGTGGGCACGTTGGGCATCCTGCAATGCTTTTTCAACGTCGCCCATCTTCAGATGAACCAGGCTCCGCTCGACATACAACATAGGGGACTCAGGCGCTAGGCTGGCAGCAGTTTCCAAATCGTTCAATGCATTTACATAATCCCCTTTATTCGCATAATACTGGGAGCGCACCAGATATATATCAGGGTAATTGGGATCGAGCTCGATCGCCTTGCTGAATTCTTTCTCGACATCCGCTTTAGGATCAATCGCCATCTGCACGCGTGCCATTCCTAACCAGGCGGGAGCGAAATAAGCGTTAAGTTTCGTCGCTTGCAGGTAATTATCCAGGGCATTTTGATTATCCCCTAACAATCGATAAGCTTCTCCGATATAAAAACGCAGATCGGCTGCCTGAGGATCTAACTTGGCGGCATAATTCATGTACGTCAACATCCCCTGGTAATCCCCCTTGGCATAATTTCTCATCGCCATCCGGTAATCGTCAATGATTGGGTGAGGTGTATTGATATAAGGTGGAGCTGGGGTATACGTGGCATCCAAGAACATCCACAATGGGGTTGGTCCCATGAAAGTTGGGGTTGGTGACCGTACCACCAGAGTATTGGTCGGCAAAGGCGTGGGAGTCTTGAGTACGGGCATTTGGGCACTGGAAGTATTAAGAGGACGCTTGGGGGTTGCTTTATTTTTACCAAGATTTGGTATGACCAATACCCCCACCAATATGATCCCAATCACCAACAAGCCACTCCCTGCAATTATAAGAGCCCGGTAAAGGCGATTTGCCCACCACTTCCGAAAACCTTTCTTTGGAGTCTCCTCTTTCTCTTCTTCCTTGATCGCGGTTTCCCATCTCCTTTTTAAAGGAGGGCGTGCTACAATCGCTTCAGGTGTTCGACCACCCATCATCACCAGGCCGCGCTGGGCAGTATGGTTGTTTGGATTGATGCGTAAGGCATTCTCAAGGCAATACTTCCGTTCGCTAGCGGTATCGACAACTGCACTCATCCATACCCAGAAATCAGGATTAGTCTGATCTGCGCGCAACAGGCGAGTCAATAGATCTTTAGCACGCGACCGTTCACCTTTTGTAATGGCTTCAACAGCCTCATGAAGCATTTTTTCTTCAGACATGGATGCCCTTTTCTTCTATATTAATGAGTTTAGCATAGGCATGCTGAACAAGCAAGTGGGTTGCCCATCATTCTCCACTTCATTATAGCTTGAATGAGTGTTGAGGGAGGAAGAATTAATAGAGAGATAACAATTTTGTGAGTATAATCTTTCTATGTCATGGCTCTATTGGCACAAATACCAATTGATACTGGTTCTCATTCTGGGTTGTACGGCTTGCAGTACTCCAACCACGAACCACCCTCCAACCAGTACCCCCGGTTTTAGTTTTACATCCTATTGGACGTTTACCCCTGGCCCTACGCTCTTACCGCCGACTGCAGGTGCAACTATCCCGATTACTCCCGCCCCCTCAGCTACTCCATTCCTCCATACTATTAAAAAGGACGATACCATGTTGGCCATCGCCGCGAAATACGGCGTCAGTCTGGAAGAATTATTAGCAGCTAATCCCGGTGTCGATCCTAACTTCCTTACTATCGGTAAAACTTTAGTCATCCCTCTCAAGGGGCAAGATTTGGCGGCAATACCCTCTTCTACCCCCGTGCCTCTGGAAATAGCACCTCCAATTTGTTATATGACTACCGATGGGGGTGCCTGGTGTTTCGTCCTCGCTTCTAACGAGCTATCGCAAGCATTGGAGAATTTAACTGCCTGGATTGGCTTATATTCTGCTCAAGGGGACCTTCTCGCCAGCCAGACCGCCATTGGGCCGCTCAATTTGCTGCCTGCCGGGCGAGCGATGCCATTGGTAGCTTTCTTTCCACCTCCAATAATGACAGGTTTCATCTCCCACGCTATGCTACTCACGGCAGTTAGTGTACCCACTGAAGAGGGACGCTACCTGGAAACGCGGTTGAGAATCCAGGAAACCAACATCTCGTCCGATGGACGTGAGACTACAATAAAAGGGAAAGTCGTTCTGCCACAGGAGACACCTGCCAATACGCTATGGGTCCTGGCAGTGGCGTATGACGCTGAAAACCGGGTAGTTGGGATGCGAAAATGGGAAGCAGGAACAGAGGGAATATGTGCTGGTTTCGCAGCAACTGCTACAGCTTTCTCGACCAGCTCCCCAATGACAGGTCAATCCCAACCCTGGCAAGGATTAGCAAATGAGTGTTTGGCATTCGAATTTTCAGTTTACAGTCTTGGCCCTACCATTACTCACCTGGATGTACTGGTAGAAGCCCGACCTTAAGAATAATGAATTGGTGAACTAACCGCCGTAGAACATCATCAATGGAACGGGGGTAAAAACCAGGAAAAATAATATCACACACAGCACCGCCAAAACTTTCCGCTTGGGATCAAGCGGGGTTATCTGGTCTAAAGGCTCAGCATATGTACGCCCCAGGAAGAAAATCAACAACGCCCACAACCACCAGCCTGACCATACAAAACCGAGTAAACCCAAACCTCCCAGGATAAACGGCAATAATACCGGGGCGCGCTCACCCAGTAAGCCATGCACAATGTGACCGCCATCTAGCTGTCCGGCAGGTATTAAATTTAACGCGGTTACGAGCAACCCGGCCCAGGCCGCGAAGGCGACCGGGTGGATCATAACATCCAGGCCACCCAGGGGGGTAGGTTGCCCGGTGAAAAAATACCGCACCCAATATAACCAGGGAGACCAACCACTGAAACTGGCAGGGCTTGGTAACCACTGCCCGAACATTACATACTTTAGCAACAAATACAGGATCGAGTTCCCTTCCATGCTCAAACCCTGCCCAGGTGGTATAACTACGGGAAGCCGTTCGACCTTGGAAAGCGCTAAGCCTAAAATAAGGATGGGTAATGATACCAGGAATCCCGCCAATGGGCCTGCCATGCCAATGTCCAACAAGATACGCTTATTTTTGTGAGGTTCCCTCTGGATGATCACAGCCCCCATCGTCCCAAATGGGCTGAACGGGAACGGGATAAAGTAAGGCAGGCTGGCGGCAGTCTTATGAAAACGAGACACCAGGTAATGCCCAAACTCATGCGCCAGCAAGATAGCCAATAGGCTGATCGTGAAGGGAACCCCTTCTTTCAAATGAGCTGCGAAGAAAGAGATCATCCCACGGGGATCCGTTGGGATAGGTGTTTCGGTCGTATAAAGTGTTCCTGCTACCAACACGCTGACCACGGTGAGTGCAAAGAAGACTAAATTAACCCAGGTTTTCGAGGGACTCGGTCGGAAAACTCCCGGGATTAATACAACCACATGGGTTCCTTTTTCCAGACGGAACATAGGGGTCACTTCTAATGGACGCAAGGCATCAGCCAATAGGTCGTACGCTTCGGCTGAGTCTTCATAAAGTAATTTTCCTTGATAACGCGCGATCAAGCGCCGTTTGGGGTCGCCCCAAGTAACAGCATCTATACGTAACACACGCCCTACTAAAGGTGAATACGGATCATTCTGAAGTGGATACATAGTAATCTATTTCACTTTGCTAACAGTAAGTATCTATCCGAATAATCTTCAGATAGTTTAATATAGATGGCGGGAGTGGATGGGTGTCGAACCCACCGCGGCCCGCAACGCGACCCGCCACCGGTTTTGAAGACCGGGGAGTCCACCGGGACTCAACCACTCCCATACGGAGTCTACCCGTGGGTTGAATTATACCTTAACCAATAATCGGTTTATTTACCTGCTGGAACAAGATGTTTACGAGGAGTAATTGACTTCCTTATATTCCTGTTGACGGAATACCGATCCTTTGCTAAAATCCCCCCCATTATTGCAGGAGGAAGCATGGACAAGAATGAATTACTCGAACGGATAAAAAAAGATGATGTTGCCTTCATCTCTTTACAATTCACAGATGTGACCGGCGTTGTGAAGAGCGTCGATATCCCAATCAATCGTTTAAATTCAGCTGTTGATGATGGGGTCTGGTTTGATGGTTCTTCTGTGGAAGGTTTTTCCCGGATCCAAGAAAGCGACATGCTCCTCGTTCTTGACCCGAATACCTACGCGGTCCTGCCATGGAGCCCTCCCGATCTACGCCGGGCGCGTGTCCTTTGTGATATTTACCAGCCCGACGGGAAGCCTTTTCAAGGTGACCCGCGCGGCACCCTCAAGCGTATGCTGGCAAAAATCAAGGAGCGCGGTTGGACCTTCAATGTCGGTCCAGAACCGGAATTCTTTTTATTCAGGCGTAATGGCGAAACTAGCATTCACCCTGTACCACATGATGTAGGTGGCTATTTTGACTTCTCACCTAACGACGAGGCGGCGCGTGTTCGTTCTGAGCTGATGGCGGCACTCTCTTCCATGGGTCTGGGCGTAGAGACGGGACATCACGAAGTAGCCCTGGGGCAACATGAGATCGATTTTCGCTTTGCTGATGCCATGGTTACTGCCGACAATGTACTCACCCTTAAATATACCGTTAAAGCAATTGCTGCCCAGCACGATCTGATCGCTTCCTTTATGCCCAAGCCCATCTTTGGTATCAACGGCTCAGGGATGCACTGCCACCAGTCACTGTTTGATCAGCGCGGGGAAAACCTGTTCTTCTCTCAAGACGATGAATATAACATGACTGAATTAGCCTATGGCTTTATCGCCGGTCAATTAAACCACGCCCGCGCCCTTGCGGCAGTGGTTGCCCCAACCGTCAACTCGTATAAACGCCTTGTGCCTGGTTATGAAGCCCCTGTATATGTGGGTTGGGCGCAGATCAACCGCTCAGCTCTCATTCGCATCCCACGCCATACACCAGGGCAGGAGAAATCCACGCGGGCCGAACTCCGCTTCCCCGATCCATCTGCCAACCCATACCTGGCTTTTACTGTGATGCTGGCAGCCGCTCTCGATGGCATCGAACGGCAGCTACCCTGCCCCGAGCCATTAAACAATGTCAATCTTTACCACATGACCCCCGAAGAACGCAGCGCTCGTAACGTGGCTGAGCTGCCCGGCTCCCTATCGGAAGCCCTGAGGGAATTGGACAAGGACTCTGTTTTAAAAGCGGCGCTCGGTCCTGTAGCTTATGAAGCGTTCTGCCGTGCCAAGTGGGCTGAAATAGAAGAATATCGCATGAAAGTGACCGACTGGGATGTCCAACGATATCTGGAAATGGCGTAAACCCAAAATGATAACACCCGGGAGCTCAGTGCCTCCGGGTTGCCAGCCCAGCGTAACCCCATCTTTATTTACAACCCGGTGGCTAAGAAAAGCCGGGTTGTTTGCTTAATTCTTACACTTCGAATGGATTGAAATTTGTAGTG
>Ga0153915_10004134_pt1 | contig 13360 bp, 12 predicted proteins | sample Opewatmetagenome_2_FD_107003 | JGI IMG/M metagenome (GOLD analysis project Ga0153915, IMG submission 107003) | Freshwater wetland microbial communities from Ohio, USA - Open water 3 Core 3 Depth 3 metaG | ecosystem: Environmental > Aquatic > Freshwater > Wetlands | place: USA: Ohio, Lake Erie... | reverse complement strand
GGAAAAAGGGATCGATGTGGGTGGCCTTCTGGGGCACGTAGCCGATCGTCCGCCACTCCGCGAATTCATCGGGCGGTTTTCCCATGATCTCGACGCGGCCGGCCGAGGGCCGCAGCAGGCCCAGCAGGATCTTGACCAGCGTCGTCTTGCCGGAGCCGTTCGGCCCGATGATCGCCAGGAAATCGCCGGCCTTTATGGACAGGCTGACGTCCGACAGGACGGGCGCCGCGTCGTAACCGAAAGTGATGTGGCTCGCCTGGATCAGATCCATCGCCTTACCGGCAGCCCAGGCCTTCCTGGAGCGTCCGCAGGTTTTCCTCCATGATCGTGAAGAAATCCTGTCCTTTCTTGATTTGATCCCGGGTGAGGTTGTGGCCCGCGTACAGGACGAGGACGCGGCCGCCGATCTCGCCGGCCAGGGCGCGGGCCAGGCCCGGCGCGACCGACGTTTCGAAAAAGATGGTCCGGACGTTCTCCCGGCGGCAGAAATCGCTGACCTTCATCATCTGCCTGGGGCTCGGCTGGGCGTCGGGGCTCAGCCCGTAGAGGGCCGTCTGGACAAGCCCGTACCTCCTGGCCAGATAGCCGAACGCGGCGTGGCCGCCCACGACCAGGGGCTTTCCGGCGCAGCCCCGTAGCCTCCGGCGGAAGCGCGCGTCGAGCGCCGCGAGCTTCGATTTGCAGGTCTCTCCGTTCACCCGGAAATAGCCGGCGCCGGCCGGATCGACGGCCGAGAGCTCCGCGACGATCTTGTCGACGATCGCCCGGTCCATGTCGAAATCCAGCCAGATGTGCGGGTCGAGCGGTCCGTGTCCGTGCCCGTCTTTCTCCTCCTCGTGCCCGGGCTCCCCTTCCTCGGCCGGGAGAAGGGCCAGGCCGCGGCTGACCTCGAGCGTCCGCAGCTTGCCCCCGGGAACCGCTCCGACGACGTCCGTGAGCCAGGGCTCGAGCCCCGCGCCGATGGAAATGAAGAGGTCCGCGGCGGCGAGCTTCATGATGTCGCCCGGGCGCGGCTGCCAGGTGTGGACTCCCGCCCCCGGCGGCAGGAAAAGCGAGACGTGCGCCCGCTCGCCGGCGACGGCGGCGGCGAACTCGCGCAGGGGGAAAATGCTCGTCAGCACATTGAGCCTGGCCGAAGGGAAAAGCGGCCCGGCGACCGACAACAGGAGGGCCGGGAGGAGCGCTCTGGAGATGTTTTTCATGGAACGGCAGGCTCCATTATACGCGAACCGTCCCCTTGAATCCATCCGGCATTTATGCCATCATGATTCCTGCCATTTTTTAAAAGGAGATGCGTCATGCCGTCGTCTTTGACCGAACTTCGCCCTTCCGGTTTATGGAAGCATTTTGCCAAAATCCTCACGATCCCCCACTGCTCCGGCAGCGAAAAAGCCATCGGAGATTATGTTGTCTCGGTTGCCCGCGGCCTGAAACTTGAGGTCAAGCGCGACAAGGTCGGGAACGTCATCGTCCGCAAGGCCGCCTCCGCCGGTCACGAGAGCGCCCCCGGCGTCATCCTCCAGGGGCACCTCGACATGGTTTGCGAGAAGAACTCCGACGTCGTTCACGACTTCTGCCACGATCCGATCGAGGCCGAGATCAAGGGCGACTGGGTGCACGCCAGGGGCACGACACTCGGGGCTGACAACGGCATCGGCGTGGCTTCCTGCCTGGCGATCATGGAGGACGACTCTCTCATTCACGGCCCCCTCGAATGCGTCTTCACGGTGGACGAGGAGACCGGCTTGACGGGCGCGAACAACATCCAGAAGGGCTCGCTCAAGGGGACCCGCCTCCTCAACCTGGACAGCGAGGAGGAGGGAACGTTCACCATCGGCTGCGCCGGCGGGGCCGATTCCGAGCTCGCGTTCCCCCTGGCCCGGAAAAAAACGGCGGCCAAGAACGTTTACCGCCTGAAGATCTCCGGCCTGCACGGCGGCCATTCCGGCATCGACATCAATCAGGGCCGCGGCAACGCCATCAAGCTCCTGGCCCGGATGCTCAAGGAAGCCCAGGGCGCCGGCGGCTTCGAGCTGGTCGGCCTGGAGGGCGGCAGCAAGAGAAACGCCATCCCGCGCGAGGCCTGGGCCTTTCTGGCCTGCGCCCCGGCCAAACTGAAAGCCGTCTCGGCGTCGTTCAAGAAGTCCTTCGAGAAGATCAAAATCGAGTACAAGGCCGTCGAAGGCGACGCCAAGTACTCCTTCGAGCCGGCCGAAGAGACGAAGTCCTTCGCCCTGACGGCCGACTGCCAGCGCGGGCTTCTGAATTATCTCATGGCCATCCCTCACGGCGTCATCGCCATGCACCCCGAAATCAAGGGCCTCGTCGAGACGTCGACCAATCTGGCCATCATCCGCACGGCCAGGGCCAAGGCCGAGATCGTCTGCAGCACGCGGAGCTCCATCGCCTCGGCCCTGGAAGCGACGCGCCTCGTTCTCAAGTCCGTCACGGAGATGGCCGGGGCCCGCATCAACGCCAAGCCGGGCTATCCGGGCTGGATGCCCAACCTCCAGTCGCCGCTCCTCGAAGTCATGAAGGGGCTGTACAAGAAGGAGTTCGGCGCGGCCCCCGCCGTCGTCGCGATCCACGCCGGGCTCGAGTGCGGCATCCTGGGCGAGAAATTCCCCGGGCTGGACATGATCTCCTTCGGACCGACCATGGAACATCCCCATTCGCCCGACGAGCGCGTCAATATCGCCTCCGTCGAAAAATTCTGGCAATTCATGATCTCGGTCCTGGCGGCCATGGCCTAGAGGATCGAGGGACAGGCGAATCGTCCCGCGGGGGGACGCTGAAAATCGAGATGAATCGAAGGAAATTCTTTATTTTAGCCGGGTCCGCGGCGGCCCTTGCGGCCAAGGCCCTGCCCCGGCCCCGAAGGAGTGAAACCATGAAGAAACAAGTCCAGACCGATAAGGCTCCCCAGGCGATCGGGCCCTATTCCCAGGGCATCGCGGCCAACGGCTTCGTTTTTGTCTCCGGCCAGATCCCCATCGACCCGGCGACCGGCGTCGTGAGCACGGGGACGGTCGAGGAGCAGGCCCGGCTGGTCCTGAAGAACGTCGGAGCCGTGCTCGACGCCGCCGGGAGCTCGTATGAGAACGTCGTCAAGACCACCGTCCTGCTTCAGGACATGAATGATTTCGCCAGGATGAACGCCGTCTACGGCGAGTTCTTCAAGACCCCCTGCCCGGCCCGGGCCGCCTTCCAGGTCGTGCGTCTGCCCAAGGACGTCAAGATCGAGATCGAGGTCATCGCCCTCGTCAAGTGATCCTCGTCATGCCGATTTATGAATTCGTCTGCAGGAAGTGCGGCCGCCGCTTCGAGTGCCTTGTCCCTCTCGGCAAGGAGAAGGAGGCGGCCTGCCCGGCCTGCGGAGCGGTCGAGGCCGAGAAGCAATTGTCCGCGTTCGGCATCGGCGGCGGTTCGAGCCGTCTGAAGGCGTCCTCGTCGGGCTGCGCCTCGTGCTCCGGCAAGTCCTGCAGCAGCTGCCACTGAGCCCGCCCCCCGGATTGCCGACGGTCCGTTTCCCGGAGGCTCGCCCGGCCCGGGGCGCCGAATCTCCCGAAGGACCAGGGCTTTCTTATCTTTTGGTCCGGCTTCCGCCGCCGCCCGCTTCAATCAGCCGCTTGGCCTTCGCGATCTGCCGTTTCACCTGGGCCGGATGGGTCGAGCCGGGCGTCTTCTTGAGACGGACGGACCTGGCGCCGTCGAAGACCTCGTGGACATCCGGCGCGAAGAGCGCGTGGACGCGGCCGAAGTCCGCCGGCTCCAGGGCGTCGAGAGGCTTGCCCCGCTCCTCGGCCAGCTTGACGAGCTCGCCCACCAGGCCGTGGGCTTCGCGGAAAGACACTCCCTTTCCGGTCAGATAATCCACGAGATCGGTGGCGAAAAGGGAGGGATCGATCTTCGCCTGGATGGCCTCGCCTCTCGGCCGGATCTTGCCGAGGGTTGTTTCGAAAACCGACAGGATGCGAATCGCGTCCTCGACGCCCCGGAAAAGCGGCTCCTTGTCCTCCTGGCAATCCTTGTTGTACGTCGAGGGCAGGCCTTTCATGATCACGGCCATCCGGCTGAAGTGCCCGAAGAGCCGGCCCGCCCCGGCCCGGATGAGCTCGAAGAAATCAGGATTCTTCTTCTGGGGCATCAGGCTGCTCGAGGTGGCGATGGCCTCGTCGAGCTCGAGGAAGCCGAATTCGCGGCTGGAGAAAATGATGAAATCCTCGGCGTAGCGGCTGACGTCGAGCAGGAGCATCAGCAGGACGGACAGGGTTTCGAGGATATGGCTCCGGTCGGCCACCGCGTCCATCGAGTTTTCCGAGGACGCGCCGAACCCCAGGGCCCGGCGCAGGCCCTCCCTGTCGATCGGGGCGGTCGTGCCGGCCAGGGCGCCGGAGCCGAGGGGCATGACGTCGATCCGCTCGAGCGCGTCGCGGAGCCTGGCCTTGGCCCGTTCGAGGGGCCAGAAGAGCGACATGATGTAATGGGAAAACAAGACGCACTGGGCCTGCTGGAGATGCGTATAGCCCGGCATGACGACGTCCGGGTGCTCTTCGGCCAGGGCGATCACGGCCCGCTGGCAGCCGCGGATGAGCTCCAGGACGGCCGGCAGGCGGTCTTTCAAGTAGAGCCGTTCGTCGGTCGCCACCTGTTCGTTCCGGCTCCGGCCCGTGTGGAGCTTCTTGCCCGCCTCGCCGATCGCCTCGATGAGCATCAGCTCGACGGCCGAATGGATGTCCTCGTACCGTTCCAGGCCGTCGCCCCGGGCGATCTTCCCGCGGACGGCGGCCAGCCCCGCGGCGATCCGTTTCCCTTCGGCCGCGGTCAGGACGCGGGCCCGTTCGAGGGCCCCGGCGTAGGCCAGGGAGGCCCGGATTTCCGCCTCCGCCAGGAACCGGTCCTCGTGGATGGAGGCATTGAAGGCTTCCAGCCGGGGGTCCTCCGGGCGGGCGGCGAACCGTCTGGCCCAGGTTTTTTTCATCGCCCGTTCCTCATGAAATCGGTGATCTTCCTGCCCTGCTTGCTCATGATGGCGTTGTGGGCCTTGAGACGGATGGCGTGGGTGTTGATGAAGCCCTTCGAGTCCTGCTGGTTGAATCCGCCTTCGATGTCCATGCTCGAGAGCTCGCGGTCGTAAAGAGAGCTGTGGGACTCCCGGCCGAGAACCATGACGTTGCCCTTGTAGAGGGACAGGTACACGACGCCGTCGATCACTTCCTGGCTCTTGTTGATCGCGGCCATGAGGAAGTCCATCTCGGGCGAGAACCAGAAGCCGTTGTAGACGATTTCCGAGAACTTCGGCGTCAGCATGTCGCGCAGGCGCATGACCTCCCGGTCCATGGCGATGCCCTCGATGTCCATGTGGGCCGCCCTCAGGATGGTCATCCCCGGAGTTTCGTAGACGCCGCGGCTCTTGATGCCGACGAATCGGTTTTCGACGATATCGATCCGGCCGACGCCGTTTTCGGAGCCGACCTTGTTCAGGTAGAGGAAGAGCTCGCAGGGGTCCGTTTTTTCGACGCCGTTGGTCGAGTCCTCGACCTTGATCGGCACCCCGTCCTTGAAATGGACGGCGATGCGGGTTTCGCGGTCGGGAGCGTCCTGGGGGCTCTTCGTCAGCGAGTAGACGGACTCGTCGGCCATGAGCAGCGGGTCCTCGAGGATGCCGGATTCGTGGCTGATGTGGATGAGGTTGGCGTCCTCGCTGTAGGGATGGCGCGTGGAGGCCTTGATCTCGATGCCGTGCTTGGCCGCGTAGGCGATCATGTCGGGCCGGCCCTGGAACTCGTTCAGGAATTCCTGGTCTTTCCACGGGGAAAAGACCTTGATCTTGGGGTCGAGGGCGTAATACGTCAGCTCGAAGCGGACCTGGTCGTTGCCCTTGCCCGTGGCTCCGTGGCCGACCCAGGTGGCCTTCTCCCGGTGCGCGATCTCGATCTGGCGCTTGGCGATGACCGGGCGGGCCAGGGCGGTGCCGAGCAGGTAGCGGCTTTCGTAGATCGCGTTGGCCTTGACGGCGGCGAACACGTAGTCCGTGACGAGCTCGTGCTTCAGGTCCTCGATGGTGGCCTTCACGGCGCCCGTCTTCAGGGCCTTTTCCCTGGCGGCCTCGAGGTCCTCGTCCTGTCCGACGTCGGCGATGTAGGCGATGACCTCATACGACCTTTCCACGAGCCATTTGAGGATGATGGAGGTGTCCAACCCTCCGGAGTACGCGAGGACGATCTTCTCCATGTCTGTCTCCTGTGAACGGAATTCGAGGGGGGAACGGGACGGCGGCGGCGGGGCCGCCGCGTTATTCCACAAGCGCCCGGAACGTCTTCTGCACGGTTTTCCGGTGCTCCTTCGTATCGGTGATGACGAGGATCGTGTCGTCTCCGGCCACGGTCCCCAGGATCTCCTTGAGCTTCAGGCCGTCGAGCAGGCTGGCCACGCCGCTGGCGTTGCCGGGCGAGGTCTTGACCAGGACGATGTTCTCCGTGCCCGCGACCTCGGTGACGAAGTTCTTGAAAGAGACCTGAAGCCGCGTCTGCAGGGACCCGCCGCTGGCCTTCTCGAAGAGCTCGTAGCGGTAGGAGCCGTTGTCCAGCCGGATCTTGACGTAGCCCATCTCCTGGAGGTCGCGCGAGATCGTGGCCTGGGTGACGTCCACGCCGCGGCGGGCGAGCTCCATCTGGACGTGATGCTGGTCGCCGACGCCCTGGGCGCCGACGATGTCGCGGAGGATTTTCCGTCTGCCCTGCTTAGTATATTTATGCATGGTTAGCGCATAATATACCACCAGGAAGGCGTTGTCAAGCCCCCCCCGGGCCGCGGCCGGCGCGCGCCGGTTCCGGCCTAGATCTTCTTGAGCTTCCTCTTCTCGATGAGCAGCATGCCCTGGTAGGAGACGTAATTCAGCAAGATCATCACCCGCTCCCTTTCGCCCGCTTCCTTCTGGAACAGGCCCTTGAGGCCCTTGAGGGGGCCCTCCATGACCTCAATCTCGTCTCCGGGGCCGGGTTCCCGGCCGTACTGCTCGAAAACGATCAGCCCGTCGCTTTCCCGGGCCCTGAGGCTCTGAACGACGGCCTCGGGGACGGGCACTGGGCCGTCGTCGTTGCCGACGACGCGCTTGACGCCGCGCGTGTACTTCACCATCTGGAACTGCTCCGGGAACTCGAAGGAGACGAACGCGTAGCCGGGAAAGAACGGCTTGACCCGTCCTTCGCTGCGGTGTTTCGGACAGTAGATCGTGAAGCCGCCTTCCTGGAAGAGCCTCTCCACCTGGGCTTCCTTCTTGGGCTTGGTGTTGACGACGTACCAGTTGAACATGCGCGGTCTTTAGAAAGGCGTTGCCGGCGCGGGGCCGGCGTCCAGCCTTCTTTTTCAGCGGCAGGCCCTTTCGACGTCGGCCGGCGCTTTCGGAATGGGCGGCCCGAGGACGCGGCGGCCTTTGTCCGTAACCAGGACGTCGTCCTCGATCCGGACGCCGCCGAAATCAAGATATTGTTCCGCCTTGTCGTAGGCGATGAAGTTCTTGTGCCGCTTCTCTTTTTTCCAGAGGGCGATCAGCGCCGGGACGAAGTACAGCCCCGGCTCGACCGTCAGGACGTGGCCCGGCTCGAGCTTCCTGGCCATCCTCAGATAGGCCAGGCCGAACTGGCTGCTTCTCTCGACGCTCTTGTCGTAGCCGACGCGCGTCTCGCCGAGGTTCTCCATGTCGTGGACGTCGAGGCCCAGGTTGTGCCCGAGCCCGTGCGGGAAGAACATGGCGTGGGCCCCCTGGGCCACGGCCTCGTCGAGATTCCCCTTCATCAGGCCGAGGTCCTTCAGGCCCGAAGCCATTGTCCGAGCCGTCTTCAGGTGGACGTCCTTGTACGAAACGCCCGGCTTGACGGATCGGATGGCCGTTTCCTGTCCCTCGAGGACGATGTCGTAGATATCCTTCTGCCGCCGGTTGAACCTGCCGCCGACCGGGACGGTGCGGGTGATGTCCGAGGCGTAATGGAGCCAGGATTCCGCCCCGGCGTCCATGACCAGGAGGCGGCCGCGCCGGAGCTCGTTCATGTGGCTGTGCATGTGGAAGATCTGGCCGTTGATGGTCACGATCGGCGGGAAGGCCATCCTGCAACCGAGCGAGTTGACGACGCCTTCCATCGCCCCGGCCACGTCCCTCTCGAAGCGCCCGGGCTTGGCCAGCTTCATCGCCGCCCGGTACATTTCGGCCGAGACGCCGAGGGCGCTCTCGATCTCCCGGACTTCTTCTTTCGACTTGATCAGCCGCTGGTCGACGACGGCCTTGATGAACTCCGGACAGGCCCCGGCGGCCGCTTTTTTGAGCGGAATGCCGAGGAGGGACGACAGGGCGACGGCCGTATCGGACCTGTAGGGCGGAAGGTAGCGAACTTTCCTGCCGGCCGCAAGGGCCTTGGCCACGACCTCGGTCAGGGCCTTTCGCGGCGCCGTGTGCCTGACGCCGACCGCGGCCGCCCTGTCCTTGAGCCTGGGCAGTTCGCCCATCCAGATGATATCCTCGAGCCCGATGTCGTCGCCGAACAGCCAGTCCTTGTTCTCGTCGATGTCGACGACGGCCGCCAGGCCCGCCGAGTCCAGCCCGAAGAAATAGAGAAAAGAGCTGTCCTGGCGGAAATGATAGGTGTTGTCCGCGTAATTCATCGGGCTTTCCCCGTTGCCGAGGAACAGGAGAAGTCCGGACGGAACCTGTTTCTTGAGAAGTTTCCGCCGCTGGATGTACGTCGTGTCTTTGAACATGTCGGCCTCCTCTAGATGCTCTGGAATTCATATAACACGGATTCCCCGGACATTCAACTCCGGCCGCCGGCGGCGAAGAAAAAGCTTGTCAAAAAGCGCACGAAAGGCTATTTTGAACGCAAAGCCGACGCGGCGGAGAGAGCCTTCGCTTCGGCGGAATCACGGAGACGGAGGAGCACGTGGGAGGATTTTTCGGGATCGCATCGAAAGAGGACGGCGTCCAGGACCTGTTCTACGGCACGGACTACCATTCGCACCTGGGAACGAAGCGGGGCGGCCTGGCCGTCGCCAACCATGACGGCATCCTCCGCTACATCCACAACATCGAAACGTCGCAATTCCGGTCGAAGTTCGAGGAGGACGTCCGTAAGCTCCACGGCACGCGGGGCATCGGCGTCATCAGCGATTACGAGGACCAGCCCCTGATCATCCGCTCCCACCTGGGGGATTTCGCCATCGCCACGGTGGGCGTCGTCAGGAACCTCGACGCCCTCGTCGAGGGCACCTTCAAGGCGCGGCGGGTCTTCTTTTCCGAGATGAGGGGCGGCGAGATCAATCCGACGGAGGCCGTGGCCGCGCTCATCAGCCAGGAGGCGACGCTCGTGGACGGCATCCGGGCCGCCGGCGAGGCCGTCGTCGGCTCCTGCTCCATGCTGCTCCTGACCGACAGGGGCGTCATCGCGGCCCGCGACCGGCTGGGCCGGACGCCCGTCGTCATCGGGCGGAAGGCCGGCGCCTACGCCGCCGCGCTGGAGACCTGCGCCTTCCCCAACCTCGACTTCGAAACCGTGCGGGACCTCGGGCCGGGAGAGATCGTCCTGATCACCGCCGACGGCGTCGAGACCCTGTCCCCTCCGCTGGCGACCTCGCAGATCTGCTCGTTCCTGTGGGTCTATTACGGCTATCCCGCCTCGAGCTACGAGGGCATCAACGTCGAGTCGGTCCGCAACCGGTGCGGCGCGTTCCTGGCCGGGAACGACGACGTCCAGATCGACATCGTCGCCGGCATCCCGGATTCGGGCACGGGCCACGGCCTGGGCTACGCGGCCGAGGCCGGCCTCCCCTTTCGGCGGCCGTTCGTCAAGTACACGCCGACCTGGGCCCGCAGCTTCATGCCGCAGAACCAGGCTGTCAGGGACATCGTGGCCCGGATGAAGCTCATCCCCATCGGAGACAATATCAAAGGCCGGCGTCTGCTGTTCTGCGAGGACTCGATCGTCCGCGGCACGCAGCTCAAGGACACCATCCAGCGGCTCTACGATTTCGGCGCCCTGGAGGTCCACATGCGGCCGGCCTGTCCCCCGCTCGTCTACGGCTGTCCGTTCCTCAATTTCTCGCGCTCGAAGTCGGAGATGGACCTGGCCGCGCGCAAGGCCATCCGCGAGCTCGAGGGGCCCGAGCCGGGCGACCTCGGCGCGTACACGCAGGCGGGGTCGGCCAAGTACGAGGCCATGGTCGCCTCGATCCGCAAGCGGCTCAACCTGACCTCGCTCAAGTATCAGAAGCTCGACGACCTCGTCCGGGCGATCGGCCTGCCCAAGGACAAGCTCTGCACCTTCTGCTGGGACGGCGCGGAACCGAAAAACAAGAGGTGACGGCCGCCTCGCGGCCGGCGCCGGTGACATGGGAGCGCTCTATACGGCCGCGACTGGGCTCAAGGACATCGTCGGATAGCCGGGTTCATAACGGAAAAGCATAAAACGAGGCCGAGGCCTCTTCTATCCGGGGGAAAGATTGATTTCGGATGGTAGCGGGGGTTGGATTTGAACCAACGACCTCCGGGTTATGAGCCCGACGAGCTACCAGGCTGCTCTACCCCGCGATACCGGCGTTATTATAACAAATCCGGCTCAATTGTCAAAGATATTCCGGAAAGACCGGCGCAGGCCACTCCCGCTCCTCCTCTCCCCGGGAAGATCCGGCTTGACTTTGCCGTCGGGGAATTCTAAAAAAGAGGGGCGGGTCGCACCATGATATGGATCATCTTCGGAATTCTGTCCTTCCTCTGCGTCGGTTCCGTCGCCGCGATGATTTTTTCCCGGAACCCGGCCCACAACGCTCTTCTGCTGGTCCTCTGCTTCGCTTCCCTGGGCGGCGTTTTCGGCCTGCTCGACGCCCCGTTTGCGGCCGTCGTCCAGATCATTGTCTATGCCGGGGCGATCATGGTCCTTTTCCTGTTCGCCGTTATGACGCTCAACCTCAAGGAAGGCCAGGTCCGCGAAAAAAGGAAGAGAATCCCCGCGGTCGCCGCCGTTTTGGCGGTCGTTCTGCTGGCCGAGCTCCTTGTCGTCGCCCGGAAAGCCTTTTTCCGCGCGGCTGAGTCCGTGCCCGCCGGGGCCGCCGCCGAGCCCATGGGCGTCGGGCAGCTGCTGTTCACGCGCTATCTCTATCCGTTCGAGATCACGTCCATCCTGCTCATCGCCGCCCTGATCGGGGCGATGGTCATGGCCGGGACTAAGGAGCCGCGGTGATCCCCTCCTCAGCCTTTCTCGTCCTGGCCATCGTCCTCTTCGTGCTCGGCGTCGCGGCCTTTTTCGTAAAGAGGGACCTCTTGACCCAGTTCATGGCCGTCGAGGTCATGCTCAACGCCGGGAGCCTCGCTTTCCTGGCCGCGGCGAAACAGTCCGCGAAGGCGGAAGCCCAGGTCATCGTCGTGTTCGTGCTGACGGTTGCCGCGGCGGAAGCCGCCGTTGGGCTGGCGATCATCCTCCATTTCTTCCGGCGGCGGAAATCGGTCCGGACCGAAGACATCGACGGGTTGAAGGGATAAGATGGCCGGACTCTTCTGGCTGATACCCTTTTTCCCCCTGGCCGGCGCCGTCGCGCTGATCCTCTTCGGCTCGAGAATGCCGCGCAAGACCGTTTCCCTCGCGGCCTGCTCGTCCGTTCTGGCCTCGTTCCTCCTTTCCCTGGCGGGCAAGGTCGCGCTGTTGGGAATGCCCGGGACGTCCGCTCCGCTGACGAAAACCCTTTTCGGCTGGATCTCGAGCGGCGGCTTTTCCGCGCCCGCCGCTTTCCTCTTCGATCCGCTGACCGCCGTCATGTGCCTGGTCGTCAGCGGCGTCGGCTTCCTGATCCACGTCTACTCGTCCGGATACATGGCGGAGGAGCGTTCCTACGCCCGCTATTTCGGCTTGCTCAACCTGTTCACGTTCTTCATGCTCGTCCTGGTCATGGCCTCGAACATGATCCTGATGTTCGTCGGCTGGGAGGGCGTCGGGCTCTGCTCGTACCTCCTGATCGGCTTCTGGTTCGAGCGGCCGGCCGCGGCCAAGGCCGGGATGAAGGCCTTTGTCGTCAACCGCATCGGCGACGCGGGCTTCATCATCGGCATCCTCATCCTCGTTTCGACCGTCGGCCGTCCCGGCTTCGCCGAGATCAACGCCGCGGCCGCCGGCGGACGCTTGGCCCCGGGACTGGCGACCCTGGCCGCGATCCTGCTCTTCGTCGGCGCGGCCGGCAAGTCCGCCCAGATCCCCCTCTACGTCTGGCTTCCGGACGCCATGGAAGGACCGACGCCGGTCAGCGCCCTCATCCACGCCGCGACCATGGTCACGGCCGGCGTCTATATGGTCGCCAGGCTGAACGGCCTCTATTCCGCCTCGCCCGCGGCCGGCTCCGTCGTCGCCTGGACCGGGGCCGTGACCGCGGTCTTCGCCGCGACCATGGCCCTCGTCCAGACGGACATCAAGAAGGTCCTGGCCTATTCGACAATCTCGCAGATAGGCACCATGTTCATCGGCTGCGGCGTCGGCGCTTACGCCGCCGGCATCTTCCACCTGACGACGCACGCCTTTTTCAAGAGCCTCCTTTTCCTGGCCGCCGGCAGCGTCATCCACGCCTTGGGCGGCGAGCAGGACATCCGGAAGATGGGAGGCTTGAGGAAGTCTCTGCCGAAGACTTTCCCGGCTTTCCTCGTCGGGGCTATGGCCATTTCCGGCCTGCCGCTGCTCTCGGGCTTTTTCTCGAAGGACGCCATCCTGGCCGGGGCCTTCGCGAGCGGAAGATACGGCGTCTGGGTCCTCGGCCTGGCGGGAGCCGTCCTGACGGCTTTCTACATGTTCCGCCTCGTCTTCCTGACGTTTTTCGGCGAGCCGAAGCCGGGCGACGCGGCGAGACCGCCCATCCACGAATCGCCTGGGATCATGACGACGCCGCTCATCGTCCTGGCCGTCCTCTCGGCCGTGGCGGGGTTCGTCGGCCTGCCCGCCGTTTTCGGAGAGCGGGCCGATCTCTTCGGCCGGTTCCTCGGGCCCGTTCTCGGGGGCGCGGAAGCGCCGCTGCCCGCGGCCGCCGGTTGGAGCCTCATCCTTGTTTCCACGAGCGCCGCGGCGGGCGGGCTGTATCTCGCCTATCTTTTCTATCTCAGATACCCTTTGATCCCCGGGCGGCTGGCCCGGCGCGTCCCCTGGCTCTATCGACTGCTTGTCCGCAAGTACTACGTGGACGAAATTTATGACGCGGCCTTCGTCCGGCCCGCCGTGCGCGGGGGCGAATTCGTTTACGATCATTTCGATCTCAAAATCATAGACGGGGCCGTCAACGGATCTACCGCGGCCGTCAATCTCGCGGGGAAAGGGCTCAACCGCCTCCAGACGGGCCTGAT
>Ga0153915_10004133_pt1 | contig 13364 bp, 17 predicted proteins | sample Opewatmetagenome_2_FD_107003 | JGI IMG/M metagenome (GOLD analysis project Ga0153915, IMG submission 107003) | Freshwater wetland microbial communities from Ohio, USA - Open water 3 Core 3 Depth 3 metaG | ecosystem: Environmental > Aquatic > Freshwater > Wetlands | place: USA: Ohio, Lake Erie... | reverse complement strand
GCCGCTGTATCCGCCCATGTATCCGGCTTCGCCTTCTCCGCGCATGCGCAGGCGCGATCCCGTTTCCACTCCGGCGGGAATCTTGAGCTGTACGGTTTTGTTGACTTTTTCTTTTCCCGCGCCACGGCAATTACCGCATGGTTTGGAGATGACCTGGCCATGTCCGCCGCAGTGCGGACAGGTGGAGCTTATCGTAAAAAAACCGCTGGATTGTATCACCTGACCGCGGCCTTTGCAGGTGCGGCATGTTTCGGGGGATGATCCCGGAGAGGCTCCTGTGCCGCTGCATTTACTGCATGTGGTTAGTTTTTCCAGTTCGATTTCAGTGGTCACTCCGAAAGCGGCGTCAAGGAAGGAAATTTTCAGATCATAGCGCAGATCGGCGCCTTCCCTCGGGGCGGAACGCGACTGCCCGCGTGCGTTGCCGTATCCGAAAACGTCGTCAAAGATACTGCTGAAATTGGTAAAGATGTCGTCGAAACCGTTGAATCCCCTGAAGCCGGTGCTGTTCAGGCCTTCATGGCCGTAGTTGTCGTATATTTCCCTTTTTTGACCGTCGCTTAATACTTCATAAGCCTCAGCCGCTTCCTTGAATCTTTCTTCCGCTTTTTTATCGCCGGGGTTCCTGTCCGGATGGCACTGCATCGCTATTGAGCGGTAGCTTTTTTTTATCTCGTCGTCCGAAGACGTTCTGGTGACATTCAAAATTTCGTAATAATCCCGTTTCGTCGTCATGCTTTTATCTCGTCAACCTCTTTCTGCATTATATTATTGAGGGAATTAAGCATTTCCTCATTACCGGCTTTTTCCAGAGCGTGCCGGGCGAATAAATATTTTTTTAATTCGATGGCTTTCTTTCCGATGCTTTCCCAGTCAGCGGGTTTTAATTCCAGATTGAGAGCTTTTGCCGCCTGCCCGAACATCATGACATCGCCGCTGTTAAACGCGATTTCTTTTATCTTTTGCAAACCGCTGTTGTTATTTGCTCTTAAGTAAAAATCGAGGGCTTCGGGGATACGGCCTTCCTCTAAAAACGAATCGCCGTAACTCTGAAGAGAACTCGGATTAAGCTTATCTACGTATAATAATTTCTGTTTTAAACGGTAATCAGGCAGCCTGAAATTGCTCAAAATAATATCTCCTTCCGGGGAAAAGATTAGTTTAAACTGAAATTTAGAATTTAATCTGGGATTAATTTAATAATGATTCCAGTTAAGTCAATATTGCGGTCTATATTATCCCACAAGACGTCTCAGCGCTTCTTCATATTTTTCCTTTGTTTTTTCAAGGATTTCCGCAGGCAATTCCGGCGCGGGCGGCTTTTGGTTCCATTTAATGGAAAGAAGGTAATCGCGCAAAAACTGCTTATCGAAACTCTTTTGAGACCGGCCTTCCTCATAATCATCCGCGGGCCAGAAACGGGAAGAATCGGGAGTAAGCAGTTCGTCAATAAGAATTAATTCTTTGCCTATCAGGCCGAACTCCATTTTTGTATCGGCGATGATAATTCCCGCCTTCAAGGCTATTGCCGCCGCCCTTTCGTAAACAGCCAGGGAAGTTTTTATAACCTTGCCGGTCAGTTCCGCGCCGATAAGATCCTCCATTTCTTTTCTGCTGATGGGGGAATCGTGTTCGCCTTCCGGCGCTTTGGTGGTCGGTGTAAAAATGGGTTCGGGCAGTCTGGATGATTCTTTCAGCCCGTCGGGCAGTTTAATGCCGGAAACCGTTTTGTTGTGCTGATAATCTTTCCAGCCGGAACCGCTCAGATAACCGCGGACAATGCATTCAACCGGCAGCGGAGATGCTTTTTTAACCAGCATGCTTCTGCCTTCCAGAATTTTGCTGTAGGGAGCGCATTCTTCGGGATACCCGGCTGGATCGATGGAAACAATGTGATTGCCGATGATGTCTTTCATTTTTTCAAACCAGAAGGCGGACATGCGGTTCAGAACAATGCCTTTTCCCGGCACCGGATTGGGCATGATCACGTCAAAAGCGGATATGCGGTCGCTGGTCACGATGAGCAGATAATTCTTTACGGAATAAATATCGCGGACCTTTCCGCGGCCAACCAGATTCAGGTCTTTAAATTCTGTTGTCTGTACGCCTTTTTTCATAAAAACATGCTCCTTTTAATGGATGAATGGATTATGGTTTTTTTCGTAGCCGATGGTGGAAGTAGCCGTGCGGCCGTAATTGTGGCCGGGCATAACTTTGGTATCATCGGGCAGGATGAAAAGTTTTTCTTTTATTGATTTATACATTATCGGCCATGATCCGCCCGGCAAGTCGCTCCTGCCTACGGCTTCCACAAACAGTGTGTCTCCGGTAAAAACATATCCGGGATAATACAGGCTCATTCCGCCGGGAGAATGTCCCGGAGTATGAATAACCTTGAGTTCAATATTACCCACGGAAATTTTATCGCCGTCCTTCACCAGAATATCGGCGGGCGGAGACTCCTTTGCTCCGAACATTTTCAGCATCATGGCCGGTGTCGCGGTAAGCATAAAGGCGTCATCTTCGTGTATGATGATTTTCGCTCCCGTGGCGCTTTGCATATCGGCATTGCCGCCGATATGGTCAACATGGCCGTGGGTGTTGACAATATAATTAATCTTTAATTTGTTTTTTTTAGCTTCGGCAATAATTTCTTTGGTATTATCCGCCGGATCAATAACAAGAGCGTCTCCAGTGACCGTATCCCCGACAAGATACGCGAATACAGCCATGGAACCAACCTGAATTTGTTTTACGAACATTATTTATCTCCTGTGAAAAGTGCCTGCCTATTAACATTTTTTTGCCCGAAACGTCAACTGAAATCCATCATATAAGTTATGATTATTAATACCGTTTTAAATTAAGGCTGGTATTTTAATATTGCCCCGAAGAATCCGTCCATACCGTGCCTGTGCGGATAAGTGTGGAAGAATCCCCGGCTGTCAATAAGCTTTTTGTTTATTGAAGCCGGAGGCGGGCATATGGAAAAACCGGAGTTGTGCCGCAGGAAATCGTCAATAATGTTTTCATTCTCCATGGGTATTAGCGAGCAGGTGCAGTATATCAGGCGGCCGCCTTTTTTAACGGCCTCGGAGGCGTTTTGCAGAATTGTTTTTTGAGCGGCGGCAAAATTAAGCAGGTCTTTCTCGGTTGTCCTCCACTTGATTTCCGGATTGCGGCGCAATGTTCCCAGACCGGAGCATGGCGCATCCACAAGAACGCAATCAAACTTTTCCTTTAATGTTTCCGGAAGATTTGCGCTCAAATCGCCTTTCTGCGCATCGATTATATTTATTCCCATTCGCAGGGCTTCCTGTTTGAGTTCGGCAAGCCTTTCCGCGCTGCGGTCAATGGCTGTAATATTTCCCTTGTTTTGCATAATTGCCGCCAGGTGTGTTGCCTTGCCTCCCGCGCCTGCGCAGGCATCCAGTATCGAATCGGCGCCGCCCGGATTCACCAGATAAGAGATAAGCTGCGCCGCTTCGTCCTGTATGCGCAGATATCCTTCTTCGAAAAAACCTGTTTTCTGAATGGGATTCGCCGAAGTGTTAAGTATCAGACCGTCGGGAGAAAATCTGGCTGCTTCCGGCGCGAATCCGGCAGAGTCGAGTTTCTGTTTTATTTCATCGCGGGAAATTTTGAGCGTGTTGACGCGCAGAGTCAGGGGCGGCAGTTCGTTATCGGTTGAGCATAAGGATTTAGTCAGGTCAGTTCCGAATAATTTTATCCAGGCTTTTACGAGCCAGAGCGGATGCGAATGAAATGCCGCTATATGTTCGGCCGGACTTTTCTTGAAAGATGGGAAGGATATATCCTGACCGCGTCGCAGATAATTTCTTAAAACCGCGTTGACCAGAGAACTTTTGTCCGGATGAATTATTTTGACAACGTTGACCGCTTCATTTACGACAGCAAAAGCGGGCAGCCGGTCGCTGAATTTGAGTTGATAGAGACCAAGGCGCAAAACATTCTTTATGCCTTCATCCATTTTTTCAAAATCGCCGCGATAGAGCTTTGTCAGTATCCAGTCCAGATGTCCCTGATTACGCAGAACGCCGTAAACAAGATGGGTGAGCAGCCTGCCGTCGGCTGTTCCCGATAAAGCGTTTTTGTCCAGACAATCGTTTATCAGGGGACTCGCGAAAGCCTGGCTTGCATGTACCTGATTTAAAATGTCGGTAGCCAGATGGCGTATTGTTTTTGTCATATATTTATTTGTGATGCTCCAATTCGAAAGTGATAAGGTATTCACGTTTCACTCTTCACAATTCACCCCAAAACCGTTTCCGGTTTCAGGCGGTAGCCGCGCAGGAAATCGGTAACCAGCATTCTTTTCTTTCCGGCAAGCTGGATGTCTTTTAAAATCACATAGCCGTCTTTCGCCGCGACAGGCAGGCCGGAAGCGCCTGCAATGCCTGTTGTGCCGGGCATCTGGTCAACTTTTCCCGGCTGTGCAACGGCGGTATAAACTTTCAGGGGTTGTCCTTCCAGAGATGTGTAAGCGGCAGGCGCAGGACTTAAGCCCCGGACAAGATTTACAATGCCGGAGGCGCTGCTTTGCCAGTCGATTTTCCCCGTTTCTTTTTTCAGGCGCGGCGCGAGTGTCATTGCGGATGCGTCCTGCGATTTTCTCTTCACTGTTCCGTCAACCACCTGCTCTATGGTTTTGATAAGCAATGCCGCGCCTGTTTGGGACAGGCGGTCATGCAGTTCGCCGTAGGTTTCCTCCGCGCCGAGCGGGGTTTCTTCCTGAAGCAGAATATCGCCGGAATCCATTCCCTCGTCCATCAGCATGATGGTGACGCCGGTTTTTGTTTCGCCGTTGATAATCTGCCAGTTAAGCGGCGCGGCGCCGCGGTATTTGGGCAGAAGCGAAGGGTGGATATTCAGGCATTTAAGCGGCGGATGCTCAATGATATCCTTGGGCAGAATCTGACCGAAAGCCGCCACTACGACCATATCGGGATTAAGTTCGCGGAAAATTTCCATAAACGATTCGTCCCGCACACGGTCCGGCTGATAGACGGGCAGGCCGAATTCCTGCGCCAGAATTTTAACCGGCATAGCTACTTCTTTCAGACCTCTGCCCTGGGGGCGGTCGGGCTGGGAGACGACGCCGATTATCGGGTATTTATGCTCATATAGTTGCCGCAATGCCGGAAGAGCAAAAGCGGGCGTACCCATGAATAGAATGCGGGGTTTCGCCATTTGGAAAATGTCCTTTATTTATTTTATTGAAAAACATATATGGAATTAAGGAAACGGTGTCAAGGATTACGTATTCCTTTGTCATTCCGAATTCGGTAGCGAGCGTATTCCCCGTAGCTTGCTGCGGGGTAAGCGAGCGAATACAGAATTATAATTTACCTTAAGAATCGAAGATTCTCCGCGGTTTGCCGCGGAGAGCTTCAATCCCGATTTATCGGGTGAGGAATCTTAAGATTTCTCCCTGCGGTCGAAATGGTATAAATGCAAATAATGGCAAAACAGGATTAAGACTATTATTACACGAACTAAAAACAGGTTCTTAAAATTGCCGCGGGACCTGCGGCTGTTTCTGGCGGCAACGTTTGTCTTCGGATTTTCGCAGAGCGTTGTCGGTTCCACATTCAATAATTTTTTGAATGAAACTTTTCTGATCAGCAATTTTCAGCGCGGGATTCTGGAAGTTCCCCGCGAACTGCCCGGCCTTTTAACAATCGTTGTCTCCGCCATCTTGTTTTTTATGTGTTCCAGAAGGCAGGCCGCTCTGGCCAATATACTTTGTGCCGTAGCAATACTTTTTATCGGATTTATTTCGCCGGTCTTTTCCGTGATGCTTATCTGGCTCTTTATATTCAGCATAGGTCAGCATTTGTTTTTTCCGCTGAATCAGAGCATCGGCATGGAACTGGCCGTTGAGGGACAAACCGGCAAAAGGCTGGGGCAGTTCAGCGCGGTTTCCAATGTCGCCGCGATTATCGGCAGTTTTTTTATCTTTGCCGGATTCAAATTTTTCAATCTGAATTTCAGGATGTCGTATGTTGCGGCTTTTCTGGGATTCATTGCGGCAGCGGCTTTAATATTCATGATGAAAAAAGACAAGCCCGTTCCCGTGAAAATGAAATTTCAGCTCCGCCGGGAATACTCGCTTTATTACTGGCTGACCGTTCTGTATGGAACACGAAAACAGTTATTCCTGACTTTTGCTCCGTGGGTGCTGGTGACCGTCTTTCAGCAAAAGACACAGGTTCTGGCGACCCTTTTGACCATCGGCGGAGCCATCAGCATATTTTTAATACCGGTGCTCGGCAGGGCTATTGACAAGCTGGGCGAGCGGTTCATTCTCGCGTCGGAAGCAGTGATCCTGATTTTCGTCTGTATCGGTTACGGTTTTTCCAGAAATGTTTTTTCCGAAACGGTCGCACTGTATGTTGTTTTTTTCTGCTACATTGTAGATCAAATGCTGATGGCGGTAACCATGGCGCGGGCGACTTATCTGCGGAAAATTGCGCTACGGCCTGAGGATGTCACACAGACGCTGACAATGGGCGTGAGCATAGATCATATTTTTTCCGTCAGCATCGCGGTGCTGGGCGGCCTTGTCTGGCTCAAATGGGGCTATCAATACATATTTCTGGCAGGCGCGGTTATTGCCGTGGTTAATTTCTTCTCCGCATTGCAGATTAAAACACAACCCCGCAAAATCTAATAAGGCCTGTCATTGCGGGTTCACGACAGTGAACGTGGCAATCTTTATATAAATTGCTTATCAATCATCATTGATGACCACATTAAAATCATTGACATATTATTAACGGTTGTGCTTTTATTTCCCCATCTCATCTTAAAGAATTCAGTTTTATATTTGGCGGGGCGTTATGAAAAAAGAAGAAGATCGCTCTGAAGAACCGGACAAAAAATATGCCGCCGTATGCGGCCTTTATTGTCAGGCGTGTTCGTGGTTTATTGCCACCACCGAAGAGCCGGAAAGGCTCAAAAGGCTTGCGGCGCAAATGAATCTTCCCGGAGAGGATTGCAGGTGCTACGGGTGCCGGTCGGATAAAAGACTGTTTTACTGCGCTAAATGCAAGATGTCCGCCTGCGCTTCTGAACGCGGTATCGACTTTTGCAGTGAATGTAAAGATTATCCCTGCGATGACCTGAAACAGTTTCAAGCCGCAATGCCTCACCGCATCGAGCTATGGGACAATCTCGACAGGATAAAATCCGCCGGTTATAAACAATGGCTTGCGGAAATCAGGGGAAACTATTCCTGTCCAAAGTGCAAAACTATCAATTCCACATACGACCTGAAATGCCGGAAGTGCGGCGAAGAACCGGGCTGCAACTATGTAGCCAAACACAGACAGGCAATTGAGCAGTTTTTGAAGAACAGATGATGTATAATAAGCAATCCAGCCGGTCGCTGTCCCGGCTGATTTCCAGGCTAAATATTAAATAAACGAGGGAATATGGCAAAGACGAAAAAAGAATTCATAGGGATCATTAAAGAAATCCGTAAAGTGGTGGCATCTGATGAATGCACTGAATGTTCATGTGCTAATATCAGATGCGAATTACATGGTGATTGCTACAATTGCGTAAGAGTATACAGACACTTTGGTCACCATGTGCCAAGATGTCTTCAGTTCGTTTTAGATAAAAAAATTGCAAACATTTCCCAAACAATGGAAGAAGAAATTGGAAAAAGACCGAAAATACCCGATGAATTTTATGATTATTTAAATGAGATAATGCCTAAAACAAAGATTTAACCGGTCAAGACAGCCGGTCGCTGTGCTTGAACTGATATTTTCGTCGGGAATTAAAAGGAGAGTGAAATGTTGAACAGAAAAACATACTTTATTCGGGAACACGTCGGATTCATGAAGCTGTCGGATACTTACGACATTCTTGATCCGGAAACAAAAATACAACTGGGCATTGCGAGGGAGAAGGTGAATGCCTTATTGCATGTGTTAAGGTTTCTGATAAACAAACGAATGCTGCCTACCAGAATTTTTGTCTACGAGGGGAATAGTTTTGAAAATGAAAGCAGACTTATGTTCTCCATTCAACGCGGCTTCACACTGCTCAGATCCAAAGTCAATATTTGTGATTCCAGAGGAAATGTTGTCGGCTGGTTCAAGAGTAAGCTTTTCTCCCTTGGCGGCGCGTTTTATGTTTTCGACAACCTAGGCAACGAAGTTGCCCTGGTAAAGGGGGACTGGAAGGGATGGAATTTCCGGTTTTTGGACAAGTCTCAGAATGAGATGGGAACCATCACAAAGAAATGGGCGGGAATCGGGAAAGAACTGTTCACATCCGCGGATAACTATATTATCGCTTTAAATCAGGAGCCTGCGGCGGCAAAAGCCACGCTTCTGCTCGCGGCAGGTTTGGCAGTGGATATGGTCTATAAGGAGAAATAGCCCAACAATATTTTCGACGGGTCGCTGCGCTCCGGCTGATTTATTTATTACGAGGGAATAGGTAATGATAAAATACGATAATTCCAAGCCAACTCTTTCCGGATATAAGAAGCTTTATGAGAGCACGGGATGGGCAAGCTCTGCTTCAGTATCCGATGAAGTTTTACAACCAGAGACCTGTTATCATTACCCAAAACGGCGAACCGAGGGCTGTGCTGCAAGATCCCGTAGCTATGAAAATATGCGCAATGCCATAGGCCTTTTGAAACTTATTTCCCAGGGGGAGGCTGATATTAGATGCGGTCGTACGAAACCACAGGAAAAAATGTTTAATGAAATCGAAGAGGCATTGAATAAAAGGCTTAAATGAATAAAAAATACAAGGTTAAATGGCGGCTGTTGCTGACAAGCACATCCTCTGAGTGGCAGTAAAATAATTTGACAAAGGCATGATTATAGCGTACCATATGTCGTACGTTAAGGAGGCCAGGAATTATGACAACATTAACAGCATCAGACGCGAGAAAGCGTCTGTACAATCTTGTGGATGAAGTAAAAGACACGCACGTTCCGGTTCAGATTGTTGGTAAAAGAAATTCTGCCATTCTTATTTCAGAGGATGACTGGCGTGCAATAGAAGAAACTTTATATCTCACATCAATTCCCGGAATGCGCGAATCGATAAAAAAGGGATTGAAAACACCTGTTGAAAAGTGTGAGGAGGATCCCGGCTGGTGAGTTGGCGATTAGTTTTTACCAGGCAAGCGCAAAAAGATGCAAAAAGAATTAAAAAATCCGGTCTTAAGCCGCAGGCGAACAGATTATTAGACTTACTGAGAGAAGATCCATTCAAAAATCCGCCTTCCTTTGAAAAACTCGTAGGCGATCTTTCGGGTGCTTATTCACGAAGAATCAACATACAGCATCGTCTGATTTATCAAATACTGAAAGATATTAATACGGTGAAAATTATCAGAATGTGGACGCATTATGAATAAACCATTGCGGCATGCCGGGAGCAAAAATCCGCAATTCGGGGACAACACACTGGTTTGTTGAGTAACAGTATGATGAAGATAAAAGAAATAAACGTTAAATCCATTCTCTCGCCGTCAAGGATTTACAACTATGTCATCAATCCGTATGTCGGGTGTCAGCATGCGTGTTCTTATTGTTACGCCAGATTCATGAAGAGGTTCACCGGACATAAAGAACCGTGGGGCGATTTCGTGGATGTAAAAATCAACGCTCCCGATTTGTTGAGCAAAGAAATAAAGAAGAAAAAAACGGGGACGGTATGGGTGAGCGGCGTTTGCGATCCGTATCAGCCGCTGGAGGATAAATACAAACTCACCCGGAAATGTCTGGAAATAGTTGTAGAGAATGACTGGCCGGTGGTAATTCAGACACGCTCCCCGCTGGTTCTTCGGGATTTGGATATATTAAAAAAATCGAAAGATATCGAAGTCGGCCTATCCATCACCACCGCGAACGATGAAATAAGAAACATATTCGAACCTCACGCGCCGCCTGTTGAAGAGCGGCTCAAAGCAATCGAAGCATTGCATCAAAACGGTATCAGGACCTATGTGATGATCGCGCCGATTCTTCCCGAAGCCGAAAATCTCATCAAGCTGCTTGCAGGCAGGGTTGATTACATAATTCTCGACCGGATGAATTATTTTCACGCCGACAAAATTTATGAAAAGCACGGGTGGAGCGATAAAAATACACACAAGTATTTCAGGGATATCGGAAAGAAGATGACAAAGGACTGCACTGATCTGGGAATCGATTGCCGATCGGTTTATTAAGAGGAGGCTGGATGGAACTGAATATCGTATACGATTGTTCCAAAACAGACTGGAAGACTGTTTCGGAAACACTCAAAAACGTTGGAATGGCGTATGAGGAACCGGATGTGCATAAAAAAGCGTTCGAAGCCAGCCACACAGCTGTGTTTGTCTATAAGGATTCTCAGTTGATCGGCTTTGGCCGGGCAATTTCCGATGGCGCTTATCAGGCGGCTGTTTATGATGTAGCGGTTGTTCCCGATTTCCAGAAGATGGGCGTCGGCCAGATGATTATGGAAAAGATTTTGGAGCGCCTGAAGGGATGTAATATTATTCTATACGCGAGACCGGGCAAGGAAGAATTTTACCGGAAACTCGGTTTGCGGAATATGAAAACAGGCATGGCGCTCTTCAGGAATCCGGAAAGAATGAAGGAAAGAGGATTCACGGATTAAATCCGTCAATATTAAACAATACGGAAACTGTTATGCTTTACTGCAAAGGAAGAATTGTAAAACTGCTGGTGGATTATTTCGGAAATGACTTCCGGCGAATAACACACGCGATGGAAGTTTTGAAACATGCCGAAAAAATAATGGAAAACGAAAAGAATTTCGATTACGAAGTTCTTGCGGCCTCCGCGCTTCTGCATGATGTAGGCATCAGGCAGTCGGAAGAGGAACTCGGATATAACAACGGGAAGACGCAGGAAGAATACGGGCCGCCGATAGCCGAAAAACTTCTGGAGAGCATAAATTTTCCCCCTGAAAAAATTAAAAAGGTTTGCGAGATTATCGGAAACCATCATTCCCGTTCGCGTTATGATTATGTTGAGTTGAAAATACTTAAGGAAGCAGATAGAATCGTAAACAAACTTGAGGGCGATTGAGAGTGCTTATTTAAATTATTAAGGAGGATTCCATGATTCATATATTGCGAAGGATACTTATTTATACGGCGATTTGCGTTCTCGTTTTTACATCATGCGCTTTTGCGGCAAACGACATAAGCAATGCGGCGCCGCCGGTAAAAGCGTTGAAGAATTTATACGACAGCAACAGGGACTTTCGCGTCACGATGGATCAGGCACTGGAAAACATGCAGGCTCCCGACCCGGCTACTAAAAACCTTTGGCCGAGCTCGGTATCAGTGAATCCGTGGAAGGGAAAGAAATTTGAAGATGTTTTAAAATTCTTTAACGACTGGTATTTCCTTCAGCCGGAACCAGACGGCGCGAACGACGAGTTCAATTTCATCGAGACGTTCGCGTGGTTTTATTATAAAAACAAATACGGTCAGCAATTTGTCGGCAAAGAACCGGGCCTGGGCTGGTGCAGGGATTTTGCGGCGGCACGGGGCAAGGTTATGGAAACAAAAGAGTCGACTGTTACCGTTCCAAAATGGATGGCCGATCCTTCCATTCATATGGAGCAATATGTGGTTCCGCCGGAGGGATATAAGACATTCAATGATTTCTTCATTCGCGATATGAAGCCCGGCGCGAGGACAGTTGCCAGCCCGACGGACGATTCCGTATTGGTGGCGCCGACCGACTGCGTTTTGACGATGATCAATCCCCTGTCGCCGGAAACTAAAATTCAGACAAAACTCAACCAGAAACTAAACGTCAAAGAGTTGCTCAAAGGTTCCGAATACGCGAAGTACTTCGAAAACGGCACGGCGATTTCCTGTATTCTGCTGACAAATACTTATCACCACTATCACGCGGTGGTTTCGGGACGGGTGGTGGAATCCCGCGAGGACGTGGCCGGGCAGTATTCGGGCATTCAGGATTTCGGGTCTTTCATTAACGCCGGAAATATCGGTTACGGTTCAAGCTACAGCGTATTTGAAAATTTCCGCCGCGGTTATTTTATTATCGAAACGGCCCAGTACGGCCATGTCGCGATGATTCCGGTCGGTTTGGATACCATAGGATCAGTGGTATTTGAGGACAAGGTTAAAAAAGTGAATCCTTCAAATCCCGTATATGTGAGCAAGGGGGAAAAACTGGGGCATTTTTCTTACGGAGGATCGCTTGTCATCACGCTGATCGAACAGGGCATCTCTTCCATCACGATTCCGCAGGGACAGCAGATCGGAGTTTTTAAAAAGAAGAAAACACCCGCGTCCAAGTGATCCGCAGGGTAATTTTCAATGAATACAATTTGTTTGCGGGAAGTTCCATTGTTGCCGGTAACCTTCCTGTTATAGAAAGGTCTGCCTTTCAAATATCTTCCGTTGACACAAAGCATCCCTTTACTTATACTCTTCACCAGAAAATATTTAAAAAGGAGTACCTGCCATGACTATCAATATTAAAACCGAAGGGCATATCATGCTCATTGAAATCGACCGTCCTAAAAAATACAACGCCATGACGCGCGAAATGTATACGAAAATGGCGCAGGCTTATTATCAGCTGGATCATGACGATAATATGTGGGTTGGAGTTGTTTACGCCAACGGCCCGCATTTTACATCAGGGCTGGAACTGACGGATTGGTCCAATTCCTTCGGCAACGGAGAGGGCTTCCCTCTGAACGCCGAAAATGAAATCGATCCCTTTTACATGATGAACGAGACCCGCTGCCGCAAGCCGATTATTTACGCCGTGCAGGGATATTGTTTTACATGGGGTCCGGAGGTGATGCTCAATGCCGATATCCGCGTGGCGGCGTCCGATACGCGTTTCGCCATGCTGGAGGTGCGCCGCGGATTTTACCCCTGCGGAGGGGCGACATTCAGACTGGCAAGGGATATCGGCTGGTCCAATGCGATGCGGTATCTTTTAACCGGCGATCAATGGACGGCCGAAGATGCCTACCGCATGGGACTGGTGCAGTATGTCGTTGAGCCGGGTCAGCAGTTGGAGAAGGCCATGGAACTGGCAAGGAAAGTGGCAAGTGCCGCGCCCCTGGGCGTCCGCAATATTCTGCAAAACGGCCGTACCGCGGAAAAATACGGCGAAGAGGCCGTAAAAAAAACTATCTATCAGGATGTATCCAAAGTGATGCAGAGCGAGGATATGAAGGAAGGCCTGCAATCCTTTATTGAACGCCGTACAGCGGTATTTAAAGGCAAATAAAAGGACGACTGTTACAAAACGCTCATATGCTGTGTTGCGCTGCAAACCGCACCGCTCAACGTATAT
>Ga0153915_10004132_pt1 | contig 13365 bp, 12 predicted proteins | sample Opewatmetagenome_2_FD_107003 | JGI IMG/M metagenome (GOLD analysis project Ga0153915, IMG submission 107003) | Freshwater wetland microbial communities from Ohio, USA - Open water 3 Core 3 Depth 3 metaG | ecosystem: Environmental > Aquatic > Freshwater > Wetlands | place: USA: Ohio, Lake Erie... | reverse complement strand
GTACTCGGTCATCCGGCGCTGGACCGTCGACCCGCGTCTCATCGCCCGCCAGCAGATCGGCCCCTCGACCGCCGTGAAGGCGGGCCTGGGCCTCTACCAGCAGCCGCCGGCGCCCGAGGAGAGCGACCCGGACACCGGGACCCCGACGCTCCTTCCCGAGCGCAGCCTGCACCTCTCCGCCGGCGTCGAGCAGCGGCTCGCCGGAGGCGTGTCGCTCGATGTGACGGGCTTCCACAAGTGGCTCGACCGCCAGGTGGTCCGGAACGCGGCGGCGGCCTACGACCCGCTCGCGCCGCGCTACACCAACGACGGCACCGGACGCATCTACGGCGTCGAGGTGCTCTTCAAGGCCACGCTCGGCGACCGCTTCACCGGCTGGGTCGCCTACACCTTCCAGCGCTCGCTGCGCACCGACGGCCCCGGCCGGCCGGAGCGCCCCTTCTCCTTCGACCAGCCGCACATCCTGACGGCGCTGGGCATCGCGCCGCTCGGGAGGGGCTGGTCCTTGGGCGCCCGCTTCCGCCTCGTCTCCGGGAACCCCTACACGCCGGTGACGGGCTCCATCTACGATGCCGGCAGCGACGTCTACGTGCCGCTGTACGGCCCGGTGAACAGCGAGCGGCTCGCCGCCTTCCACGCGCTCGACGTCCGCGTGGACAAGCAGTGGACCTACCGGACGTGGAAGCTCGGCCTGTACCTCGACGTGCAGAATCTCTACAACCGCGCCAACCAGGAGGGCTGGACGTACAGCTACGACTACGGCCAGAAGGCGCGGACGACGGGCCTGCCCATCCTGCCCATCCTGGGCGTCAAGGGGGAATGGTGATGCGTCTCGACGCCTCCCTGCGAATCGCCGCGCCGTTCCTCCTGCTCGCGGCCGGCTGCAGCACCGACTTCCTCCCCGCCTCGTACCTCCACGACCTCAGGGTCCTCGCCATCGTGGCGGCGCCGCTCGAGGCCGGCCAGGGGGACACGGTGACGCTCGTTCCAACCGTGTACCCGCCCGGCTCGGTCCTCGCGAGCCAGACGTGGACGTTCTGCCCGGTGACGGCGGGGTCCGGCACGGGCTACGCGTGCGCCGTCCCGCAGTGCGAGACGATCCTGACTCCGGCCGCCGACGGCTCGGTGTCGGCGAGCCCCTACGACCTGGCGCTGGCGTGCGTCCAGATCTCCGGCGGGGGCGGGACCCTGCCGCCCGGGGTCCCGGACGTCGTGCAGAGCACGTTCACGTACGCGGTCACGTCGGGCGACGGATCGAGCGCCGGGCAGTCGCGCGTCGCGGTCCAGACGATCCCGCTGTGGACACGTGGCACCCCGGTCGATCCGAACCTTCCGCCGGTCATCGCCGGCGTCGAGATCGGCGGCGTTGCGGCCGTCGTCGGCGTTCCCGCGACGAGTCTGCCCGCCGGCGCCAGCGTCCCGGTGCGCGTCCTGATCGACCCGGCGAGCGTGCAGACCTACGTGGACGCCTCGGGCCGGTCCGTTCAGGAAACGATGACAGTCTCGTACTTCACGACCGCCGGCCGCTTCAAGTACGACCGCCAGACCGGCGTCGACGTCTCCGACGACCTCCAGGCCATCGACCTCGCCCCCGCTCCGGGCGATGCCGAGGCACAGGTCTGGGTGGTGGCGCGCGACCTACGGGGCGGCCAGGCCGTGGGCGGTCCGTTCACGGTGCCCTTGCCGCATTGAGAGGCCAAGCGCGGTTTCATCGCCCGACGACGGCACTCCCTCCGGTCGTTCGGCGTCGTCCGCTCGCCGGCGCGACTAGCGCGCCAGCAGGTCGATGGCCCGCGCCAGGTCCGCCGGAAGCGGCGCCCGCACCTCGACGCGCTCGCCGTCCGACGGCCGCGGGAAGGCGAGCCGCGAGGCGTGCAGTGCCTGCCTGGCGATGGCCTCCGAGCGGACACCGTAGACCGCATCGCCGAGCACGGGCCACCCCGCCTCGGCGAGCTGCACGCGGATCTGGTGGGTCCGGCCGGTCTCGAGCCGGACCCGGAGGAGCGCCGCGCCCGCGAGCCGGCGCTCGACCGCGTAGGCGAGCCGCGCCCGCCGCGCCGAGGGAAAGAGCGTGGTGAAGCGGCGCGGTTCGGCCGGGTCCCGGCCGTAGGGAGTGTCGAGCCGTCCCTCGCCCGGCGGCGCTCCCTGGACGAGCGCCAGGTACTCCTTCTCCACCCGCCCCTCCTCGAAGGCCCGCCGCAGCGCGGCCAGCGCCCTGTCGTGGCGGGCGAGGAGGAGGCAGCCGCTCGTGTCCCTGTCGAGCCGGTGCGGCAGCCCCGGAAGCGCGCGGCCGTCCACGTCGAAGGCGCCGAGGCGGCTCGCCGCGCCGACGGCCGAGGGCGCCCCGGGGCGCGCCGGCTCCACCGCCAGCCCCACCGGCTTGTCCACGGCGAGGACGTCGGCGTCGTCGTAGAGCACCGTCAGCTCCGGGCCCGCCGGGGGCGGCGGCCGGGCCGGGGCCGGCCGGCGCACCTCCACCTCCTCCCCGCCGAAGAGCTTGCGGTGGACGGAGCAGGTCCGCCCCCGGATGCGGACCTCGTCCGCCTCGACGAGGCGCCGTGCCCGGTCCAGTGACACGGCCAGGGCGCGCGCGAGCCAGCGGTCGAGGCGCGCCCCCGCGTCCTCGGGGGTGACGCGCAGGATCTCGGAGGTCGAGGCGGGCCGAGGGCGGTTCATGGGCGTCGATTCACGGGGCGGTGACAGCGGGCGTTCGGCCGGCTATCTCTCTCTCATGCCGAGGGTCCAGATGTACACCAAGCGCGTCTGCCCGTTCTGCACCCGCGCCAAGGCGCTGCTCCAGAAGAAGGGCGTCGCCTTCGAGGAGATCGACGTCGAGAACGACGACGCCAGGCGGCTCTGGCTGGTCGAGGCGTCGGGACAGAAGACGGTACCTCAGATCTTCGTGGACGGCCGGTCGCTCGGCGGCTTCTCCGACATCGAGGCGCTCGACAGGCAGGGCAAGCTCGACCCCATCCTGCGCGGCGGGGGCTCGTAGGGCGGGCGTCCCCCGCCGAGGACGCTTCTCAGAAGCCGAGCCCGAGGCTCAGGGTGATGCCGTTGACGTGGTACCCGGTCCGGTCGGCCGCCTGGCTCAGGAAGGCGTTGTAGAAGAATCCCAGCTCGACGCGGGGCTGGACCGACCAGTAGCGACCCGCGAGGACTCCCACGGCGGCGAAGGGCGTGAAGCCGTTCCGCCAGCCGATGCCGAAATCGAGCCAGGTGTACTTGAGGCCGCCGCCGACGTACGGGGTCGCGTTGCCGGGCAGGATGGGCCAGTAGACCCCGAGCCCCAGGTCGAAGGTGTTGCCGCTCCCGCCGACGTACTCGAGGGAGATGTCGGCGAGCAGGTCCTGGATGTCGAAGAGCGTGAAGAAGCCGATGCTCGTGCCGCCGCGGTCGCCCTCCGGGGGCGGCAGGTCGCTCCTCCAGGCGCCACCGATCCGGACGCCGGACGAGCTCGCCGCCTGCTGCTTCGGCTCGGGCTGTCCGGCGCCCTGCCCGCGGCCGGGATACGCCGGCTGCGGCTGATACGCGGGCGGCGGAGCGTAGACAGGCGGTGGCGGGGCGTAGGCCTGCGGCGTCGCAGCATGGGCCTGCGGGGGGGCCGCCCGCCCGGCCGCGGCCCGGGGCGGGATGGTGCTCGCTGGCCTTCCGGTGGCGAGCCCGAGAGCGAGCCGCTCCAGTACCGAGTCCAGCTCCGACGCCGAGGCCGCTGGCAGCTCGTCGAAGTGGACCTGCTTCCCGTCCTCGACCCTCCAGGCGACGAGCCGCGCCCGGAGCGTGGCGCCGAGCTGCGTGAGCCGCAGCGCCGCCGCCAGCTCCGCCCCGGCTTCCCTTCCGATCCGGGCCGCCAGCTCGGCGGACGGTTCGGCGGCATCGCTCGTGGCGGGCACCTCCCTCACCGCGTACCTGCGCGTCATCTCGAGCTGACCTCGGAGCACGTCCTGGGCCGCCGCGAGCGTGCCCGCGTCCACGTTCACGCCGGTGGGCGAGAGGAGCACCAGGCTCTCGGCGGCGGCGGCGAGAGGCGCCCCGATGAGGAGCGCGAGTACGAGCGTCTTCGTGGATGCCTTCACGGGGTCCGTCCTCCAGCCGCGCATCCTAGCAGACCCCCGGCGGCGTCCCGCGTCGAGCGCCGCGCCCGGGCAGAGCGGAAGCGTCTCCCGCACGGCGAGGCCGGGGGGGGGCCGCGCTCAGGCGGCGCTGGTGGCGTTCGCCGCCGTGCGGAGCGCTGCCAGGATGGGCTCCCGGCGCGACGCCGGCTTCGCGAACAGCATCTGGACGTCCCCGAGGTACCGCTCCTCGAAGCCCGCCTGGCACCAGGCGAGGTAGAGCTCGAACATCCGCATGAACGCCTCGTCCTTGCCCAGGGCGAGCGCCTCGCCCCAGCGAGCCAGGAGCCGCTCCTTCCACAGGCGGAGCGTCGTGGCGTAGTGCGGGCCGATCTCCTCGAGGTGGAACAGGCGCATGTCGCTCGCGCGCGTCGCCGCGCTGCACAGGGCGGTGACCGAGGGGATGCAGCTGCCCGGGAAGATGTGGCGCTTCACGAAGTCGGCCTCGCGCTTGCGCGCCTCGTAGGCCTGATCCTGGACGGTGATGGCCTGGAGCAGCATCAGGCCATCCGGCGCGAGCCGCTCCGAGCAGGCCTCGAAGAACACCTCGTAGTACTGCCATCCCACCGCCTCGATCATCTCGATGGAGACGAGCCGGTCGAACGTCCCTTCGAGGTCCGGTAGTCCCGGAGCAGGATCTCGACGCGCCCGTCGAGGCCTGCCTCCCGCCAGCGCCAGCGCGTGAGGAGCCGGATGGGCCCCCTACGATTGCCCCCGATCCCGCTCCCGCTCCGCCTCGGCCATCCACTCCCGCAGCCCGGCGAAATCGCGAATCCTCCGACCGTGGGGGACGTCCTCCGGCCACGGGCCAGTCCCCCCCACCGCCAGGGCCACCTCGCCGGCACGGCAGATGTCGGCGAGCCGCTCCACCTGGGCCGCGAGGTCCTCCGCGGCGCAGCCGGGACCGGCCGAGACCGCCACCGCATCCAGGCCGCCGCCGGCGACGTGGGCCGTCACCTCGGAGAGGGGTGTCCTGCGGCCGGCCCACAGGGCGGTCCAGCCCCACTCGCGCACCACCAGCTCCACGAGCGAGAGGCCGAGCGTGTGGTCCTCGCCCTCGGCCGTGGCGAGGAGGACGCGGGGCGCGCCGGGCCGCGGCGGGAGCGACTCCGCGCACCGGGCCACGGTCCGGGCGAGCCTCTCGGCGGCGACGTGCTCCTCCAGCACCGTGAGGCTCCCGTCCGCCCAGCGCTTGCCGATCTCCTCGAGCACCGGTCCCAGCGCCTCGGCCACCCTCCACCAGGCCCCGAGCCGAGCGCGCTCGCCGAGGAGGTCCGCCTGGAGCGCGTGGATGTCGCCCTCCGAGAGGAGACGCTCCACGAGCCCCTGCGCCGATCCCTGCGCTCCCCCGAGACGGCTGCGGAGGAATCGCTCCACCTCGTCGTGCTCGAAGCGGCGGTGGTGCCCGGCGGTGCGAGCGCAGCGGATGAGGCCGGCGTCGGCCCAGCGCTTCACGCTTCCGGCCGTGACGCCGAGCAGGCGCGCCACCTCGGCGCTGGAGAGGAGCGGTGGGCTCACGCCCCGGCCTTGTGTTCGAATTGATCGATTCCATCAACGGAATCTGGCGATTCCGGCCCAAAGGGGGCCCCAGCGCGGGTTGGACGCAGAGGCCGCGCTGGAGCCGCGCAGGACGAAGAATCCTACACAGTCACGCGAGCCTGGGACGGCGATAAGCTTCGGGCCGAGGCATCTCCGTGCGATGATTGCCGGGTAGCCCGCGGGGGGTTGCTGGAGGCGTACGCGCGAGACATGCCGCAGACCGAGGCGCCCGAGCACGGATTCCCGACGTCCCTCGTCGCCAAGGCGGTGCTGCTCCTCGTCCTCGTCATGGCCGTGACGTCCTGGGCCGCGGGAAGCTTCTTCTCGGCACGGCAGGCGGCGCGCCACCGCGCGGAGCTGGATCGCCGCGGAAGCTCGCTCCTCCAGACGCTGGAGCGCCACCAGGACCTCCACCTCGCGGTGGCGCTCCGGGACCGGAAGGCGGCCGACCCGGTCCTGGATCGGACGCTCGTTTCCGACGAGGACGTGAGCTACCTCGCCGCGCTCGATGCCGACGGAAAGCCCATCGCGGAAGCCACCCGCGGCGACGACGAGCGCGCCGCCGTCGCGAGCGAGCTGCGCCACCACCGCCTCGAGGGGTCGGGCGGCGCGGAGTCCGACGACGACGTGCGCCGGTTCACCCGGGCCGTGACCTCCTCGCCGGGCGCCGGCGAGGGCCTCGAGCTGCCGGCAGCCGCGCCCGGACCTGCCGGCGGGGGCAGGCCGGTGGGCTGGCTGGTGATGGGCCTCCAGTCCGGCCGAGTCGGGCGGGAGGCGGCTCGGCAGGCATTCAAGACCGTGGGGGTGACGGGAGTCGTCCTCCTCGCCGCCCTCCTCGCGTTCTTCGTGCTTCTCTCCCGCCGTACCGCCCGGATGGTGGCCTTCGCCGAGGTGCTCGCCTCGGGAAGACTCTCGGCGGACCTCGAGGATCGCTCGCGCGACGAGCTGGGCCGGCTCGCCGCGGCGCTGCGGCAGCTCCGGGACAGCATCCGGCACGTCGTGCAGCAGCTCCGGGAGGCCTCCGACTTGCTCGAGACCTCGTCGTCCGAGGTGCTGAAGAGCGCCCAGTCCCAGCTGGCGCAGGCGAACCGGCAGGCCGCGAGCGTCGCCGAGGCCGGCGCCGCCGTCACGCAGCTCCGTGCCGTCTCCCAGAGCACGCAGGCCAAGGCCGAGGGCGTCATCGAGCTCGCCCGCGCCAGCGAGGCCAGCTCCACCGAGGGCGAGCGCGCGGTGGGTCAGAGCGTCGCCGCCATGGCGCAGATGCGGGAGCAGGTCGAGGCCATGGCCGCCACCTTCGCGAGCCTTCTCGAGCGCACCCAGCAGATCGGCGACATCATCGGCGTCGTCAGCGACCTCGCCGAGCAGTCCAACGTGCTCGCCCTGAACGCCGCCATCGAGGCGGCCCGCGCCGGCGAGTCGGGGCGCGGTTTCGCGGTGGTGGCCCGCGAGGTGCGCTCCCTGGCGGAGCGCTCGCAGCAGTCCACCGCCCAGGTCCGGACCATCATCGAGGACATCGAGAAGGCCGCCCGCGAGTCCAACGCCGCCGTCGCCGAGGGGCGCCGGCGGGCCGACGCCGGGGTGGGGGTGGCCAAGGCGGCCGGCGAGGCCATCCGCGAGCTGGCCCAGACCCTGGGCCAGTCGTCGGCGGCCGCCAAGCTCATCGCCCAGAGCAACCGCGACCAAGGGGCCGGCGTGGACCAGATCTGGCAGGCGATGCAGGAGATCGACGACGCCACCAGCGCTTCGGCCGCGGGCATCGGCGAGCTCGAGGCCGCCGCCCGGGAGATCACGAAGTACAGCGAGCGCATGCAGGCCGTCGTGAAGCGCTACCGGCTCGACGGGGCGGACCGTGGGTGATCGCGCCGGACGCCTCCTCGGCGCGGCCGGCAGGCGAAGGCCCGCGCCGCGTCGCGCGGCGAGGGCCTCGTCACCCCGGCGATGCCGGCCTAGATTCCGATCGAGACGCCCAGACGGGCCTCGAGGACGTTCAGGTAGACCCCGTTCGTCTTGCGCGGGATGTAGTCGCCCTCGACGAAGAGCCCGATCTTCGAGACGCTGAGGAAGGTGAGGCCCACCGCGCCGCCGACGCTGTTCACCCTCTGGTGGCCGATGTCGTTGAAGTCGAAGATGAGCTTCGCGTAGACGGGCATGAAGGGCGGCCTGAGCCCGAGCATCGGCCGGAGACCCCAGCTTCCCGACTGCTTGAACTGAGCGGAGTTGCCGACGAAGCCCAGCTCGACCGAGAGCAGGTCGAGGAACGCGTAGCCCGGCGTGATGAGGACGTTCGTCGGCTCGCGGTAGATCTCGGGGTTCGTGTGCCACGGCACGCCCAGCGAGCCCTCGACGAAGAAGCCCGCGCTTGCCGGACGAGGCGCGGCCCACAGCGCGAGCACCAAGGCGAAGAGACCCAGCTTCCGCATGCGACGCCCTCCTGTTGCGCCCGGCGCCATGCCGGATGCGGGAGAGCATACGACAGGACGGCAGACTGGTCACGGGATGGACCCGTGCGTGCGGCGGGCGGCCACACCCACACCGGCGCCGCGTGTACGGTGGCGGGACTGTCCAGCGCAGCGCCTTTCTGGTCCACTGGAGGCGTGCCCGGCCGCCGCGCGAGGATCGGAGCGCTCCTTCTCGTCCTCTTCGTCGTGGCGGCCTGGGCCGCGGGCGTGACCCGCGGCCGCAGCGCCCGCAGAGCGTGGGACCGGCCGCTTCCGGTGGCGGTCGTGCTCGTCGCGCGCGCGCCGCCGCCCGAGGCGGCGGCGGCCCGCCTGCGGGTGGGAATCGAGGAGCTGTCCCGTCGGCTCGAGGCCGAGTTCGCCCGGCACCGCGGAGAGGCGCCGTACCCGCCCTTCGCCTTCACCGTCGCCGGACCCGTCGCCTGGGACGGCGCGTTCCCGCTCGCTCCGGCCTCCGCGGGCCCGCTCGACCGGCTGTCGCACGCCTTCCGGCTGTGGAGGGCGCTCGGGAGAATCGACGCCGCTGCCGGCGTCGCGCCCGAGCTCTACGACGCCCGCGTCTACGTCCTCCTCGAGCCGCCCCTGGCCGGCGGGCCCCGCACCTTCGCGGAGGGATCGGGGGCGGCGGGCGGCGAGATCGGGCTCGTCCGCGCCTGGGCCGATCCCTCGGACGCCACGCTCGCCCTCACCGCCGCCGCCCACGAGCTCCTTCACTGCCTCGGGGCGTCGGACAAGTACGACGCCGCCGGCCATGCCCTCGAGCCAGAGGGCCTCGCCGACCCCGGCCTCTCGCCACGCTACCCGCAGCGCCACGCCGAGTGGATGGTGGGAGAGGTTCCGCTCGGGCCGGGCCAGGGACGCCTCCCGGCGTCCCTCGCCGAGATCCGGATCGGCCCGGCCACCGCCCGCGAGATCGGCTGGCTTCCCCCTTCCCCCGCGGCCCCGTTGGAGTAAACTGCCGCCCCTCGACCGCCGGGGGAGCAGAGCAGGCATGGTGCGGACCTCTTCGTCGGAGCCGCAGGGCGCTTGGATCACGGGTGTGGACCGGCTGATCCTGGCCGCGGTGGCGGTGCTCGCGGTCATGGCCGCCGTCTTCCACCCGCGGCCCCTCCCCATCGTGGTTTCGCTCGTGGCCACGGCCCTGGGGCTCGTGGTGGCGGCAGCGGCCGGCAGGCGCCACGCCGTCGCCCGCGCGGTCCACGCCTTCTTCCCCCTCCCCGCCGTCATCGCCATCTTCAACCTGGCCGGCCCCCTCATCGGCGCCGTCAACCCGGCCCGCTGGGACGCGACGTTCGCCGCGGCCGACCTGCGGCTCTTCGGGCCGCTCGCGCCCGCCTGGCGCGCCGCGCTCGCGCGTCCGGCCTGGCTCACCGACCTCGCCTCGGTCCTCTACTGCAGCTACTACGTCATCCCGGTGGCGATGGCCGTGGCGCTCTACGCCTACCGCCGCCAGGCCGAGTTCGACGAGCTGACCTTCGGCCTCATCTCCACGCTCCTCGCCTCCTACGTCGGCTACTTCCTCTTCCCCACCAGCGGCCCCCGGATCCCCGCGGCGGACGAGCTCCGGATCCTGGGCGGCGGCGCGGTGAGCGCGTGGGTGCGGGACTTCCTGCGCGTGGCGGAGGTGAACCAGCTCGACGCCTTCCCTTCCGGTCACACCGCCCTGTCGCTCGTCTTCCTGTACTACGGGTGGAGGATGTTCCCCCGGGCCCGGGCGCCGCTGGCCGCGGCGGTGGCGGGCATCGTCTTCGCCACGGTCTACCTGTCCCTGCACTACGTCGTGGACCTGTGCGCCGGCGCGGCGCTCGCGCTGGCGATGACGCGGGTGGCGCCCGCAGTGCGCCGGGCGCTGGGCGAGGCCACGGATCCGCTCGTCCCGGTTCCCTTTACCGCGGATCGGTAGCGCCTCTTCTCCCACAGGCCCTACCCCGTCCCACATGCCGCACCCGGCGCGGCCGCGAAGTTGTGCGTCCAGGCGGCCACCAGTACACTTTCCGGAGTGCAAACTCGAGCCCTGCGCCCCGGCCGCATCCTCGTCATCGACGACGAGCAGGCGGTCCGCGACCTCCTCCTCCGCGTCCTGGCCAACGCCGGGCACGAGGTGGTCGCCGTGGAGACCGGCGAGGCGGCGCTGATGAAGCTCGCGAAGCAGCCGTTCGACCTCCTGATCGTGGACAAGAACCTTCCCGGGATGAGCGGCCTCGACGTGCTGCTGCTCGTCCGGACGCACTACCCGCGCCTGCGCGCCATCATGATCACCGCATTCCCGAGCCCGGCGGCGGAGACCGCCGCGAAGGATCTCGGCGTCCACGGCTACGTGACCAAGCCCTTCGGCATCGTCACCATCGTCTCCGCGGTGGACGCGGCCATCGAGGCCGGACGCTCCGGCCTCCCCTGAGGCGCCGTGCGGACTGCCGCCGCGGGGATCTCGTTGGCCGCGGGAGCGGCACCCGGCGCGAGCCGCGGACGGCGCGACGCCGACGCCCTGCTCCTCGCAGGGAGCGCGGCAGGCCTCCTGGCGGTCGCGGGCCTCCTCCTCTCCGACGGGTCCGGCGGCTCGCGGCCCCAGCGCGACGCGAGGGTCGCGGTCGCCCGCCTCGCCCGCGCGGAGGCCGGCGTCCTGCGGCGGCCGCCGGGCACGCTGGTGTGGGATGCGGCGCGCGACGGCGAGCCGCTCGCCGCACACGACTCCCTGTACGTCCCACCGGCGGCGTCGGCATCCGTGGCCTTCGAGGGCGGCGCGCGCCTGGAGATCGAGGAGCGCTCCCTCGTGGTCATCGAGCCGCCGGAGCCCGAGCCCGGCGCCGCGCGCGTGACGCTCTCGAAGGGCAGCCTCGCCGGCTCGGCTCCGGCGGGGACCGTGAGCGTCAGCACCCCCGGCGGCCTCGCCGTGCTCGAGTCCGGCTCGGAGGCCCGGATCGGCGCGCGCGGCGCGTCCGGACCTCGCGTGGAGGTGGTCCAGGGACGCGCCCGGGCGGAGAACGGCGAGGTGGCCCTGGCCGAGCCGCGCATTCGCCTCGACGAGCCGGCCCGGAACCAGCGCTTCTGGTTCTCCCGCTTCCCGGGATCGGTCCTCCTGCGCTGGGATGGCTCCGCGGCAGACGGCGTGCGCCTGGAGGTCGCTCGGGACCCGGCCTTCGCCGACCGCCTGGACCGCGCTCCCGGCGTCCCCGGCGCCCACGCCTTCCACCCTCCCGCGCCCGGTCCGTACTTCTGGCGGCTCGTGGACCAGGATGGGAATCCGCGAAGCGAGGCCCGCCGGCTCCTCGCCGCGCAGGAGCGGCCTCCGGCGCCCTTCGCCCCCATGGCCGCGGAGATCGTCCTGGCTCCACTGGGCGTGCAGGTGCCCTTCTGGTGGACCGCGGTGGACGGCGCCTTCCACTACCGGGTGGAGATCTCCGCCGACGCGTCCTTCGCGAGGATCGACTTCTCGGCCGACGTCGAGGGACCGGGGCTGTGGGCGGCCCTGGATCTTCCCGAGGGGATCTACTACTGGCGGGTGCGCGCCCGCGAGGCGGAGCGCAGCGAGGCCCCGTTCTCGGACCCGTCGCCCTTCCGGCTCATCCGCCGTCCCCTCCCCCAGGCGCCGCAACTCTTCGACCCGTCCATCGAGGTGGACCATGGCGCCGCTCGCTAGCCTCGCGGCCGCGCTGGGGCTTCTCGCCGCGACGGCCGCCGGCGAGCCGAGCGCGCGGGTCGTGCTCCGCTGGGAGTCCGTCGCCGGGGCCGTCGCCTACGAGATCCAGATCGCCCCGGACCCGTCGTTCGCCCATCCGGTCGTGGAGGAGCGGGTGGCGGTCCCCGGCTATCGCTGGGAGGAGATCCCGGCCGCGCGCTACCACTGGCGCGTGCGCAGCGTGGACCAGGACGGGCGGACTGGCCCGTGGAGCGAGGTGAGGTCCATCGAGCCGGCGCTCGGCGCGCCCGAGCCGGTCTCGCCCGCCGACGGCGCCCGGGTCGTCTGGGACGACGAGCCGGCCACCGTCGCCTTCGCGTGCACCCGCTCCGAGGTCCTTCGCTCCTACACCGTCGAGCTGGCGCGCGATCCCGCCTTCGGCGTGGTGGACTCCTCGCGAACCGCCGCGTCTCCCACCCTGCGCGTTCCCCTCCCGGGCCTCGGCGTCTTCTGGTGGCGGGCGCGCGGCACCGCCCTCTCCGGACGCGAGACCGCCCCGTCGCGCGCCCGGCGCCTCGAGGTGGTCGTCGGGCCTCCGCGGCCGCTCTCCCCGGGGCCGTCGGAGTCGGTCCCATTCGGCCCGGTGGCGCTGCGCTGGCAGGCCTGGACGCCGGTGACGCGCTGGAGAGTACGGGTCGAGCGCGAGGGGCAGCCGGCGTGGCGGGCCGACGTCGGCGCGCCCGAGGCGCAGTTCGTCCCGCGCAGGCCCGGCCGGTACCGCTGGACCGTCGCCGCGCTCGGCTCGGAGGGGAGCGACGGACCGCCGTCCTCGCCCCGAGAGATCGAGGTGACGGCGCCGCCACCGCTTCCTGCCCCGCAGCCGCTCGCGCCCGCCCCGGGCGAGGTGGTCGGCGCGGACGACCCCGCCGCGCCGGTCGCGCTCTCCTGGGAGCCCATCCCGGGCGCGGCCGGCTACGAGATCCAGGTGTCGGCCCCCGGAAGCCTGGACGCCGCGCCGGCGCGCGCCGCCCCGGCTCCGCGCCTGTCGCTGTCCCTGTCCGCCGGGCCGCTCGCCTGGCGCGTGCGTGCCGTGGACGTGCTGGGCGGCGCGGGCGCCTGGAGCGAGGCCGGGAGCTTCTTCCACGGCCGTCCGCCCTCGGCGCGGGCCGAGATCGAGCCCGGCGCCGCAGCGCTCCTGGCCGACGGCAGGGACTCGACCGCCGTCGCCATCCGCCTGTTCGACGCCGAGGGCCGCCGCGTCCGCGGGGCTCCGCTGTCGGTCTCGGCCACCGCGGGACGCGTCGAGGGGCTCGCCGAGTCGGAGGACGGCTGGACCGCGCGCTACGTCGCGCCGGCGGAGGTTCCCGAGTCCGGGCGCTCCGAGATCGTCGTCGAGGATCGCGGGTTCGTCGCCCGCGCCCCGATCGACCTCCGGGCCACCATGAGCCGCTGGAGGCTGGGCCTCCTGGCCGGGTGGCAGACGAACCTCGAGGCCGCGTCCGCGCCGGCCCTCACGATGGAGGTCCTCTGGCGCACGCCCTGGCTCTCGGACCGGCTGCTCCTCGCCGCCCGCGCCGGCACCTGGGCCACTTCCGCGACGGCCCCGGCCCAGGCCGGGCTGCTCGCCCCGGTGGAGGGAACG
>Ga0153915_10004131_pt1 | contig 13365 bp, 7 predicted proteins | sample Opewatmetagenome_2_FD_107003 | JGI IMG/M metagenome (GOLD analysis project Ga0153915, IMG submission 107003) | Freshwater wetland microbial communities from Ohio, USA - Open water 3 Core 3 Depth 3 metaG | ecosystem: Environmental > Aquatic > Freshwater > Wetlands | place: USA: Ohio, Lake Erie... | reverse complement strand
TTCCTCCGTGTCGTGCTTTTGGTTGCGGCCATGCCGCGCTGTGGTTTACATTCTTCCGGACTGGTGCAACAATATCCCGGCTGCGGTGTCTCCAGGAGTTAAGCAGTCATTTATGTCTGTAGGTTCCGGCAACCTCTTGTCTTCCGATAGCATCGCCCCCCAGCCTGGGAACCATTCTGCTTCGCCGTTCAGACCGCAGCAGGTGGCGGAAGAGAACTGGCGGCGAAGTTTCTGGGCGCTCATTGCGACCCAGTTCCAGGGCGCGTTCAGCGCCAATACCTTCCAGTATTTTCTGCTGTATCTGGTTCTGGGAATGGGGCTGGCCCGCAAACGGCAGGACCTGCTGGTTTCGGTGATCCCGCTGTTCTTTGCCGTCCCCTTCGTGCTGTTCAGCATGGCGGGCGGTTATCTCGCTGACCGTTTCAGCAAGCGCCGGATCACCATCAGCACCAAACTCATCGAAATCGCCGCCATGACGCTGGCGGTGCTGGCGTTTTTTTCACACTCCATGGCCTTTGAACTGGCTGTGCTGTTTCTGGTGGCGACGCAGGCCGCGCTTTTCGGGCCTTCCAAGTACGGACTCCTGCCGGAGATTCTGCCGCAGAAATGGCTCTCGTGGGGCAATGGAATCCTGGAGCTGGGCACATTCCTTTCGATTATCAGCGGCATGGTGTGCGCGGCGCTGCTCTCGGAGCGCCTGCGCGGCCACGAAGCTTACGTGGGCGTATTGCTGGTGGTTCTGGCGGCCCTGGGGCTGGCTTCGAGCCTGGCCATCGGCAGAGTTCCGGCCGCGGCTCCGCTGAAGAAATTCCGCGCCAATATGTTTGGCGATCTCCTGCAGCAGGTGCGCACCATGCGCGCTGATTCCACCCTGCTGCTGGCGGTGATCGGCAACACCTATTTCTGGTTTCTGGGAACGCTGTTTTTGCAGACGGTGGTGGTCTTTGGTGCGGAGGTATTTCACGTGCCCCCCAGCCGGAATGTCCTGTTGCAGGCGGGTGTGGCTCTGGGGATTGGAGTGGGCAGCGCGGTGGCCGGCTATCTTTCCGGCAACAAGATTGAATATGGCCTGATTCCTCTGGGCTGCATCGGCATGACGGTGATGGCCACGGTGATGGGCGTCACGGCCCACTCCTTTAATAGTTCGGTGGCGATCCTGGGCGGGCTGGGTTTTTTTGCCGGGTTTGTGGCCGTGCCCGTGAACGCGCTCATCCAGCACCGTCCCTCGCCGGACGTGAAAGGCGGCGTCATCGCCGCGGCCAATCTTCTTTCGTTTGTGGGCGTGGCCGCGGCCTCCGGCGCCTACTACCTGCTTTCCAGCGTCGGTCATCTTTATGCGCGGGGCGTATTCCTGGCCGGGGCGGTGATTACCCTCGCCGGCACCATCTACGGGCTGGTGATTCTGCCGGACTGGTTTCTGCGGCTGGTGCTCTGGTTCCTCACGCACACCGTTTACCGCATCAAGCTTCTGGGACGCGACAACATTCCTGAAAAAGGCGGCGCGCTGCTGGTGTGCAATCACATGTCGTTCGTGGATGTGCTGCTGCTGATCGCCTCCGCCGACCGGCCCATCCGCTTTCTGATGTTTCAGGATATCTACGAGCTGCCGGTGCTCAAGCCGTTTGCGCGCATGATGCGCGCCATTCCGATATCTTCTGAGCTGCGGCCCCGGGATATGATCCGCTCGCTGCGCACGGCCAGCGACGCCATTCGCAACGGAGAGCTCGTCTGCATCTTCGCCGAAGGGCAGATCAGCCGCACCGGGCAGATGCTTCCCTTCCGCCGCGGCCTGGAGCGCATCATGCAGGATGTGGACGCCCCCATTGTGCCGGTCGCGTTGCACGGCGTCTGGGGCAGCATCTTCAGCTTCGAGAACCGGCGCTTCCTGTGGAAGTTTCCCCGGCGGATTCCTTACCCTGTAACCGTCAGTTTCGGCAAATGGCTGCCGGCGGCGACCGGCGCGGCGGAGGTTCGCCATTCGGTGCAGGAGCTGATGGCCGAGGCATCCATGGCCGACCGGAATCCCAAGCTCACGCTCGATCGCGCCTTTGTTCGGACAGCGCGGCGGTATCCGTGGCGGTTCGCCGCCGCTGACGCGCGGGTTCCCAAAATTCTTCTGGGGGGAGCGCTGGTTAAGACCATCTTCGTGGCCCGGCGGCTGCGCCGCGTATGGACGGGGCAGGAGATGGTCGGCATTCTGCTGCCGCCTTCGGTGGGCGGCGCGCTGGTGAATTATGCGGCCACCCTGCTCGGCCGGGTGCCCATCAATCTGAACTACACCGCCAGCAACGAAATCATTGCGTCATCAGCCCGGCAGTGCAATCTGCAGACGGTGATTACCTCCAGGGCATTTCTTGAACGGTTCCCCAACATGGAAATACCCGGCCGAACCCTGTTGCTCGAAGATCTGCTGGCGAATCCGGGGACCATGGAAAAACTGGTGGCGCTGGTATTTGCGTGGCTGCTGCCGTTCCGGCTGCTGAAGAAGGCGCTGGGCGCGCGCGTATGGCGCGATGATGACCTGGCCACGGTAATCTTTTCGAGCGGCAGCACCGGGGAGCCCAAGGGCGTGATGCTCACGCACCACAACGTAATGTCGAACATTCGGCAGGTGACACAGGTTTTCATCCTCGGACGCAAAGACAAGCTCCTTGGAATCCTGCCGTTCTTCCATTCTTTTGGGTTTACGGTCACCATGTGGATGCCGCCCATTCACGGAATCGGCTCCGTATTTCATCCCAACCCGCTGGATGCGAAGCTGATCGGCGAGCTGATGGCCAAATACAGCATCACCCTGGCCGTGGCCACCCCGACCTTCCTGCAGGCGTATCTGCGCCGCTGTTCGCCGGAGCACTTTGGCAGCCTGCTGTACATGATCGTGGGCGCGGAAAAGCTTACGGAAAGGCTCTCCCTGGCCTTTGAGGAGATCTTTGGCCTGCGGCCGCTGGAAGGCTATGGCTGCACGGAATGCGCTCCGGTGGTGGCCGTGAATGCTCCCGGGTACCGGGCGCCGGGGTTCCATCAGGTTTCGGCGCGCCGTGGCACCATCGGGCGCCCCCTGCCGGGAGTCGCTGTTCGCATCGTTCATCCTGAGACCATGGAACTCCTGCCCCCCAACCAGCCTGGATTGCTGCTGGTCAAAGGTCCGAATGTGATGAAGGGCTATCTGGGGCGTCCGGAGACGACCGCGGAGGTGATCCGGGACGGCTGGTATGTGACCGGCGATATCGCCACCATGGAAGACGATGGGTTTCTGGTCATTACCGACCGGCTCACGCGCTTCAGTAAGATCGGCGGCGAGATGGTGCCCCATATCAAGATCGAAGAGCGGCTGCATGAATTTGCTGACCGGGCGGAGCAGGTCTTCGCCGTGGCCGCGGTGCCCGACGAGAAGAAGGGCGAACGCATTGTCGTCCTGCACACACTGCAGGAGGTTGAGCTGGGCATGGTTCTTGAAAAGTTTCAGCAATGCGATCTGCCCGCCCTGTGGAAGCCAAAAAGCACGCAATTTTTTCACGTTGAAGCTCTGCCCTATCTGGGTACGGGCAAGATTGACCTGCGCGCCGTGAAGGAGAAAGCTTTGGCCGCTGCCGCCTCCTCGGCAGAGTAAGGTTTTGAAAGGGCGGGTCCGCCAGCCGTGACGGGGCGAAAAGTGTGGCGAAATGCATTCCAAAATTAATAGAGTTCACCCCCCTGAAAATTCGTTTTCTATTGTTTTTAGAAGATCACGCCGTTGAAATTTTTGTGAATTTTTGTGGGCCAATCGAGTCTGAAAAGAATTAAAATGCTCTGCTTACCGGAACATTGATTCAGGAGTCACACGATTTTGCCGGGGGATCCGGTCAAAAGTACGCTATCTTCGAACCTAGTCTCGAAAAGGAGCAGTTTATGCGGCGTTCACCAGGTTATTGGTGTCTTGTTCTTGTTTTGTGCTTTGTCTCGGCCGTGAGTTATGCGCAGAGTTCATCCACGGCAACCATTGTAGGCACGGTTGTTGATCCACAGGGTGCTGTGGTCGGCGGCGCGAATATAACAGCGACGAATGTCGCCACCGGTGTTCCCCGGTCAACGGTTTCCACCGGCAATGGTGAATTCACGCTTCCGTACCTGCCGCCCGGCGTCTACGACGTGAAGGCGGAAGCCAAGGGCTTCGCCGCGGTCAGCGCCAAAGGCGTCAAGCTGGCCGTAGGCGACAAGCAGGATCTGAACTTCAAGCTTCCGGTCGCGGGCGCGGCGCAGACCGTGGACGTTACGACGGTGGCGCCGATCATTGAAACCACCAAGACCGATGTTTCGAGCTCGGTCAGCGATCTCGATATGCAGCGGCTGCCCACACTGGCTGGAGCGGGTAGCGTGGCCAACGACTATGCGCAGCTCGCGCTGACCGCCCCCGGGGTAAAGATCGATACCAGCGGTGTGAGCGCTTCTGACCTGGTCGGTCCCGGCTCCATCAGCTTCCGCGGCAACCAATATAACGTGGATGGCGGCAACATCACCGACCAGCTGGTTTCAGGCCGTGACGGTCTGGGCGCCTCGGTGGACGAAATCCAGGAATTCCAGGTACTGACCAATAACTACAACGCCGAGTACGGCCAGGCCGGCGGGCTGATTCTGAATGCGGTCACCAAGTCCGGCTCCAACGCGATTCATGGTGACGGCCACATGTACTTCCGCGGAAGAAACTTCGGCGCATCACTGCCGTTTTATAACCTGTCGCTGATTCAGAATGCGGATCCGCGCTGTCCGAACATTGCCAGCAATGACGTCAGCGGTTGCCCGCGCGCGCCGTTCCACCGCAAGGAAGGCGGGTTCACGCTGGGCGGGCCGTTCAAGAAAGACAAGCTGTTCTGGTTTGCCAGCTACGAGCTGAGTCATAGCGCTACCCCCCTGGTCCTTACGCCTCCCAGCGGCGCAATCACACTCTCGCAGCCCGTGAACAACCTTCTGTACTCGGGCAAGATTGATTATCACGTTTCCACGAACAACAACCTGAGCATCCGCTACAACGTTGACCGCGCCATCGCGGACAATCAGGTGGTCCAGACCAGCAACTCCATTACGCCTGATTCACTGGTCTCAATCCAGAACCACAACGCCGCCTTGAACGTGGGATTGGTTTCGAGCCTCACGCCCACCCTGGTCAATGAGGCCCGGTTCGTGTTTACGCGTTTTATTTCCAGCACGCCCGACAAGACCGACGTGCCGGGTCAGCAACACGCCAATTTCTATACCGGCGCCAACTTCTGCTGCCCCCAGGGCGGATTGCAGAAGCGCTACCAGTACATTGACAACCTGACCTGGACCCAGGGGAAGCACTCATTTAAGACCGGATTCAACATCAGCTACTACCCCTGGTTCTCGCTGTTCCCGCAGTTCCACTTCGGCCAGTACGGCAACTTCGTGGGTAACGTTCCCGGCAGCTTTACCATCGGGTTTGGACCGGGCCAGGTTACGTCGAAAGACAACATCTATGGCTTCTACGGCCAGGATACCTGGCACGTGACCAAGAACCTGACCCTCAACTACGGTCTGCGCTGGGATTACGAGGCGGGGGCCTTCAAGGGCGGCAAGATCCAGCAGCCCAACGGAAAGTGCCTGCAGGGCAACGGCATCATTTCCGCCTGCTCCTCGGACAAGAACAACTTCCAGCCGCGCGTGGGCTTCACCTATGCGCCCTGGGATAAGTGGCTGATCAAGGGCGGCTTCGCCGAGATCACGCAACTGGCCTTCAATAACGTGGTGCTCGATTCGCTTAACCTCGATGGCACCACTCTGAACACCGTAACCATTGACAATTCGACGCCGGCCGGCGCGGCCGTGCTGGCGGCTTTTCCCAACGCGCCCAGCCCGGCTCTGCTGGCGCCGTTCGCGCCCAGCCTGACTTCCTTTGGCCGTGTCCGCCCCATTTCCGACAAACTGCGCAACCCCGAATTACGCGGGGTGAATTTCGGCATTCAGCATGAGTTCAGCAAGACGCTGATGGCCGAAGTTCAGTACATCGGGCAGTTTGGCTTCGGACTCTTCGGCGAACGCGATACGAACTTCCCGGAGATCGCCGCTGATCCGGCCCACCCCGGGTTCTTCTATTTCCGCGCGCGCCCGGACCCGAAGTTCGCCGCCGTGCGCACCAATGAAAACAGCCGTACTTCCCATTACAATGGCCTTCTGGCCAGCGTGAACAAGCGCATGTCGAATCACGTTCAGGTGCAGGCCAGCTACACCTGGTCGCACGCTCTGACCTCAGGCGAAGATTTCTTCGGCCTTTCCGAGCCGGGCGATCCGCGCAACATCAAGGCCGAACTTGGTCCGGCTTTTAACGACATCCGCCATGCCGCGAACTTCGGCATAACGTTTGATTCGGGTCAGTGGACACAGCAAAACGTGGTCCGCTGGTTCACCAACGACGTGGTTCTGGGTTTCGTAGGACAGCTCCAGAGCGGACGTCCGTACCCGGTTTCGACCTCCACTACACCGTTCCTGAGCTCCCGCTTCTTCGGGACGGGCAACGAGACGCAGCAGCGGCCGAACGTGCTTCAAGATGGCACATTGTCCGCCTATGGCGTTCCTTCGGCCGATGGTCTGAATGCGAACTTCGGACCGGGCGGCGTGGCCGCCTGCATCGCAGCCGGCTTCCCGGCGGCCCTTTGCAACTCCCTGCAGAACACCTTCATCGCCCCCGCGGATGCCAGCGGCCAGGGCCCGATCGATAGCATTACGGGCGATGTCGTGGACTTCCAGCAAGTCAACGGAAACCTGAAGCGTAATGCTGGAATCAGCCTGCCGTTCTACAAGATAGATCTGCGCCTCACCAAGAGCTTCAAGATTCCCCACACTGAGCACGTCCGCCTCGAACTCGAAGCTGACGCCTTCAACCTCTTCAACCACTCCAACTTCCAGGGCAACAACTCGAATGATGCTCTTTCCATTCTTACGTTGTCGCTCACACCCGCGGGAACCCCGGCGACGGACTTCTTCAGCTGCACCGGTTGCCTGCGGCCCACAGGCCAGTACGTTGGAACCAATGGCCAGGTACTGAACCTGAAGGATCTGCAGAGAGGAAGAACCAGCACGGATTTCCTGAAGCCGATCTTCGCTCCCGCCGGCTCATTCCTGGGTATCGGTGATCCGGCTTCCACGGATTTCCCGCGCATCTTCCAGCTGTCGTTCCACGTGCGGTTCTAGAAGAAACTTTAACCTCTAACCAAGGGCGGGTCTGCAAAGGCCCGCTCTTTCTGTCTCCGGAAGGCGTGGTTGTTAAGCTGTTCAACGCTGCAGACCACCCTCGTCCAGGGCTCTACTTGTAACAAACACCGTCGTCAGAATATTCAGGGCACAAAACTATTACCCAGACTACGCGTAGCTGGTAGATATTGTGATGGCCAAATGGTCAACACTAGTCATGAAAATGGCCATAACTCTATTTTTTCTTTGTGCCCTGCCGAATTCAGTGATATTCTCTCGAAGTTAATGAGTCTTAAGAAGCCGCAAGTCGTGCACCGCCGGTAAATGTCAAAAATCCAATCACAAAGCCCTGGGGCCCGTGGAGAAACCTCGTTAAACGTTCAGTTCTCCTTTGGACCAGGGATGAAGGTAGCCGACATCGACCAGGACCTATATCAGGACTGGAGGCATGGTTGGAAGGTGATAAGTAATCACGCGACCAACTCAACCACGAACCAAGACACCGTTCGGAAGATGATGATTGCGAGGCCGGAGATTGGAATTACTCCAAGCACCGACTCGCAATGGAATAGGCCGCAAAAATGACACAGACTACCAGGTTCGCGCTGTTCGCCGTGGGGGCAGTTCTGATGTGCTTGCCGGGCGTGTTCACGGCAGGAATGAAGTGGGCATTCGTGGTGTTCCTTGTTGTCGGATATGCAATCTTCATTCTCGCCACGTTCAAGAACGGCGGTTCGAAGCCAGGGACAGCATTGATCTTGCTGATTTTTTCGAATGCCTCGTTCTGGCTTAGCTATGGGTTGTGGCACGTTCGTTTGAAGTTCGCGGGGCCATCGCCTGAGTCGGGAGTCGATGCGTTTGCTGGCCCGGTCGCACTTTGGCTGATTCTTCTTCTGACGTTTCTTCTGTATGAAGCCGTTGTTTTCTTCAGGGGGCTTGCCGTTAATCAAGAACGCGCAACGGCTGCTATCGGGTTGGCTGCCGCCGCTGCTCAGGTTCTGGTTACCTTGAGGACGGCGTATAGCCTCGTTCAGGGTGTGTGAAAAGATACGAGCTTCATGGGGCCGTGCCTGATGTTGGGCACGGCCCTTTCCTTCTGCCCGCCGTTTCCGATGTGGGGCCGTTTGCGTTCCTGGGACCTGTAGGCGCTTGCCGGTGACCGGGGTCGGCTGAGTTTCAGGGCAGCTACTCCGGTTTTCCGGGTGCCTGTGGCCGGGGAGGAGGTTTTTCTATTAGCCGCCGGTTCCGTTCCTGCCGTTCCCAGGTCCTGGCCGGGTGCAGTAGGTTGCCGATCCGCGCCGAGGTGCTGGCCGTCTTTAGCCGCCGATCCGCTGGGGTGCCGGTGCTGCCGGGTGTGCGGGTGCCGTTGTGGGGTTCCCAGGCTCCGTTTTTGGGGTTGGAGTTTTTGCGCTGCCTTCGGCATCGGGTTTAGTTGCCCGCCTTTTTTGGGGTGTGCCGAGCATGTTTGCAGCTTGAAGGTGAAGGTCCTCACGAACGGACAGGAGCCCAAGAGGCGGATTGCGCCTGGTCAAGGCCCGCACCCACGCCGCCTGAGGGCGGCGTGGGCGCGGAAGTTCTCAGTACGACAACTCCGTATAGGCAATAATTTTGATGGCCTGGGTCTGGAAGGCCAGATCAATCGCGTCGCAGCTATAGGAGATGCGAAAGGCGTTGGAATCAGAGTCGCTGGTGCGCACATTCACGGTCGAACCGGCCTGCAGCAGCAGGGCGCCGTTGATGGAGCCGGTGGCCCCGCTGTCGAGCCGGAATTCTCCCGAGGGCGGCAGCACCATGACAATACCCGTCCAGTTGAAGTTCGCGGCGTCAATGCGGAGATTGTTGGGAACCACCAGGACGCCGAAACCGGTGACGTTGGCCTGAATCTCAAGCGTGTTGGAGGTGGCCACCACGATCGCCGGGTTGGTCGGGCTTCCGTAGGTGACGGGGGAAGTGATGTTGCTGCTGGAGACGGTGAAGTAATTGGGCTGTCCGACGGAGGCAGCCACCAGGGAGTTAACCGCGGTGATCTGGTTTGACACCAGCTGCGACGGCGCCTGGGTAATGATGGGGTCGGCGGTGTTGCCCGGAGCGCCGATAAACGGGGCTGTGGGGTTCGGGGGCAGCGTCATGATGGGCACGTGCGGAGCAAACACGCCGCTGATGGCATAAAGCTCGGGCGCGCTGAGATTGAGATTGTTGACGCACGTTGGCGTGCTGCCGGCCACGCAGTTGGGATTCGTATCGTCAAAGCGGGGCGTGGGATCGGTCCCGCGCACCCACCACAGAGCGGGGGTGCAGACCTTGCCGGCCTGGCTGGTGCCATCGGGGTTGCAGAAGTCATTGGCCCGCTTGGCCATATTCTGGCGCAAATCGGTGAGGGCCGCTTCCAGTTCCTGCGTGGATTTGTTGGCGTCGGTAGCCAGGGAGGCAACCGAGCGGCAACTGCTGCCGTTCGGCTGCAGCAAGCCGTTGATGTCGTGAACCCGGCCATCGATGCCGGTTGGCGGAACCTGTACGCCGGTGCCGTTGGAGCCGTTGTTGAAGGCCGGGGCCGCTTCCTGCGAATCCATGCTGAGCACACCCAGGGGACGGATGCCGTTGCGCGCCAGTTCATAGCGCGACATGCGCCGCGCTCCGCGCGCGCCATCGGTCAGGGCTAGTGCTGTCACCATATAGACCTGCTGCATCCCGTTGGCGTCGCACTCCGGGCTCGCGCCGCCCGGGGAGAGCCATTCCTGCTTGCCATCCCAGCAGACACGGGTGTCAATAGGAGCGCTGGTTCCCGTCTGGTCAACGTAATAAGGGGCGGCAATGCGATTGGTCTTCATGTTGACCCTGATCCATTTGTAGTTCAGGGGCGTGGCCGGGGGCAGGGCCGCCTGATCCGGCAGCTTCCAGTTGGCCACCGTGCCGGTCAGCGAGGCAAAGCTGCTGGCTGGGCATTTCTGTCCGGCGCCGATGCCGGAATCGTAGGCATGGCAGAATTCGTCATCAAAATATTTTCCCGATGCCGTTGGGTCAATGGCTTCGCCGGCCGCGGGGTTCAGCACGTAGAGTGCGCCCCCGGCTTGTCCCGGCAGGCTGATGGGCAGCAGGTTCCCCAGGCCGCCGGCCGCCGGGTTCGTGTACTTAATGCGGTCGCGCACCTCTTCGAGGCCGGCGCGCGCCGAATAATAAGCGCCCACGCTCTCGCGGTAATTCGCGCCGATACTGGTCTCGGTGTTGGTCGAAAACATCATCAGAATGCCGATGGCGGAAAGCAGCAGCAGCGAAAACATCGCCAGCAGCAAAGCCGTTCCATTTTCCTGTTTCTTCCCTGTTCTGCTCATGAAAGACTCCTGCTCCCTTGCTAATTCAGTCGGGCGGTGGCCGACATCGAGGTTCGCACCTGGCGTCCGGTGACCATGTCGCGTTCAACCGAGAAAAGGCTGAGATTGATCTTGATGGTCTTGATCTGGCTGATGGTGGTCTGCCCGGCGGCCGTGGAGATATCCACGCCTAAGCCGACGTTGACCGGGTTGCCGTTCAGATCGTAGTAGGTAAAAAGACTTTCACCCGACTGATTGGGGCCGGCGCCCGGCGGCATGACCAGTTCGGTTTCCGTATAGACGGGAGCCACGGGCTGGTGCAGGGGGGCCGGCAGAGTGGCCGCCGCCTGTTTTCTGGCGGCGCTGCGCCGGATGCACGGACACTTGGGATCATTCGGATCGGCGGCGAGATATGAGATATCCACGCTGTAAACCGTTCCATCGGTGTTGACGTCGCCTTCCATCAGGATTTCCGTGGGCGAAACCCGCGCCAGGCCGGCCGCCACCAGCGTGCTGTTGGAGTCCAGCGTTCCCACGCCGCCGGGCGGGGCGTACATCGCCGAATTGGGATAGCCCGCCATGTGCAGATCGCGCACCGTCTGGTCAAGAAATTCGCGCGCCTGCTGGGTCAGGTCGAGTTTAAGCGCCTCGGCCTGCGATTTTTTCTGCATCTGGTTGATCTGGCTGAAAATTGCGCCGGTAATGATGGTCAGCAGCGCGACGCTGACCATGAGCTCCATCAGTGAGAAGCCGGCCAAACCGTTCCGCGGCCCGCGAACCGCGGGCGCCGTGTGCAAGCGAAAACCTTGATTGATATAAGTCATTTAGTCTCCACGCAGGGTGCGAAGATTCACCGGGAAAGCGAATAGCGTGGCCTGATTCTGGCCCGCGCCCAGAACCTTCGTTCCCACGGTGACCAGTTGCGTGGCCGGAGTGGGGCCGTTGTCAATTCGCCAGCGCACGTCATAAGCGACATTGCCGGTGCTGGAGCAGACCATGTAGTTCATCGAGTAGTTGCCCGCCGGCGCGGCCTGGCTGAAATCAATGCGGTCGCCGGTGGCGTTGACCGCCGCGCCCCCGAGTACGGTGTTGATGGCAAAGGTGTTGCCGGCGCAATCGGTGATCGCCGACAGCGCCGCCGCTCCGGTGGCCTTCTGCGGAATCGAGACGATTCTTTCCATCACGCTTTCCGCGATGGTGGCGGCCGTGGTATCGAGTTTCGAGCGGCTGTTGCTGGCCGTGGCCACGGAAAGCAGCACGACGCCGGCCAGCAAGCCGACGGTGAGGACAATCATGGCCACCAGCAGCTCCATCAGGGTGAACCCGCGGCTGGCGGAGTTGCGGCGGCGCGGGGAAGAAGAGGTGATTTTCAGCATATTAGTTCCAGGTTCCTCCCCCGCTGGGGCTGTAGAGCCAAACTTTGATGCGGCCGGCAGGCGTTACCGAAACAGCCGCATAGAGCGTGGTGTTGGCCCGGTTCATCTGCAGATATTGAACCCAGCCCACCGCTACCTGCGATCCGTTGGTGGTGATCATGGTCGTGCATCCGGTATTGACTCCGGCGCGCTGGCAGGGCAGCCCGCGAGCGTTCCACGCAATCCCGGGCGTATTGCTGTCGTTCTGATTGAACATAGTGGAGATCTCGGTGGTGATCGGGGTGAACCCCAGCTTGGTGGCCGTCAGACCGGCAGGCACGCCGGCGTTGCTGAGAGTCATATATTGCGGCAGTTCCACGGCCGGCTCAGTATCTTCCCGCGTGCCATTGCCGTTAAGATCCAGCCACGCAATCTCTGGCGGCGTTCCCACCGGGGTGGCCATTACCTCGTAGTAGGTGTTGTCTCGGGCCGCTCGCATGCGGGCTTCCTGGTAGATCCCGGCCAGTTCCTGCGCGGAAGCGCGCAGCTTGGCATCGTCGAGCGTGCGGGCAATGTTGGGTAGGGCAATCGCTGTGATGATCAGAATGATCGCCACCACCACGACCATTTCCGTGAGACTGAAGCCCTTTTGCCCGGGCCTGAAAACTCGGTGTAATTGCAATTCTTTAGCTCCTTCAATCGAATCGAGTTTTTTCTGAAGATTCCTCTATTAAAAACCTATTTGCCAGTTAAAAAGAGTACTTGAGGGGTGGGTAAAAATATAGGGGGGACTCGCCGGGCAGGTTACTTAGGGCCTGAACCGCCCGGGGCTCCCTGGTCACCTCCTTCCGGGGGCGCTGACTGGCCCTCGAATTGCCAATTTCGCCGCAAGAAACCGCGGAGCGCTCTTTCACCTCACATCCACTTTGAAGAAGGCCAGATCCTCGCCCGCAACGGCAGTGCTGCTAACGTGCCGGCGTGGGAGAAAGGCCGCAAGGACGTGTAACCGCCTGCGTCCGAGCGGTAGCGTGACCATTACCATGCAGTTCCGCGACTGGGGCGGCATGTTCATGGAACACTGCCACAACACCGTGCATGAGGACAACGCCATGCTGCTGCGCTGGGAGACCAGGGGCCTGGGAACTCCGTTCCTGTATCCGCTCCCGACGCCTATCCCCACGCCGCAGGGAGTGAGCTTCATCCCCGCAAGTGAAATCCTGCCGACGGCCTAGGCCGGGGGAGGCTTTCCTGGAAGGCCGGCAGGCCGCCTCGTGCTGCACCATTCACGCCCCACAAAAAGCGTGAATGGGCAGGAGCGAGACGGCCTGCCAGGCCTGTTTCACTCCCTGCCTTTCCCGCCTGCCCTCTCATCCCTGAACCACTCTTTCAAATCCCGCAGTGATCTGGCTAAGCTCCTTATTTTCATGAGGTTATAAAGATACTCGCGAGCTTAGATTTTCACCCGAAAAATTCGTTCTATCACATGTAACGCTTTTGTCTCGCTGATCACTATCTATATG
>Ga0153915_10004130_pt1 | contig 13369 bp, 10 predicted proteins | sample Opewatmetagenome_2_FD_107003 | JGI IMG/M metagenome (GOLD analysis project Ga0153915, IMG submission 107003) | Freshwater wetland microbial communities from Ohio, USA - Open water 3 Core 3 Depth 3 metaG | ecosystem: Environmental > Aquatic > Freshwater > Wetlands | place: USA: Ohio, Lake Erie... | reverse complement strand
TAAGACCAGTGAGCGGAAATCGAGTCCGGTCTCGACCGCTTACCAACCCGTGGCCCCGCGCTAATATCTATGATTCAAGCGGAACGTCACGGGGATCGGCGATGGCCGTCTCATCAGGACAGATTGAATGATACCATCAAATGCGCGGGCGACGGCCGCGGCGCTGCTCGTCGCAGCGGCCGTCACCGCATGCGCCGGCGCCAATCGCGGGGGAGTGCGAACGTCACCGCGGTCGGCGACCGCGAGCCAAAGCGATCTCGCTGCCATGGCCAAGGCCAGGGCGGACAGCGCGCGCTATCCGTACACCGCCGCCGACGTCCACTTCATGTCGGGCATGATCGGCCATCACGCGCAGGCAATCGTCATGGCCAAATGGGCGCCGACGCACGGCGCCGGTTCGTCGGTACGGACGCTGTGCGAGCGAATCATCAACGCCCAGCAAGACGAGATCGCCACTATGCAAACGTGGCTTCGCGACCGCCGACAACCCGTGCCTGAAGCAGTTCCTGGGCCGATGAAGATGCAAATGGGCGGCATGGAGCACGAGATGCTCATGCCCGGAATGCTCACTGCCGAGCAGATGAAACAGCTCGATCAGGCGCGCGGCCAGGAATTCGACCGGCTGTTTCTCACCTTCATGATCCAACACCATGGTGGCGCGGTCGAGATGGTCAAGGAACTGTTCGCCACCAACGGCGCCGCGCAGGATGAGTTGGTGTTCAAGTTCGCGTCGGACGTCAACGTCGATCAGACGACCGAGATCGCTCGGATGCAGCGGATGCTCGTCGCGCTCGTGATCGAGGCCCACGCTCCGTGATCAACCTTCCATCATACAATCGTTCGACCCACTTCGTCCCATCAGAGGAATCGCACATGGAATTCGCACACCAGGCGCGCCCGCGTCTTCGTCGCCCGTCGACGCGATTTGGCGCCGCCTCGACGATGATGAAGTTGTCACTCGTGATCGGCGCGTCGGCCGCCGCGGCCTGTGCCAGCTCGGGTGTTTCGACGAGTGCCAGTCCGTCGCCGAGCGCCACCGGTGTGATCCAGTCCGGGTCGGCGCCGAGTCCGGACCCGCGCATCGGTCTTCGCGCCGGACTGTGGGACGCCGGTCAGGCGGCGTGGAATCTCCGCCTTGCGTCGACCACAAAGCCGTCGGAGAAGTTCCTCCAGGGCATCAACTCCGATATGGCATTCACGGGCAACTACGTCATCCAGGGCAACTATAACGGCTATCAGGTGTGGGACATCTCGAATCCCGCAAAGCCGACTCTCAGGATCGGGAACTATTGCCCAGCGTCGCAGAGCGACGTCTCGGTTTACAAGAACCTGCTCTTCGTCTCGGCCGAGGGAAACACGGGACGCATCGACTGCGGTGGACAGGGCGTGACCGACACCGTGAGCAAAGAGCGCATCCGCGGCATCCGCATCTTCGACATCACCGACATCGCGCATCCGAGAAACATTGCCAACGTCCAGACGTGCCGCGGCTCGCACACGCACTCGGTGCTGGTCGATCCGAAGGACCAGAACAACATCTATGTCTACGTCTCGGGTTCGGCGCCGGCTCGCTCGCCCAGCGAGCTCTCGGGTTGCTACTCGAGCAACGATCCCAACGATCCCAACTCGGTCAAATTCCGCATCGAAGTGATCAAGGTGCCGCTGGCGCATCCGGAGCAGGCCGCGATCGTCAGCTCGCCGCGCATCTTCAACGATCTCACCGCGCCGTCGACGCACGGCGCATCGCTGGCCGATGTCGAGGAGATCAAGGCGGCGCGCGCGCGGGGCGATTTCGTCGCCAACGTCATGGGTCAGGAAATGGTGCTTCCGCCGAACTTCACCAAGCCGATGTTGGACAGCATCGTCAAGGCGCGGGGCGGTTCCGGCGCGGCGACCGGTGCCGACAGCGCGACCCTCCACGCGGCGCTTCCCGCGATGATCGCGAGAATGTTTGGACCTGGCCCGTCGTCGACCGGTCCGCATCCCGGACCGACTCAGTGCCACGACATCACGCTCTATCCCGCGATCGGTTATGCGGGCGGCGCATGTGAAGGCTACGGCTTCCTGATCGACATTCACGATCCGGCCAATCCCGTTCGTATCGCCGCGGCGTCGGACTCGAACTTCTCGTACTGGCACTCGGCGACCTTCAACAACGACGGCACGAAGCTGCTGTTCTCGGACGAATGGGGTGGCGGCGGCCAGCCGAAGTGCCGCGCGACCGATCCGAAGCAGTGGGGCGCCGATGCAATCTTCACGATCGATGCGAACAAGAAGCTCGTGTTCCAGAGCTACTATAAGATGCCGGCCGCGCAGACGTCGCAGGAAAATTGCGTCGCCCACAACGGGTCGCTCATCCCGATTCCCGGACGCGACGTGATGGTGCAGGCGTGGTATCAGGGCGGCATCTCGGTGTTCGACTGGACCGACGCCGCGCATCCAAAGGAGATCGCGTTCTTCGATCGCGGTCCGGTCGACGCGTCGCGGATGGCTATGGGCGGCTCGTGGTCCGTGTACTGGTACAACGGCGCCATCGTCAGCTCCGAGATCGCCCGCGGTCTGGACGTCTTCGAGCTCGTTCCGAGCCCGTTGCTCACGCAGAACGAGATCGACGCCGCGAACTCGGTGCATTTAGACTACTTGAATACACAGGGCCAGCCGAAGTTCGTCTGGCCGGCGACGTCGGCGCTGGCGCGCGCCTACATCGACCAGCTCGAGCGGTCGGGTGGCTTGGCGAGCGGCAGGGTCTCGGCCGTGCGCACAGCGCTGGGCAACGCGGAGAAGGCCTCGGGTGCGCAGCGGCGAGATGCGCTGATGCAGCTGGCGACGCAGCTCGATACGGATGCTCGGGGCTCGTCCGATGCGAAAAAAGTCTCGATGCTGGCCGGGACCGTTCGCGATCTGGCGTCGCGCTGAGGCTGATGGTCGGACAGCGGCGATAACATCGTCGGGGGCGTAGCTGTCAAGAGTTCGATGAGTCGTGCCATGCGTTCTTCCTCATTGGCGCGCCGTATGCGCGCGTCTCAGGTGCGGCAGCCACCGCGGCACGTACGCGCGGTAGTCGGCGTACGCCGCGCCGAACATCTGCGTCAGCCGGGGTTCTTCGACGATCACGACCCGAGCATGGAACGCGAGGGCGACCACCACCGCGTACATCACGACCGCGCTCGAGCGGAACCACAACGCCTGTCCAATGATCACGGTGAGGACGCCAACGTACATCGGATTTCGGGAGAAACGATAGAGTCCGGACGTGACGAGCGCGACGGGTGGATCATAGGGTGCGGGCGTTCCGCGGCCGCGACGAACGAAGTCCGTCGCGCACCACAGAACGATCGCCGCGCCGAGTGCCGCGATGACCGCGGCAAAGGAGCGAACGGCGACTCGTCCATCCCCGGACCAGAGCGGCGGCGAGCCCGCGAGATACCAGGGAATCCAGCCCGCGACCGTTCCTGGGAACGCGACCAGAAACGCGACCGCACGAAGCCAAACCGGCATCGGACCTCCATTGGCGTCGCACAGACGATGGTGACAAACGTAATTTCTCGCCAGAGATCGATCACGATTGGTCGCGGCGTCCTTGCGGGCGTTGCGCTCTGTGCCGCGGCGTCGAGTGGCATCGCTCAACGGCCGGCAATGCGCCTGATCGATCCCCGCCCGAGCGTCGCGGCCGGCGCGCTCGAGGAGCATGTGTTGTTCGATTCATCGTACAAGCGGAGGCGACGGATTTGGGTGTACACGCCGCCTGGCTATGACGCACGGCGCCCGACCGCCTATGGGCTGATCGTCGCGTTCGTCGACGACTCGAGCTCCGCGACGCGAATCGCCGACCTCGGCAACGCGGCGCGCATGCTCGATTTTCTCGGCAAGCAGTTGATGCCGTGGGTGAGAAGCAGATGGCACGTCACCACCGATCCGCGGCGCGTGATCGTGACCGGCTCGAGCGCCGGCGGATTGGGTGCGGCCTACGTCACGTTCATGCGTCCTGATTTGTTCGGCAACGTGTGGTCGCAGAGCGGCGCATTCTGGCGTGGCGCCGAGGCATCGAACGATGCGCCGTACGAGTGGTTGACCGAGCAGGTGAAGCGATCAGCGAAGAAGGACGTCCGCTTCTATCTGGATGTCGGCGAGATGGAAGATCACCCCACGCTGGGCGGCAGCGGCCCGAATCTTCGCGACGCCAATCGTCGCATGCGGGACGCGCTCCGGAGCAAAGGCTACGACGTCACGTACACCGAAGTCCCCGGTGGAAATCACGCCGAGCGGTGGTGGCGCGAGCGACTCCCGGTGGGAATCGTGGCGCTCGGCGCGGGATGGCCGCGCGACTGAACATGTCGCGCGGCTAGTGTTTGCTGATGAAGCGGTCTCGCTCGCCACGGCGCCGCCCCGGCTCCGTCAGCGAACGACTACGCTTGCCGGCGGTTTTCGGACGCCGAGAACGCCGGCCGCTCGCCCGAGCGCGTGATGGCGCCGATGTCGTTGATTCGACATGGCTCGATCGAGTGACACCCAACGCGCATCGCGGCAGCAAACGCCCCTGGTGTGGCGAACCGGTCCGCCGGTCGCTTGGCGAGCGCGCGCGACACCGCCGCGGAGAGTCCGTGCGGAACACTCGGAAGGCGGCAGCACAGCGGCAGCGCCTCGGCGGACATCTGACGAAGGAAGACGATGCTCGGCGGGCCGGTGAACGGCGGATGCCCCGAGATCATCTCGTACGCCACGCACGCCAGAGCGTAGACATCGCTGCGTCCGTCGATGGGCGTGTCGCCTTGCGCCTGCTCGGGACTCATGTAATACGGCGTCCCCGGCACCGACCCCGGCATCGTGCGTCGCGGATGCTCGATGGCGTCGAGCGCCAACGCGATCCCGAAGTCGAGAACCAGTGCTCGCCCCGAGTGAAGTAGCACGTTCTCCGGTTTGATGTCGCGATGCACGACGCGCCGCCGATGGGCGTAGTCGAGCGCGGCGCTGACCTCGGCGCAGATATGCACGACCTCGTCGAGCGGGAGCCGGCCGACGCGGTTCAGGCGCGTCCTGAGCGTCTCTCCTTCGATCAAGGGCATGACATAGTACGGCAGTCCGTCGGCCGTGCCCGAGCCGTACAGAGGAACGATGTTTGGGTGTGCCAGTTGGGCCGCGATGTTGATCTCCGCCAGGAACCGCTCGACGGAGAGTGTCGTCGCCTGTTCCTCGCGCAGCACTTTAATGGCGACGCGTCGTCCGGTCTTCAGCTCGTCCGCCACGTACACGTGCGCCGCCCCGCCGGAACCCAAGGTCGATTTCACCCTGTAGTTCGCACTCAAGCTCTTCGCGAGGCGTTCGAAATGACTACTGGTCATGCAGCCGTCCTTGATCGAGACCTCAGTCTTGCGGGTCCGATTGCCCGTATCGATTAGACGGACGTAGCTGCGAATTTCTTAATGGCGATGTCGAGCGCGCGAACGGGATCGAGACGACCGAATCCGTAATACGGACTGTGACCGCGTTCGTCGTACGATCCACCCTCTGGGTCGATTTTGCGGCAGGACTGCGCGACGACCTCTCGCACGCCGCGCGACGTCAGGCTCGGGTTGACCGATAGTATTTGTGCGCACACGCCGGCGGCGATGGCGCAGGCGGCCGAGGTGAAGCCGAAGTCGGTGGTATAGAACGTGTCGCCCAAGAGAAACGAGCCGATGGGTGTCGTGGTGGCGTAGGTCATCCCGGCGCCGATCGGATCGCGCGGGTCGTTGCTCGGGACGACGCACCAGAGCGCGTCTCCCCATCCACTATATGAGGGGCGCTTTCCGTGGCGGTTGCACGCGCCGACCGCCATGACACCGGCGTGACTCGCGTATCCGTTCAGCGCGATGTCGCAGCCATCGTTTCCCGAGGAAAAGACGAGGACGCATCCCTTGCCACCGCGACCATGCGTGACGGCCCAATCGATGGCGGCGCGCGTGTGCTCGGGGAGTCTTCCGGTTTCCGGCGTTGGATTGGGTGGACTCCACGCGCAGCAAATCACGTCCGCGCCATGGTCGGCAGCCCAACAAATCGCGTCGGCTTGGGTTTGGTCGGCCACGCCTTTGGCAAGCGACGGGATGCGAACGGCCATGAGTCGCGCCCTCGTCGCCATTCCCGTGACCCTGATGCCGCCAGCGAGAGCCAGCCCTGCCACCTTCGTTCCGTGAGGTTGCCAACCCTGCGGAAGGGCGGAATCCGCGCCGGTCCCAATATCGTGCGCAAAGCCTACTCGACCCGCGAACTCCTGATGTCGCGTGTCGATCGCGTCGTCCAGCACGGCGATCGTGATACCTGCGCCCTGTCTCGCACCCTCACCATCCGGGCGCAGGTCACGATCAAACGGTGCCGCGATCAGCTCACGTAACGAGTAGCCCATCATCCTGAGCGAGCGGGCATATCGGACGCGACCACGGGTCGTTTGTTACGAGCACGCCGTCGTTCGCCGTGCGCACACCGGGATCGTCGGGCGGTCCAGTGAGAATGGCCAGGGCGGCCGGTCTGACGCCGGGGAGCGACTGAATGCTCTCCGGAATCACGTAGGGAAATGGCTGTCCAATGTTCATTTCCATCACGTCATCGTTCCACTCATGCTCGTCGAACCTCTTCGCTGCCTCGACGAACTTTTCGTACTGAATGACGCTCTGATAATCGGGATTTCGAGCGAAACCCACTGCGTCGAACGCCGCCTGGTAGTGCAGGCTCCAGAACACGCCCCGTCGCCGCTGCGGAGCGAAGTTGGTGATCAGGATCTCGACGGTGTTTGGGTCGGTTTCCTGGACGTAGTTGGCTCCCTTTGTCATGGCCCAAAGACGGTTCGGAATCCCATCAGTCGTCGACGTGATGGACAGATATTTGAACGGGTCATTGTCCTCATAGTCCGTCTCATCGTCGCCGACATCGAGCACGGCCTCGTTCGCCACGAACCCGCGAAAGTCGGTTCCCATGAACGCAACCTCCGCCGGCTGATTCACGTCGGAGTCCCAGCTTACCAGGTCGCGTGCGCGGAGCTTGCCGTGCGGCAACGTGATCCACGATTCAACGAAACCCGGCTGTGGTTTCTGCCGACTGTCCGACCGCAGCTTGCGGAGGTTCGGGACGTGGGTGTCGAACCCGGCCGTGGTGAACACGCCGTCAGGTGTGTTGTGGCCAATGAGCTCGAGCTTCGTCTCGCCCTGTCCGAGCCGCAACCCTGCCTGTTTGACGACCGCATTGGTGTCAGCGTCGCGCCCATAGATCCCGATGCTTGGAACGTGAACGTGCATCCCGCTCTGCGCGCCCATATGGGACGTCGCACCCGAAGACGGCGCGGCCGCCGACATGCTGGAAGACATGGCGCCCGCCGGATTTCCGCGTGTTGGATCGCTCAGCAGCCACGCGGTGAGCTTGCCGCGATTGCAGGGGCTGTTCGGTTGTCCGTCCCCGGGTTTTTCGAATCGGAACAGTATCAGTCCCCTAAAGATGATTCGGGCTCGCATGGCAACTCCTCCTCTTTCTTGTTAGTGCACGGAATTCTCCAACGTGGTATCCAACTAGACGGACCAGCTTCGCGTTTTCTTGATCCGAAGCCGACCTTGTCGTCATCTGCCTCGAACAGATCGCCGCTTCAACTCCCGAAGAACTGGAACGCCGCCCACGTCGATGCCGACTCTGTGTGAGCGATCCACTCGAGCTGCGTGTTCCTCAGCGCCGTCGCGGCGGGCTCGCCGGCCGCCAATCGACGGTGAAACGCGACGAAGAAGTCCGCTGTTTTCTCGTCGTCAATCGCCCAGAGGCTGGCGATGACCGCCGGCACTCCCGCCGCGAAGAACGCGCGCGCCAGCGAGGACGCCCCTTCGGTCGCGGAGATCCGTCCGCTCGACGTGCCGCATCCGGAGAGAACGACGAGCTTCATCCGCCCAAGATGCCACCGCGCGATCTCACTCGAGAAGACCGCCCCTTCACTCCCGCCTTCCGGCGCGAGCACGAGATGCGACATCTGAGGAGCGTCGGTCCTGACGACCGCGTGACCCGCGAAATGCAGGACGTCGAGCGTCGGCGCGATGGCTTCGAGCGAAACGTCGGTCGCCTCGGGGCCAATGAGCGTCGACCCGTTCTGGTACACGGCCGCGGTCTCGCGGGCTTCGCGTTCGGACGCGGGGAGATTTGCAAGCGGGAAGACACCGGCATCGAACTTGGGGTTGCCTATCGCCAGCACCCGCGAGGCCTGCCTTGATATTCCGCGTTCGCTTCGTCGAGCAAGGGATTCGAGCAGAAGCGCCGTGCTGGGCACGTAGCTCAGTTCGTGGTCCTGCACCAGGAAGCGGCTCGTCCTCGCGTCGCTCAATGCGGCAAACGGAACGTAGTGCAGCCACTTGTCTGGAATTAGGACGAGGTTCGTCTTGGGCTCGAGATCACCGGCCTGGGCTATCAGCAACTGATACAGATGCTCTGAAGCTGCTCGCGAGCGTGCTTCGCCCGATTGGTCGCCGACCGATTGCCGTACCTGGGTCACCAGCCGCTCGAGGTCCGCACTCATGACCGGGACGCGGTGCATCGTGAATCGACTCCGGCTGACCGTCCAGATCAGGACCTCGTTCGGCAGAACTGCATAGCTGATCACCGACGTCCCCACAGGGAGGAGACGGCGTAGCCGAACGACGGCGTCGGGCCGGTCCGGGCCGATTGTGGAGCGACCACTCCGTTCAGTCAATTGCTCCAGGAGCACGCGGGCGCGTGTGTGTTCGAAGAAGTCGAACGCGCCCACGGAATCGCCATGATCGGCGCGAAACGCGACGATCTGGTCGATCGTCGCTCGAGCGTTATCGAGAAACTCCGCGCGCTGGCTGTAGTCGATGACCGTGGCACGCTCGCGTTCCATGACCGACATCGCTGAATCGAACGCGGTACGGGCGCCATCCAGGTGCCCGGATGCGACCCTGGATTGAGCGAGATAGAGGTACGCCGAAGTGAGCCCGCGACCGTAGTCAGAGGCTCGATACTGGGCCACGACCTCGCGGAGGGCGTTCTCGGCCTCCGCTGGCGCCGCCCGAAGTGCGACCAGGCCTCTGACGAGCGTCAGGTCCGACAACAACGTCGCACGCGCGTTTGAGTCGCTCGTTGACTGCGCCGCTACGAACGCGGAATCCACGGCGGCACGCGCGAGATCAGATTCTTGCATCTGCGCCAGCTGCTTCGCGCGCAGCGTGAACGCCGCGGCAATGACGTCCGGCTTCCGCAACCGGCGCGCGATTCGGATCACTTCATCAGAGTAGCGCAACGACAGCCGAGGTGCCTCGGCGCTGGTTGTGAGAGCAGCGCTGCTGAACGCGGCTTGCGAACTCAGTGTGTTCGCCGGATAGCGCGGGGTCGGCGCGAGCGCAGCGTACAAGACGCGCCAGCCCGCCTCGCGTCCATGCAGGAGCGTGGTCTTCGGGGCGAGCCAGGCGCGAACGCGGACGTCGCTCTCCGGATCGCGTGTCGTTCGACCCTCCGCGACAGCCGAGTCGTATGCCGAAACGAGATGAATGTAGTCCGACCGAAAGTCGTAAATCAGAGCGGCTGCCTGCGCAGCGTTGCTGCGCAGCACCAAGTATTGCGCGCGGGCCGAATCTCGTATCGCTCGCAAATCGCGAAGCGCGGCATCGAAGTCATTCTTGCTGGTCTCGGTCTTGGCGATGTTGAGTGTCGCCAGAAACGACATGGGACTCCCGCCACGCGCTAACAGCCGCCGTGCTTCCAGCAGTCGAGTGTTGGCCGTCGTGAACTCGCGGGAGCTGAGCAGAGAAATGCCGTAGTCCAGTGCGGCTTGGCCCGCGGCCAGCGACTTGATTTGTTCCGCGTCGCGTCCGGCAAGAGCGCGGTCGATGGCCGCAACGGCATCGACCATGAACGCGTCATTGGTGGCAGTTCGCAGCGGTTCGGCGAGTGCGCGCGCGGAATCGAGCACCGAACGACTCTTGGCCGTGTCGCCCGCGACGACCGCTGTGCCCCACGCGCCGAGCTGCGTCAGGATCGACGCCCGCGCACGAGACGGGTTCTCGGCGACCATCGACTGGATCGTCCGGACGTTGGACGCCGAGGCAGCACGTCGCGAACGCTCGCCGTCCTGCTTCGATTGGTCTCCTCGCCGTTCAAGTGCGGCGAGGCTCCCCCGCGCTTCTGTCGCCCACGGCGAGGTCGCATCCAACAGCAGATAGCGTTTCCACGCATCGATAGCGTCCGTCCGCAAATACAACTGCTCGAGCAGAACGGCGTGAGTGAATCGCGCCTCCTTGAGCGATGAATCCACGCGGACCGCGCTGTCCGCTACGATGAATGCATCGATCAGTGATGACGGGTCATCATGGGTTTGCGCCGATTCCGTCAGCGCGACCGCCAAGTCGTTGAGTGCGCCGGCGTTCAACGGGTCGCGCCGCACCGTCTCGCGAAGATCTGCCACGGCATCGTCAGCATTCCCCCATACCAGATTCCATACGCCGTTCGTGTGCGCGTCCGGCGCCTTCGAACCGCTCTGGCCGTCGAGACGCATGTAGCCAGCGAACTTTCGCAGGCCGCCGGCAGATTTCCACGAGTTCGGCGGCGGCCCGTCACACACGAGGCCGCGAACGAGTCGATCGGCAGATGAATCGATCTGGCACCGCGCGTACGAGAACCGACCCGTCAATCGCGCGCGCGTAAGACGATGTCCGCCAACTATGCGGGCAAGCGTAACGAGGCGCTCGCTGTCGGCCGCGTCGGCAGGCCGCGGATAGTATCGGAACACTCCCGCCGCGCCGATTGCCAGAACGGCGAGAAGCGCGATCAGTCGAAACCGGGAACGGTGCTGCGGCAATCCTTGTGCGGCGTGGTCCATGACCTTCCGCCTCCGGATCTGGCGAAGTGCTAGTCTTCAGCTGCCGCGACGTTGAACGACAGTTTGAAGGACCCCGTGCACCTCGTCGAGCGCGCGGTCGGTTAACCCCTGCTTCACGCGAGCATCAATCGATCGGAGCGCCTCGGTGTCTTCAGCGGTCAGGCTGTCTGCGGGGCTCGTCGATCGGAGGAAGCGCATCCCGGCTCGGGATTCGAAGAACGACGCGTCGCCCGTCTGCGCCGCCAACACCGCCGCACCTACCCACTGACCGAACGCAAACGAGGGCGAGGGTAGAAGGTCGCGTAGTTCGTGCTCGACGCCCGACGCACGGTCGATCGAGCGTGCGGGACCCTCGGTCGCGAGCCGCGACCGCAGCTCGGCGTAGCTTGCGGCGACCGGGTCCAAGAATGCGACGGACTTGACGGTCTCGAAAATCTCTCCGGTCAACCGGTCTGCAAGCGCAGTGTCTCCGCGTCGGAGCGCGATCTGAAGATCGACCGACCGCACGCCGACTCGGAACGCGAGCCTGGATTCCGCCGCGCTCCCCGCGCGCTGTGTGCCGGGCGCTTCGCGCGACGACCCACCACCGCGTGTCACCGCCCACCCTCGCTGCTCCCAGCCCGCGCGCAGGCCGCCGGCGAAGTGGGGATCTTGCGTAAGCTCCATCGCATATTCGGATGCCAGGACCGCCTGTGGTCCGCGGCCGACGAGTGTCGGCAGAATGGCGAGCACCGCCGCCGCCGCGACAGGTACCATGACTTTCCATTGTCGCCAACGACGCGCCGTCTGCCGCCACGAACGCGCCGTCGCGATTGGCACCACTTTCACATCGGCCGCGTCCTGCTGCTGTTGCCGCAATGTGCTCGCGAAGAGTTCGAGGGCCTCATCGGAATCCGCCAGCAACTTCACAGCCCGCGTCCTCTCCTCCCCCGACAGACGGCCGTCGATAAAGGCTGCAATGAGCTCGAGATCTACGTTCGAGTCAATCGAATTCATCCCGCACTCCACGGGTTTGGGACCTGCGCCAGAGACCTTCTCTTCGCGATCATACCTAATGGACGGACAAACTTGACGCCTTTTTGATTTTTTTTTTGACCGATCAGCTCGAATCCAGGTCCTCGAGGAAGTCAGGCGAGATCCCTTGGCTCTTGAGGGTTTTCCGTAGTGACGCAAGTAATTGTTTGATGCGTGGATATAATCGCTTCTGTTCCACGCCGAGCCCGCGCGCGATGTCCGCGACCGACAGTCCCTCGTAGTAGAGCATCCGGATGACGGCCCGGTCCTCATCAGGAAGCCGTTGGAGGGCCTGCCGCAGCGCATTCTCCGCCGTTACAAGCTGGTCGTCACGCTCGCCGGCCAGCACGTGCGCATCCGCGCCGTCGGCGGACGGCAACATGTCCAGACCGTCCTCGCCCTCGAACCGACGCTGCGATCGTCGCGGGAGTTGCGCGAGCATCGTTCGCAGTTGTCGGCGGTCGATTGCCAGTCCGTGCTTCTGCACGAGGATCAGACACGCCGCGTCGAACGAGCCGCCGTCCCGGTAAATGAGTGTCTCGAGCAGCACTGCGACATTGCCGAGTCTTCGCGCCTGAGACGACGGACTCCACTTCCCCCATATCCGTCTCCGATGATCCAGGAAGCGCTTGTTGATCACCACCGTCAGGTAGGTGGTGAAACTGCTCTTGCCCTGGAACTTGCGGATGACGGCGTAATCGTCCTCACACAACTTTAGCCGGACGTCGGACGCGAAGTCTTCGGCGTCATGACCGTTGACACCGTTCCGTCGGCAAATCGACTCAGCTATCTGGCCGATGACTGTCAGGTGCTGTCGAAAAAGCTCTTCTGCGTCCATGCGGGTTGCTGCTTGGACCGGCTGCGAGGCGGGCGAGTCCGACCGGAAGCGTCGGCCCGAAGATACGTGGTTCCCCTGAGGGCCGCGAGGGAGCCTCGCCTGGGCGGCAGGGGGCCCTCACACGAAACAGGGGACCGTCGCGACTGCGACGGTCCCCTGTTTCACGCCATTTCGTTCGATTAGCGGACTTGAATCGCCGCTGATGGTCGCATTCAGAACAAACCGGCCGCGGTCAGAACGTCGAACGCCCTCTTTCGAACGGGATCAAAGCCGGGTGGTAGCTGATCAACAGTGTGAACCAGTTGGCCGTGTACGGATGAAAGTTGTTTCCGAGAAAGTGGTATTGCCCCGTGTTCGATCCCGCGACCTGTCCGATCGTGCCGGGGAGATCGCCGGGCAAGAAGCCGACGGGGAGCAGCGGGGCGCCGTTGAGGCCAGTCGTCGTAAACACGGGAGCAACGGTGCGGAAGTCGGTCTGGCTGTACTTCTCCATCTGGTAGCGGAGCGTCATCGCCCAATCGCTCGAATAGCGATACCGCAGGCCGAGCGACATCGGCTCCAAGCGCTGCTTGACCTCGGGCCAGTCCTGCGCCGTGGCGGAGAGGTTCTGCGTTGGGGTTCCACCAGTCGGCGTCGTTGGGTTGGCGTTGAACATCTGCCAGTGTGAGTCGATGAGCGACCAG
>Ga0153915_10004129_pt1 | contig 13370 bp, 7 predicted proteins | sample Opewatmetagenome_2_FD_107003 | JGI IMG/M metagenome (GOLD analysis project Ga0153915, IMG submission 107003) | Freshwater wetland microbial communities from Ohio, USA - Open water 3 Core 3 Depth 3 metaG | ecosystem: Environmental > Aquatic > Freshwater > Wetlands | place: USA: Ohio, Lake Erie... | reverse complement strand
TTCTTCATCGACCACGGGACCGGGGTCGTCGTCGGCGAGACGAGCGTCATCGGAAACCGCGTGACCCTCTACCAGGGCGTGACCCTGGGCGCGAAGAGCTTCCCGCTCGACGAGCACGGGAACCCCATCAAGGGGATCGACCGCCATCCCATCGTCGAGGACGACGTGGTCATCTACGCCGGCGCCACCATCCTCGGCCGGATCGTCATCGGCAGGGGCTCGTCCGTCGGCGGCAACGTCTGGCTCACCCAGCCCGTGCCGCCGGGCAGCAAGATCACCCAGACCGAGCCGCGCGAGACGCGCTTCGACCGCGGCGCCGGCATCTAGACTACTCCTGCCCCGCGACCTCGCGAAGCAACCTCTCCAGCGCCTCCGGCCGGAACGGCTTCTCGATCCGCCGGTTCGGCACGCGGGCGAGGAAATCCTGCGCCTGCTGCGTGTAGGCGCCGCCGGTCATGAAGACGAGGCGCCCGGCGAGCGCCGGCGCCCGGCGCGCCAGCACGGCGTGGAGGTCCATGCCGCTCATCCCGGGCATCATCAGGTCGCACAGCACCACGTCCCACGCCTCGCCTCGCTCGACGAGGTCGATGGCCTCCCGGGCTCCCCCGGCCACGGTGACGTCGTGGTCCGGAGCGAGGAGCCGTTCCAGGGCTTTCCCCATCCTCGGCTCGTCGTCGACCACCAGCACGCGCGCGCGGCGCGCTCCCGTCCCCCCGGACCCGGTCATGCGCGAGCGTCTCCTTGCAGGAGCGACGTCACCAGGCCCCGGAGCCCCTCCGGGTCGAACGGCTTCTCCACGCGCGCGTTCTTCACGCCGTCGAGGAACTCCCGGGCACGCGCGGTGAAGGCGCCCCCGGTCAGGAACACCATGCGGCGCGCCAGCGACGGCGCCCGGCGGGACAGCTCCGCGTGGAGGTCCATCCCGGTCATCTCGGGCATCATCAGGTCGCAGAGCACGACGTCGAAGCGCGCGTCGGCCTCGAGGCGGTCCAGGGCGTCCCGCGCGCTCGTCACCGCCACCACCTCGTGGCGCGGCGCGAGCACCCGGGTCACGGCCCTTCCGACCAGCGGCTCGTCGTCCACCACCAGGACGCGGCCGCGCCGCCCCTCGGGGGCTGGGGCCGGTCGGGGCGCCGCGGTGGCCTCCGTTCCCGGCGCGGGCGGCAGGATCACCCGGAAGGTGGTGCCCTTGCCCGGCGCGCTGTCCACCTGGATCTCGCCGCCGAGGGAGGCCACGATCCCGTGGCAGATGGAGAGCCCGAGGCCCGTTCCCACGCCGACGGGCTTGGTGGTGAAGAACGGGTCGAAGATGCGTCCGACCAGCTCGCGCGGGATGCCCGCCCCGGTGTCCTGGATCTCGACCACGGCCCGCCCCGACGCGTCGGTGCGGGTCTCGGCCCGGACGAAGTTCCGGTCGGCCTGCCCCTCGGGGATGGCCTGGGCGGCGTTGATGAGGAGGTTCAGGAACACCTGCCCGAGCCGCCGCTCGCTCGCCGCCACGCGCGGCGCCTCGCGCAGCTCCATCACCGTGCGGGCGCGGTGCCGGATCTCGTTCTGGGCCAGGTTCATGGAGGAGCGGAGCACCTCGCGGACGTCGCAGACGCCCCCTGCATCGGCCCCCTCGCGCGAGAAGGTCTTGAGGTCGCGGACGATGTCGCGCACGCGGGCGGCCCCCTCGCGCGCCTCCACCAGGGCCTGGACCACGGCGTCGGGCGGCGCGGCGGAGTGGCGCAACTCGTCGAGGGCGAACCCGAGGTTCGCGACGATGAAGGCCAGGGGGTTGTTGATCTCGTGGGCCACGCCGGCGGCGAGGGTGCCCATGGAGGCCATCCGGTCGGCCAGCAGGAGCTGCCGTTCCATGCTGCGCTTCTGGGTGACGTCCTCGATGGTGGCGATCCCGAAGAGGAACGCGCCCGAGACGTCCCGCACGGCCGATCCGCGGAGGATCCCGAGGACCACCGCCCCGTCCTGGCGCAGGAAGCGGCGCTCCTCGTCGCCGGACGGCCCCTTGCTCGCCAGCATCTCCGCGAGCAGCGCCGCCTCCTGGACCGCGTCGTCGGGGTGCAGGACGTCGCGGAGCGCCATGCGGCGGAGCGCCTCCGCGGGGTGGCCGAGCATCTGCTGGAAGAGGCGGTTGAAGTCCAGGATACGGCCGCCGGCGTCGACGATGACGGCCGCGATCCCGGCCTCGAAGAAGGCGGCGCGGAATTTCTCCTCGCTCGCCCGCAGCGCCTCCTCGGCCCGCTTGCGCTCGGTGATGTCGCGGACGAGGCCCTGGAAGTAGCGCTTGCCGCCGATCTCCAGGACGCGGACGCTCACCTCCACGGGGAAGGTGGACCCGTCCTTGCGGCGGTACCGGGTCTCGAAGGTCGCCTGCGCGTTGGCGACCTGGCTCTCCACCCGCTTCGCGAAGTCGCCCAGCGTGGCCGGGTCCCGCAGGTCCCGCACGCCCAGGGCGAGGAGCTCCTCGCGCGAGTAGCCGAGGAGCGCGCAGGCGCGATCGTTGACCTCGAGGATGCGGTGACCCTCGTCCGAGAGGAACACCATGTCGTTGAGATAGCGGGTGAGGTAGTCGAGCTGGCGCAGCAGGGCGGCGCGCTCGGCCTCGGCCCGCACGTCGCGCTGGAACTGCGCGGCGGTCTGCCGGCGCCACCACCACCCGATGCTCGCGCCCGCCGCGGCGATGAGGGAGATCATCAGCAGGATGAGCGATCGCTCCCGCTCGCGCAGGGGCGCCAGGGCCTCGGCGGCGTCCATCTTGGCGACGAGCGCCCAGGAAAAGCCGGGGACGCGGCGCGCCACGGCCAGCACCGGCTGGCCCCGGTAGTCGGTTCCCTCCATGAAGCCCTCCTCGCCGCGGGCGGCGCGGGCGGCGGGGAGCGAGCGGTCGGAGAGGTGAGCGCGAAGCGTCAGCGCGGTGCCCTTCCGGTGCCGGAGCTCGTTCAGGAAGAGGACCTGGTCGCCATCGGAGCGAACGAGGAGCGTCTCGGCGGAGGCGCTGGGCTCGGGCCATGCCTGGAGGAGGGGGAAGAGGAGGCGGGCGGCGTCGATGCGCAGGAGCACCACGCCGACGCCGCGCGGCTCGCCATCCCGGAGGACGAGCGGGGCCGCGAGGTCGAGGTAGAGCAGCCCGTCACCCCTCCGGTGGATGTCGGAGAGCACCTCGCGGCCGGAGCGCAGGGCCTCCTGGACGACGGCGGGTGCGACCCAGGGATCGCCCGCCAGCTCCCCGCCGATGGCGCCGGTCGAGACGAGGAGCCGCCCATGGGCGTCGAGCAGGGCCACGGAGTCGTAGTCGTAGTGGGCGCGCAGGGCCTGGAACCAGGCGAGCAGGTCCTTGCGCAGCCTCGCGCCGCCGGCGCCCCCGGCCGCGCCACCGACGGCACGGGCCACCAGTGGATTCGCGGCGATCGAGGCCGCGTTTCCGAGCCGCTCGGCGCGCCAGGCGGCGATCTGCTCCACCCTGAGCGCCGCCACCGCGCCGAGCTCCTGGGCCTCCTCGTCCACGCGCCCGGCCTGGTACTGCCGCCAGGTGCGAAGGCCGAAGAGGCCGATGGCGAGGGCCAGGACCGCGAAGAGGAGAGCGGGAATGGCGGGAAAGGGCGTGCGCGCAGGCCGGGCGCCGCGCCCGCCGGCAACCGCCTCGGTGGAAGGACCCGTTCCGGCGCTCATGGACGTCGTACCCCGGACGCCCGGCGGCGTCTCGCTCCTGGCACTCCGGGAACGATACCCCATCGGGCCGCCCGGCGGACAGCCGGAGCGAAGGCGCGAACCCTTTCCGCCCCGGCTGGCTCCCTCCGGGGCGAGATGCCCATCTACGAGTACGCCTGCGCCAGGTGCCAGAAGAGCTTCGAGGAGCTCCTCGTCCGCAAGGCGGACGAGGCCGACGTCCGTTGCCCCAGCTGCAAGAGCCCGAAGGTGCAGCGGCTCATGTCGCGGCCGGCGGCGGCGCGCATGGGCGGGGGTGGCGCGCCGCGCGCGGCACCGGCTTGCGGTCCGGTCGGCTGAAGCATCTGAACCGTCGCGCGGTCGCGCGACAGACGCCGAGGCGCTCGATCCCCCCTCTCTAGAGGGGCTCGTACGCCTCGCAACGCGTGGGGGATGGAGACCTACACGGCTCGCGTGCGGGGATTTCTGTCCCCGCCGGGGTCGCGCTAGACTCGGGGCGCCGTGCCCCGCACCCCCCGAGCGAGCGATTTCACCCTGGAGTTCGTCGCCGACGCTCTGGCGAAGCAGGGGATCATCACCGAGGACGCGAAGAAGACCGCCTTCGCGCGCGAGAACGCGCAGCGGGCGCGGCTCCTGCGCGATCAGGCGAGCCGGGCCGGCGGACGCGGGATCAAGCGGGCCGACCTGTCGCCAGTGGAGATCCTCGCCTCCTTCAAGTTCGTGGACGCGCGGCGCGAGGCCGAGGTGGTGGACGAGGACAAGGCCACCCAGGCCGTGGCCCAGGCCGTCGGCGTGGCGTACCGCAAGATCGACCCCTTGAAGCTCGACGCCCAGCTCATCACACGCACGCTGTCGCGACCGTTCGCCCGCAAGCACGGGGTCCTTCCCATCGAGCGGAAGAACGGCGCGCTGGTGGTCGCGTCCGCGAACCCCTTCGACCGGGAGCTGTTCGAGAACCTGCGCGGCCTCACGGGCATGGCCATCGAGCCGGTGCTCTCCGCCCCCTCCGACATCGCCCGCGCCATCGCCGAGGTCTACGGCTTCCGGGAGCAGATCCGGGAGGCGCAGACGCAGGTCCAGGGGAACCTCGACGTCGGCAACCTGGAGCAGTTCGTCAACCTCACCGGGATCGAGGCGCTGGAGGCCTCCAGCGAGCCGGTGGTGGCGGCGGTCGAGTACGTGCTCCACTACGCCTTCGAGCAGCGGGCCAGCGACATCCACGTCGAGCCTCGGCGCGAGGAGTCGATCATCCGCATGCGCATCGACGGCGTGCTCCACCCCGTCTACCGCATCCCCAAGACGGTCCACGGCGCCATCGCCAACCGCTTCAAGATCATGAGCCGGCTCGACATCGCCGGGCGCAAGCCGCAGGACGGGCGCATCCGCACCGCGCGCGGGGACACCGAGATGGAGCTGCGCGTCTCGACCATCCCCACCGCCTTCGGCGACAAGATCGTGATCCGCATCCTCGACCCCAACATCCTGGTGCGGGACCTCTCCGAGCTGGGCTTCCTGCAGGACGAGCGCGAGCAGTTCGAGCGCTGGCTCCTGCGGCCGCACGGGCTGGTGGTGGTGACGGGCCCCACCGGATCCGGCAAGACCACCACGCTGTACTCGGCGCTGCAGGCCCTCGCTTCGCCCGAGATCAACGTGGTCACCATCGAGGATCCGATCGAGATGGTGTGCGACGACTTCAACCAGATCGCCGCCAACACCAAGACCGGCACCGGCTTCGCCGAAGCCCTGCGCCACGTGCTGCGGCAGGACCCCGACGTGGTGATGGTCGGCGAGGTCCGCGACCCCGAGACCGCCGCCCAGGCGGTGCAGGCGGCGCTGACCGGACACCTCGTGCTCACGACGCTCCACACCAGCGACGCCGTCGGGGCGGTGGCGCGCCTGCGCGACCTGGGGGTGCCGAGCTTCCTCATCGCCGCCACGCTCACCGGGGTCGTGGCCCAGCGGCTGGTGCGCAACGTCTGCCCCTCCTGCGCCGAGGACGTTCCCCTGACGGCCGATCAGGTGGACGAGCTCGGCGTGAAGCACCCCGAGGACCATGCCGGGCAGCTCCTGTCGCGCCGCGGCGCGGGCTGCGCCAAGTGCCGCTACACCGGGTACTACGGGCGCAACGGCGTGTTCGAGGTGCTGGCGGTGAACGCGCGGCTGCGCCACCTCATCGCCGAGAACGCGACCCCGGACGTGCTGCAGCGGACCGCCCGGCAGGACGGGCTGCGATCGCTGCGCGAGCACGCGGTGCGCAAGGTGGCGGCGGGGGTGACCTCCTTCGAGGAGGCCATCCGCGCCACCGCCGACGTGGAGGAGCGGCGGTGAGCGACACGGCGACCGAGATCGCGGACCTGTGGTCGGCCGGGACGCCGCTGCTCTACCTCGTGACCTCCGAGGAAGAGCGGGCGGTGGCCATGTGCCTGGCCGCGGCCGAGGGGTTCGACTCCGCGGCCGCCGTCTGGTCCTCCCACCGAGGCCTCGACCCCGCCGCGCCGTCGGCCAAGGACCCGCTGGCGGCGCTGGACGCAGTGCTGAAGGCGCCCGCGCCCTTCCTGGCGGTCATGCTGGACTTCCACGAGTGGCTCGCCAACCCGGTGGTGGCCCGCCGGGTCCGGGACCTGCTCCCGCGCCTCGCCGCCGAGGGGCGCTGCATCGCGGTGGTCGCGCCCCGGCTCAAGCTCCCCGAGGGGCTGGCCGTCGAGGCCACGGTGATCCGGCTCCCGCTGCCCGGCGAGGCGGAGCTGGCGTCGCTCCTCGACTCGGCGGCGGCGTCCGGCGACCTCGACCCGGAGCGCCGGCACCGGGCCATCACGGCCGCGCGCGGCCTCTCCGAGACCCAGGCCCGGCGCGCCTTCGCCCGCGCGCTGCGGGTGGACCCGCAGCTCGCGGGGCCGGGGATCGAGGTCGTCCTCACCGAGAAGAAGCGCATTCTGGAGAAGGACCTGGGCCTCGAGCTGGTGGAGAGCCACGAGGGGCTCGACGCCCTGGGGGGGCTCGAGAGCTTCAAGGAGTGGATGGAGGAGCGGGCGCTCGCCTTCGCCCCGGACGCGCGCCGGTTCGGGCTGCCGGCGCCGCGCGGCGTCCTGCTGGTGGGCGTGCAGGGCTGCGGCAAGTCGCTCGCCGCCAAGTCGGCGGCGAGCCAGCTCGGCGTGCCGCTCCTGCGGCTCGACCTGCCCCGGGTGATGGGAGCGGGGGAGGGGGCCGAGGAGAACCTGGCGCGCGCGCTGACCGCCGCGGAGGCCATCGCCCCGGTGGCGATGTGGCTGGACGAGATCGAGAAGGCCTTCGCCGGCAGCGCGCCCGGCGAGGGCGGGGACTCCCGCGCGGCGCGCTTCCTCGGATCCTTCTCCACCTGGCTCCAGGAGCGGGCGGGCGCGGTCTTCGTGGTGGCGACGGCCAACGACGTGACGCGGCTGCCGCCGGAGCTGCTGCGCCGCGGCCGCTTCGACGAGCTCTTCTTCGTGGACCTGCCCGACCTGGCGGCGCGCCGGGCCATCCTGGCGTTGCACCTGCGCAAGCGGGACCGCGATCCGGATCGGTTCGACCTGGGCTCCATCGCCGAGCTGTGCGCCGACTACTCCGGAGCCGAGCTGGAACAGGTCGTGGTGGGGGCCCTGCACCGCGCGTTCGCGCTGAAGCGGGACGTGGACACGGCCGACCTGCGTCGCGTGGCCCAGGACCTGGTGCCGCTCTTCCGGACGTACGAGGAGCAGATCAAGGCGCTGCGGGAGTGGGCGCGGGGCCGGGCCCGCGTCGCAGGCCGCGAGGGCGCGGTCGTGGACCTCTTCCGGCGGACCGCAGGGTAGCGCCGGGCGCGACTCCGACCCCTCGCCACGCGGCCGGGCCGGGCTTCGGTCGCTGGTGCTCGCGCTCTCCCGCGTCACCCAAGGGAGAGCGTGCGACTGGGGCGCTCGCGGGACCGGCCCGCCTCGGGAGGCAGTGACGCGTTGCGCGACTCTCGTCCCCCGCGGTGGGGTCCCGGCTCCGCCTCAGCCTGCGCCCGCTCTCTCGCGGTGTCCCTGGTCGCGCTGCGCAGGCGACCTCCGCCCGCCCCGGCCGCGCGGCGCGACCCCGACCCCTCGCCACGCGGCGCGACCCCGACCCGTGCCCCCGACTTCCGCCTCTCCCCGGCCCCGACCCTGTCTCCATCCCCGCCCGGGACCGCCGCCCCGCCCTCGATTCCCGCTAGCATCCGGGGATGGCCGCGCCCAGCCTGACATTCAAGCCCCTCACGGCCTCTCGGTTCCCCGATCTGGAGAGGCTGTTCGGCCCGAACGGCGCGTGCGGTGGCTGCTGGTGCATGTGGTGGCGGCTCTCCAGGGCCGAGTACGACGCCGGACGGGGCGAGAGGAACCGCCGCGCCCTCCGCCGCCTCGTGGACTCGGGCACGGCTCCGGGGATCCTGGCCTACGCCGGCAAGGAGCCGGTGGGCTGGTGCGCGGTCGAGCCGCGCCCGGCCTACCCCAGGCTCGCGCGGGCGCGCACGCTGAAGCCGGTGGACGACGCGCCGGTGTGGTCGATCACCTGCTTCTTCGTGGCGCGAGGCTGGCGGGGGAAGGGGATCACCACGGCGCTGGCGCGGGCGGCCGTGGCCCACGCCCGCAAGGGCGGGGCGCGGCTCGTCGAGGCCTACCCGGTCGATCCGAGCGGGGAGCTGGCCGACGCCTGGGCCTACACGGGCCTCGCCTCGACGTTCCTCCGGGCCGGCTTCCACGAGGTGGCGCGCCGCTCCCGGACACGTCCCATCGTCCGCAAGGCCACCCGAGCGCCGCCACGGTCTCCCGCTAGCGGCCCGAGAGTGCCGCGAGCACGTGGGCATGGACGAGGCCGTTCGAGGCTACGCACTCGCCCGACTCCACGGTCGGGCGGCCGGCGAAGTCGGTGAAGGCCCCGCCCGCCTCCTCGACCAGGATCTTGAGGGGCGCGAGGTCCCAGATCTTCACGCCGGCCTCGATCCAGGCCTCGGCGCGGCCGGCGAGGAGCATGGCGCAGCCGGCCAGGTCGCCGTAGCAGCGGGTCTGGGCGCAGGCGCCGGCCAGGCGGATGACGCGGTCCGCCGTCGCGGCCGAGAAGAGGAAGCGCAATTCGCCGAGTTGCAGCGTGGCGTCGGCCCAGTCGCGGATGCCCGAGACGCACAGGCGCGCCGGAACCTCGCCCGCGCGCGAGAGCCAGCAGCCCATGCCCCGCGCCGCCCAGTAGGTCTCGCCGAGGGCGGGGAGGGCCATGGCGCCGGCCACGATCTCACCGTGGTGTTCCACGCCGACGAGCGGCCCCCAGAAGGTCCCGCCACGGGTGAAGCCGCGCGTCCCGTCGATGGGGTCCACGATCCAGCGCGTCTCGTCGCCGGCGGTGGCGCCGGTCTCCTCGCCGAGGACGGCGTGGCGCGGGAAGGTCCTGCGCACGACGTCGACGATGGCGGCCTCCGACTCGCGGTCGGCAATCGTGACCGGCGTGCGATCCGGCTTCGTCTCCACCTGGACGCCGCGGCGGAAGTGGGCGAGCGCCGCCGCCGAGGCGGCCTCGACGGCGCGCCGCGCGGTGGAGAGCACGAGGTCGAGATCGAGGTCGGCCATGCGCGGACTCTAGCACCGCGGATGCGAGCGGAAGAAAGACGGCCGCCCCGTCTCCGGGGCGGCCGCGGAACGCTCGGAAGCAGGGGCGCCTACTTCTTCGGGCGCATGTCCCCGGTCTTGAGGTACCGGATGTGGAACGCGAACGCCTCGTCGAGCATGTGCGGCGAGTGCTTGCCGGCGCTCGGGTTCGCGAGGGCGCGCTTGTAGTAGTCCCACAGGAGGGGCCGGAACTCCGGCGCGGCGGCCTTCTCGATGACCTCCTTCACCTTCTGCTTCGGGCTCTTGGCGCGCAGGTCGGCGAAGCCGTACTCGGTGACGATGCCGTTCACCTCGTGCTCGGTGTGGTCGATGTGCGTCGCGAACGGGACGATGGCCGAGATCTTCCCGTCCTTGGCGGTGGCCGGGGACATGAAGATCGTGTAGGCCGAGTTGCGGGCGAAGTCGCCCGATCCGCCGATGCCGTTCTCGATGCCCTTGCCGACGATGTGGGTCGAGTTCACGTGGCCGTAGATGTCGGCCTCGACGAACCCGTTCATGGCGATGCAGCCGAGGCGGCGGATGACCTCGCAGTTGTTCGAGATCTCCTGCGGGCGCAGGATGATCTGCTTGCGGTAGTGGTCGATGTTCTTGTTGAACCGCACCTGGCCCTCGGGCGAGACCGAGAAGGCCGTCGCGGACGCGATCCGGAGCTTGCCCGAGTCGAGGAGGTCCAGCATGCCGTCCTGGATCACCTCGGTGTAGCTCGTCATGTTCTCGAAGTGGCCCGAGTTGAGGCCCACGAGCACGGCGTTGGCGATGTTGCCGACGCCCGACTGCAGCGGGGTGAGGCTGTTCGGGAGCCGGCCGGCCTTCACCTCCCCGTCGAGGAAGTCGAGGATGTGCTGGGCGATCTTCTTGTGCACCTCCTCCGGGGCCTTGAAGGGGGCATTGCGGTCGGGGGTGTTGGTCTCGACGACCGCGACGACCTTCTTCACGTCGATGTTCATGTAGGGCGAGCCGACGCGGCCGTCGGAGGTGAGCAGCGGGATGGGCTTGCGCTCCCCGTGCTTCGGGTTCATCGAGAGGATGTCGTGCATCCCCTCGAGCCGCTCGTCCTGCCAGGTGTTCACCTCGAGGATGATCTTCTCGGCGTGCTCCAGGTAGACGTTGTTGCCGCCGCAGGAGGAGGCGAAGACGAGCGAGCCATCCTCGCGGATCTTGGTCACCTCGATGAGGGCGAAGTCCACCGCCGGGCCGCCCGGCCTCCCGTAGTAGCCGTACCGGACCATGGTGCCGACGTGAGAGAGGTGCAGGTCCTGGTACTCGATGGCGCCGGCGTTGATCTTCTCGCGGGTCGCGGCGTCGCCTTGGTAGGGGAAGCGGAAGGCCTGGGCTTCGGTGATGGACATGGCCGTGTCCTGCTCCGGCCCGGTGGAGGCGCCGGTGAGGACGTTCAGGCGGTAGGGCTTGCCGCGGAGCCGCTCGTCGATGGCGCGCTTGGCGAGCGCCACCGGGACCGCCTTGGGATAGCCGGCACCGGTGAAGCCGCTCATGCCGACCACGGCGCCGTTGGGGATGAGCGCCGCGGCCGCTTCGGCCGACATCACCTTGGACTGGCACGTCTTGTTGAGGATTCGTCCTGCCATGCGTCGAGCCTCCTAGGGGTGCCTTGAGTTGATCCGCGAAGGGGGTAGTTGGGTGTGTGCGTCCGACGAACGGATTTTCGTGCTGACCTTGCGCTGGTTCGGCTGAATGGCTCGGCAGGATAACCCTTTCTGGGCTCGACTTGGAAGGGGGCCGTGCGAAACGCGGCATTCAAGGGCCGAGGAAGTGGCCCATCTCGTCGACCAGAGCGGTCAACAACGAGGCCTTCCAGGCGTCGTCGAGCTTCCAGCGCCCCTCCGGACGGGGGGCGAAGGCGCCCGCCGCCTCGAGCCATTCCACGGCGTTCTCGAAGGTGGCCTTGGAGAGCGACTCGCGAAGCAGGAGGCGGCCGGCGAGGAAGTCGGCGCGCCCGCGCTCCAGCGCATCCTTGACGAGCCCCTTGCGCTCGATGGGCGCGCCCGTCGCGCCCGCTTCGGCGAGGGCCAGGGCCACGACGCGATAGGCCTCGAGGTAGGAGCGGGTCAGGTCGGCGAGGAAGTCGAGCGTCTCCCGCTCGGCGCCGGCCCTGAGGCGTCCGTCGCTCCGCTCCAGGACGCCCATGCGCGAGAGGTAGCCCACCACCTCCTCGAAGATGACGTCGAGGGTCGCGCCCACCCGGTACATGAACTCGAGCTTGAAGAGGCGCGACAGCCAGCGGGCGCGACCCCGCACCGCCTCCACCGGCGCGTCGCCCCCACAGGCGCGCAGCGCCGCCGCCACGAGCGACAGGGACACGTACCGGTGCAGGACCGTGTTGCGGTGGTAGTCGAGGAGCGGCCGCTTCTCGTCCGCGACCTGGAGGATGGTCTGGCCGGCCGCCCGCTCCACCTTGACGAGCCCGTCCGCGGCCAGCTTCGCGAGCGCGTCGGCGATGGGGCCGGGCGCGCGCGGGTCGCTCGGGGCGCCGGAGAGGCCGCGGGCGAAGCGGGCGCCGCCCTCGGCGGCGACGTAGCGGAGCATCTCCACGCGGCGCGACACCTCCTCCGCGCCGATGCCGCGGCGCACGTGGGAGAGGATCGCCGCCGAGAGCAGGCCGACCGGGGTGATGGTGATGGCCCGGTTGATGCCGTAGGCGACGCGGTTGGCGAGGGAGCGGACCAGCGTGCGCTTGGAGTCGGTCTCCCGCTCGTCGTCCTCCTCGAGCGTGAGCGAGGCGGCCGCCGCCCCGAGCCGTTGCTCCGCCAGGGCCCGCAGCGAGATCGGCTCCTCGAACTGGAGGTAGATGCGCCCGTAGCGGTGCAGGAGGAAGCGCGGCAGGCCCAGCAGCGCCTTCAGGCCCTCCTTCTTCTTCTCGGCGCCGGACAGCTCCTGCACCATGCTCTTCGCCTCGACGAGCTGCTCGTAGTCCACGGCGATGGGAACGAAGAGGACGTCGTGCGCCGCGCCGTCGAGCCACGCGTCCACCTCCATGGAGAGGAGGCCGGTCTTGGGGAAGAGGAGCTTGCCGGTCCGGCTGCGCCCGCCCTCCGGGAAGAACTCCTGCGCGAAGCCGTCCCGCATGAGGTGCTTCACGTAGGCCCGCAGCGTGGCGCTGTAGATCTTGTCGCCCTTGATGGTCCGCCGGATGAAGAAGGCGCCGCCGCGCCGGGCGATCCAGCCGAAGGGCCAGAAGGCGAGGTTGATACCGGCCGCGACGTGCGGCGGGGTCATTCCGGCCTCGTAGAAGACGTACGAGAGGATGAGGTAGTCCACGTGGCTCTTGTGGCTCGCGCAGAGCACCAGCGGCGCCTGGGCCGCGGCCCGGCGCAGCCGCGAGAGCCCCTCCTCGTCGATCTCGACCCTCTCGTAGAGCCGGTTGAAGACGCGCTTGAGGATGGGGCGCAGGAACTCGATGAAGAGGGGGGAGTAGCGGCTCGCGATCTCGGCCAGGTCGCGCAGCGCCTCCCGCTGCACCGAGGTCGGGGAGCGCGCGCGCTGGCCGGCGGCGCGCTCCAGGACCGACCTGAGGTGCCGGTCCCGCAGGACCTTCTCCCGGACCCGCGCCGGGGCCTTGAGCGGGGGGCCGAGGGCGGCGCGCAGCTCGCGCGCCAGGTGGTGGTAGAGGGCTCCGCGCACCTTGCGCCCCAGCACGACGTCGGGCTCGGCCCCGTTCTCCTTCACGAAGGCGGCGAGGTCGAATGGGCGGCCCACGCGCAGGAAGGCCCGCTTGTAGTTGCGCAGGAAGGCGACGGCGGCGGCAAAGGCGGTGGGCGCCTCCGGCGAGCCGTACAGGATGTCCCAGACGGGCGGCACGAGCCGCTGGGCGCGCCGGCTCCAGACGAGCAGCACCGGCACCAGGAACACGTCGTGGGCGAGGTCGCGCTGGCGGCCGGCCAGCGCGGCGAAGGGGTCGCGGTCGTTCGGCCGGTTGAGGAAGACGACCGACGAGAGCCCGCGCGAGACGGCCTCGTCGAGCGCGCGGCGGCTGCGGCGCACGCCGGTGAGCCAGCCGAAGAGGCCCACGAAGCCCACCGCGGCGCGGATGGGCGGCAGGCGCAGCCGGCGCAAGAGCCAGCGCAGGTA
>Ga0153915_10004128_pt1 | contig 13370 bp, 14 predicted proteins | sample Opewatmetagenome_2_FD_107003 | JGI IMG/M metagenome (GOLD analysis project Ga0153915, IMG submission 107003) | Freshwater wetland microbial communities from Ohio, USA - Open water 3 Core 3 Depth 3 metaG | ecosystem: Environmental > Aquatic > Freshwater > Wetlands | place: USA: Ohio, Lake Erie... | reverse complement strand
TAATAGACGTTACTAAGAAAGTACTATCATCTCTCAATATAACTAACATAAAAGTCTCGAGTAATGTCGAATTAGCGCCTTTTAAAGCGGGGGAGATTATCTCTCCAGAATTTGGCATGGGGGCTTTTGATTTTATCAAGCAATATGCAGAAAAAAGGCAGGTGTTAATAGTATCTGATGGGGATGGTAATATTGTTTTTGACAGATCTGGAACGTCAACAATGAATACATCGCTATTATCATCCAGTAGTCAATATGCGACAGTAAAGTCTGCTACCGCGGAATTCGATACAAGCAAAAGATTTAATAAATATATTGTGGTTACACAGACTAACCCTTCGGGAGTTGGTTCAATCATTTCAGATTTTACCGATTCTCTAGATCCAGAAAAAAGCACACACGTTGTGAACAGTGTCACCGATGAAGATATCCGGACGAGCAGGGTTAAATATATGCAAATGGAGACGTCAACTGATGATACTGATTTAGTAAAAAATAGGGCTTTATGGGAATTAAACCGAAGACGGTGCGATGGATTTAAATATACTGCTACGGTTTATGGATTTACAGCGATAAAAGATGGCGTTATTTGGTTCCCTAATAAATTGGTAAATGTTGTTGATGATTATTGCGATTTAGGTGAGCCTTATTTATTAAGCGAAGTTACTTTCGATTATGATTTAAGTTCAGGATCTACGACAACTTTAAAATTAGTCGATAAAGATTCGTTTACGATTAAAAACATCATGGGTAAAGAGAGGCAAAAAAAGAAAAAGCATTCGAAAGGAAGGGGTGGGCAAATATTTACTGGGTTTTAATATGAAGACTATATCTAAAGTTATTAATTTAGTAAAACGATGCTATATTTCTTTAGCTGGCAAAGATAATCAATCTTTTGCAACAGCTCAAGTTAGCTATTTCGGAAAAGCTTCTTACATAGAAACTATTTATCCTTATGGATTATCGGCAAACGCTCCAGTAAATACTTTTGCGTTAGTTTTTAACGTAATGGGTCAAGAAGAAAATCTTGCGGGAATTCCTTATGGTTCACAGGAGCGATTTAAACCACTTAAAGAGGGGGAAGTAATTGTGGGAAGCCCAAAAACAGGAAGTTACGTTAAGTTTATGAGTAATGGGGATATTGATATTTATTCAAAAGGAAATATCAATATAAATACAGCAAATGACGCCAATATAACAGCTGCAAATATTAATTTTTCTGGCAAGGTTAATTTAGGTAGCGGAGGGGCGGCGATTGCTAGAGTCGGGGATGAGGTTTTGGTTGGGTCTTCAACAGGTACAATTACTTCTGGAAGCTCTAATAATACGAGTAATTAACTATGGCTGATTTATTATTAAATAATTCTAAAGGTTACTGGGATATCGATTTTGAAAACGGGGATTTTGCTTTAACTGAAGGATTAGAAACTGCTTTATTAATGTCAATTTATGTCGATAAAAGGGCTGCGGCTAGCGAAGTTCCCCGTGTCCAAGCGAGGAGGGGTTGGCACGGTAATTTATTATCTGGATTTGACACATACGAAATAGGATCGAAATTATGGTTATTATGTCAAGCGCGTAGAGATCAAAACACTTTAAATCTTACACAAACTTATACTTCGGATTGTTTGTTTTGGCTAGTTACTGATAGCATAGCAACTAAAATTGAGACAGACGCATCTTTTATTGTCAATGGCGTGGCGGTTTATGTTACAATATATAGGTCACAAAATGAAATCTTAAATAAAAGCTATATTTTGTGGAATAATACAGATTTTTTGGAATAAATAATTAGCAATTAAAGCTTGTCATTTGTTAGGGTTTCTAACATCTCAACTGGTATCAGTTATAAGTTAATCAAATTTAATTGAATAATTATGACTATTTATTACCCAACAAACAGGCAAGAAATTGTAGACAGAGTAAAAACTGACGTTCAAAACGAACTTCCTCAATCTGAACCTTTTTTAAGAAATTCTTATTTATCAGCTTTTTGCATAGGAATGGCTACTTCGTTTTACGATCTGTATGTAAACCAGCAAGCATTGCAGCAACAAATGTTTCCTGATACAGCTACAGGGGATTTTGCAGATCGATGGGCATCATATAAAGGAATCACGAGAAACGCGGCTACTGCATCAAGTGGATATATAACAATTGCTGGTGTTGCGGGGATTACTATTCCGGCTGGAACTATTTTTTCCACAGATTCTAATATCCAATATAAAACGTTAAGCGATGCTAAAATAGCCGCTCAATCTGTGAGTGTTGCTACGTTGACTAGAAGTGATGGTATTGCTTACGCTACGACTGCCGACGTCCACCACCTTGTGGATGGAGCGTCAGTTTCAATTAGCGGAGCAGCACAAAGCGAGTATAATATAACTGCCGATATTACCGTTACGTCCACGACTAAATTTAATTATCCCGTCTCTGGAGCTCCGATAACTCCAGCTACCGGAACAATACTAGCGTCATATACTTTTGCAAGTATTGAAATAATAGCGACATCGTACGGAGAAGAAACTAATTTAGATAGCGGAACGGAATTAAATATTGTAACTCCTATTTCTGGCGTGGACTCTTCTGCTTATGTGCAATATGAAGGTCTTACGGGAGGTACTGATGCTGAAACAGATGATGCTTTCAGAACTAGATATTTATATGCTTATCAAAATCCAATAAGCTATTGGAACGAATCATTTATAGTTACTCAATGCAGAAAAGTTAATGGTGTTGATAGGGTTTTTGTTCAAAGCATAACTCCAGACATCGGGCAAATAACAATATACTTTACAATGTCAGATGATGATGTTATTCCGTCTTCTGTCGAAGTTGATAACGTCAAAAATAAGTTATTAGAAGTTAAGCCAGCTGATCGCGATCCTGAAGATATTATTGTTATGGCTCCGACGCCGGTACCTGTATCTTTTAGTTTCTCAGCGCTAACTCCAAACACAGCTACAATGCAGCAGGCTATAATTGCTAATTTAAAGCAGATGTTCAAAGAAGTTCCAAGCGTTGGAGAGGATTTGTCTCAATATGCTTATGAATCGGCAATCTATCAAAGCGTTGATCCAGCCACAGGGAAATATGTGACAGCATTTTCTTTAACTTCTCCTGTTGGGGATATTACTTGCGCCACTGGAGAGTTGGCTACTTATGGGGGATGTACTTTCCCATGAAGCAGGATTTTAAATCTAACTCACTTGATACTAATACTCAGGTATTAGCTAATTATTTACCTGTAGGAGATTTGTATGCGTCTAAAAATATAAGTGATTCCAACTTAAGAAAATTATTAGCGTCATTAGCGCAGGAATTTACGAGGGAGCAGAACAAGCTTTATGAATTATCCACCGAATACAAAGTCGATACTACAGTTAACTTGTTGGATATATGGGAAAGCGCGCTAGGAATACCAGATGACTGTTTTACTAACGATGTTTCTATTGAGCAAAGACAAAAACAAGTTTTAGCTAAATTAGCTAAAATGAATTTGAACACTGAGCAAGACTGGATAGACTTAGCTGCTCTTTTTGGGTATTCAATACGAATAATTCATCCGATTGATTATTTTGATGTTAGTGTTTTTGATTATACTTTCGATTTTTATTTCTTGAATTTATCTCCAGAACAGCTAAGATTTGTAATGATAATTGAGTTTTTAGGGATGGAAGCTCCTGAAAATACTTTTGATAGTACTTTCGATTTTACGTTTAGCGAAGACAATAATTTTATGATACGAATATTTGAAAAATTAAAGCCCGCAGATGTAAAATTAGTTTACGTGTATGAATTAGGAATGATTTTTTAAATAAATAGCTAAGTATTAGCGAGTTATCGCTTGTCACTACTAGACTTGCCTAGTTTTTAACTGGTATCAGTTTCATATTAATTTTTATTAAAAAAAGAGAAAATTATGAGAGATATTGATACCAAGTCTTTAGGTTCTAAATTTTATTACCAAGATTGCAATTCCATGGCAAGCGAAGAAAAAAATATCGTTACTTCTACTGGCATTGCTTTATCTGAAGCAGATGCCTACCAGCTTGCAAAAGCTATTTCAGTTTATAGTGCTGCTGGAGCTTATTATACAGACACCGGATCCGCTAACAGCTATTTATTATCTCCGTTAGGTTCGCTTAAGTGCCCACCGTCATATTATGAAGGTATGGTGGTAAAATTTGTCGCAGGAAATACAAACACAACGACATCTTCAATAAATGTAAACGGGATCGGAGTTAAAAACATATTGACTTATAATGGAAATATTTTAATTGGTGGAGAAATACCAGCGGGAAGATTAACTACGCTATTTTATGATGGGTCTGTTTTTAGATTATCAGCTGAAAGGCAGCAGATGCTAAGACCATACGTAGATTTAGAAACGGAACATACAGATTATTTTGGGATTACTTTTAAAATCGGGGATTGCACAGATAGTACAAAAACAGTTGTATTAGAAAATAAAGTCGCTTTTGTTAAATATTTAAATGCAGTGTGGACGACGGGATCCGGAAACGGCGGATTTCCTAGTGCATTAACTTTGACTGATGATGCGTGGTATCACATGTTTATAATTGGAAAGATTGACGGAACTATTGATTTCGGATTCGATACTAGTATTACAGCGGTAAATCTTTTAGCTGATGCGACTAATTTTGTTTATTACCGTAGAATAGGATCTATTAGAAATGGGGCAAGCTCTCCTGTTGATATTAAAGGGTATGTTCAGGTAAAGAATAAGTTCTATTGGGTAGATCATCAGCAATTTGCTAATGCATATACTTATACAGCAAATACGAAAACAACGATACAATTAGAAACCCCACCTGATGTTGTGACAGGAGCTTATGTAAGCTATGGAGTGAACGATATGAAAAATAATCAGGCAGGTGCTTATACGATGGAGCCAATGTTTGTTGATGACTATATTATTGATAATTTCAGAGGGAAAAACATTTTTTCGTTTAACTCGACAACAACAGCTGGAATTGATATATCAGAAAATGATTATATATTTACTGATACAAATAGGCAAGTCTGGTTTAAAGTACAGTTAAATTCAGGCGGCACCATAGCTAATCAATTTATATTTAGAATATTAGGCTGGGAAGAGCAATTTTAATGATTTAAAGGCAAAATAGAGGTAAATTTATGACATTAAGAACACCAACATATCCAGAATCCGGGTCGTTTCAATCAAAGCTAACCTTTGATAGAGAAGTGACTATTTTAACTGGCGAAACAATATCATCCGAAGCTGATTTAGGGGGCGCAAATATTATTTGCATTTCTACTCCATCCGGATTAATTGGAAGCTATCTATATTTTTATATTTGGGATGGAACGGAATTTAAACAGGCTTATTCTCCTAGTTTAACTTCAGATATTCAAATGAAAATAAAAGTTTTGCCAAGTGTAGCCTATCCAATGGTTCCTATTGATGGTGCCGCTTTTCAAAAAATAAAATTAGTATCTGATACAACTCAAACATCAGATGTTACAATTAAATTGATTTGTAGAAATTTATAATACGTAAAACATTAGCGAAACAATCGCTTGTCACTTGCTAGGAAGTTTCTAGCATCTTAACTGGCATCAGTTACACATACGAATAAATATTTATTCGAACGATTTAATTAAAAGCATGGGTAACTTATGTCACTATTAGCATCTTTATTGGGAGCCATAACAAGTGGTGGTTCCCAAGAATACTTCAAAGGATATATTTTCGTTGCTTCAGATTTTCCCACTTTAGCAGAAGTTCAAGTTGGCTGGCAATATACCGTAGCAGCATCCGTCACAGACAACGATCCCACAAAAACAAATACAGGGCAATCATTTACTGAAGGTAATGATATCTCATGGAATGGCACCAATTGGACGGCAAGCGCCAGCGATACTTTATGGGATACTGACGGGACAAATGTTTCCCCTTTAAATAATTCAAGCGGAATAAAAATTCCAGTTTTAAATACAGCAAATGGTATAGTACAAACTAATAGCTCTGGGGTTTTTTCAAGCAGCACCACTCTCCCGGACGGAACAAAAGGTGTTACTCAAACGCAAGGAGATGGTTCGACAAAATTAGCAACAACTGCGTATGTAGATACCGGATTGTCTACTAAAGCTAATGATAACGCTGCAATGCACCTAGTAGGAACAGAGACTGCAACCGGGGCTAAGACGTTTTCGCTGGCAACCACTATTACGGGAGGCTTGAAAGACGCTAATGTAACTACAGCTATTAACCTAGGAGATGGTTCAAATACTGCCTTTTCTACTACTGAAAAAACAATAGTAGGAGCCGTTAATGAATTAGATGCGTCCAAGGCTGATGATGATGCCGTAATGCACTTAGCTGGAACGGAAAGCGTGACAGGTTCTAAGTCTTTTGGTAGTGGTAGTAAATTAACAATGGAATCTGGGTCTTCGCTGGCGATGAATAATTTAACGGCAAGTAGCCTAGTAGGCACTTCATCAGATCAAGAGCTTGTTACAATAACTGCCATACCTGATGGGGTCACAGTAACAACGCAAGCTAATTCAGATGATTCAGACAAGCCGGCGTCTACTGCGTTTGTTAAAAACGTAACAGTAACGCCAGTAGTAATATCAGATCCGGCAGCAGGAGAAACGTTAAAATATAATGGTGCGGAATGGATAAATTCAAGTTCTGATACTACGGTGGGTCAAGGAATTACATTCTTTTTAGACAAAACAATTATCTTAGCTTCTGGCGCAAGCAATGCCATATCAATAAAAACATTATCAAAAACTCCGCAGATAACCACACAAGAAGATATTAGCGCAGTTGTAAATGCCAGCTCAATATCTACTGCCGCGATTGCTGCATATTTATACCCGGAAAGTATTGGAACTACTGTAATAAACGGTGGAAGGTGGGAAGGGTATTATTATGCGATGCAAAGTGGCGAATATGATTCCTATTTAATATCTAACTATTTTAAAATAATTCAAAGCGGAACTTATACGATTACTACCAGCGGAAGCGGAACGACTAGAACTGCAACAATTACGGGCGGTGTTTTTGAATCTACTGATGCAGATTCGTCAGTTGACAAGGCTTCATATTTACAAACAGATACAGGCATATATCAAATAACTGAATATACTTCTGCAACTGAAGCAACGATAACCGTTCCATCTGCTTACGTTAACGAATCTACGGCGGCATTTAAAATTTGGAGATTATTATTTACATCTGTGAGCAGCGAAAAATTAAATACCGAACTTTCTCCTACAGTGTGGTTTCCAATTGTTGAAGGTCAATTTTCAAGTAATTCTACCGACAATATAGGATTAATTCTTTTTGCTCAAACATATCATACTGGTGATGTAACAATAACCATATCAACAAATGGTAATGATTTTGCGTCAAGTTTTGACTCGCCAATGATTTATAATCATAACGATTTGAACGCAGTTCAAGGAGGGGATGGCAACAATAGATGGCATACAGATTTAGATCAATACAATGCTATAAATGGCGCTAACACCCCGTCTGCCACTAACGTTTTCGCAACTATGGTTGATATTGCTGGAGCTTCTGATATTCCGCAACAACAAATTTATTACTGGGCTGAGGCTGGGTCTAGCTCTGGAACGGGGCTGTATTTGAATGCGGCTTTGGATACGGTATATAATGCAGTAAGTAAAGCTGCTGCTCTGTCTCCAACTTCTACCAACAAATTTGTAGCATACTGCCAAGACGCCAAGATAGAGACAATTACTACTACCCTCAGCATTCCAAGCTATGTCGGGGTCTATGCTCCAAACGTAACATTCGCCGGGGCTGGCACGATTCAATTAGGGAATAATTCCTATTTAATATGCGCTACTTGTTCGTGCCCAATCACTTTTGCAGAAAGCGGAACAGCCGGAAATTCTTATGTTAAAAGCGAAAAAATATTGGCTCCCATATCTGCTGCGGCTAGCCAAGGGTTAAATGTCGTAGAGGCTCTTTATATACAATATCTTGATTCTACAGCAATTACAGCCCATACGGGTTCCACGCTTAACATAATAGCGTCTAAGGTAATCGGTGAAGTTTTAGCGGCTGACGCCACTAGCGTTGTAGATTTATCAGGAGTTGATGACTGCTCTACCGTAGCTGAAGGAGCTAGCATCGGCGAAGTTTATTTCCCAGTTAACTTTTATGTTAACAATAGAAATAATGGGAAAACTGCAATATTAGATACGACCGAAGCTAGCGTTAACAATGAAAATGTTTACGGGTCTATTACTACTCAAGGAGGTATTGCGGCTAAAAAATCTATCATATCCAATACCGCGATAAAAGATGCAATCTTTATTGTTTCTTTTAATAAAGACGGAACTCCTGATTTAGCTACTGGCAGTACGGATGTTTATTCAGAGGGGGGGGTAACTTATTTACAACCCGGGGTGAAGTTAGATGGGTCATCTGGGACTACCGATCTTTATTATAGCGGGCTAGATGGCAACATGTTTTCTATGGTGGGAGCGGTATGGTTCAAGTGGACGGCTCTATATAGCGGGTCACCAGCATTAGCTAATGTTTTATTCAGTAATGGAACTTACGAAACATGGAACAATCTTATAACGATTAGGCACACAACGACAGGGGAGTTAGTTACTGATATTTACCCAAGCACTGGAGCGGGAGCTATTGCGGTCATAGACTGGGGTGCTTTCACCCCGGTACAAGGCACGGAATACATAATTAAATTGAATATTGATTTAACTAATGGCGCAAATAGCATTTATATTAATAATGTTCAATTAGGAAGCACCAACACAGCGACAGGAACTAGAGTTGTAGCCGCTGAAATCATGCTAGGTAATACTGCTAGAGAGCCAGCAAATTATGTCGCTAATTCTCAAATTAGAGAGTTAATTATTTTTAATAAGATTAAAACAGTGACTGCTGATGATGGAGATTACAGTACTAACTCATTTCTAACGGGTAATTTAAACCTAGATGGCAGTATTTACGATGCCACATGGAAAGGAAATGATATTGAATTTAGTTATTTACAGGGAGCTCAAGCAACTTTAACTAATCCAATTACAGGAACTGGAACCATAAGCCAAGTCGCAGAATTTACTGATACTACAGAAATAGGAAGTACTAAAAGTGCTACTAGTTCTGCTGATGTTTCAACATATATGTTGAGAGATGCTAATGGAGATACCCAAATCAATTCATTAGTAGAAAATTTAAAGAGTAGATCTACAGGGGGAACATTAGTATTGCAAGCTAGCGATCCTAATACTATTTTATTTTCAGGAGGAGGATATTTAACAGTATTACTTCCTAATGCTACTACTTTAAAAGTAAATAGAACTTATTTATTTATAAATAATAGCTCAGTAGATTTGACCTTAAAAGATTTTGCAAATACGACATTAGTCATTATGCATCCTGGAGAAATTAGGGCTATTAAATGTACTAATATTAGTACAACTGCTGGAGTATGGCTTAATTATTTGTTGACTAACAATAACTTAGGTTCTCTGTCTTCCTTAACGTATTCTGCGGCAGCTTTCGTTAAAATGACTGATGACGGTGTTTTTTCCTTAGATACTAATACATATCTAACATCTTTAAGCGGAACTTCAGGACAAACAGCAGAATTCAATGGACCGGAATCGGTTACTAGCGTCGCCAATGCAACGGCTGCTACACCTTCCACATACATGAAACGCGATAGCAATGCTAATACATGGGTTAATAACGCGATAGGAAACCTTAACAGTTTCTCAGATACAACATTAGCATTAAGCGTATCTAGTGCGCGCATACAATATTTTACCGGTAGCAGCACTGCCACGGTAACTTTACCAGATGCGACAACTTTAACTACGGGTTTCCCATTTATTTTCGTTAATGCTGGAACGGCGGCAATGCTTATAAAAAATTACGGAGCAACAACTATAATAGGAGTAGCTCCCGGAGAAAAAGCTGAAGTTGTTTGCGCAGGAATTGGAACGTCTGCGGGAACTTGGGCGGCTGGGAAAACTATTGATTCCTACCCGAAACGCACTGCTTCCCCTGTTACGTATTCATCTAATTCAAATATAGCCGCTGCAGATTTATGGAGAGGTCCGCTAATTGTTTCCGGAAACTATACTTTAACTTTCCCGACGGCTAGTGATTTAATTACGTATTTGACTCTTCTAAACGGTGGAATCGTACCTACAAATTGGCAGTGGACTCAAAAAATATATTTTTCAGCGCAAAACATTACTGTTACTTTAAATACAAATACCGGCGTGACAATTCTTGGTCCTAATCCTAATGGTCCATATGCTGGGCTAAACGTTACGATGCCATTAACCGTATATTTAACATCGAGTAGTGCTTATAGCGTAATCCAAGAATATGGCGTGTAGAAATTATAATGCAGTTAGAAGAAAGCATACAAATAACTTTTTTTGAGGAGCTACGCTACAGGTATAAAAAAGTTTCCGACTTTGTTTTCCATATACCAAATGGCGGTAGCAGGATCAGGAAGAGAAATAAAAAGGGAGAGTGGTATTGTCCTGAAGGGGTAAAACTTAAAAGAATGGGGACAAAGGCTGGAGTTCCAGACGTCTTCGTAATGATTCCTAATGAGGATTATCACGGGCTATGGCTAGAGTTTAAGAGCGATAAAGGGAAGCAGCAAGAGACTCAAAAGGAATTTGAATCATTGTGCGGGATTGTAAAATACAAGTATGTTATAGCTAGGAGCGTGGAAGAGGCGTTTAAGTATCTTTTGGAATACTTGAAGGTCAAACCTTAAGGAATAGTTAAATTTGTTTGAATACATTGGTATATATAGTAAAATTTGATTTATGGCTAACTTTGAAGAAGCTTTTGAAATTACGATTAAAAATGAAACTGGCGGCGATCCTGACGGTGGATATACAAATGATCGAGATGATGCTGGTGGCGAAACTAAATGGGGAATTTGCAAGAAATATCATCCAAGTTTAGATATCAAGAATTTGACTAAAGAAGATGCAGAGGAAATATACCGAAATGAATATTGGGGAAAAATAAAAGGCGATAAGATTAATAGCCAGAAGATAGCTAATAAATTTTTCGATACCGCGGTTTCTCCCATTGGCTCTAATAGAGCAGTCATAATAATGCAGATATCAATTAATTTCTTGCGCAAGAAAATGGGAATGGCTTATATCTCTCAGGATGGGGTAGTAGGCGATGAGACTGTATTAGCTATTAATATGTGTAATAGTGACATGCTTTTAAGTAAATTTAAGGAATTGGTTGTTAAGAGATACATTGACATGAGAAATCCTAAATATGAAAAGGGTTGGATTAAAAGGGCGGAGAGCTAATGCCTTACGGATTATTAGCTGATGTGAACGGGGACAAATGCCCTAAAATATTATTAGCTTTAATCGTGGGATTTGTAACGACAGTGCTATTGATAATAGCCGTTTGTTTTGCATTATTCCACAAAGTTGATTCGGTGGCTGTTGAATTGATAGCTATTGGATATGGAGCGGCTTTGGGACTGTTAGGAGTTCCGACGAAACAAAGAATTGGGAGAATTGATAATGAGCAAAATTCTTAAAATTTTAGGGACGCTAGGGGCATTTATTATTAGTGTTCTTGCGATATTTTTCCTTGGGAAGTCAAAGGGGATAAAGCAAGAACAGAACAAAGAACTAGAAGAAGATAACAGAGCTTTGAGCGAGACTATAGATAATGTACAAAAGATTAACAACATTGACAATGATAATAACCATCTTAGCGCTGATGCTGTTATTGATAGGTTGCGCAAACACGTACAGGACGAAAATAATCCATGATTATTGTATTTACGACAAACCTATTTCGATAACTTCCTCAGAGTTATCCATTTTGTCTAAAAATAAGGAAGCCCTTTACCATTTTAATTTGCAAATTTTAAATCATATAGATACCCATGAATCTATCTGCGAAGGTAAGAATCATGGATAGCATAATGACTTTATTCTCAGGGCATGATTTTGGTGTCGTTGGGACATTATTTATATCATTGCTTGCGGCTTTATTGATTTGCTTATGTTACATGGGAAGAATTATCCATAAGAAAATAATGGAAAATTTTAAATCTCATGAAGACATGTTAAAAAGCAAGCTGGAGGCGGTTGAATTTAACCGCTATGTAGATTCCCACAAGGTATATCATGAGGAACTAAGTCACGGAATTAACCAAAGATTAGATAGGATAGATCAAAAGCAAGAGACTATGAATGCTAACCAGTCTCGTAGTAATGAGATTTTGCATCAATTAGTGGGGCAATTAAAAAAGTAACTCCCTACTCAAAAGCTTCAGATTTCCAATTGTTTAAATACTTCTTAGCCACCCCAGAGTTTTTTATAAAAACTATATTCTCGTTATTACTGTATTGCGCCGCATCTGTAAAATTTGCAGAACCAGTGATAACCTCAACGCCATCGATAATGATAACTTTATTGTGAGCTATTATAGCTTTCTTATTGAAAAATACGGGTATTTTATGCTTTATAAATTCTGGGAGGTATTTGCTTTTTCTCTGCTGCCTGTCGAGAATAAAGTACACGGAAACTCCACGTTCTTGGGATTTAAATAATGCAGTGATGATTGGCTCACTCGTTAAGTAGTATGCCTGCAAATATATTGATTTTTTAGCGCTGTTGATTTCTTCAACTACTTTATAAGAGCAATTCTCAGCAGGGGTAAAGCATACTTTCAAGTTTGATTTGCTTGAATAGTCAACAAAAAAGAAAAATGTAGAAACGCATATTACTACCACTATTGATAAAATAATTGCTCGTAAAAATTCTTTGATAGTTAAGATTGATTTTTTAGATTTTATTTTTGTTTGCATTGATTTTCTCGCGTTTTAATATACAATAACAATTGTCTAATTATCTTCATGACATCGCAACGCTAAGTTTTTCATATTTACTTAGCATCGTTAGACAGACTCGAACCAGCCGTTCTTCCACTCGGCTGGTTTAGCTTTAGTTTCGGTAACTTCCCCAATCTCCACCTAAGAATCGTGGCAATTCCTCTATAGCATAATATCTTCCATCAATTATCTGCATCCTAGGCTTAACTTTATTCTGGATTTCACCTCTTAAATCTTCGGGTAAACATTCTAAACGTTCTTTGAAGAGCGAATATCTACTCGCTATAAAAGATTCGCATAATTCTACTAAAGATTTTGGAGGTTTATTTAGCATTTTTATTCTTTACCTCTCGGCTTGTAATATTCACAATTAAAAATATTCGCATCGACCAACATCTTCCTTTTAGCGCAAACATTGTTAGTATGGTCAAATTGTTCGAAATGCTGGCAATTTTCGCAGGTGCTTATTT
>Ga0153915_10004127_pt1 | contig 13371 bp, 11 predicted proteins | sample Opewatmetagenome_2_FD_107003 | JGI IMG/M metagenome (GOLD analysis project Ga0153915, IMG submission 107003) | Freshwater wetland microbial communities from Ohio, USA - Open water 3 Core 3 Depth 3 metaG | ecosystem: Environmental > Aquatic > Freshwater > Wetlands | place: USA: Ohio, Lake Erie... | reverse complement strand
GCCAGCGCACCGACCTCGGGCTCGACGATCCGGTAGCCGAATCCGCGCAGCGTCTCGACGTTGCGCTGGGTCGCCGGATGCGTCCACATTCCCGCATCCATGGCCGGTGCCACCACCACGGGAGCGCGACTGGCGAGCGCCACGGCGGCCACCGCATTGCTGACCTGGCCGCCCGCCAGCTCGGCCAGCAGGTGCGCGGTGGCCGGGGCGATGACGATCGCGTCCACGCCGTCGGCGACCTCGATGTGGGCGATCTGCTGATCGTCGTCGAGGGCCATCAGGTCGGTCAGGACCGGGCGATGCGAGAGGGACCCGAAGGTGAGCGGCGTGACGAACCGGGTGGCCGCAGGCGTCATCACCACGTCAACCAGGGCTCCGCGCTCGGCGAGCAGGCGCACCAGTGAGACCGCCTTGTACGCGGCGATGCTCCCCGATACGCCAACGGCCACGCGCCGCCCGGAGAGCGCACCGCCCGACTGGCTCATCGGCCGGCTCCGGGCCCGGCAACGGTGCCTTCAGCTCGGGCCCGGATCGCCTCGTGCGCGATCCGAATCCCGCGCAGGGTGAGGTCCGGCTCGATGGCGTCGATCCCCGGCACCTCGCGCAGCCACGGCTCATGGGTGTAGCCGCCGGTCGCCACCACCGTTACCCGGCTGTCGGCCGGAGAGCGCTCCACCAGCTCGCCGCGCAATGCGGTGAGCAGGCCGCTCACGAGGCCGATGTAGCCGAGCACCGTTCCGCTCTGCATGGCATGCACGGTGTTGGTCCCGATGGCGTGCGCCGGCCGGCGGAGCTCGATGCGGGGCAGCTTGCTGGCGTAGCCGACCAGCGCCTCCAGGCTCAGGCCGAGGCCCGGCGCGATGGCACCGCCGATGTAGGCACCCTCCGCGCTCACCAGGTCGAAGTTCGTGCTGGTACCCAGGTCAACAACGATCGCGGGGCCGCCGTACTCCGTCCGGGCGGCCAGGGCGTTGCAGAGTCGATCGGCGCCTGCCTCGGCCGGGCGGTCGATCTCGATCGACAGCACGCCCTCCAGCGTCCCGGCGTCGACGATCACCGGCCCCAGGCCGACGCGGCTGCGAAGGAAGCGCTCGAAGGTCCCGGTCAGGGGCGGCACCACCGAGGCGAGGGCAACGGCATCGAGCTCATCGAGCCGGTGCCCGTCGAGCCCGATCAGGGCTGCGGTGAGGGTCGCCACCTCGTCAGCGGTGGCCGATGGTCGACTCGACGCCCGCCATGAGCCGATCAGCTCGTCGTCCTCGAACAGGCCGAGCGTGATATTGGTATTGCCCAGATCGGCGGCCAGCAGCTTCACGCGCCACATCCTACCAGCCGATCAGCACGGCTCCTGCTCCTCGGCCCGGTGCTAGACTCGCCGCCGACCCCACCCGTAGCGCGGCGCAGGCCGATGAGCGAGCCGATGACCGAGGCGCGAGCCAAGCTCTATATCAACACCGGCGTGGTCACTGACCGGAGCGACATCTACAACATCCTCCGCCCGCTCCTCAAGCAGACGGTCAGCTACACCTACCATCGCGGCGGGCAGATCACCAGCCAGGGAACCGGGTGGGTCGAGCGGATCGTGGTCGATCATCCCGAGATCGCCAGCTACTTCACGCCTCTGTCGATCTGCCTCAACCTCGACTCCTTCGACTACCTCCAGTTCGACACCACCTCGGATCAGCTCCTGGTCTACACCCTCGTGATCGGCGAGGAACGGGTGGTGCTTGAGTTCGCGGCGAGCGGTCCGCGCGACCTCGGCGGCGAGGAGCAGCCCACCGGTCGCCCGCTCCCGCGCACTGCCGATGAGCTGGCCCGGGACCTGCGCTTCATCCAGATGGAGCTCCTCATGTCGCCGGAGGCGACTGACGACGACGAGGACGGCTAGGTGGCATCAGGCCTGGCGCTGAAGCGGCCGCGCCCGATGCCGCTGCCATACCAGCGCAGCGTGCTTCCCAACGGGCTGCGGGTCATCACCCAGACCATGCCGGCCGCCCGGTCGGTATCGGTGGGCCTCTTTGTCGGCGTCGGCTCTCGCCACGAGGACGGCAACCAGGCCGGCCTCTCGCACCTGCTGGAGCACCTCGTCTTCAAGGGGACGGCCAGTCACCCCGAAGCGGGCGGCCTGTCGGAGGCGATCGAGGGGTGCGGCGGCAGCGTCAACGCGGCCACCGATCGAGAGCTGACGGTCTACAGCGCCAGGGTGCCGGCCGAGGCGTCTCATCGGGCGCTGGAGGTGGTCGCCGACCTGGTCCTCCGACCGCTCCTGCGGCATGCCGATCTGGTCGCCGAGAAGCCGGTGATCGTCGACGAGATCCGCATGTACGTCGACTCGCCGGGCGACCATGTCTTCAGCCTCTTCGACCAGCTTCTCTTCGGGGACCATGCGCTCGGTCGCGAGATCGCCGGCTCCCCGCGCTCAGTGCGTCGTGCGACGCATGCCGCGGTTCTCCAGCACTGGGCCTCGTGGTATCGGCCCGAACACCTCGTCCTGGCGGTCGCCGGTCGCATCGAGCACGAGGCCGTGCTCGACGAAGCGGCAGGGTGGTCGCCACTGGCCCGACCAGGGGAGGTCCGAGCGGCAGGCTTGGGCACCTCGGACAGCGCGCTGCGTCCGCCGATCGCGGGTCCTCCCGGAGCGGTGCGCGTCGACCATCGTCGCCTGGCGCAGGGAAACCTGTGCCTGGGCATGCCTGGCGTGTCGAGGGATGATCCCGATCGCTGGGCCCTCGACCTGCTCGGCGCCGTGCTCGGTGACGGGATGAGCAGCCGCCTCTTCCTCGAGCTGCGGGAGCGGCGGTCACTGGCCTATGACGTCTCGACATTCGCTGCCACCTACAACGATTGCGGGACCTTCGGTGTGCACGCCGGATTCGATCCGGATAAAGCCCGCGACGTGGTCGGCGCGGTGCTCGCCGAGCTCGAGAGGGTCGTCCAGGATCCCGTCTCAGCCAGCGAGCTCGAGCGCGCCCGCGCCTACACTCGCGGCCGGCTGCTGCTGCGCATGGAAGAGACCGGAGCGGTCTCAGCCTGGCTGGGCACAGGCGAGAGCCTCCTGCCGCGGATCCTGACCGTGGACGAGGTGGTCGCCAAGCTGGAGGCCATCACCGAGGAGGACATCCTGCGCGTTGCCAGGCGCTTCGTACGGCCGGAGCTGGCGCGCCTGGCGGTGCTCGGTCCCTTCCGCTCGCGCCTCGCCTTCGAACGGATGTTGACCCGGTGACCGAGCGAGCCCGCGCCGGGGCGGCAACCAATGCCTCGGACACGTCGAGCATCGATCTCTTCCCGGACGATCTGGCGCTGGCTCGCGCCCAGATCAACTCCGGGCTCGCCTCCCTGGCCGAAGGGGTCCTCGTCCGCCACATCGCGCGGCTGGAGGTGTCCGGTCGCGGTGCGCTCGACCAGATCGATGCCGCGCGCTCGCTGCTCGCCGAGGCCATCTGGCGCCAGGGACGCCCGGTCGCGGCTGCGGCCGTGGTGGACGCCATCCGCAACGCCAGCGTCGAGCGCAAGCGCCCCATCGTCATCCTCATCGAGGCGGAAGGCCGGGCAGCGACGGGGCAGGCCGAGCAGGCAGCGCGCCTCGCCGAACAGGTGGTGGCCGCCATCGGGGTCGATGAAACGTGGAAGCTGCGCGCCGGCGTCCCGTCGCGCATCGCCTGGCCGATTCCACCCTCGTTTCGCATGCCGGCGCGCAGACTGGGCGAGCCGGCTGGCGGTGGACCGACGCCGAGCGCCGAGCCCACGCCAGAGCGCACGGCGGCTGCACATTCCCGCCTGGAGGCGGCCCGCCAGGCCTATGCCGGCGCTGATCTGGATGAAGGAGACCGTCAGCTGGGAGCTGCCCTTCGCCTCGATCCGCGGCTGGCGTCCGACGGCGTCGCCATGCTCGAGCCGACCCTCGAGCCGGAGCCGGCGGCAGACCGTCTGCTACTCTACGGCGACCTGCTCCGCGCCGCCGGAAGGGAGGCCGATGCCGAGGCCAGCTTCGATCGTGCCGCGCGGTCCTGATCCCCAACCAACCCTCAAGGAGCCGCACCCCTGATGGAACGCACCCTCGTCCTGGTCAAGCCCGACGGCGTGCAGCGCGGCCTGGTCGGCGAGATCGTGGGGCGGTTCGAGCGCAAGGGCCTGAAGCTGATCGGGCTGCGGCTCCTGTCCGTTTCGCGGGAAATGGCCGAGCGCCACTACGCGGTCCACGCCGACAGGCATTTCTACCCCGCCCTCGTTGACTTCATCACCGCCGGGCCCGTCGCGGCGGTGGCCCTGGAGGGCCCGGACGCCGTGGCGGTGGTGCGCCGCCTGATCGGCCGAACGATGCCGAACGAGGCCGACCCGGGCACGATCCGCGGCGATCTGGGGATCAGCGGCCTCCGCAACCTGGTGCACGCCTCTGACAGCCCCGACACGGCGCGTGACGAGCTGGCCCTGTGGTTCGGCCCGGACCAGCTCGCGACCTACCAGCGCGAGATCGACACCTGGGTCGTGGCCGAAGAGCCGAGCCGACCGTAGCCGGGCAGCCACGCGGTGGGTGATGCCGCCGGCGTGTCGCTGAGACCGGCGTAGGTCGGCACCTCGAGGAACCCGATCCGGTCCAACGGGAAGTAGCGCAGCCAGGCCCGACCGATGATCAGGTCACGGGTGATCGGCCCGAAGTAGCGCGAGTCCTGGCTTACCGGACGGTTGTCGCCCATCACGAAATAGGACCCGTCGGGGATCACCCAGGTATCGGTGCCCTGGGCGTCGCGCGGCAGGGTCGGAGCCGTCTTGCCGTCGATCCCCAGCACCACGTACGGCTCGTCGAGGCGCACCGCGCTGCCTCCGGCAGGGGTCACGTAGACTCGTCCGTTCTTGAGGCTGACCGTGTCGCCGGGCAGCGCGATCACCCGCTTGATGAACGGGACGCCACCCTGCCCGAATCCGGGTGGCGGCTGGAAGACGACGATGTCGCCGCGCCGGTAGTCGTTGAAGCGGGGCGAGATCTTGTCGATCAGCACGTACTCGGACGGGGTGATGGTCGGGATCATGGAGTTCTGCTCGACCTCGAACGGCTGCGCCACGAAGTTGTGGATCAGCAGGTAGATGACCAGCGTGAGGACAAGCGTTTCAACGATCTCGAGTGCGCAGCCGAGCCCGCGACGGGCGCCGCTCGGCTCGGTCGTTTGGCCGGGCTCCCGAGCGGTGGGGGTGGTCTCTGGGGAGTAGGTCATCGAGCCTCCGTGAGTGCGGCCGGGGAGCGCGGCCGGTAGCATAGCGCACCCTCCCCCCGGGGCCCCGACGGCGATCGGTCAGGGCGCACCTATACTGGCGAGGTCCATTCGCGACTGGCGACGGGCCGCCTGGAGCGCCCGCGGGGTTCACTGACGATGCGCGGCGTTCTCCTTCGCAGCCTTGCGGTCCTTGGTGTCGGCGCCATGGTGCTGGCGGCCATCCTGTACTACGCCTCGACCGTCGACGGCCGCCCGCCGTTCGTGCTTCGGGTGGTGCTCACCCAGCACCTGTCCAGCGATCCGTCGGTGGCACTCACCACGTCAAGCATCGAGGTCGACTTCTCGGAGCCGGTTGCGCACCTCGGGGCGCAGAACGCATTCAGGATCGAGCCCGCGGTGGGCGGTGCATTCAGCTGGAGCGGGACGGCGATGACCTTCACCCCGTCGAGCCGACTGCCGTTGCGTTCCAAGTTCGCCGTCCACGTGGAGCGCGGCGTCCGCGATCAGGCAGGCAATCCGATGGCGGCTGCCTCGACGCCGTTCACGTTCGAGACGGTCGGGAACCCCTCGGTGCTCTCCTCGACCCCTGCCGAGGGCGCGCAGGCGGTCCCACTCGATGCGCTGATCGAGATCCAGTTCTCGACCCTGATGGACACCGCATCGGTCGAGCGGGTTTTGACGATCGTTCCCGCGACCCCGTTCGTGCTCCGCTGGGGAGGCGAGCACCTGACCATCGAACCGAGTGAGCCGCTCCTCCCCAATCGTCACTACACCGTCCAGATCGGAACCGATGCCCGGGACCAGGCCGGGACACCGCTGGCGGCGCCGTACCTGCTCAGCTTCGACACCGTCCGATCAGGCCTGAGCACGGTGACCGTGGTCCCGGCTGACGGCGTCGAGGGGATCGCGGTCACCTCGCCGATCGCGATCCTGTTCGACCGCCCGCTCGACCCCCGCAGCGTCTCCGGCGACCTGCTCTCCATCACGCCGTCAGTCGCCGGCTCGCTGGAGGTGGTTGCCGCGCCCGGCGCTGCCGGCCTGGCGGACGATGGCCTGCGTCTCCTTCGCTTCGAGCCGTCCGGCTCCCTGGCCGTGAACACCACCTACGAGGTGCGACTCGCCGCCGGGCTGCGCGGGGCCGATGGATCGCGGATGGTTGACGAGCTCGCCTGGCGGTTCACCACCGGCGCTCCTTCGGCCACCTTGAGCAACCAGGTGGTGTTCATCTCGGACCGCGCCGGGATCGCCAACCTGTGGGCCATGAACCCCGACGGCACCAACCACCGCCAGCTGTCGGCAGAGCTGTCGCCGGTGGTCGACTACGCGGTATCTCCCGACGGCCGTTCCTTCGTGGTCGGGGATGGGGCCAGCTTGATCCTGATGGACGCCGACGGGAGCAACCGTCGTGTCATGACCGAGGCCGGACTGCTGGAGTTCGACCCCAGCTACTCGCCCGACGGTGCGCTGATCGCCTTCGGACGCGCCGATCCGGCGACCGGCAATGGCCTCGGCATCTGGACTCGCTCCGCGGACGGTGGCGATCCGCGTGCCGTCGAGCTTCCCCCGGCCGTCGGCGCCACACCAACCCCCGTCCCGTCGCCGACGCCGCAGGGAAGCGCCGCGCCGCTCCAGGTGCCGCTGCTCCGAGCGCCGCGCTTCTCGCCTGACGGCACGCGGCTGGCCTTCGTGGATCAGGCCGGCCGGCTGGGGATCCTCGACCTATCGCGGCGCCGTCTGCAATCCGTCCAGCTCGACGTCGTCACGCCGCCGGTCTGGCTCCCGGATTCGAGCGGCGTCGTGATGACCGTGCTGCCTGACCTGACCGGCGCGCCGCATCTTCTCCCCTCCAGGAGCGCCACGACCCCGTTGGACCCCGCCAACCTGCACCTCTCCGCTGAGCGGATCGGGGCCCTGCGCGTGGTGCGCGTCCGCGCCCTCGACGGTGCGGTCAGCGCCACCGCATTCGGGGCGGGCAGTGCGCGCCCCGCGGTCGACGGCACCGGTCGTTTCCTGTATCTCGCGCTGGACGCATCGGACGGCCTGGGCGGCCGGCTGTGGGTCACCACCGCCGGCGGTGGTGCCGGCGCGGAGCTGCTGCGGGACGGGGCGGCGCGCGAAGCGTCGGCCGTGTTTGCCCCGGAGCCGGGGATCGTCGTCGTCGGTCGCATTCCGTTGTCGGGCGCCAGCGCCGGACCGCTCGACGGGGTGTGGCTGGTCGACCTGACGAGCGGCCGCACCACCCTGCTGGCGAACGATGGCTGGCTTCCCCGCTGGCTCCCGTGAAGTTGACCCGTCACCGCGCGGACGACTACCATACCGACGCCTCGCTGGCGGGCGCCTGACCGTGCAATCCCCGCCGGCGTTTCCGTGTACAGAACCCGGTTGAGAAGCGAGAACGCGCTCGCAGGGCTGCGGCCAGTCGCCCAACCGCCATCGGAGGATTCATGGAGCTCCACCCCATCGTCTGGGTGATCCCCGTCGCCGGGATCGCCGCCATCGCGTTCGCGCTCTATCTCGCCTGGGATGTCCTGCGTGCCGATACCGGCACCGCGGCCATGCAGGAGATCGCCGGCACCATCTTCGAAGGCGCGGTGGCCTTCATTAAGCGCCAGTACCGCACCATCGGTCTGCTGGCCCTCGGCGGCGCGGTCCTGATCGGGCTGGTGATTGCCCTGGTGGAGGGCAAGGACGTCGCCGATACCAGCATCTTCGGCCCGGAGCTTGGCATTCGGACAGGCGTGGCTTTCCTCGTCGGCGCGGCGTGCTCGATGGCCTCGGGGATCATCGGCATGTACATCAGCGTCAAGTCGAACCTGCGCACCGCTGCGGCCGCCCGCTTCAGCCTGGTCCGCGCGGTGCAGATGGCGATGCGCGGCGGGGCGGTCTCGGGCTTCCTGGTCGTCGCGCTGTCGCTGCTCGGGGTCTGGTCGATCTTCGCCCTGTACGGTGGCTTCACCCACCCCGAGCAGGCACCGTTCCTGATCGTCGGCTTCGGCTTCGGGGCCAGCTTCGTGGCCCTCTTCGCCCAGCTGGGAGGCGGGATCTACACCAAGGCGGCCGATGTCGGAGCCGACCTGGTCGGCAAGATTGAAGCCGGCATCCCCGAGGATGACCCACGCAACGCAGGGGTGGTGGCCGACCTTGTGGGCGACAACGTGGGCGACTGCGCCGGCCGTGGCGCTGACCTGTTCGAGTCGACCGCCGCCGAGAACATCGGGGCCATGATCCTGGGCGTCGCGGTCTGGCGCCTGGCCACCGCGGCCGGCTGGCCGCACCCGGAGGCGTGGATCTTCTTCCCGCTGGTGGTCCGCGGTTTCGGGCTGCTGGCCACCATCGTGGCCATCTTCTTCGTCCGCGGTCACGAGGAAGAGGACCCCATGAACATGCTGAACCGCGGCTACTGGGTCACCACCATCCTGTCGGTGGGCGGCCTGGCGCTGACCACCTCATTGATGATGAACACGCCCGGCACCGTCGGCGCCAACGGGATCGCCCCGTGGGTCTGGTTCTTCGGCGCGGGCTGTGTCGGACTGGCCACCAGCGTGGCGTTCGTCTACATCACCCAGTACTACACCGCCGGCGCCTGGCGCCCGGTCAAGGAGATCGCGGAGGCAAGCCGTACCGGCCCTGCCACCAACATCATCTCCGGCGTGGCCGTCGGCTTCGAGACGACCGCGGTCACCGCGGTGACCATCGCGATCGCCCTCTTCGCCAGCCACTGGCTCGGTGAGCAGGCGCTGCCCCACGGCGGCATCTTCGGCACGGCGGTGGCCACCATGGGGATGCTCATGACCACGGCCTTCATCCTGGCCATGGACACCTTCGGGCCGATCACCGACAACGCCGGCGGGATCGCGCAGTTCAGCCACGCCGAGGGCAAGGCGCGGGAGATCACCGATCGGCTCGATGCGGTCGGCAACACCACCAAGGCGCTGACCAAGGGCTATGCCATCGCATCGGCCTCGCTGGCGGCCTTCCTGCTCTTCAGCGCGTACATCGACAAGATCAACCTGATCCAGACCAACCGCAACCGGCCCGACCTCATGATCACCTCGGTCAACCTGGCCGATGTCAACGTCTTCATCGCCGCGCTGATCGGGGCCATGCTGGTCTACTTCTTCAGCAGCCTCGCCATCCGGGCGGTCGGCAAGGCGGCACAGGCGATCATCGTCGAGGTGCGTCGCCAGTTCCGCGAGATGCCGGGCATCATGGATTACACCCAGCGACCCGACTACGCACGCGTCGTCGACATCACCACTCGCTCGGCGTTGCGCCAGATGATCCTCCCCGGTGCGGTCGCGGTGGCCACCCCGATCGTGGTCGGCCTCCTCCTGAGACAGGAAGCGGTGGCCGGGCTGCTGATGGTCGGCACCATCGCAGGGGTCCTCCTCGCCACCGTCCTGAACAACGGCGGCGGGGCCTGGGACAACGCCAAGAAGTTCATCGAGGCGGGCCACCTGACCGATCCGGACGGCAACGTCATCGGCAAGGGGACCGATGCCCATGCCGCGGCCGTGGTCGGCGACACGGTCGGCGATCCGTTCAAGGACACCGCCGGGCCGTCGCTGCACGTCCTGGTCAAGCTGCTGGCCACCATCAGCCTGGTGCTCGCCCCGCTCTTTGTCCGCTAGCGGTCGATCATGGAGCTCGTTCTCCAGGCGGCGCTGATCGGCCTTCTCCAGGGGCTGACCGAGTTCATCCCGGTCAGCTCCAGCGCCCACCTGGAGCTGGCTCCGTGGCTGTTCGGCTGGCAGACCGATGGGCTGCTGAGCAGTCTCTCGTTCGATGTCTTCCTGCACCTCGGCACGCTGATCGCCCTGCTGGTCTACTTCGCCGGGGATTGGATCCGGCTCCTGCGCGCCGCCGCGGCCAGCATCGTTGAGCGACGCATCGGCCAGGATCACGACCGCCGCCTTGCCTGGCTGCTGATCGTGGCCACCCTGCCGGCGGCGGTCATCGGCTTCGTGGGCGAGGACCTCATCAACAAGGTGCTGCACGCGGATTCGTCCGCGGTGCGGCTGGCCATCGCCGGATTCGTGGTGGTCGGCGCGGCGGCCCTCTGGCTGGCCGACCGATATGGCTCGCAGCGGGACCGGATCGAGGATCTCACCACCAGGAAGGCGGTCTCGATCGGCCTCAGCCAGGCGGCGGCCCTGCTGCCGGGGATCAGCCGGTCCGGGGCCACCATGTCGGCCGGCCTGCTCTTCGGCCTGACGCGGGAAGCGGCGGCGCGCTTCAGCTTCCTGCTGGCGACTCCGATCACCCTGGGCGCCGGCGTATACGGCTCACGCCATCTCCTCACCGAGGCGCACACCGGCAACGAGTGGCTCGCCATCGGGGCGGCGTTCGCCGCAGCGACGATCTCCGGCGCCCTGGCGATCGGCTTCCTGCTGCGCTGGCTGCGCACCCGTTCCATGACCGTCTTCAGCGTCTACCGTCTTGCCTTCGCCGCCCTGATCGTTGGACTGGTGATCGCCGGCCGCTGAGGCCGCTCGGAACGCGTCGTTCCTTTGACAGGAGGTACCCCTCGGCCTACAATCGCGCGGCGCTGGCCGCCAGAGGCGTCCGACGCCCGATGCCAGGCCAGGGCCGGCTTCAGGAGCGCCACCAAGACGCAAGGGTGGGGCCTGAAGCGTTTTTTGTTATCCGATCCGGTTCCACGCATCGTCGCCATCCCCGGGGTGACGATGCCGGCGCGGCTCCGGCGATGAGCCGGCCGCAGGCCCGATTGAAGGGGGAGTGATGAACAACAAGCCCGTCTACCTCACCGCCGAGGGGCTCGAGAAGCTCACGGCGGAGCTGCACCAGCTGATCACCGTCGACCGGCCACGGGTCGCCGCACGCATCCACGACGCTAAGCTCGACGGTGACATCACCGAGAATGCCGAATACGAGGATGCCAAGCAGGAGCAGTCGTTCCTGGAAGGCAGGATCGCCACGCTCGAATCACAGCTCATGAATGCCGAGCTGATCGAGAAGGTCAACGGCGACCGGGTCGGGATCGGGTCCAGGGTCGTGATCAAGGGCTCCGACGGCGAGGAGTCGTTCACCATCGTCGGCTCGGCCGAGGCGGCGCCGCGCGAGGGCCGCATCAGCAACGAGTCACCGGTTGGCGTGGCGCTGATGGGTCACAAGAAGGGCGACAAGGTCACCGTCGAGGCCCCGTCCGGCCCGGTCACCTTCACGGTCGTCCGCATCAGCTAGCGCCGCGGCTCGATCGCCGTGTTCTGGGCCGACGAGCTCGCAGCGCGTCTGAGCGGCCCGCAGATCGTCAACGACTCGAAGACTCCCTCGGGGACCGTTCACGTCGGCAGCCTGCGCGGCCCGGTCATCCTCGACGTCATCGTCCGCGCCCTGCGGGCGCATGACCTGCCGACCACCCTGCTGTACGGGATCGATGACCTCGACCCGATGGATGCCCAGTCGCTCCTCACCCCCGACGCCATCGAGCGCTCGATGGGCCTCCCGCTGGCCCACGTCCCGGACCCGGCGGGGGACTGTCATCCCTCGTATGCCCGGCATTTCGCCGCGCTTTTCATCAACACCTTCGCAGGCCTGGGGATCCATCCCGACCGCTACTACTGGATGAGCGAGATCTACCCGACCGGGCAGCTCGACCCGTTCATCCGCACCGCGCTCGACCGCGCGGACCTGGTCCGTGACATCTACCGACGGGTGAGCCACGTCGAGCGACCGGCCGGCTGGCTGCCGGTGCACCCGATCTGCCCCACCTGTGGACGGGTGGGTACCACCCTGGCCCACGACTGGGACGGGGAGACGGTCGCCTTCGAGTGTCTGCCCGACCTGGTCGACTGGGCACGGGGCTGCTCGACGACCGGGCGCCTGTCGCCGTTCGGGGGAGCTGCCAAGCTGCCCTGGAACCTCGAGTGGGCCGCCCAGTGGAGCCTCTTCGGCGTGACCGTCGAGCCGTGCGGCAAGGACCTGGCCACGGCCGGCGGCTCGCGCGATCGTTCGGACGCCATCGCGCGCGAGGTCTTCGAGCGCGAGCCGCCGATCAACTTCCCGTACGAGTTCCTCACCATCGGCGGGCGCAAGATGAGCAGCAGCAAGGGCCGCGGCGCGGCGGCGCACGAGATCGCCGAGGTCGTGCCGCCCGAGCAGCTGCGCCTGCTCATGGTGCGGCCACGCCCGAACCATGCCATCGAGTTCGACCCGGACGGAACCGATGCCATCCCGCGGCTCTTCGACGAGTCGGACCGCATCGCGGCGGCCAGTGCCGGCCGCGAGGTGCGCGGCGAGCTGCCGCCGGACCACGCGCGCGTCTTTGCCGCGTCACTGGTCGAGCCCGACGCCGATGTCGTGGCCGAGGGATCGGCCTATCGCCCTCCCTTCGCCCACCTGGCGCTGCTTCTCCAGGTGCCCGGCGCCGACCTGCGCGCTCGGGTCGAGGCGGAGAAGGGCGAACCACTCACCGATCGCGAGGCAGCGCTCCTCGACCTGCGCGCCGCCGCGGCGCGAGCCTGGCTCGACACCTACGCCCCCGAGCGCGCCAGGATCGAGGTGCGCCGGGATGCCCTTCCGGCCGCGGCCGCGCAGCTCAGCGCGGAGCAGCGACAGGCCCTGGCGGCCATCGCCGAGGGGGCGAGCCGAGCCAGCTGGGACGGGGAGTCGCTGCAGGGGCTCATCTTCGAGGCGGCAAGGGCGGGCGGGTTGGGGGCGGGCGCGGTCTTCGCTGCCCTGTACCTGGCGTTCCTCGGGCAGGCATCGGGACCTCGCGCCGGCTGGCTGCTCGCCTCGCTGGACAGGCCGTTCGTCGTGGAGCGCCTCCGCGCCGCTGCCGCGCCCGATACCCTCACCGCATGATCTCGCTCCAGTTGATCCGCGACGATCCGGAGGCCGTCCGGCGTGCGGTGGCACGAAAGGGCGAAGACACCGAGCCGATCGATCGCCTGCTGGCGGCCGATGCGCGCCGCCGTGCCCTCGAGGGAGACGCCAACGAGCTGCGCGCCCGCCGCAACGCGGGGAACCGCGAGCTCGGCCGGCTGATGCGCGGCGGCGCGGGAGACGAGGCAGATGTGCTGAAGGCCGGCATGGCCGCGCTGTCGGTGCAGATCGACACCTTCGCCGTGGAGCTGGCCGCCCTGGAGGCCGCCATCGAGGCCGATCTGCTGCTCGTCCCCAACTTGCCGCACGCATCGGT
>Ga0153915_10004126_pt1 | contig 13373 bp, 10 predicted proteins | sample Opewatmetagenome_2_FD_107003 | JGI IMG/M metagenome (GOLD analysis project Ga0153915, IMG submission 107003) | Freshwater wetland microbial communities from Ohio, USA - Open water 3 Core 3 Depth 3 metaG | ecosystem: Environmental > Aquatic > Freshwater > Wetlands | place: USA: Ohio, Lake Erie... | reverse complement strand
GATCGCAGAGTCCACCAGGTCGCGGACCATAGACTCGACGTCGCGCCCGACGTACCCCACTTCGGTGAACTTCGACGCCTCGACCTTGAGGAACGGCGCGCCCGCGAGCCGGGCCAGGCGCCGCGCAATCTCCGTCTTCCCGACCCCGGTGGGCCCGATCATGATGATGTTGTTGGGGAGGATCTCCTCGCGGATCTCGTCCGGGGCCTGGGCACGGCGCCACCGATTGCGGATTGCGATCGCCACGGCCTTCTTCGCGGCGGCCTGGCCGACGATGTAGCGGTCCAGCTCCGCCACGATCTGTCGCGGCGGAAGCTCCTCGAGCCAGGGCAGCGGCTCCTCTTGCGCCGGCTGCTCCGCCCCCTGCTTGATTTCAGGCTCTACCATCGTCCCTCACTGGCGCCTCGGCGCCGTCACGGCTTCACGACTGCGGGAGCGCAGGGGACGTCGCTCCGCACGGCGAACAGATACTCGCCGCGCGGCGTGCTCCAGACCTCGCGCAGGACCCCTGGGCACTGCCGGATCAGGCTCCCGGCGGCCCACCGACCCTCGGCTCCGCGTCGCTCCATCAGGAGATACGTTGGCTGGTAGCGGTGCACAATCGCCCAGAGATCGTCGCCCAGCCCCCACGCGGTGGACCAGTACCCGAGCCGGTAGTAACGGTACGACCGCATTTGCTCGTTGGGGACGCCGCGCACGCCGAGCGTAAGATAGTAGAGTGCGGGATTGCTGGACGCGAGGACTGCATCGCGTGGCACCAGTGGCCGGATCGTCGCCACGAGGGGCCGCCACTCCGCAGCACCACCCCCCTCCCGGAGTCCCGCACGGCGAGCAAATCCGACCAGAGCGAACGCCAGCGCCAGCCCGGCCAGCGCGGGCACGATCCGGGACCGTCGCAGCCCCGCGCCCACCGCCACCGCGAGCAGCGCAACCGGCCATACCGCTCCCACGAAGCGGAACGGCGGATACGGCCAGAGCAGGACGACCGCGGTGTAGCAGCACAAGCCGGCGACCAGGGCCGGCGCCAGCTGGCGCGCCCTCCAGACCGCCCACACCACGCCCGCGCCGACGAGCGCGGCTACCAACGCCCCGGTGGGGAGATACCCCGTCACCGCATCGCCGAGCGAGACCAACAACAGCCACACGTTCTTCGCAGGTACCAGGAGCAGCACCGTCGCGGGGTCGGCCCGGACCGACGCTGCGTACCACTGGGCGTACGAGCCGTACATCCCGAAGAGGGAGGGGGCTACGTCGCCGGCGTGGACCGCGGTCCAAATGACCCACGGCGCAAGCGCGGTGGCCGCGACTGCGATCTCGCACAAGACGCGGCGCTGCTCCTTCCGCCGCCACGCGACGATCCAGGCGCCCACCAGGAAGGCGAGCGCGATGGTGCGCACATAGGCCGCCGCGATCAGGACGAGCAGGCCAGCGAGGTGCGCGCCCCGGCGTTCGGCGGACACGAGCGGCAGAGCGCACGCAATAAGCAACAGGCACAGCGGTTCGGAGAGCGGGAAGACCCAGCGAGCCATCACGATGGGCGCGAGCACGCCTGCCACCGCGAGCACTGCGCTCGCCGAGGCGGACAGACTCAGCAGGGCAAGCCCCGCGGCGCACAGCGCCCCCGCCAGCGGACCGACTAGAGCCAGGTTGACCCAGCGTGCCCGCTCAAGATTCGCCGCGCCGCCTTCCGAGGGTGACCACGCGAGAGCGAGCAGCACGGGGTAGCCGGGAGGGAACATCGTCTCGGCAGGCTCGCCCGGGAGCTGCAGCAATCTGAACCGTCCGTTCTCGCGGAGCGCCTTGCCAAGGACCACATAGCGCGCATCGTCGCCGTACCCGCCGACGGGGAAGTCGCGCGGCGTCGTGAGGGCCGCCACCCAGCCGGCGCAGGCGGCACCTACCACCGCGAGGATGCGCCCGCTGCGCGAGCCAACGGATGGCAGGCGGGCCACGACCCTAAGACTCCCGTCGGGCAATGGCCGCGAGCGACACGCCCACCGGGAGGTTGACCCGGCGGACGAGCCTGGCCTCGGCCGCGAGCACGCCTACCAGCGCCCGATTGGCCCAGGGTGAGGAGCCCAGCGCAAACTCGTTGCCGTCGGCCGGCCGAGCCACTCGCCGAACCGGCGGGAGGAGCCGCACGGCCGCCACCACCGGGAGGAGGAGGGAATTGAAGTAGGTGATACGGCGGACGCGAAACCCTGCGGCGTCCAGCACGGCGGCAAGGGAACCAGCGGAGTAGCGTCTCTGATGGTGAACCCTCACATCCCAAGCGCTCCACAGCCACCCCAGCGCTGGCACCGTGAGCACAAGGTGCCCGCCGCGCCTGACGACGCGCCGGGCCTCGGCGAGCGCCCGCTCAGCGGCGACGACGTGCTCCAGCACATCGAGCATCGCGACGAGGCCGAACGACTCCGGTGCGAACGGGAGGGCCTCCGCCGGGGCCATCGCCACCCGCCGCGCCCCACCGGCGAAGGCGCTCCGGAGCGGCGCCGGCTCGATCTCTGTACCGACCGTCGGAGCGTAGGCGCCGAAGAAGTCCAGTTCCGCACCATAGCCGCAGCCGATGGCCAGCGTGCGCTCCGGGCGCAGCGATGCGATGGGATCCAGCAGGGACCGCACAACAGCTCGCCGGCCGACGAACCACCAGTGCGTGCGTTCGTGCGCGGCATGCTCGGCATAGGCCGCGGGCTCCACCCTGCGCGCCCTACCCGCCCGCCGCGGAGTTGTGGCGCCCCGGGGGCGTGGCACCGCCCTCCGAGCCGCCGACGCGCGGCGCGGGCTCGGCGCCCAGCACCTCCCGCACCACGAAGTAGGGCCGGCCCACCACCTCGTCCGCGACCCGGGCGAGATACTCGCCGATCATCCCCAGCGCGAAGAGCTGCACGCCGCCGAGAAAGGCGATGGCGACCGTGAGGCTCGCCCAGCCGGGAATCGCAATCCGCGTGAATAGCCGGAAGTAGAGGGCCGCCAACAACAGCGCGGCCGCAACCGCTGCCCCGAACAGGCCGAGGATCGTCGCAAGACGCAGCGGCCGGTACGAGAAGCCGAATACCCCATCGATCGCCAGTTTCACCAGATCCGCGGTCCGGAATGCCGGCCGCCCGGCGTGCCGTGCCTCGCGATCGAACGCGACCGTGGTCTGCCGGAAGCCAACCCAGCTTCGCAGGCCGGGGAGGAACCGGTTCCGCTCCCCCAGATCCACGATGACGCCGGCCACGCGGGTGTCCAGCAGGCAGAACGTGCCCGCCGTGGCGGGAATGCGGAGCGGGACCGCATACGGAAGGAGACGATGGAAGAGGCCGTAGGCGACACGGCGCAGCAGCGGTTCCCGCCGCGACCGCTTGACGGCTGTGATCACCTCGTACCCCTCGCGCCACCGCGCAACCAGCTCGGGGATGACTTCGGGCGGGTCTTGGAGATCGGAGTCCATCGCCACGATCGCGTCGCCCCGCGCCCGGCTCAGCGCCGCCGCAATGGCGGCCTGGTGCCCGAAGCGACGGGAGAGGCGGACCACCGTGAGCCACGGGTAGCGGGCGACGAGCTGCGGATAGAGCTCGAGCGAGCCGTCGTCCGAATCATCGTCCGCGACGACCACGTGCAGGTCCGCGTCGAGCCCAGCCGCAACGGCAGCGAGGCGCTCGAACAGCACCGGGAGGTTCCCCGCCTCGTTGCGCGCCGGCACCGCCACGCCGAGGCGGAGGCGGACGGACGGAGGGCGCGCGTGGAGTAATCCGGGAGTCGTCACGGTGTCTCCTCGGGGCCGAGCGCGAGGAATCGATAGCCCGCGACGTCGGCGAGCAGGTGATAGTGGCGCACCGCGGCGGCGAAGCGGGGGTCAGCGGACGCGAAATACCCCACCAAGTCGGGCGCCCCCCAGGGCGGGGCGTAGAACAGGATGAGCGCGGGCCGGTGGGTGACGAGATCGGCGGTCACTGCATTGATGAGGTACTGCTGCTGGGGGCTGCGGCGTACCGCAGGCCCGCCTTCCGGCTGGACGGCCCAGAGGCCACGCGCATGGAGCGCAGGAATCATCCACAGGCTCGGGAAGCGGAGCGCCCATGCCGCCCCGCTGAAGTTCACCAGCGGGAACGAGGGGGTGGGGCTTACGGTAAGCCCGAGAATCGGCCGCCCCGCCGCATGGCGCTGCACCAGGCGTGCCATCTGTCCGCGCACCACCAGCCGCTCGAACCGTCCCGCCGCCACCGCCTCACGTCCTCGCTGGACGAGCACCACCGCTAGGTCCGCCACCAGCAGCAACGGCGCGAGCCGGGCGGCCGCGGCCTTGGCGCCGGTGAGGCCGAGCGGTGCCCTGGAGAGCAGCACCACGCCGAGGGCCACGAACGACTCCGCGCGCGACGGATAGTAGTGATAGCTCCACCCCTTCTGCTGGAGCAGCACGGCCACGAGCGAAGTCGTCGCGGCGATGAGGATCACGCCGCGGAGGACCCGCCAAGCACCGGCGCCAGATGTCGCCGCGATCGCGAGGACAGCCACCAGCGGGAGGATGCCCTCCGCGCTCGCCACCATCCGCACCGGCAGCTGCCGGAGGAGCGACGCATATGTCGGCCCGAGCCAACCCACGAGGGGGAGGTAGGCTGGGGCGAACACCACGACCGCGAGTGCGTAGAGGGCGAGGATCCCGCCGATTCCCAGGGTCTCCACGCGCCTCCACGAAGGGCCGGCGTGCCGGCCGAGCACGAGGTACCCCTCGAGGGCCGGCCACAGCGGCAGATAGAACGGCTTGAGGCCGAGCCCCACACCCGCCATCGCCCCGGCCGCGAGCGCTGCTAGCGGCGGCACGCTGACTCCCTCCGAGCGAACGGCGGCCAGGCAAAGGTAGGGCAGCACCAGCGCGAGTAGCAGGTGTTCTCGCTGCCCGAAATCGGCTGCGGCAATGGGGAAGAGCGCGGCGAGGAAGAGCAGCAGCAGGGCACGGCGCCCGGAATCGCTCCCCTCTCCCCGCAGGTGCGTGAGCAGGCGCCCGGCGAAGGCGACCGAGGCGACCGCCAGCGCGGCGGTCGCCACGTCGTAGACCACGAGATCCATCACGCCCAACACGCGGGCGAGCCACGCTGGCGGAATGCTCAGCGCAACGATCAGGGGCGGATTGATCTCGATGATGTCGCGATACAGGTGCGCGCCGGCAAGAACGCGGCGCGCCACGTACAGGTACCAGGCTGCGTCGAGGTTCCCGCCCCAATAGAGCACCGGAACGAGGCCGGTGGCGACGAGTGCGGCCGCCGCGGCCGCGAAGACCCACCGATTCGAGAGCGGCGCGAGCCAGCCCCGCGAAGGTCGGAGGGCAGCACCGCGGCCGCTACTTAGACTCAACACTCGTCAGGTTTCGGTTGACCGGCAGGCCTGGGGACCGCTGCCCTCGCTTGTGCACGGGCGGGCCGCCGCCGCCGCAACCACGGCGCTTCCCCGGGGAGCGTCATCGCTGGACGCGGCCGGGCGCGCCAGCTGGAACCGGAGGGTGCTCCACGCGGAAGACCACTCCGCCACCCTCCAACCTGTCGACCGGCACGAGGCGCAGGCCGCTCCGTCCCGGGAGCAACGCGGCCGCCCGCAGCACCGGCCCCTCCGTCGTGATGAGGTAGCTCGCGCCCGCGTACGCCAGTATGCGTCCCAGCGCCTCCGCGCGGACGCTGTCGGGCGGGATCTGCAGATACTCGGTCGCAGTGAATGTGTACGGGGGCAGCGCCTGCCGGCCCGCGTACAGATACTGCATGTTGTCATCCTCGCTCACCAGCACGTCGCTCGGGAGGGTCCGCGCCAAGACCCATCGCAACAGCGGAGCGGACCGCTCGGCTTGCGCGCGCGGGATCGAGTTCCACCAGCTTCCGCGGTACCCGCGGACGTTGTACGCCACGTTGCCCGCGGCCACCACGGCGAAGGCCACCAGCGCCGCCCGGCGCATGGGCATGGACACCCGCCCGGAGGCACGCCAGCCGGCGACGGCCGACACGCCGACCGCGAACAGGAGCGCGACGAGCAGCCAGATGCCCCAGATGAAGCGGTTGGGAGCGAACGGAAACAGGAACACGATACCCACGTACACCACCATCGTGCCGAGGAACACGGGCGCGCGCCGTGCTGCCGCCCACGCGCCCACCACCCACGCCCCCAGCGCGACCGCCAGGAATACACTCTTGACGGGCAGCGGGAGCAGCGGCGCCAGAAGCACGCGGAAAGTGTCGCGGAGCACCGCCGCGTTCCGCGCGGCCACAGCCCACAGACGACCCCACCCGAGGTCCCGGTAGCCCCGCGCGAGCCAGCTTCCGTAGCTCCCGAACGACCCTGCAAGATCGGGCAGCTGGTCGCCCTGATGCGCCACGGCCCAACTCTGCCATGGCACCACCAGGGCGAGGGCAGCCGACACGGCCACGAGAGCGTGGCGCCACCCCGCCCGACGCCAGAGGAGGAGCGCCACCACCGGCAGTACGACCACACCGATGGCCCGGACCAGCGCCAGGATGCCACACAGCCCCCCGACGATCACGGCATCCCGCAGGGTCGGCGCGTCGAGGGCGCGCTCAGCCACCAGCAGCGTCACGAGGAGGAGCGCGAGGAAGAACGTTTCCGACAGCACCATCCCAGCAAGCACCAGCGCCGGAATGGACGCCGTCCCGACCAGCACCGCGGGGACCGCAAGACCCGCGGACAGACGAAGCCGCCGCACCGCGAACAGGTAGCCCACGGCGGTGGCGACACCGAGGAGCACGGCGTTGGCGAACTTGAAGACCGCCACGTTCTGCGGGAACGTCGGCGCCACTCTCCACAACAGGGAGAGAAACACGGCGTAGCCCGGCGGGAAGTGCGTGGCATAGGGCTCGCCCGGGAGCTGCAGGTAACGGAGTCCGTGGCCCGTCGCGAGCGCCTTCGCCATGATGACGTAGTAGCCGTCGTCCACGAACACGCCAACCGGATACGGCGAAATGGTCGCGACCGCCACCGCGAGCACGGTGACACCGAGCAGGAGCGCGACGTTCCGGTCGGAGGAAAGGAGCGGCGGCACGCGGGCCCTACTCCAGCTCGACAATCGTGAGGTTCCGGTTGGTGAAGATGCAGATGTCGGCCGCGATCTCGAGACTCTGCTGGACCACCTCCCGCGGGCTGAGCTTGGAGTGCTGCAGGAGCGCACGCGCCGCCGCGAGGGCGTAGCTGCCGCCCGAGCCGACGGCGAGGATGCCGTCGTCGGGCTCGATCACGTCACCGTTCCCGGTGACCAGGAGGCCGGTCTCCTTGTCCGCCACCGCGAGCTGGGCCTCCAGCCGGCGCAGCACACGGTCGCTCCGCCAGTCCTTGGCCAGCTCCACCGCGGCGCGCGCCAGATTGCCGGGGTACCGTTCCATCTTCTCCTCGAACTTCTCGAACAGCGTGAGGGCGTCCGCGGCGCCGCCCGCGAAGCCGGCCACCGCCTTCCCGCTCTTGAGGAGGCGCACTTTCTGCGCATGCGACTTCATCACCGTCTCACCCACGGTGACCTGGCCATCGCCGCCCATGGCGACGCGGCCGACTTTGCGGACGCACAGGATCGTGGTGGCGCGAATCGTCGGCATTTAGGCTCTCGGGTGTGCCTGGTGATAGACGTGCTTCAACCGCTCGACACTGGTATGCGTGTAAATCTGCGTCGTCGAGAGCGACGCGTGGCCCAGCAGCTCCTGCACCGCTCGCAGATCAGCGCCCGCGTCGAGCAGATGGGTGGCGAACGAGTGCCGCAGCGAGTGGGTCGTCACCTGCTGCCCCTCGCTCACCGCATCGAGAAGACGGCGCACGGCCAGCTGCACCGCGCGCGGCGTCAGCCGGCGCCCGCGCTCGCTCACGAACACAGCTTGCCGCTCCCCTCCGCCCGCCTCCCGCAGCGCGGTCTCGCGGAGAGCATAGTAGTCGCGGAGCGCGGTCACCGCCGGCCGCCCCACGGGCAGCAGCCGCTCCTTCCTCCCCTTTCCCCGCACCCGCACCTGATCGGCGACCAGGTCCAGATCCTCCAGGTTGAGCCCGACCAGCTCCGAGAGCCGCATACCGGTGGAGTAGAACAACTCCAGCATGGCGCGATCGCGCGCGGAGCGGAAGGCACCGTCCGCGGCGCGCGTCTGCGCGAGCGTGAACAGCCGGTCCATGGCGCCGCGGTCCAGGTACCCCGGGAGCTTCCGCTCCGGCTTCGGAGTGCTCGCCGCGCGGGCCGGGTTCACCTCCACGCCGTGGTGAAGACTCAGAAATCGGTAGAACGCCCTCAGCGCCGACAGCGCCCGCGCCATCGTGCGCTTGGACCAGCCCCGCCGCGTCCCCTCGCCCAGGAAGCCGCGCACTGCGAGCCGGTCCACGCCAGCCCACGTCCACGTCCTCCCGCCGTAGTAGCCGTCGAGAAACGCCTCGAACGCCGCCACGTCCCGTCCGTAGGCCTTCACCGTGTTGGGCGAATCGTTCCGCTCGGTCTCGAGCCAGCGGAGGAAATCCGCCGCCTCGGCCCTCACGCCAGCAGCTCCCGCGCGAAGTCCCGCATCGCCGCCAGCGCGCGGTCAGCCAGGGCCCCCTTCCGCTTCGCCCGGTCGCGCACCGGCCGCTCCAGCGGCGGCAGCAGGCCGAAGTTCGCGTTCATCGGCTGGAAGTCGCCAGGGTCCGCTTCGCGAAGGTAGGCGAGCAACGCACCCAGCATCGTGATGGGTGCAGGGATCAGCGGCTCCAGTTCCCGGAGCACCCGCGCGAGGTTGAGCCCGGCCAGGAGACCCGTGCCGAGCGACTCCGTGTATCCCTCCACGCCGGTGAGCTGGCCCGCGACGAACGTGGCGGCGGCATCCTTGAGGGCGAGGCACGGCGAGAGACACGCCGGGCTGTTGAGGTAGCTGTTCCGGTGGATCGAGCCATAGCGGAGGAACTCCGCCGCCTCGAGCCCCGGGATGGTCCGCAGCACGCGCCGCTGCTCGCCGGTCCTGAGGCGCGTCTGGAATCCCACCAGGTTCCACATCTGGCCGGCGCGGTCCTCCCGGCGCAGCTGCACCACCGCGTGCGGCGCGCGCCCCGCCGCGGGATCGACGAGGCCGACCGGCTTCATCGGTCCGAAGCGCAGCGCATCCCGCCCGCGCGCGGCCAGCTCCTCGATCGGAAGACAGCCCTCAAAGTACGGCACCCCGTCGAATGCGTGGGCCTGGTACCGATCGGCGCTGCTGAGGGCGGCGACGAAGTCCGCGTACTCCGCCTCCGAGAGCGGCGCGTTGAGGTAATCGTCGCCATCGCCCTTGCCGTACCGCGACGCCGCGAACAGCCGCGTGCGATCCAGCGAATCGGCCGCGACGATGGGAGCGATGGCGTCATAGAAGGCGAGTGCCCCGGTCCCGAGCCGGCGCGTGAGAGCGGCGCCCAGGCGCTCCGAGGTGAGGGGGCCGGTGGCGACGATGCCGGGCGAAGGAAGGTCCGTCGCTTCCTCGCGCACCACGCGCACGTTGGGGTGGCAGGACACCAGCTTGGTCACGCGCCGGGCGAACACGGTGCGGTCCACAGCGAGCGCGGCCCCCGCGGGCACGCGCGCCTCGTCGGCGCAACGCAGCAACAGGCTGCCCAGGAGCCGCAGCTCGGCCTTGAGCAGTCCGTGGGCGTTGAGGGTCTCGACGCTCTTGAAGGAGTTGCTGCAGACCAGCTCGGCCAGAAGATCCGTCTGGTGCGCCGGCGTACTGACCTGTGGCCGCATTTCCGCCAGGGTGACCACGACGCCCCGCTCCGCCAGGGCCCACGCGGCCTCGCACCCGGCGAGGCCGCCCCCGACGACCGTCGCGTTCAGCGCAGCGCCGGTGTGACCTCGCCAGCCTCCGCCGCCACCGCGGACTGGTCCTCCACCGCGAACTCCGTTCCGCACTTCAGGCACTTCCGGAACGCCCCCCTCGCCTTGGTCTGCCTGCTTTCCGCGCCGACGTAGCCGCACGACGGGCATGTCACCGGGACCGGCCGGTTCCAGACCGAGAAGTCACACTCCGGATACCGGGAGCACCCAAAGAAGGCGCGCCCACGCTTGCTCCTCCGCTCCGCCAGGTCGCCGACCCCGCACTTCGGACACTTGACGCCGAGCGGGACGGGCCGAGTGAACTTGCACTGGGGGTAGCGAGTGCACGCCAGGAACTCCCCGTACCGCCCGGTCTTGATCACCATCGGGGCGCCGCACTCCGGGCAGATCTCGTCCGTGGGCCGGTCGGGCGCGCGCGGCTTCCTGAGTGACTTGGTGTACTTGCACTCCGGATCGTTCTGCTTGGTGCAGGCGATGTAGGGCCCGAAGCGGCCGGCCTTGGCGACCAGCGGGCTGCCGCAGCGCGGGCAACGCTGGTCCGCGAGCCCCTCGAGGTTGTGCGCCTCGGAGATCATGTCCTCGGGCCGCGCCTTCGCGAGCGACGTGGAGAACGGGTTCCAGAAGTCCTTCAGCACCTCGAGGCGCGTGAGCTCGCCCTCCTCGATGCGGTCGAGCTCGCCCTCCATCTCGCTGGTGAATTCGACGTTGAAGATATCGGGGAAGCGGGGGATGAGGAGCTTCTCGACCGTCGCCCCGAGCTCCGTTGGGTGGAAGCGCTTGTCCTGAACGCTTACGTAGTGGCGCGCCAGCAGCGTGCTCGTGATCTGGGAGTAGGTCGAGGGTCGCCCGATGCCGAGCCGCTCCAGCTCCTTGACCAGCGACGCCTCGCTGAAGCGCGGCGGCGGCTCCGTGAAGTGCTGCTCTGGGACCAGCGCCTTGAGCGCGACGCGGTCGCCGACGGCCAGCGGGGGCAGCGGCGGCAGGTCGTCGAGCGTGCGGCCCTCGCCCTGCTCGCGCGCCTCGTGGTAAAGACGGTGGTAACCATCGAACACGATCACCGACCCCGTAGCCCGGAACAGGTAGCGGCCGAGATCGAAGTCCACGGTCGTCGTGTCGTACACGATGGGCGACATCTGCGACGCCACGAAGCGCTGCCACACGAGCTGGTAAAGCCTGAACTGGTCGGGCGTGAGGTCCTTCTTCACCTGCTCGGGTGTCCGCTCCACCTCGGTCGGCCGGACCGCCTCGTGCGCATCCTGCGCCTGCGGATTCTGCGAGCCGCCGTAGAGGTTGGGCGCCTCGGGGAGATACTGCTGGCCGTACTGGCGGACGACATACGCGCGGGCGGCCTCCACTGCACTCGGCGCGACCCGGGTCGAGTCGGTCCGCATGTAGGTGATCAGCCCCACGGCGCCCTCGTCGCCCAGCTCCACTCCCTCGTACAGCTCCTGCGCCGCCCGCATGGTGCGTTTGGAGGAGAAGCCCAGGCGCTTCGCCGCCTCCTGCTGCAGGGTGCTGGTGGTGAAGGGCGCCGGAGCGCGCTTGCGGCGCTCCTTTCGCTTCACGTCGCTGACGACGAAGGCGAGGCCATGCACCGCCTCGACCACCTCGTTGGCCGCCGCCGCCGTGTGGAGCTCCGGCTTACGCCCGTCGAGCTTGTGGAGCTCGGCGTCGAATGCGTGCCCCGCCTTCTCGCACTTCGCCGTGATGCTCCAGTATTCCTGCGGAACGAACCGCGAAATCTCCTCTTCGCGCTCCACGATCAGCCGCAACGCCACGGTCTGCACCCGCCCGGCGGACAGGCCGGTCTTGATGGACTTCCACAGCAGCGGGCTGACCTTGAAGCCCACCAGCCGGTCGAGGATCCGGCGCGCCAACTGGGCCTCCACCTTCTTCTCGTCGATGCGCGTGGTGTGCGAGATGGCGCGCTGGATGGCGTCCTTGGTGATCTCGTGGAACAACACCCGCCGCACGCGGTCGCTGCCCAGCTGCTGGCGCACGTGCCAGGCGATGGCCTCCCCCTCCCGGTCCGGATCGGTCGCGATCAGGACCCGGGATACCTCCTTGGCCGCCTTCTTCAGCTCCTGGATCGCCTTCGTCTTGCCCTTGACGGTGACGAATTTGGGCTTGAAGTCGGCCTCCACGTCCACACCCAACTCGCGCTCGGGCAGATCCCGGATGTGCCCCACGGTGGCCCTCACCGTGTAGCCCTTGCCGAGATACTTGCCTATCGTCTTCGCCTTCGCCGGCGACTCGACGACCACGAGCGTGCCGCTATCTGCCATCGTCCCCACAGTCATGCGTTCAGGTTACCGGATCGCCATCGATCCGTTTCCGGCTGTACCACCGCACTTCAGCCCGGGTTCCCCGCCGGCCCGGGCGCAGCGGGCTGGGAGTCTACCAGCCGGCGCGGGTGCGAGCAAGCGATACGACGTCCCGGGATACCTCAGCCGCGGTGCGGCCCGTCGTCGGCACCGTGCACTCCGAGTCGCGATACAGCGGCTCGCGTGCGGGCAGGAGCGACGCCACCAGTGCCGCCGGCTCACCGCCCTCCAGCAAGGGCCGCCCGGCCGCACCACCCAGCCTTCGCGCGGCCTCGCCCGGGTCCGTCTCGAGATAGACCAGGAGCCCCGAGTTGCGGGCCGTGGTCCGGGCGACGCGGTGCGAGACGAACCCCCCACCAGTCGCGATCACCCCTGCGGGCCCGCCCAGGCACGTGTCTCCCACTTCGGCCTCGAGCTCGCGGAACGCTGCCTCACCGTTCTCCGCGAAGATCCGGGCGACCGACTTGCCGGCCCGGCGCTCGACCTCCTCGTCGAGGTCCACGAAGGGGGCGCCAAGCACCGCAGCCACCAGGCGGCCCACGGTCGTCTTCCCAGACCCCGGGAGACCGATGAGGATAACGTGCCGCCTAATCAACCGCCCCGGGTTCCCAGGAGGCCTGCCGCTCCGTCAGCCGCACAAGGTAGGCGTCGAAATTCCGGCGCATCTCGGCCAGCGAGTCGCCCCCGAACTTCTCGGCATACCCGTCCGCCAGGGTCAGCGCAACCGCAGCCTCCCCCACCACACCCAGGGCCGGGACGACGCAGACGTCGGAACGCTCACTCTGCGCGGCGGCCGGACGTCCGGTCGCGAGGTCCACTGACCGCAGCGGCCGCATCAAGGTGGAGAGCGGCTTCATCGCCACCCGGAGCACGAGCGGCTCGCCATTCGTCATGCCGCCCTCGAGCCCTCCCGCCCGGTTGGTGGTGCGCGCGAAGCCGCCGGCGCGGGCGGCCTCGGGCCCCGGGGCGCGCGCGATCTCGTCGTGAGCCGCCGACCCGGGGAGGCTGGCCAGCGCGAAACCGCGGCCCACCTCAACGCCCTTGACCGCCGGGAGCGCCATCAGCGCGGCGGCCAGCCTGCCGTCGAGCCGCCGGTCCCACGAGACGTGGCTCCCGACGCCGACGACCACGCCCCGGGCCATCAACTCGACGACGCCGCCCAGCGTGTCGCCAGCCTCCCGCGCGGCGTCGATGCGAGCGACCATCTCCCGTTCGGCGGCAGGATCGAGGCAGCGCACCGGCGACCGATCAGCCGCGTCGTCGAGGGG
>Ga0153915_10004125_pt1 | contig 13374 bp, 11 predicted proteins | sample Opewatmetagenome_2_FD_107003 | JGI IMG/M metagenome (GOLD analysis project Ga0153915, IMG submission 107003) | Freshwater wetland microbial communities from Ohio, USA - Open water 3 Core 3 Depth 3 metaG | ecosystem: Environmental > Aquatic > Freshwater > Wetlands | place: USA: Ohio, Lake Erie... | reverse complement strand
TCCGTCCGAGCAGCGTTACGCCTGGATGATCGAGCGGATCGCGAGGGTCATCGCCGATCTCAACCCGAGGCTGTGGGGTTTCGAGATCGTGCGCTCCGAACGATTGCAATTCACGGCTTATGGTGTAGGCCAATATTACGACTGGCACATGGACCTGGGCCCGACGGGTTCGTTTGCGTTGCGCAAAATCAGCGTGTCCGTGCCGCTGAATGACCCCGGCGATTATGACGGGGGACAGTTCGAAATCAATCTCGGCACGCCCAACAATCCGATCAGCCAGAAGAAGGGGGCGTTGATCCTGTTTCCCTCCTACGTGCTGCACCGCGTGTTGCCGGTCACGCGCGGCACCCGCTACACGCTCGTCGCCTGGCTAGGAGGCACTGTGCCGTTCCTATGAGTGCGTCATAGCTTCCAGCGAACCCCAAGAAAAGGTGCGCCTTTCCCAGCGCGCCGCGGCGGCGGTTCGCCTTGCCGCAAGAGCCGAAACTGTCCAATATCGCGCCGGATAAATTCATCGGGGGAATCTCGGCGAGACTCGACCGGCACGACCAGGCGAGCGGCGGCCCCCGGATCATAGGGAGGACAAGAACGTGGCGAAGTACAAGCTTCGGGTCTTCGACAGCGACGGGCACGTGTTCGAGCAGGACGAGGAACTCGTCCAGTACTACGAGGGCGAATACAAAAACGGGATGCGGCTGACGACCTTCAACCTGATCCCGAGCCTCGACTACTGGAACCGCTCGCTGGTGATGCAGCGGGGCGACAAGGTGCGGCGGACGAATACCTACACCACGGGCAAGATCTGGTCCGGACTGCTCGACGAGCTCGGGGCGGAGGGCAGCGTCCTCTACCCATCCGCGGGGCTAGGCATCGGCCTGATCCAGCAGCCCGACTGGGCGGCGGCGACGGCGACGGCCTACAACAACTGGCTCGAGGACCGCTATCTTCGGGTCGACGACCGGCTGTACGGCGCCGGGCTGCTCGCGGTGCAGGATCCCAAGGCGGCGGTCAAGGAGCTCCGCCGCTGCGCGACGGAACGGTTCAACTTCGTCGCGATGATGTTGCCGGCTGGCACGTCGCTGCCGCGCTATTTCGGCGACGAGTTCTTCTGGCCGATCTACGAGGAAGCGGAGCGCCTCGATTTCCCGCTCGCGTTCCACGGCGCGCCGAGCCGCGGCTTGGGTTTCGACCACTTCAACGACTTCGCCAAGACCCACGCGCTGGAGCATCCGTTCCCGCTGATGATCCAGCTTACCGACATCATCCTGTCGGGGGTGTTCGATGTCTTCCCCAATCTCAGGATCGCCTTCCTCGAGGGCGGGTGCTCGTGGGTCAACTTCATGATCGACCGGCTCGACTACGAGTACGAGTCGATCTTCGGGGCGCGACTGCGCACCAAGCTGAAGAAGCGGCCTTCTGACTATCTGCGCGAGGGCGAGAATTTCTACGTCGGGATGGAGCTCGGCGAGACAACGGCCAAGCACGTCATCGACGAGATCGGGCCGGAGAAGCTGCTCTACGCCTCGGACTATCCGCACGAGCCGCCCGAGGAGCAAATCCTCGAGGACGTTCCGCGGTTCATCCAGAACTCGGGCCTGAGCGAAGAGGTGATGGAGAACATCCTCTATCACAACGCCCGGCGGTTCTACCGCATCGATCAGCGCATCCGGCAGCGGGCGGCCGCCGAATAGCCGCCGCGCGGGCAACGCACGCGCGGCATCCGCTACGCGCTCGTCGCGTGGATTGGAGGCACTGTGCCGTTCCTATGAGCGGCGAGCGGCGCGCCATCTCTTGCAGCTTGTAGAATTTATGGTGAGCCCGGATGGAGTCGAACCATCGACCCTCTGATTAAAAGAACTGAAGCCGCTTAGTCCCGGATTCCGGGAATGGTGCGCACTGCGCACGCCGCAGGCGAGAGCGCTCGTGATCGAATGAACCTCAGCTCTCGAAGAAGCCGGGGCCGGCGCGGCCGCGCAACTCCTCTCCGACCGCGCGGCCAAGCGACGACGCGAGAGCCGACGGGCCATTCTGGTTGACTTCGATCAGATCGGTACCGTTCGGGCGAAGAACCAAGCCCCGTACGCAAACATATCCGTCACGCAGCTGCGCGAAACCGGCCAGCGGCATCGCACACGATCCGCCGATCGCCGTTAACAAGGCGCGCTCGGCCGCGATACAGGTGGTCGTCGCCGGATCCGCGATCCTCGCGGCCATTTCGCGTGCGCGGTGATCGTTCTCCCGGCATTCGAGTCCAATCGCCCCCTGACACAGCGCGGGGGGCATTTCGTCGATCTCGAGCGCGACAAATGGTGGCGCGACGCCCAGCCGCTTCAAGCCGGCCAGCGCCAGCACCGTCGCCGTTGCTTCGCCGTTTGCCAGCTTACGCATCCTGGTGCCGACATTTCCGCGAAAAGCGATGAAGCTTAGGTCCGGCCGCCGATTGAGGAGGAGCGCACGGCGGCGTACCGACGACGTTCCGACAGTAGCGCCCGATGGCAAATCCGCGATGCGCTTCGCCCCGTTTCCGAGCAACGCTTCGCGTGAATCCTCGCGCGGCAGGACGGCGGCGATTGTCAGTCCGGGCGGCAGCCGGCTCGCCATATCCTTCATCGAATGAACCGCTACGTCGATGGTATGGCTAAGCAACGCTTCTTCGATTTCCTTGACGAACAGCCCTTTGCCTCCGTACCCGCTCAAATCCGCATGCGCGAGCCGGTCGCCGGCGGTTTGGATCGATACGATCTCGACCGCACCAGGCTCCGCCAAATCCGGAAACCGGGCGGCCAAGCGATCGCGCGTCTCGTGCGCCTGGGCAAGCGCAAGCGGACTGCCCCGTGTTCCGATGCGGAGTGTAGTCGCCGCCCGCACGCGAGACGCCCTAGCCGCCTCTCTTAACAGCTACAATTTTTGTGTAGCGCACGTCGCCAGATCGAATCGCCGCCAGCAGAAGAGTCCAGCATTCGGCGCTTTCCAACATCGGCCTGCGAAGCTCGGCAGGAAGCGACTCCGCTTCAGGACTTCGAAGGAATTCGCCCCAAGCTTTGTGGGCGAGCTCGGAATACACCTCGGATTCGTCTTCACATATGTAAGGGTCCAATCCGCAACGCTTCAGATCGTCGCTCAGGCGCTTGGACGTGCACAACGACACCGGCACGAAATTATTCTTGGTCCAGGCATTTGCGCCGGGTCCCTGGGGATCGGCGGCACTGAAAAGGTCGACGATGACAACCTGGCCGCGTGGCTTAACCGAACGAGCGATTTCCTGGATAAGCCGGTCTTTGTCCTGCACCAGCCGGATATAGTCGTAGACGAACGCTCCGTGGAAATAGTTCGACTTGAGTTTCAGGCTCGGCGGGGCACAACAGCGAATCGAGACTTTCTTATCCACGTCATGCGCGACAGCCAGTTCCGTGCCGATTTTCGCGTGGTCCGGATCGGTCACAAATGCCGTCACATAGGTGCCGAATTTCTTGGCAATCGCGTGCGTGCTGCCGCCGGGTCCCGCTCCAAGCTCGAGCAAGGTGACGGCAGGGGTAAGACCAAGGGGCTTTACCAAATCGACGACGCGCTGTGCGCCGCCGGGCGCCAAATAGCCTTTGCCCCAGACCAGCTCGGCGACCCGTGTCTGTGTCGCGGACCATAGAGCGGCGGTGGGGGGCGGTAGCTCCTCCACATTCGCTTTGGCGACGTTCGTCGTCTCCGATCGACGTTCCGTGATCGGCGAAGAGACAGTGCGTTTCATCGGCTCGGGCGCCTCCGCCCGCCACCAGGCCGATACCCGATCGCGAAGCGACCGGCGCCGGAGACCCGCGGACCTGGCTGGCGATTTCGCCCCATAAGCCTTTAGGCCCGGAACCGGGGAATCTTTGCGGCGCCCTTGGTCACGCCGCATTCCGCTTGCCGTCGAAATCGAGAAGTTTGTCGACGTCGAACACGACGAGAAGGCCCGATTCCAGCCGGTAGATCCCGTCGCTGAAGCCGCGCCACAAGTCATCCAATGTCGGGGGGTTACGCTCGAACGACTCCTGCGGCACGCGCAGAACATCGCCGACAGTGTCCACGATCAGGCTGTAAAGCTCATCATTCCGCTCCACCACGACGCTCATATACGGCTGATCCGCGGCGCGCTTCGGCAGTCCAAGCCGAACCCTCAGGTCGATCGCGGTCACAATGCGACCGCGCAAATTGAGCAGTCCCGCGACTTCGGGCGGCGCGAGCGGAATTCGGGCGACGCGCTGCGGACCCAGCACGTCCTGCACCTTCAGGACGGGAATGCCGCATTGCTGATTCGCAATCCGAACCGTCACGAACTCGCGATCCACGGTCGACTCGCGGCCCTGCTTGCCGGCGATAACGGCAACGTCTTTCATGCGGCTTCTCCAACGCTTGCTACGACCTGGCTAAGAGACCGGATAAGACCATCGCGGTCGAACTTGCCGACGTGGTCCGTGATGCCGCAAGCTTGGGCTTTGCCAACGTCGGACGGAGGCGCATGCGCCGATAGCGCGACGATCGGTTTCGACGCCCACTTGCCGCCTTTGCGAATCGTCTCCGCAAGTTCGTAGCCGTTCGTGCCCGGCATTTCGATGTCGGTCACGATCACATCGAAATCCTGCCCTGCGCCGCACAGCGCCAGCGCCTCATCGGCGGAAGAAACCGCCGTCACGTCGTAACCTGCCGCGTGAAGCAGCGGCGTGACGAGATTTCGGAAGAACGCACTGTCGTCCACCAGTAGTATCCGCCGCGCTTTGCCCGATCCGCTATCAGCGCTTCCGGCATCGGCGCGCAGCCAGTCTTCGGACGCTTGGCTGAGGTAATGGGCAATGTCGATGATGTCGGTCGCCTTGCCAGCGACAACCGCGCTGCCGACCATGCCCGGCTTGTTGGCACCGATCTCGATGCTCATGCGGTCCTCGACGATATCGTCGATATCGTCGACGATGAGACCCATGCTGTGATTCCGGTCCGTGAACACGATGATCGGGAACCGGCCGGTCTCGCGTAACTCGGCGGCTGGATCGGCGGGAAGCAGCGGCATGAGCTGCCCGCGGTATTGGACGACCGGCGTGCCGTTGGAAAACTCGATGCTCGACCGCTCGATCTCCTCGAGCCGCGCGACCAACGAAAGCGGCACGGCCTTCGGCGTTTTGCCGCCGGCGTGGAATACGAGGAGTGCGACCTTCTGGCTGCGGTCGGTTTCGTGAGAAGAGACCGCATCGATCTGGTTGCGGTCGGCGATCACGGCCTCGCCCGTTGACGCCGCGATCCCGTTGGGGTCGAGAATCATGACGATACTGCCGTCACCGAGGATCGTGTTTCCCGAATAGATCGCGATGTTGCGCAGGATCGGGGAGACCGGTTTGACGACGATTTCCTCCGTGTCGAACACGCGGTCGACGATGATGCCGAAGCTGTAAGTGCCGACGCGCGTGACCACGATGCACGCTTCGTCGCCGTCGCCTCGCTCCGAAATCGACCCGTCGCTCCTTTTCCCGTTTATCTGCAGCAGCTGATCGAGCGCCACGAGGGGCAGCAGCCGGTTTCGGAGCCGAAGCACCGGCGTCTCGTTGACGTGCTCGATCCGATGATCCGAGCCGGCGGACGCCCGAACGAGCTCATCGACGCTGATTTGCGGAATCGCGAAGAGGTCGCCCGTGCATTCGACGATCAGGGCCGAAACGATCGCAAGGGTGAGCGGGATCTTTATCGTGAGGGTCAGGCCCCTCCCGGCCACCGAGTGAATTTCGACGTGACCGCCGATCCGCTCGATATTGGTGCGGACGACATCCATCCCGACGCCGCGACCGGAAACGCTGGTGACCGCTTCGGCGGTCGAGAATCCCGGCTTGAACACCAACTGCTGGATCTGCTGCTCGGTCATCGATTCGATTTCCGCCTCGACCACCAATCCGTTGGCGATCGCCTTGCGCTTGACCCGCTCGATGTCGATGCCGTGTCCGTCGTCGGATACCTCGATGATGATGTGGCCGCCCTCGTGGTACGCGTTGAGCGTGATCGTGCCGGTCTCGGGCTTTCCCGCCTTGACGCGTCCCTCGGGCGTCTCCAGGCCGTGGTCCGCCGAATTGCGCACCATGTGCGTCAGCGGATCCTTGATCAGCTCGAGGATTTGCCGATCAAGCTCGGTATCGGCGCCGTGCATCTGCAGTTCGATCTTCTTGCCAAGCTCGAGGGAAAGATCGCGCACGATGCGGGGCAGCTTTGCCCACGCGTTGCCGATCGGTTGCATCCGCGTCTTCATGACGCCTTCCTGCAGATCCGTCGTCACGTGGTTCAGTCGCTGGAGCGGAACCTTGAATTCCGTCTCTTCGTATTTGCGCACCATTTGCAGGAGCTGGTTGCGCGTCAGCACGAGCTCGCTCACCAGCGTCATGAGATGTTCCAGGAGATCGACCCCCACGCGGATCGATTGGTGCGCGAGGTGCGCGTCCTTTGCCTGGCCGCCCTCGGGCCTTGGATCGTCGGTTGCCGAAGCCGGAGGTTCGGCGTCCTCCACACGCGCGTTGGCGCCATCCGCGGCGCGAAGATTGAGAACTTCCCCGCGCGTCGATCCGACGACGCCCATGATCTCTTCTGCGACGTCGGGGGAGACCTCGAGCTCGCGCAGCGCCTCGCTGAGATGGTGCGCTACCTTCTCGAAGTGGGAAGCGTTCAGGCCGCGCTCGACCAGCTTCTTGTGCGCGTATCTCAGATTCGGCGTCCCGGCCATCTTCGGGCCGCCGAGAGCCATGGCCACGAAGTCGGTCTGGCGGCTCTGCATCCGGGTCATGTCGACACCGGAAAAGAATTGCTCGAGATCCGGATCGTTCAAAATTTTCCGGTACATGAGCTCAACGGCCGCGTCCACGGCCGCGAGTCCGCCGGCCCGGTCGAAAAGGCTGGACTTGGCCGCGGCCGGGACTTCCGCGGGCGCCGGATCGGCCCCGGACTTCGTCGCCGGGACGTTCTCCATGATGGCCGTCAATTCCGAGATCAGGCCGGAATCATCGCCCGCAGGCTCGGCCGCGGTCGCCTCGAGAGCGGCAACCAGCTCCTTGATGCGATCCAGGCATCTCAAGATCGTCGATACCGCCGCGGGCGATACCGCAAGCGAACCGTCGCGGAACTTGCCGAGCACGTTTTCCGCGGCATGCGCGACCGATTCGAGCCGCGGCAGACCAAGAAAGCCGCAGGTTCCCTTGATCGTGTGAACCAGCCGGAAAATGTGGCCGATAGTCCCGGGATCGTTCGGATTTTGCTCCAGTTTCACCACCTCGAGATCGAGGTTTTCCAGGGCTTCGTTGGTTTCGGTGATGAATTCGCTTAACAGATCGTCCATGGCCGCCACTTAATGCTGGGGTTTCATTCACGCGGGCGCACAGCCGCGGTGTTCCGCGGAAGCTAAGCCGCTTGCCGCTCCTGCTGCGCCCACAAGTCTCTCAAGGCCGCGACGAGTCGGGCCATCATCGCATCGTCATGCAGCGGCGTCGGCGTAAGACGCAGCCGCTCGGCTCCGCGTGGAACCGTTGGATAGTTGATCGGCTGGACGTAGACGTCGAAGCGGTCCAGGAGCTCGTCCGAGAGCCACTTGCACCAGCGCGGGTCGCCTACCAGCACGGGCACGATGTGGGTCATCGAAGGCATGCAAGGCAGATGCTCGGCCGTGAGCAGGCTCTTCAACTTTGCCGCCCGTTCCAGAAGCCGGATCCTTTCGGTCGCGCTCGCCTTGAGATGCCGCACGCTCGCGAGCGCGCCGGCGGCGATGACAGGCGGCATGGCCGAGGTGAATATGAAGCCCGAAGCGAGACTTCGAATCGCATCCACCAGCGTCGCCGACGCGGCGATGTAGCCGCCCACCACGCCGAACGCCTTGGCGAGCGTGCCCTGGACGACGGCGATGCGGTCGGCGACACCCAGCCGCTCGGCGATCCCCCCGCCGCGCGGGCCGTACATGCCGACGGCGTGAACCTCGTCGAGGTAGGTAAGGGCGCCGTAGGTTTCAGCGAGCTCGCAGATACGCTCTATCGGCGCCACGTCGCCGTCCATCGAGTACACCGATTCGAAGGCGATGATCTTTGACGTTCCGGGATTGGCCTCGCGAAGCAGCGCCTCGAGATGGTCGGCGTCGTTATGGCGGAACACGACCTTCCTCGCGCCGCTGTGCCGGATGCCCTCGATCATCGAGGCGTGATTGAGCGCATCGGAAAAGATGATGCAGTCCGGAAAAAGTCGGCCGAGCGTCGCGAGGCAGGCGTCGTTGGCCGCGTATCCGGAACTGAAAAGGAGCGCGCTGTCCTTGCCGTGCAGATCCGCGAGCTCGTGTTCGAGCAGGACATGGTAATGGTTCGTGCCACTGATATTGCGTGTGCCGCCGGCGCCCGCGCCGACGCGATCGAGGGCCTCGTGCATTGCGCCGAGAACGACGGGGTTTTGCCCCATCCCGAGATAGTCGTTGCTGCACCACACCGTGACACGCCGGCGGCCGCGCGGCCCGTGATGCGTTGCGTGCGGAAATTCGCCGGCAATGCGCTCGAGATCGGCGAACACTCGATAGCGGCCTTCCGCGTGCAGGCCAGCCAGCGCAGTTCGCGCGATTGCCTCGTAATTCGGACGCAGAACGACTTCCTCGATGTTGATCGCGCAATCCATCGTCATCCCACGAGCCTGTTGACTTGCATTTGATCGAGCCCTTCTCCTTCGAGCGCCGGCCCGGCCAGAAAATCGTGCGTGTCGGTTGGTGACGTTCCAGTCCCTTCGTTGCCCTCGGACAAATTCGCCCAGGCAGCTTGCACGACGGCGAGGCGGCAATTGACGAACTTCAGGGTTCTGAGGACCTTGTTGATGCGCTGGCTGGTGATGTCCTGGAACGCGCACGCCTCGAAGATTTGACTGCACGCACGAGCAATGGTCGTTTTGGCCCGGTCGCGATCGGACAGATCGACGCGTGCGATCTGTTCCGCCGCAGCCATGATCGCGTTGGCCGCGCTATCGGTCAGATCGATGACGGCATGCATCTCCCTGATCGCGCGCGGCAGCCGTTCCCCTGGCGGGCCGTTGGGCTGGAGCCGCGCGACTACGCGGCGCGCGCGCTGGAAGAGCCGCGTAAAAGTGCGGCGGCTTGCGTCGCGATCGGGCATCAAAACTCTCCGAACACGGCGGTCAGTTTGGATTTGAGCACCGCCGCCGTGAACGGCTTGACGATGTAATTGTTGACGCCCGCCTGCTTGGCCGCGACGATGTTTTCGGCCTTAGTCTCCGCAGTGATCATGATGACGGGGATATTCTTTGTATGGTCCTGCGCGCGTACGCGCTTCAGGAGCTCGAGCCCCGTCATCGGCTCCATGTTCCAATCCGACAGCACGAGCTGGTAGGACTTGGTTTCCAAGCGCGCGAGCGCCGCCAACCCGTCGGTCGCTTCATCGATCTGGGTGAAGCCGAGCTCCACGAGCAGATTGCGGACGATGCGAAGCATCGTCTTGTAGTCGTCGACAATGAGAACTGGCGCATCCTTATTGACGGGCATCGCGGTCCTCCCGGCCTTCGCATACTGTGTACATGTCTGGTCTCGATTGGCGGCCCAGCGCGTGGGCCAAGTCGGCGCGCTCGGGAGAGACGAGCGCGCCGATCCAGTCCAACAAGGGCCGCGAGTGGCGCTCGCGCGACCCCTGGGCGGCGATAAAATCGAACACGTTCATGAGCCGTAACGGAGCCGTCATTTGCTCAGCCGGTTGATGAAGCCTTCGATCTCTTGTCGCAGCTGCGTCGCCTGCTCCGACAGGCCGCCGGATGCCTGAAGCATGTCGTTGGCGGCGGTGCCGGTTTGGGTCGCGGCTTCGGCGACGCTCTTGATGTTTTCGGAGACCTCGTGAGTGCCTTTCGCCGCCTCCTGGACGCTGCGGGAAATTTCCTGCGTGGCGGCGCCCTGCTGCTCCACCGCTGCGGCGATCGCCGCCGAGGTCTGGTTGACCTTGCCGATCGTCACGCCGATCTGGCCGATCGCTTCCACAGCCTCTCGGGTGACCGACTGGATATCGCCGATTTGCGTGGCGATCTGGGTCGTCGCCTTGGCGGTCTGGTCGGCAAGGTTCTTCACCTCCGAGGCAACGACCGCGAAGCCTTTACCGGCCTCTCCCGCGCGCGCGGCTTCGATCGTGGCGTTGAGCGCGAGGAGCTTCGTCTGGCTGGCGATGTCGTTGATGAGGTTGACGACCTCGCCGATCTTGTCGGCCGCGGTTGCGAGCCCCTGGATCGTCTTGTTCGTGCGCTCGGCATCGTCGACGGCGGCCTTGGCGACCTGCGCCGATTCTCCCACCTGGCGGGCGATTTCTTTGATCGAGCTCGACAGCTCCTCGGCTGCCGATGCGACCGTCTGGACGTTGACCGATGCTTGATCGGAAGCGGTGGCTACGGTGGCCGCGCGGCGGTTGGTCTCCTCGGCCGTCTGGGTCATGCTTTCGGCGGTGGAGCGAAGCTCGGTCGACGCGGCCGCCACCGTGTCGGTCACCTCCTTCACGCGATTGGCGATCTTCATCTGGTCGGTAACGATGCTCCAGGTCAGCATCGGGCCGATATACCGGCCCGATGCGTCCTTGATCGCGGATACGTTCAAATCCAGGGTTTCGTCGCCCACCTTGATCATCGCGCGATGCGGGAGATTGTTCGGATCGCCGAGCAGCCGCCGCTGATGGGTCGGATTCTTGTGGAAGATGTCGATCGACTGGCCCATGAGCTCATCCACCTTCACCGGCAGGAGATGCTCGAGCTTGCGCAGCGTCTTGAGGCTCGTCTGGTTGACGAAGTTGATCTTGAATTCGACCGGATCGCAGGTCATGACGTTGATCGGCATGTTGTCGACCATCTGCGTCAGACGCGCCAACTCATCCTGCGCGTTTTCCTTTTTCCTGGCCGCCGGCAAGCTGGCCGAGCGAGCGACGCTCCGCGACGAGTTGTTACGCAATGCTACGTTCGACATGTGTGGATTCCTTTCGATGCTGTTGTGTGTCGATATCGTCGAAAACTATCCGCGTGAACGGAAAGATCGCGGTGACCGAAGTGCCTAGACCTGGCGCGCTTTTCACCTCGAGACGGCCGCCATGCAGTTCCACGAGGGATTTCGTCAGCGGCAGGCCGAGACCGGCCCCGCCGTGCTTGCGCGCGAACGAGCCTTCGACCTGCCCGAAGGGCTCGAGGATTTTCTCGATCTCGCCCGATTCAATGCCGATCCCGTTGTCGGACACCGCAAGATTGAAGCCCTTGGGGCACGTCCACGCCCGAACCTCCACGCGACCGCCCTGCGCAGTGAACTTGATGGCGTTGGTGAGGAGGTTCAAAAGGATCTGCTGAATTGCGTCGCGGTCGCCGCGAAGCGGCGGAAGGCGATTGTCGAATTGACAGCGAAGTTCCAGTCCCGCCAGCTCCGCTTTTTTCTGAACCATGCGAACGCAGGCGCTGGTCAGGTTGTCGATATCGACATTCGTCTCGTTGAGCTTGAATTTCCCGCTCTCGATCTTCGAGAGGTCGAGCAATTGGTCGACGAGGTGAAGCAGGCCGATTCCGCTCGTGTTAATGCTGTCGATATATTCGCGATATCTCTCGTGACCAAGCGGGCCGAAGAAACCCTGCAGGATCATTTCCGAGAACCCGATGATCGCATTCAGCGGCGTTCGCAGCTCATGGCTCATATTGGCGAGAAATTCCGACTTCGCCCGATTTGCGGCCTCGGCCTGAAGTTTGGCCGCGCGCAGCTGTAGTTCGGTTGCCTTGCGCTCTGTTATGTCTTGCACTGTCCCGGTGACCAAAATGACGCGGCCGTCGCCATCGAAGTGGGACTCGCCGTGGATGTTGACAGTGGCCTCGGCGCCGGCGGCAAGGATGATCCGATGGTCGGTGTTGAAGGGTGTGCCGTTCTGCTTCGCCTCGTCGAAACAGCGTTCGATAAGCACGCGGTCCTCGGGATGTGCGCGCCGGATATAGTTCTCCAGGGACAACGCTTCCCATGGATGGTCGAGACCGAGGATACGGCTGGCTTCTGGCGAGCAGGTCAGCGAGCCGGTAGGGATGTTCCACTCCCAATTGCCGACCTTCGCGATGCGCTGCGCATCCTCCAGTCGCGCCTGCGCTTCGCGCAACGATTTCTCGGCCAGGACGTGTCGGGTGATGTCGCGCCCTTCGAAGACGAGGAACGAAATGATGTTGTTTTCATCCTTCAGCGCCTTGATCGAGACATCGAGCGTCCGCTTCAATGTCCCCGCCATGCTCACATCGAACGTTAACCGGACGAAAGCATGTGCAGCCGCATTCGCAACCGCTTTGCGAAGACGCTCGCGATCGCGCGCAACCAGGTTCCAACAGGCATCGTCCCAGATCGGTTTGCCGATGAACTCGGCACGCGCCACGCCGGCAAACTCGGCCGCGACCTGATTGACCTCCACGATCTCGCCATCGGGTCGCAACAGGGCCATAAGCTGAAACGTGCGATTGAACACCGCCCGCAGCAGACTGACGGTTTCCTTGAGAGAGCGCTGCGTCGCCCTTGTCGTTGAGACGTCGCGCAGGATCACGGTGGAAATCGTCCGGCCATCGTGGGTGAACCGCGATATCGCCGCCTCGGCGGGAAATTCCCTGCCGTCTTTGCGCCGGCCGACGACATCGCTCCGCTCGCCCATGAGGCGGACGGTCCGGGGCCCTACCTGGAAATCGTCGATCCGTTTGCGGTGCGCTTCGCGGAACCGCTCGGGAATGAGGATGTCCACGGGCTTGCCGCGGATCTCCTTCTTGGAATAGCCGAAGATTTCTTCGGCCGCGGGATTGAACAGGATGATCCGATGACGCTCATCGATCGAAACGATCGCGTCGCCGGCCGTTTGCAGGATGCGCTTTAGGTGAAAGTCGGAGGCGCGCTGACGAAGCGCTTTGCGCTCGCCGGCCTCGCGCAACCTGAGCATGAACAGCGTGCGCTTGCTCACATTCAGCCGTGCGCAGCACACTGCCAGGCGAACGACCCGGCCGGCGGGTCCGCGAGACGTAATTCGCCGCCACTTGCCGGAGGAGCAAGTCTGCGCGGCCCATGCCGCGAACCGGGACTTGCCGCCTTCGAACCCCGGTATCAAGTTCCATACGCGCAGTCGACCCGGGTCTTCGGGTTCATAGCCCAGGATTCGTTTGAGAGAGCCGCTTGCGGCGCAAATGCGTCCCTGGTCATCGACGACAAGAAGGACTTCTTCGGAGGGGGAAACAGCCATAACGCGCCGCGGATGCGGCAGGGGTTTCGGGCCGGATCGATAAGGCTCAGTCGGCCCGGCGGACCGATCCTTCAGCCTCGCCCGTGCGCGCCGTATCGATCCGGAACAATCCAGCGGCGCGCCGGCGCGCGCCCGC
>Ga0153915_10004124_pt1 | contig 13374 bp, 7 predicted proteins | sample Opewatmetagenome_2_FD_107003 | JGI IMG/M metagenome (GOLD analysis project Ga0153915, IMG submission 107003) | Freshwater wetland microbial communities from Ohio, USA - Open water 3 Core 3 Depth 3 metaG | ecosystem: Environmental > Aquatic > Freshwater > Wetlands | place: USA: Ohio, Lake Erie... | reverse complement strand
GGGACAGGGAATGGCCTAGCGTCAACGTCGTCTGGTAGATCCCTGTGTAGGACAAACTGTAGTCGAGGGATTTCACCAAGAGCGTGCCGCCGTGCTCCAAGCCATATAGCGCGGCTTTGGTCAGAACGAATCGCGAACACCATTTTTTTTCCTTGGCGATCCAGGTATAGGTAGATTGGGCGGCGATCCGGCGGAACCCGACTTGGGGCATATATCCCACGTCGGCCCGGAAGTCCTTGCCGATATCGTCGGCCTCGAAGTCGAGCTGGTGATACTTTGTTTTATGGGTGATGGCGGCGGCCAGGGCCACGTCGCCGAAGGCTCCCTGGGGTTGGCCGAAAGCCTCCGCCGTCGACCGGTCATAGCGCGTGCTCGATCCCAGGAACTGGAGAACGATTTCATCCCTTGAGCTGAGACGGACATGGCCGTCGGCGCCGTACACCCGGTTGAAATATTCCCCTCCTTCCCTGTCGGAGACGAAAAACCCCAGGTTGGAGTCTTTCCCGAAATCCCGGCTATAGCGAAAAACGCCGGCGGTATTCGGATGATGCAGGGTGAAGGACAGAGAATACTGACTTCCGGGAAAAATGAGATTCGTGATGTCGTCCCGCAGGACATAGGCGCCGACCGCGTTTTTGCCTTCTTTGCCGGTCAGCTTGATTCCCCAGCTGGGATTTCGCACGGTCCGGGTGTAGACAATGTTCATGGGGGTGCGAAAAAAATCCAGGCCTTCGGTGAAAAACGGCCGGCGCTCCGCGTAGAAAAGAGCGAAGGGCTGGTTGATGTCGAGCTGAGCGGCGTCGGCTTCAACCTGTGAGAAATCCGGATTCACGGTGCCCGATAGGACGAGATTCGGCGTGATCCCCCATCGGGAGGTCAATCCGGCCTCGGCTTTTTGGTCGCGGAGCGAAAAATCGCCTGCGGGGAATTCCGCTCGCTCGTCCGTGCGCGTAGCCGTGAGCGTAGGATTGATCTCGATATTCCTTCCAGGGGAGGCGCCCTCGAATCCTTCGATTTTCATGTACTGGCAGACACGGCAGTTGTTGCCGCGGTCGTAGGGTCGAGCCCAGATCTGGTGATTCTGTTCGCGGGGATATCCCCGGACGGCGTTGAGCCCCCACATCTGGGGGCCTTTAGCCCGTTGGAACCGAAGCGAGGAGAAGGGAATAGCGACTTCCACCCCATATCCCCAATCTTGGACCCGGGCGGCCGAGTCGTAGATCATGTCCCAGTTGTAATCTTTAATGCCCGCCGCGTCGGACAGCCCGTCGAGCTGGACGCCAGCGGCGGTCGTGATCAAGGTGAAAGCCCGCCGTGAGTCGTTATAGGTGTCGATCTCGACGGCCACCCAATCGTCTCCGCTCGACTTGTCTCTCTCGCCGTAATGCGCTCGAATCTTGGCCGGTTCGGGGTCATAGCAGCGGAATCCGAAATACAGGTGAGTCTGGCTGTAGGTGATCAGGATTTCCGTGCGGACCGGCGGGGCGACGTTTTCTCGGGGCGAGATTTCATAGTTGAGCTCCATGACCCGGGCCGAGGCCCAGGCTGCCTCGTCAAGGATGCCGTCGATTTTCAGCTGAGAAGCGGTTCTTGGTATGGAATAAGGATTTTCCGGCGTACCCTGTCTCGGCAGAGCCTGGCCGCCAAAGGAAATAACGCCCAGCGAAAGAGCCAAGACTGTCGAACCAGCCAATATCAAGACCTTCTCCATCATATTTGCGTTTCTATCGTATCTCGTTTTCAAGAATAGATCGTCTCCCCCTCGAAACTGGACAATCCGAGCAAACTGACCTCATGAACACTCGTTTGGTCCTGGCCTCGACGATCCGGCAGCATCTCGAGGCGCGCTCGCGGGGACCGCCCGGAGCTTCTGGATCATTCCCTTGATGGCCTGGATGACGGGCGCAGGCTTTTCCAAGTGCATATAATGGCTGAGATCGTCGAAGACGATGAATTCGCCGCCGAGGTCGGCCGCCATCTTTTTTTGAAGCTCCACGCCGAGTTGGGCCATCTTCCGGCGGGCCTCCGGGCTGAATCCGGGCGGGACACCGGCCTCTCGATTCGCGCCGGCGATGAGGACAAGCGCGGGCACATGCGGCAGGGGGCCCATCTTCTGTTCCTGTTCCAAGGATTCGAGACTATAATCCATTTCCGTCCGCGGATTGGAAGGAGCGGTCGCGCCGCTCGTCATTTTTTCCAATCTTTCAAGATCTGCTCCGGTCAGGATGCTTTTTTGGGCGTCCAGTATTGTGGGAGGCACACCGTCCATCAGGACGAGTCCGCCCACTTCGTCGGGAAATAGGGAGGCGAATAGCTTGACGATTCTCACGCCGTAGGAATGCCCGACCAGAAGGAGGGGTTTCGGCGGATGGAGTTCTTCCAAGAGACGGCGGAGGTCGACGGCCGCTTGCTTGGCGTGGGTCGGAAGATCTCCGATTTCGCTTTTTCCGATTCCCGCCCGGTCATAGGTGATGAGAGTCGCCTCCGCGGCCAAGGGATCGATGAGCGGATTCCAGGTTTCCTGTGGAGCATTGCCTGTGCCGGAGACGAAGACGACCGTGGGAGATCCTTGGCCGTAAAGCCGGGCATGAAGTTTTCGGCTTCCGACGTCGACCATGCGTTCCGTCTTAGGAGTGGTGACGTCGGGGACGGCGAAGCGATCTTGCGTCGGCTTTGGGCTTTCCGGAGAGGTTTTCGCCTGCGGCCCAACCGATAACTCCGGGTCGATACCGCTGGGCTCCTCCCACGCGCCGCTGGAGGCCATCGCGGACAGGAAAAAGACTGCCGAACAGATAAAGGCCATACCCGCCTTTTTGGTCATCGATGATAGGGGTTTGGATAACGGTTTCATGTTATGAGCTTCCTTATATATACTCCAGAATGGGACAATGCGTTACCTGGCCTTTCGAGCCCGGCTTTCGCTCAAGAATGCTCCCATGCGCGGCGAAAAATAGAACGCCCGGCTGAGAGCGGACTTGCTCTGATTATAGAGATGGGCGTCACCTGGATTTTCTGCATAGCCGGACTTGACTCCAGGGTATTTGGCCTTCAGCCACTCGCCCATTTTTTTGTGATCCATGATCTGATTGTCCGGGTCCATCGGCAGAACGGCTTTGGGGCGGAGCTTGTCCATGATGACGGCTGCGTAAGGATGGTCATCGCCGTCCGTCGTCTGGACAAAGGCGAGGTCGCATCGCTCCCCGCGTCCGGCCAGGAAGTCGATTTCCTTCTTGAAGGCTTCGATGTCCTCGGGGTAGAAGCCAGCGTAGAAAATCGTCAACCCGTCCGCTTTGATGAGATAATCCAATGTGAAGGCCGAGTCGTCCACCTCAGCGGCGGAGATTTCCACGTCCCCGAAAGCTTTCGTTTCCTGGCCTTCCATATAGACGGAGTTCTTCCCTCCGCGGTATCTGTCGGCTTTCCGGTGGATGTAGGTTATGTGATCGATCGAATCCTCCAGCCCATGGATGAATTCGAGCGTTCCGGGTTCGGCGTGATAGCATGTATAGAGGGCGAAAACGTTCAAACCGGCGAGTTCATCGCGGGAGACGTGGCCGTTGGCAAGGACCGGGAGGTCCGGTTTCCGGCCGGTTTCCTCCTGGTCGATGACAAAGAGGTGGTTTGCCGTCTTGATCGCCCAGCCTCGGGTTTTGAGCCGCCAGATCATCGCTTGTCCTATGTCGCTTTTCCCGGCAACGGTTCCTGGAGCATAATCCTTGAGCTTGAGCACATAGGGTTTGTCTTGGGCGCGCTCAAGAGATCCAACAACGCCGGCATTGCCATGCAAAAGGGCGTATCTTGCCGGGGTTGTTCTATTCACATCCTGCGCGTTGGGGTCCAGTCCTCGTGAGAGAAGGATATCCCCGATTTCGCCATAGCCGCGGATCGCCGCCAGATGAAGCAAAGTCCGGTTGAAATTTTTGTCCCGGACATCCGTTCGCGCTCCCTTCTCGAGAAGACTCCGGACCACCTCCGTGTATCCTTCCCAGACCGCGGTCATCAGAGGAGTTTCCCCCGCCTCATCTGCGGTATTGACTTCTGCCCCTTTGTCGATAAGGAAAAGCGCGATTTCGGAGACGTTTAGGTTCGACGAGTCCAAGACCCGGTGAAGAGGAGTTCGGCCATGCCCGTCCGGCTTATTGACATCGGCCCCGCCCTCGATGAGAGCCGATGCGGCTTCCAAATGACCGGCCGAAGCTGCGAGATGGAGCGGAGAAACCCCCCGAGACATGATTGTGGCGTTCGCTCTCGCTTTCAGGAGAGCCCGGATGATTTCTGCATTTCCTTTGATTGAGGCGCGATGGAGAGCGGTTCCGATCCGGCTTTCAACGTTGACATCCGCCCCAGCGGCGATCAATGTCTTGACGAATTCGACCGCTCCCTGTTCGGCGGCGATGATTAGCGGAGTCATGTCGAAGGCATTGCGGACGTTGACTTCAGCTCCCCGTTCTATCAACAAACTTGCCGCTTTGGGACGACCTTGGGCTGAGATGAAGGCGAGCGGGGTTAGGCCGCGGGCGTTCTTGGCGTCGACCGCGGCCCCTTTGTCCAGCAGATACCGGACGAGGTCGAGGTTTCCGCTGAAGGCAGCCCAATGCAAAGGCGTCTCTCCTCCCTTGTCCTTGGCCCCGACCAATGCCGGGTCCCTATCGACGAGCAAGCGGACCTTTTCCAGATCTCCTCGTTTTGCGGCTTCGTGGATTTCATCGGCCCAAAGAGCCGGCCCCAGCGCCAAGGCGGCTGCCAGGGCAACCGATCCGAGTTTTATGAGCTTTGTCATCATTTTCCTCCAGACCCGAATCGTAGCACGCCGCTCGGGTTGATGGTGAGTTAAAAAACGTTGTAGAATGTTAAACAATGTTAAATGCCGGGATTTTTTCCCTCATTCACTGTAAGCTAAGGCCATGAAACCGAAAAAGGCGGCCATCCTCATCGTCCTGGTTCTGGTCACGGCCGCCCTCCTCGGGCTCGTCGGCGTACAGCTCTTTTTTCTGAATCAGTCCTACGACCTGAAGCGCCAGGCGTTCGACCAGAATGTCGAGAAGGTCCTGGCCAGCGTCGTCGAAAAGCTCGAGACGCAGGAGACTATGAACAGGGTCGCCCGGCTAACGCTTGAAATCTGGGAAGTAGGCGATACGGCGGTCGCCCGGCTGAACGCCAGGGAAAAGGGCACAGGCATTGCCAAAGAGCCTCAAATCTCCAACAGAGTCCGCTCCATAATGGCCCCAGTGGAACCGCGAGGGGAAGCCGTAGCTCTCCGCCTGACCCAGGCCCGGCGAGTACGGCTGTTTGACTTGGCAGAGGAGGGGGATATCGACTTTCGCCTGCCCTTGAAAGCGATCAAGGAATATGATCCAAGCAAGGGCGTGCTTCTCCTGGATACGGTCAAGCAAGCCGGGAATCATATCCTCTCCTTGCCCCATATTAAATCTACGTCTTCCCGCTACTATCGTCTTTTTCTGGATGACATATTCCACGGAATCACGGCGAAAAACGGTCGGGTAGAAAGCGTTATCTTTGTCCCCACTCTCAACCAAGCCCGGGCAGCCATGGTCGATAGAGTGCTTGAGCAGCAGTTTGCTTCCGGGCAAATCCCGATTCTTGAGCGGATTGATCCTCTAAATCTGGATAAGGCGATCAGGGAGACTCTTCTAGAAAGCGGGATAAGCCTGGACTATGCTTTCGGGATCCTCTCCGGGGAAAGCCCGTCGCCCCTTCTGGCCCGGCCCGAACAGATGGGGGGCGAACTGGCTCTGTCGTCGTTTCGAACCAGGCTTTTTCCGCATGATGTCAGCGTCGGAAAGGATGACCTGGTCCTCTATTTTCCCTCCCAAAAAAGGGACCTCATGAGCCAAATGAGGTTCCCGTTCTTCTTGTCCCTTGTCTTCATTTTGATAACCACCGGATGTTTCATCGCCGTTCTCGGCACACTCTTCGCTCAGAAGCGCTTTTCGCGGCTCCTCACGGATTTTGTCAACAACATGACTCACGAGTTCAAAACTCCCCTCTCGACCATCTCGTTGGCGGGTGAGACTCTTTCGAACCCTGAAGCCCCTCCCGACGCAGACCGGCCGGTCCGCTTTGGCCGGATCATCCAGGAAGAAAGCCGCCGGATGCGTCATCAAGTCGACAAAGTCCTGGAGATGGCCGTGTTGGAGAAGAAGAATTTGGGGCTCTCGGTCAGCGTTCTTGACGTCGCCGGTCTCATTCGCAAAGCCTCCGAGCCGTTTCTCTCCGACATCGAGAAACGGGGGGGCCGTCTCGAAATCCAAGCGGCCACGGGCCTTGCGGAAATCGAGGGGGACGAGATCCATCTCCTCAATGTCCTCCATAACCTGATTGACAACGCGATCAAGTACAACCTCAGGCCGCCGGAGATCCGCATCCACGCAAAGAGCGCGAAAGAAGGCATCAGGATCACGGTGGAGGATAACGGCATCGGCCTCCGGCCGGCTGAGATAAAACGCGTCTTCGATAAATATTATCGGGCCGCGCGCGGAAACGTGCATGACGTCAGAGGTTTCGGTTTGGGGCTGAGCTATGTCAAGCGGATCGTCGAGGCCCACGGCGGGAAAGTAAGGGTCCGGAGCGAAGCCGGTCGAGGTTCGTCCTTTGAGATCGAACTCCCTTGCCAGGTCAAATCCAAGCGGACGAATTGAGGATCGAGGAACGGACATGAAGCCCGGAAAGAACGGCGCCGCAAAAGCCCTTCTCCCCAGAATTCTCCTTGTCGAGGACGATCACAACCTCGGCCTCCTCCTCCAGGAATCCCTCGGCTTGCATGGATATGATGTGACTCTCTGTCGAGACGGAGAGCAGGCGCTCCAGGTTTTCCTCAGGCAGACCTTTGACCTCTGTCTCATCGACGTCATGCTGCCCAAAAAAGACGGCTTTATGCTCGGCCGCGAAATCCGCGGACTTCGTTCCGGCGTCCCCTTCGTCTTCCTTACGGCGAAATCTCTCCAGGAAGACCGGATCGAGGGTTTTAAGATCGGCGGAGACGATTACATAACGAAACCCTTCAACCTCGAGGAACTCGTCCTTCGGCTTCGGGCTGTCCTTCGGAGAAGCGACCAGGGGGAACGAGACGCCCAGGAACGCGGAAACTACAGCCTGGGGTCGTACGCCTTCGACTACGAGATGCAAACCTTGAGAATCAAAAATCGGACCCGCAAGTTGACGACCAAGGAGGCCGAATTGTTGCGCCTCCTGTGCCTCCATACGAATAGCGTTCTCGAACGGCGCTTGGCCCTGCAGCTCGTTTGGGGCAACGATTCCATCTTCAATGCCAGGAGCATGGACGTCTTCATCTCAAGGCTCAGGAAATACCTCGTCGAAGACGAGACGGTTGAAATCGTCAACGTCCACGGCCGCGGCTACAAGCTTCTCGTCCGGAGCGGGTGAACTTCGGCCTCCGGGATCCCTTGTCCCTCTGATAATTCCCTCTTTTCAACCAGCCTTGAACGATTCTCGGCCTCGACTCTTTACTCTCTGCATCGGCAAGAGTATCCCCCCGGGAGATATATCACCAGATGCTCCTTGGAAGGAAGGAGTATCCGGAAGTGGTCTCCCCCTCCAAGTTGACTTTCTGGCAGGCTTTTGATAAAAGCTAACTAGGAAGCAAAATCCATGATCATCAACAAGCGGGAAAAGAACAGCGTGGTGATTTTCGACATCGAAGGGGAGATCAAGAGGTCCGACATCACGGATGTGACGCTCCACCAGCTCGTCAAGGACCAGCTGGAGTCGGGGAAAAAACATATCCTGCTCAATTTTGACAAAGTGGAATTCATCGACAGCTTTGGTGTCGGTGAGATCCTGGCGAGCTACATTTCCACCCACAACCTCGGCGGCAAGCTCAAGCTGGCCCGCATCTCGAAAAAGCTTTTCCTGGTCTTCCAGGTCACCATGCTGACCAAGGTCCTGGATATTGTCGAGGACGAAGAAACCGCGCTTCAAAGCTTTTTTAAGGATTAGCCGTCTCTGACCTGAGGGTTTGAGTCACTCGATGGCGAAGAACCGCCTGGCCAGGATTCTTTCCCGCGTCGTCGATATCAAGCCCGGGGAAGAGCGGATCGCCCTCCTCCTTTTCTCTTATTTTTTCCTGATCACCGCGCCGTTTACGATTATCAAGTCCTTGCGGAATGCGAGCTACTTGGACGGGCCAGGCGTCAAATATCTTCCTTATGTTTATGGAACGGCCCTCTTGGTCGGATTAATCGTTTCTCTCCATGCCAAGCTGCAGGTCAAGATGTCACGGCAGAGATTGATATCTTTCACCCTCGTCTTTTTCATCGCCACAGCATTTCTTTTTTACGTATTTTTACCGATGACGGGCGATTGGCTTCCGGTCGTTTATTGGGTATGGGCGAATATCTTTGTCGTTGTCACGGTGACCCAATTCTGGATGGTCGTCAACGACGTTTTCAATCCCCGCGAAGCCAAACGGCTGATCGGTTTCTTCGGAAGCGGCGGAATTCTGGGAGGGATCGTCGGCGGCCTCTTGGCCGCATACATAGCCCGGCCGGGAGAAAGCCACGAAATACTTATGGTCGTCATGGCCTTGCTTGTCCTTTGTATCCTTGTGGTCCAGGCCATTTTTGTCTGGCAAAAAAGGCCGATGGAAGCAGTTTCCGAGGCAATCGGTCAACCCCCTGTGCCGAAGACAAAACCGCTTCAAACGGGCTTTAAAGACTGCTTTGATACCGTCCGCAAGGATCAATATCTTGTTCTTCTCGCCGCCGTGGTCATCCTGACCCAAATCGTTTCGACGTTGATCGACCTACAATATAATAGCATCGTTGCCCAAGACGAATCCGTGAATTCCAATTTGCTTTCCTTTTTTGGAAAATTCAATGCCGGCCTGAATGTTTTTGCACTTCTCTTCCAGGTTTTGATGACCAGCAACTTGGTTAAGCGCTTTGGCATCCGGCTGCCCCTGATGCTTTATCCCGTCGTCCTTCTCTTGTGTTCTTTGGGAATCGCGGCCTGGCCGGTACTGCTCTTGGCAATTTTTATTAAGGGCAGCGATAAGAGTTTCTCGTATTCTGTGAACCAATCGGCCCGCGAGCTGCTTTATATCCCGGTTCTGCCCGAGAAAAAGTATAAAGCCAAAGCCTTTATCGATATGTTTCTCAATCGCTTTTCCAAGACGGTCGCGGCCATTATCCTGATCGTCATCTATGCGTTTCCAGCGGATGATCCCAATCGATATATTGTGAGAGTGACGCTGGTGTCGGTCTGCTTGATTCTTGCTTGGATTGTCTTAAACCTTAGAGTCAGCAAGTCCTATGTCAGCACGGTCAAAGAGAAACTGGGGCGCGAATGGGAGAGGGGGGATCGAATCGTCGACCGGGCCATGGATGTCGAGACAGCCAAGCTCGTTTTTGATACCCTGGAAAGCAAAAATCGGAGCTCCGACCTGTATGCCATGCACGTTTACGACCTCCTGAAAAAAGATAAGCTTACTCCGGAGATAAAAAAGCTCATCGGATACGAATCGGATGAAGTCAGGGTCGCCTCCCTGGGCGTCTTGATGGAAGCCGAGGAGTCGCCCTGGACCGTTCATCCGGACGAGGAGCTGCCCCCGGAGGTCCTGGAAAAGGAAATCCACGAGATCATGGAACTCGAATCCTATCACCATCTGATGAAGGATTTTGCCGATAAGATCATCCGGAAGAAAGGGCCAGACGCCGAAACGTCCAAAATGGAATTGGCCAAGGCGATCAGCCTGATGGATGTCCGCTCGCCGCTGGCCGCCAGACTTGAAGAGCTTCTCAAGGATGAATCACCCATGGTCAGCCGCTATGCCATGGAAGCCGCGGCAAAGTTCAAAGCGAGAGAGCATGTCCCACTTTTAATCCGGAAATTGGCCGATCCTTTGTCCGGGGAGGACGCTAGGGTGGCCCTGGAGAAGTATGGAGCGAAGATTATCGGGATGCTCGGCGATTATCTGGAGGACCTGGCCGAGCCTTTGGATGTGCGGAAAGCGGTCATCTCCGTCTTGGCCGGGATTGGGACGCCAGAAGTGGTCAACCTCCTTATTCAGGTGCTGGCGGAGAACCAGGACGAACTGCAGTCCGACCTCATCGATGCTCTGGATGAGATCCGCTCGCGGACGCCGGATCTCCCGGTTTCCGTCGAGGCCGTCCGGATGCTCATTGTCAAGGAAGTCGTTCATTATACTCATGAGAAAAGGGCTTCGGCCGTGATCAACATCTTCAAATTATTGGGTCTCGTCTATTCGCATGAGGATATCTTCAGGGCTTATCAGAACATCCAGGTCGGAACCAAGGACTCCGTGGCCTATGCCCTGGAGCTCCTCGACTATACGGTCGAGAAGGAAATGAGAGACTTGGTTTTTCCGGTTTTTGAGGATTTCATGGCCGCGAAAAAAACCGTGTGAGGCGTCATGTCCGAAGGATCGCTCTATAAAATTCTCAAGCGTTTCGCGGATGTCAAGCCCGAGGAATCACGGGTCGCCCTGCGGATGTTCTTCCATTTTTTCACGATCACAGCGTCGGCCTATATCATCAAGCCGGTTAAAATTTCTCTCCTCTTGGAACAAGGCGCGAATAGACTTCCTTTTACCTATTTGATCACAGCCGCGGCGATGGGCTTCGCTGTTTCCCTGAATTCCCGACTTCTTCAGCGCCTCAACCGCCGGCTTTACGTCTCCTTGAGCCTGATCTTTTTTATAGTAAGCCTGATTGTTTTCCGGGTTCTGTTCAGCGTCCGTTGGCCGGGGCTTTATACCGTCCTATGGCTTTGGTCGGACATTTTCCTGGTGACGTCGGTGACCCAATTCTGGATCCTTATCAACGACATTTTGCAGCCGCGACAAGCCCGCCGTCTGATCGGCTTTTTTGTCAGCGGCGGACTTCTGGGGGGTATCGCGGGATCGATTTTGGCCAGGTTCCTGGCGAAACCGATCGGGACACCAAACCTGCTCTTGATCTGCCCTGTTTTTCTCGCCGTCTGCCTGTGGATTGTCCAAGCCGTGCCTAAGGCCAGCCCTGATCTTGAAAAGCTAGCGGTCCGGACTGAGGACAGCGTCAAAAAACAAAAAGTGGGTTACCTCCAAAGTCTCCGAGTTCTGACCAGGCACCGTTACCTAATCATTTTGAGCGGGATGTTGATGGCAGGCTTTGTCGTGACGACGCTGCTGGATTTTCAATTCAACGGGGCTCTGGATATTTATTACGGCAAGGCGACAGATAGCCGAACGGTTTTCTTGGGGACATTTCATATTGCTGTCCTCGTCATTTCTTATATTCTCAATGCTCTTCTGACCAACCGGATCCTGAAAACCTTTGGTATTCGGGCCGTCCTCCTGATCTCGCCCCTTGTTTTATTGCTGGGAGCGGCCTCGTTGTTTTTTATCGTGCCGGCGTCAATTTCGCTGTTAAGATGGGCGACGGTTGTCAAGGGGGCGGATAAAAGCTTCACGCATACGTTCAGCCAATCCACGCGCGAACTTCTTTATATTCCCATTCCTCCCGATATCAAGTACAAAGCCAAAGTGTTCATCGATATGTTCATTAACAAGCTGGCCGACGGGCTGGCCGCGCTTCTCTTATTAGCTTTCACCGCTCTCAGCATTATCAAGAAGCAGATCACCTTTGAATCCCTGAGGTCGGTCAGTTTTCTGACGATCGTCTTTATTTTCATCTGGATTTCCTTCTGTCTTTTGATCATCAAAGAATACGTCGGGATCGTCAAGAAGAACCTGGAGGTCAAATGGCCGGATGCCGATAGGTTTGTCGCCGAAAAGATCGACGTCGACATGACCAAGCTCGTCTTTGACACGCTCGAAAGCAGGAAGCGCAGCTCCGTCCTTTATGCCATGAACCTCTACGACCTGATAAAGAATGAGAACATCAGCCCGGAGCTGAAAAAAATTCTCGCCTACAAATCGGCGGAGGTCCAGGCTTGCTCACTAGACACACTCTTTGAGCTGGATGGGGAAGCGCTTGTCCCGGCCATGGACGATGCTCTCGAAGAGGAAAACCTGGATAAAGAAATCCGGGAGATTATGTCCATGGATGTCTACCAGGAGCTGATGAAAGAGCATATCGATAAAGTGACCAGCGGGACGAGCGCGGAGCAGGAAGTCTCGCAGATGGAGGTGGCCAAGATCCTGGGCATCATGGATCCTTCATCCCCTCTCATCGAGAACCTGGGCAAGCTCTTAATCCATGAATCGCCGGAAGTCGTCCGCTACGCCCTGGAGAGCGCCGGCAAACAGAAAAAGAAGGAGTTTGTTCCTCTCATCATCCCCCTCCTGGCGAAACCGGCCCTCCGCGAGGCGGCCGTTCAAACACTCATCGCCTACGGGGGCTCGATTACAGGGACCTTAAGGGATTATCTGACGGACTTGGACGTGGATATCGTCATCCGCAAGGCCATCCCGGATATCCTGGCCCGGATCGGGCATCAGAGGGCGGCCGACCTGCTGTCGGCCGCGCTTCCTAAAGGCTATAAAGATGTCGAAGCCGAGATGATCGAGGCTATGTATAAGATGAAATCTCTCCATCCCCAGGTCGAATTTCGGGAGAGAGAGATTCTACCCCAGATCCGCCGCTTGATCAAAAAAGGATATCTCCTTCTCATGGAGTTCAACGATCTTAAGAAAGACAAGCAGCGGGCCGTCCTGGCCGAGGACCTGGAGAAGAATTTCGGCCGGGCGCTCAAGCAGATTTTTGAGCTGTTAAGCCTTGTCTATTCCCATGACGATATGATCCGGGCCTACCAGAATATCTGTTCCGGCTCGAAAAAGGCTATCGATTATTCTATCGAACTCCTGGACAACATGCTCAAGAAGGAGATCAAGGAAGCCCTGCTTCCCCTCGTCGAAGACATTCCCCTGGAGGACAAGGCCCGGACTGCCAGAAAATTCCTCAAGGCCCTCGACAAAGCGGATCAGCCTTGAAATGGATCTGTCTCTAGAGATATAATCCCTATCCAGGGACGGGATCGTATGCCGACACTGTATATTTATCCAAAGGTGGGCGACTTCTTCACCATCGTCCTGGGCCCGGATAAGGTGACCATCGGCCGGTCATCGGATAACATGATTTTCGTTCCAGATCCTTTCTGCTCAAGCCACCACGCCTCGATCTACCCCGTCGCGGCGGGGTATGCCGTCAAGGACAGCGGCAGCAAGAACGGGACTTTTGTCAACGGCAAAAAGATCGCTGGCGAGATCGAGCTGAAAAAAGGCGATGAGATCCTGGTCGGCTCTGTCCGGGTCATTTTTGACAAACCCCTTATGACCAACGTCGAAGTCACCGACGCGCTTTCATCGACGACGAACGTCAACACCATCATCCCGTTACGGGACATTGTCAAGAAGCCGCCGACAAAGACGACCAT
>Ga0153915_10004123_pt1 | contig 13376 bp, 10 predicted proteins | sample Opewatmetagenome_2_FD_107003 | JGI IMG/M metagenome (GOLD analysis project Ga0153915, IMG submission 107003) | Freshwater wetland microbial communities from Ohio, USA - Open water 3 Core 3 Depth 3 metaG | ecosystem: Environmental > Aquatic > Freshwater > Wetlands | place: USA: Ohio, Lake Erie... | reverse complement strand
TGCCTGTTTCCCGAAGCCGAAGAAAAAACCTACGACCGTTCCTTGGGAGCCTTCATCCGGATTTACAAGGATAGAGGCTGAAGGTCATGGCGCCCAAGGCTTCGAAGCGGACATTCGTTTACGGCCCTGTGCCCTCGAGGAGGCTTGGTTTCTCCCTGGGGGTGGATATCCTCCCCTTTAAAACCTGCTCCTTGGACTGTATCTATTGCCAGCTCGGGCGGACGGCTCGCAAGGCGGGCCGACGGACGAGGTCCTTTTCCTCCCGCGACATTCTCAGCCAGATCAAAGACGCCATCGACAGAAACCCGCAGACCGACCATATCACCTTTTCCGGATCAGGCGAGCCGACGCTGAATACGGAGATCGGAGGCCTGATCCGGGAGATAAAGAAAATGACCGCTCTCCCGGTTGTCGTGCTCACGAACAGCTCGCTTCTCACCCGCAAGACAGTCCGGCAGGCCCTTCTGGCCGCCGACATCGTCGTCCCCTCCCTCGACGCCGCCACGGCCGCCTCGTTCCGGCGCGTCAACCGGCCGCTGCCCTCGATCAAGGTCGCCGATATCCTCAGGGGACTTGCCCTTTTCCGCCGTGAGTTCCCGGGCCGCATCTGGCTCGAAGTCATGCTGGTCAAAGGGATCAACGATTCGCCGGCCGACATTAGGGCGTTGAAAAAGGCCGTCGGCCGGATCCGGCCGGATAGAGTCCAGCTGAATACAGTGGTCCGTCCTCCGGCGGAAAAATGGGCCCGGCCCCTCTCACGGGCAGCGCTCAGCAGGATAAAGAAAGCTCTGGGAGAGCGAGCGGAAGTGGTCGTCGACTTTCGAAGGCGCGCGGCTTCTCCGGGCGACCAGGACCTCAAGAAAGCGATCCTGGCCGTGACCCGAAGGCGGCCGGTCACGCTCGATGATATGACATCCTCCTTGGGCCGGAAAAAGACCGAACTCCGGCCGCACCTGGAGACGTTGCTCCGCTGGAACAGGGTCAGCCGGCAGAGGCATAAGGGGTCCATCTATTACTCAGCGGCGGAGCCGGCGCGAGGCAAAAGGGAACGGATCCCGGAAATAGCGGGAAGAAGCGGGGGAGGCCAATGACAGGAATCAAGGAGATCGGCGACTTTACCAAGGGCGAGCTTATCGAGCTCTTCCGCGACGCGGCCGTCAACTGGCTGGCCCACGACGGTCTCTGGTTCCGGGCCGTCGAGGAAAGGTTCGGTCTTGAGGCCGCCATGGAGCTCGACGCAAAGGCCTGGGAAAAATTCACCGTGCTCGAGGCCAAACGGATCATGAAGCGGCTCGGCCTGAAGGAAGGCGGCGGTATCCCGGCCCTCATCCAGGCCCTCAAGCTGCGGCTTTATGCCCAAATAAACGCCCAGGAGATCGGTGAAGTGACGGCCGATCGCCTGGTCTTCCGCATGATAAGCTGCCGGGTCCAGGAGGCCAGGGAACGCCAGGGCCTCGCCGCCTTTCCCTGCAAGCCCGTTGGAATTGTCGAATACAGCGGGTTCGCCCGAACGATCGACCCGCGTATCGAGACGCGGTGCCTCACCTGTCCGCCGAACCCGAAGCCGGAAGGCACCTGGTGCGCCTGGGAGTTCACCCTGAAAAAATAGACGGAAAAAGCCCGGCTTTTTTGCTAAAATCAACGAGACCGGAGATCGAATCGGAGGAGCGAACATGACCATCACGAGGAAAGACTTCTTGAAGATGATCGGCGCAGGAGCGCTGGGGGCATCTCTCCCGGCCGCAAACGCCCTGGCCTCCCCGAAGATGGAGAGCGCCAAGGTCGAAGCCAAAAAGCTGAAGATCCAGGACGTCGAGATCTATTACTTCGACATCCCCTTGAAGGAGCCTTTCACGATCACCCTGGGGACGATCACCACTTCGAGCGGGGTGCTGATCCGGATCGTGACCGACGCCGGGATCACCGGGATCGGCGAATCCAGCCCCTTCCAGCCGGTCACGGGCGACACCCAAGAGACCAATGTCGCCGCGGCCCGGGCGATCCGGGAGATGCTCAAGGGCAAAGACCCCCTGGCCATCGAGAGCGCCCATCGGCTTTTCGGGGGTTTTCTCTTTAGCAACCCCGCCCTCATCGCCGCCTTCGACATGGCCTTGTATGACATCCTCGGGAAAGCGGCTGGCCTGCCCGTTTTTCGCCTGCTGGGAGGGGACAAGACCGCCTTCGAAACCGACGTCACGACCGGTATCGATACACCTGCGAACATGGTTAAGAGCGTCCAGACGCGGCTGGCCGCCGGTTTCAAAACCTTCAAGATCAAGGTCGGAATGGACCCGGCCGCGGATGTGGCCAGGCTGCAGGCGATCCGCGATGCGATCGGCTATGACTACGGCCTCCGGATCGACGCTAACCAGGGCTGGACCGTTGCCCAGGCGATCACCGCCCTCAAGGCCATGGAGAAATTCAATATCCAGTTCTGTGAACAGCCGGGCCTTCACTCCGACATCGCCGGGTTGAAGCAGGTCCGGGACGAAAGCCCGATCGGGATCATGGCCGATGAGTCGCTCCACTCCCCCGCCGACGCCATAGAGCTCATCAGCGCCGCCGCCTGCGATTATTTCAACATCAAGCTAATGAAGGCCGGAGGGATGACAAACGGGCTGCGGATCGCCCTCATCGCTGAGGCCGCCAACATCCGCTGCATGCTCGGCTGCATGATCGAAACACGGCTCGGGCTGACCGCGGCGGCTCACGTCCACGGCGCCTGCCAGAACATCGTCTTCGCCGACCTCGACGGCTACTTCGAGCACACCTTCGACCCGATCGTCGACGGAATGACCGTCAAGGACGGGATGATCACATTGCCCGAGAAGGCGGGCCTCGGCACCGACGTCGACCCCGCCTTCCTCAAGAAGCTGAAAAGGGCCTGACCGCCGGCAAGCGAGAGGCCATGGGCCTTTCCAGTTACGACGTCATCATCATCGGAGGCGGCGTGATGGGCAGCAGCCTGGCCTATCATCTTCTCCAGGACGGGCTTGACGGATCAGTGGTCATCCTGGAAAAGGATCCCACTTATAAGTACGCCTCGACAGCGCTCAGCGCGGGAGGCGTACGGCAGCAATTCAGCACCAAAGTCAATATTGACATCGGCCTCTACAGCATTGAGGCCATCGAGCGGTTTGATGAGGAAATGGCGGTGGACGGGGAACGGGCCAACGCCGAATATCGGCAGGTGGGGTACCTCTTTTTGGGCGCTGAAAACAACTGGAAGACCTTAAAAAGACAATACGCGTTGCAGAAAAGCCTGGGTGTTAAAGTGGAGCTCTTAACGCCCGAAGACATCAAAAAACTCGTTCCCGCCATGAACGTGGAGAGTCTGCTCGGCGGCTCCTACGGTCCACGGGCCGGGTACACCGATCCCTACGGGATACTCCAAGGCTATCTTCGCAAGGCCAGATCATTAGGAGCAAAGGTTGTTCACGACGAGGTCACCGAGATCCTGCGGCACGGAGACCGGGTCATCGGGCTCAAAACAGCCAAGGGAGAGAGGATTGACGGCCGGGCCGTGGTGATCGCGGCCGGGCCGTGGGCGGCTGAGGTAGGGGCCATGGCCGGAGTGGAGCTCCCGGTCGATCCCTCGCCCAAGATGGTTTTCCACTTCGACCCGGCTGAGAAATTCGCCGACATCCCGCCCTTTTTTTTCAGCCCGCGTGGGTATTGGTGCCGGCCCGAAACAGGCCATCAATTCATTTCGGGAAAGGACAGAGAGGTCGAGCCCGGCTTCCGCTTCGAATGGGACAGGCAGTACTTCGAGGACGCCGTGTGGCCGGAACTGGCCCGGTTGGTGCCTTCTTTCGAGCGCCTGAGATTGTTGCGCGGGTGGGGAGGGCTCTACGAGGTCAACAGGCTGGATCACAATGCGCTGCTGGGGGCTTATCCGGCTGTCGAGGGACTCTACGTAGCCGTTGGATTCAGCGGACACGGCCTGATGCAGGCGCCGGCTGTCGGCAAGGGAATGTCCGAACTGATCCGGACCGGCCGCTACGAAACGATCGACCTCTCCCCCCTGGATGCGGACCGTATCTTCACGGGCCGCCGCGTTCTCGAAGAAGCCGTCTTTTAAGAGTTCTTGGCTATTTTTTCCTCGGCGCGGACAGGACGGCCCCGGCCTGCTTGAGCTTGGCCTCCACCGCGGCACCCGACGCATCAAGCACAAACTCAATGGCGGCGTTGGGAGCTCCCTTGATGGTGAATTCCGTACCCTTGTAAGGAACAAGCTCCATCTCCGGCTGGCCGGCGATGACGACAACGAGCGTCGTCTCGCCCTTGATCTGGACGGTGAAGAGCTGGCCCTGGAGCTCGTACTGGCCGCAGAACTTCTCCAGGAAGCTCCGCTCGCTCATCTTCTTATCGGGCAGCCGGGTGAAGACGATGTCCTTCACTGTGGGCTCCAGTTGAACGGCAGCGGTCATGACGTTCCCCTTAAGGTCCAAGCCGAATGCCACCTTGGTCCCGCCGCTTTCGGCCTCAATAAGATCCTTGAGTTCGAAGACATCATAGTGGTAGTGGCTCAGGGCGAAATCCCGGCCGTTGTATTTGGCCTTGAGGCCGTCACCGTCCTTGACGACAGCTACGGTCCCATAACCGGGATGAGCGTATTCCCCCGCGTAGTCATCGAGGGGATGGGTCGGCTTCGTGTTGGGCTGCCGGTCCTTGTCCGCCTCCTTCTGAGCCTTCTCCGCTTCCGCTTTCATCTTGTCGATGATTTCCTTAAAGCGCTGGCTCCAGGGCTTCTGATCGAGCCCGAGGAGTCGGTCGTAGATGTTGAACATGAGGGCCCAAGGCAGGAACGTCCCGTTGAGGTTGTTCAGGACGACCAGGCCCAGGTTGTCCTTGGGCATGAATGAGACCATGGCCGAAAACCCGTCGATGTTGCCGCCGTGGTGGAGCACGCTGTGACCGCGGTAGGAGGTCATGAACCAACCCAGGCCATAGCTCGGGTAGTAGATCTCGGGGAAATCGGAAAGGAGAAGGAAAACCGGGTCCTGGATGACCATCTGGGGCGCCTGGATCTGGGACAGGGACGCCTCCGAGATGACCGGCTTGTCGCCGGCTTTCCCTTTGTTGAGGTTCAGCATCACCCAACGGGCCATGTCCACGACGTTGGAGTTGATCGAACCCGCCGGACCGATGGTATCGATGTTCCGGTAAGGGATCTCCTCGACCTTATCCTTCTTCTCGCCGTAGGGCAGCGAGTAGTCGGGGGCGGCCTTCATGTCTTCGATGGAAAAGCTGCTGCTGGTCATGCCCACAGGTTCGAAGATCCGCTTCCGGGTGAAATCCTCCCAGGTCGACTGGCTGAGCACGCCCACGAGGTAGCCGGCCGTCATGAACATCAGGTTTTGGTACTGCCAGACGGCCCGGAAGTCCTTGTTCGGCTCGAGATAGCGGAGCCGGTCAAAGACCTCGGCACGGGAAAAGGGAGAACCGTACCACATGGCCTCGTGCCGAGGCAGCCCGGAGCGGTGGCAGAGCAGGTCCCGCGGCGTCATTTTCTCCGTGGCAAAGTCGTCCCAGAGCTTGAACGGCGGCAGGTATTCCCTAACCGGTTTATCCCACTCGAGCTTTCCGTCGTCGACCAGGATCCCCACCGTGGTGGCGGTGAAGGCCTTGGAGGATGAGCCGATGGCAAAGACAGTCTGGGGAGTGACCTTCAGGTTATTCTTTACGTCCCTCAGGCCGAAGCCTTCGGACAGGATGACTTTCCCGTCCTTGATGATGGCCACGGCCATCCCGGGGACCTTCCACTCGGCCATGGCTTTGGTGACGAACTCGGGAAATCCCTTGAGCTGCGCCTTGGGATCGGCCGGCTTGGCGCCGATCGCAGGCAGGACCAGGAAGATGATGAGTGCGGCGACACTGAGAAAACGCGACGATCTTTTGGACAACGAACACCTCCTGAGAAATGATACTATGCCAATATACGAAAAAGGCGGTGCCGGGTTCAATCACCCGGCCGGACCGCTTCAGGCCGGTTCAGCTAAGGCATCTTCCCGGACGCCTGCGGAGCCAGGATCTGAAAGGGAACGTCCCGGGAGACGGACCGTCCCGAGTTCTCGTCAGTGACGACGGCCCGCAGGACATAGTCGCCCGGCTCAAAGTTCTTCAGACGGAATGACGCCTGGATGCGGCAGTCTTTCTGGGGCAAAGGTGCGATCGGCGGGGCGGGCACCCGGACGATCTCCGTCCCGGACCGGACGAACACATACTCGGCCCGGAACTTGTTCATCCCCGAAGCCTCATCCAGGCTTAAGTTGTAAACTTCAAGAAACAGGCCCATCTCCTCGCCGACCCGGAAGGTCCGCTCCGTGTCTGCGTGAAGGACGGCCTCCGCAAGGCTTTCTTTCTTCCCTTCCGGCCGCTCCTCCGCCGGGCCGGCTTCGCGGATGAGGATGATGTCGCTCAGGACCGGGCCATCAGCAAAAAAATCGGGCACATCGAGCGGCAGATGGGACGTACCGACCTTGCCGCTGTAGTTGTCGAGGACGAGCAGGTGGAGCCGATAAGATCCCGGGTCGAGCGAAAAGGAGGTCTGGAAACGGAATGAGCTATCCAGCAGTCCTTCCAATTCGGTCGCCGCCCTCCTGAAATTGAGGTCCTTGCTGGCCTCGAAGACGACCTGTCCCAGGGAGTTGCTGACATTGATGGTGAGGTTGAGGGAGAAGAAATAATCATATCCGGCCCTTTTTGAGGGCAGGGAGGCATAGGGGATGGCGATGAGGAGGGGGACCTGGGTCTTTTTCTCCGTCCCCTTGAAGGTGAAGGCATTCTGGATAAAGGGAATAAGGTTATAGTTCACCTGCGTCGTGATGATCCCCTTCAGCTTTTCCAGGTTCTCGAAAGGATTCTTCAAAGCTTCCGCGACGGTCTCCAGATAATTGAACTGGAAGGTGATTTGAGCCGGGTCGAAGGCTCGATCCCGGCCTTGGTCCACGTTCATCGCCTGCGCGAGGACGTAGTTCCCGGTCCCGAACTTGTCGACGAACGTGATCGCCAGGTTGTAGGGCAAATTGGGGTTGGGCAGGTCCCAGTATTGCCAGGTCTCCATGGGCCCTTGGGAAACCGTCAGGACCGAGGTGGAGGGGCTCAGGTCTCTCTCTATTTCCTTGGGAGGGCCGAGGAGGATAAAGAAGCGGCCCCGGTCCGTGCGCCAGCCCGGGGCCCCTCCCACCCCGAAAAACTTATTGGCCAGGGCGATCCTCCGGTAGTATTCCTGCTTGAATTCGTTCTCCGGTGTCTGGGGGTTGGGGTCGCGTTTTTTCCAGAAGGTCTCGATGAACTGCCCGCGGTCGGCTTCGGTCGGCAGGTTGATGAAGACGTCTCTTTCGCGCGGAGTGATGATATAAGGGACGACCTCTTCGAGCCACTGCTTCGAAGCCTCGCTCAGGGGTTCCTTGGCCTGCGCCGAAGCCTCCGCGCGGCCGGCGAGGGCAACGGCCTCCTCAGCCAGTCCGCACGTCGCCATGAGTGCCAAGGCCAGCGCCAGGCACGGGCTCGAAAAGCGGCGTTTCATCGGCTTATTTCTTCTGCTTCTCGAGCTCTTCGATCATCAACTTGACCTGGGCGGCTTCCGGAGCGTTCGGCTCCAACTTGAGGAATTCCTGGAACGATTTGATCGCCTTGTCGAAATCCTGGAGCCTGATCGCGGCCAGACCGGCCTGATAGTGGGCCGAGGCGTTATCGGGTTTGGACGCGATCGATCGCTCGAAGGCGGCCAGGGCCTCCTCGTTTTTCCCCAACTTGTAGAAAACCAACCCCAGGTTATAGTGGGCCAGCGGACTTTCGGGGTTGATGGCAATGGCCTTGGAGAAACTTTCTTGGGCTTTCTCGCTCTCGCCCTTGGCAAAATAGGCTTCACCGAGCGCAAAAAGGGTTTCCACTGACCGCGGGTTGACCTCGGCCGCTTTCTCCAGGGCAGAAATGGCCGGGTCGACCTCCCCTTTCTTGAGCAGGGTCAGCCCGAGGCTGAAATAGCCTTCATAGAGCGCCGGGTAGCGCTCGATGACCAGGCGGAAGCGGGTAGCCGCCTCGTCGTATTTGCCAGCCTCAAACAACTCGGACCCGGCGGCCATGTCTTCGTCTTTCTCTGGAACGGAGACCAGTTTCTTGAGTTTGATCTCCAGGTTTTCCCTCATTCCGAACCGGATCCGGGCTTCGGATGCAAGCGGCAGGAATCCTTCAGATTCCACGCTTATCCTGTATGTCGTCGGCGGGATACCCACCTTGATGAATTTGCCGTTCTTGTCCGATCTGAGGTCGAAACGAAGGCCCCTCTCGGGGTCAGAGAAGGTTAACCGGGCATCCTTGACCGGTTTCCCGTGTTCATCGATCACAACGCCCTGAACCACCGTCTCTTGAGCAATGCCTGGCACTGGAGTTGTGAACAACAAGCAGCAAAAGCCGACAAAAAAAACGATGCTCAGCGACCAAGCTCTCATTCGCATAGCGGCCTCCGGGACCCAACCGAGTTCAGGATAACAATATACCACAAGCGGGAACTCAGGATGAGAGGTCTTTGAGATAAGATGAGGGAGCCCGGAGGCCGGGCTCCCTCAAAACGCAATAATCTTCAAAACCTCAGAAATCGAACCTCGCTCCAAGCTGGAACTGCCGGGGAGCGCCAGCCTCCACCGGATCGCCGAAACCCGGTTGATCGATGATGTTATTGATAGCCCCGAAATTGGCCCTGTTTGTGACATTATAGAACTCAGCGAAGACCTGGAAGCGGAAGCGGTCGATATCAAAGTACTTGGAGATTCTCAGGTTGAGGAAGAACGAGTCGAACCCGCGCTCGGAGTTCCGGTTCTTCCCTTCCTCCATGTCCGTTGTCAGGGTGTCCTGGTTGACGTCCTGGGCATAAAAGGGTGTCCAGGGGATGGCGGACCGGTAGTAGGCCAAACCGCTCAGCTGAAAGCCCCAAGGGAGGTCGACGATGCCCATGACCGCCAGCCGGTGCCGGGCGTCGAAGTTCGTCGCGCCGTACATGCGACCCCAACCGTCCTCAGCGTAGCTGTAGACATCGGTTTGTTCGGTTTCCACATCGGCCTTGGAGTTGGAGAGAGTGTAGGATATGTCCAGCGACCAGCCGCGCGAATACCGCTTGGAGACGGTCACATAGAGGGCCTTGTAATCACTCTTCCCCGCCATCCGGAAGACAAAAATGTTGCCCTGGGTGGGGTCCGGCCGGCTGTAGCCCGAGTAGGGGATGACTGGGTTATCGTTTTCAATCCGGCTGAACCTCTGCCCCTTCGACCAGACAAGGTCGAAGCCCAAAGACAGGTCATTGACAACCTCCCTCTGCACGCCCAACGTCGTCTGAACCGTGTAGGGGTAGATTGAGTTGGGATCGCCTTTATACTTGTCCAACGGCACATCCATGGGAGGAATCGGCGGCAGGAAGGGGTTGGGAACGTTGGGGTCGGGGTACCCCGGATAGATCAATTGTTGGACGGTCAGCTGATCCATGATCCCGATGAGGAGCCCCAGGTTCAGCTGCGGGTTCTGGGAGTAGGTGCCGATCCCGCCCCGGATGGAGGTCTTCCCATCGCCGATGGGATCCCAGGCGAACCCGAAGCGGGGGTTGAAGTGGCGGAGGTCGAAGGTGTCAAAGTCCATGAACTGGATCTGGTAATAGTTGAACCGGAGTCCGTAGTTGAAGGTCAACCTTGAGCTGACCCGCCACGAATCCTGGACGAAAGTGCCGACTTCCCAGTAGGGGCTGTCGATCTGAGCGACCTTGGGCGCCCTGAGAAGAACGAGGGGATACGTCGCGAAGTTGGCGGGGTCGAAGGGCGCATCCGTGGTGAACACATAGTACCCCGGGACATACTGGCTGAGAGGGCCGCCCAGCGAGATCTTGGAGGCATCGACCCCGACCTTCACGCTATGGTTCCCCAGAAACAGCGTGAAATTCTCGACCGCCTGATACCTTTTGGTGGTGATGTCCTGGGGGGCGTTGGGAAACTTGCCGAAATAACCGTGCGGCCGCTGGATAAAGTAGCTGTTATCGTCGTATGTCGAGTGAACCTTATAGCCTTCATAGGCATATAGGACCCGGATCTCATTCATGGTGCTGTCGGATGGATAATTGGTCCAGTTGAGCTGGAAGTCGTGGGCAATGCCATGATTATTGTAGGCCGTCGTAAGAGTATACCACCCGCCAACTCCGAGGTTGTCATAATAGGGACGGTCCAGACTGTACCGGAAGGAGAACAGGTTCTTCTCGCTCAGCTGGTAGCTGAGCTTGAACATGACTTTATTGTTGGTTTGGTCCGTGGGCACGATTTCCTGGGACACGAGCGGGGAGGTGATAGTCGCATACTCGGTGTGGGACAGTCCTTCATAGGCCAGGAAGAAATGGGCCTTGTCCTTCTTGATCGGCCCCCCGATATTGCCGGACCAGTTGTAGTGCGAGAAATCCGTTTTTTCAAAGTCGGTCAGTTCCGGGCCCTGGTATTCGCTATGATTGACGAAGTAGTTGACGTTGTCGAAATACTCATCCCGGTAAAAAAAGGCGACCCGACCGTGGTATGCGTTTGTGCCGGACCGCGTGATGGCGCTCCGGACCATGCCGCTGGCGTTCCCGTATTCGGCCTCGTACTGGTTGGTCATTATGCGGAACTCTTGGATGGCGTCCGCGGGAACCGCCATGTGAACGGTATTTCTCCCTACCCACTCATTGGCCACGCCGTCGGTCATGATGTCCTCGCTTCCGTAGGGTTGGGCGTTCGAGCGGACCTCTCCGGCCTCCGCGGCGACGCCCGCCTTGATCAGGGTCAGGGCGCCGAAATCCCGGTCGAGGAGAGGCAGAGAGTCAATCTTGAGCCGGTCGACCACCCCGCTGACCTCCGACTTGGTCGTCTCGACCATCGGGGACTGGGCGGTGATGGTCACCTCTTCCTCAACGGTTGTCTGCTTCAGCGTGAAATCGATATTCACCCTGGCGCCCACCGAAAAAACGAGGCCCTTCCGGATCTCGGTGGCAAAGCCGGGGATGGTGACCGTGCATTCGTAAGAACCGGCCACAAGACCGGACATGATGTACCGGCCGTCCTCTTTTGTCGTGGCGCTCTTAGAGTAGCCGCTTTCCGTGCTCTTCGCCGTGACGGTGGCGCCTGGCAGGGGCGAACCCTGCTCGTCGGTGACAGCGCCTTCCAGAGTGACCATAGTCGTCTGGGCCGTGGCCTTGGCTCCGGAGAGGAAGAGAGCCAGGGCCAGCAAGGCCAAAACCAGCATGGACTTTTTGATTGAAACTAGCATGTTCCCGTCCTCCTGTCATTTTTGTTCCCATTGTCTCCGGGCCAACGCCTTGTCTGCAGGCATTGAGCCGCGGGGTCCTGTTCTATGTAAAACTTTCTGCTCCGCATCATCTGCTTCTCTGTGTCCTTTAAACGACTTCCTCACTCGGGTCTTCTTCACCAAGAAAGCCCTTCCCCCAATGGGACAGGAGGATCTTCTCCGCGGTGGGCGTATCCTTTTTTTCCAGGGCGTCCATCAGGTCAAGGTGGTCCTGAAGCGACCGCTCGAAAAAGGAGGGACGCTCGGTTGAGCCTTTGCCCAAGGAAAAAAGATGGTTGCTCAGGAAGACATACTTATCGGCCGAGGTGGATAGGCACTGATAGAGATATTCACTTCCGCAGGCTCGCCATAGCCGGTCGTGGATCCTCATGTTCTCGACGACATACTCATTGACCCGGTTCTGGCGATGGAAATCCCCCAACCGCGTGGTCATCCGGCGGAGCTCCGTCAAATCGCCGGCCGATAGATTGGGAATGGCCCTCTTCGCTGCCAAGGCGTCCAGGACGCGGACGACGTCGAACAGTTCGGCGATCTCCTTCCGGGTTACGGCCGCCACGGTGACATCTTTGCGGGAGTTGATGACGATGTATTTTTCCGCCGAGAGCTTTTGAAACGCTTCGCGGACCGGAGTCGTACTCGCCTTAAAGAGTTCGGCGAACTCCTTCTCCATGAGTCTCTGCCCCGGCCTGAGGCTCCCTTCGATGATCGCCTTTTTCAGGTGGCCATAGATCGACTCGCTAAGGGTGGCCGGCCGCTCATACGGTTTATCGAGAAAGGACTCGATCATGCCTTTCCTATAGAATATATCTTATATGAATATAACCATATTTATATAGGGGACCGATGTCAAGGTCTTTTTGGCCCGGGGGCCCCGGCTCCCGTCAAAGCCTACCATTATCTTTTCCTCCTATGTTTGGCTGGCGTTCGCCTCAGAGCCGACGATTCGCCTCACTGCCTTCTCTATATCCTTTCACATATATCCTCGCTGGAATCCTCTTCACCAAGAAACCCCTTCCCCCAATGGGACAAGAGGATTTTCTCCGCGACGGGCGTATCTTTTCTCTCGAGGGCCTCCATAAGTTCAAGGTGGTCCCGCAATGACCGGTCAAAAAAGGAGGAACGTTCGAGCGAACCTTTCACCGGGGAAAAAAGATGATTGCTCAGGAAGGCATACTTGTCCGCCGAGGCGATAAGACACTGATAGAGATATTCATTCCCGCAGGCCTGCCACAGCCGGTTATGGATCTTCATGTTCTCGACGACGTAGTCATTGATCCGGGTCTGGCGATGGAAGTCCCCCAGCCGATCGGTCATCCGGCGGAGTTCCATCAAATCGCCGGCGGACAGATTGGGGATCGCCCTCCTTACCGCCAGCGCGTCCAGGACGCGGACGACCTCGAACAGTTCGGCGATCTCTTTCCGGGTTACGGCCGCCACGGTGACATCTTTGCGGGAGTTGATGACGATGTATTTTTCCGCCGAGAGCTTTAGAAAAGCTTCGCGCACCGGAGTCGTGCTCGCTTTAAAGAGCTCGGCGAACTCCTTCTCCATGAGCCTCTGCCCCGGCCTAAGGCTCCCCTCGATGATCGCCTTTTTCAGATGGCCATAAATAGATTCGGTTAGTGTGACCGGACGCTCATAGGGTTTCCCAAGAAAGGATCTCACTTTTGCCCCCTCTGCAAAAGATATTTTATACCGAACTGACTTTATTTACTTAGGGGGCCGATGTCAAGGTCTTTTTAGCCCGCCAAAAAACCATCCGCCTCCCCGCGCCCACTTCCGCTCGCCCGGATTCCTGGAATCAGAGCCGCCAGCCAAGCAGGTTATAGAAATAGAGGACCCAGAGAAAAACGACGGCGGCGACAAAGATCAACGTATAGGTCAGACGGCGGCAGCCATACCAGTACTTCTTGACCCAGGCCATGAACGTGTACCCTAGGACTCCGACCGCCATCACCGCGCCGATGAGCGGAAGCGCCAGGGCTATCTTGAACAGAGACGGGACCCCGAACATGGCCTCGTTCAGGTCGCTGAAAGCAGCGGCCGTAAGGATCAGGAAG
>Ga0153915_10004122_pt1 | contig 13377 bp, 11 predicted proteins | sample Opewatmetagenome_2_FD_107003 | JGI IMG/M metagenome (GOLD analysis project Ga0153915, IMG submission 107003) | Freshwater wetland microbial communities from Ohio, USA - Open water 3 Core 3 Depth 3 metaG | ecosystem: Environmental > Aquatic > Freshwater > Wetlands | place: USA: Ohio, Lake Erie... | reverse complement strand
CGCTTCCGACAACATCGTGACGTCCAGAGGCGGTCGGCGCTTCGCCAGGAGTCGTCGAATCTCGAACACGTCGATTCGTCGTAACAACACCTGAATAGGACCGCTCGCTCTTCTTACCCCTGAAGATACATCGTACGTCGCCCGCGTAGAGGCCTCGCCTGCCGCAGCTAAGGCTCGGTCTCGGAACACGCGGGAGGCAAAGCTAGCTTCGTCACCGCACGTCTCACGCATCAGGTTTCCAATGTCGAGAATCCGTCCGTTCACACCACGTGGGATTTGGCGGCCTTATGACCGGACGCTTTCCACTAACCGCGTCTGCTCGTGTCTGCAATAATGCCGCTCATTCCAGGCTGCCAACATTAGCAGACTCCATAACTTTCGGCTGTGATCGTGCAAACCGGACTGATGCTCACGCCAGATGCGGCGCGCTTCCTCCAAGCTGAGGTACGCCTCCATATCCTGGTTGAAAACGAATAGTTCAAAGGCAGTTTTCAAACTCGCGCGAAGCCATTCGGACAGCGGAATTCCGAAGCCCATTTTAGTACGGCGTATCACCCGGGCGGGGAGATGCGGGCGCACCGCCTCCTTAAAGACGTGCTTCCCTGTTTTACCGTGCAGTTTGAAGGACTGCGGCAAGTTATTGGCCAGACCCGCGATACGATGATCGAGCCAGGGTGCCCTGCTTTCCACAGAGAACGCCATTGTTGCTCTATCCACCTTTACGAGAATGTCTCCGGGCAGATAGGTTTGATAATCGACCGCCTGCATCTGTTCCAAAGGCGTTAGGTATTTCACTGCTTGGAAACGCGTTCGAAACTGCTCCCGGAGATCGTATCCGGCGATAATCCGCCGCATATCAGGAGAAAGGATTTCGACGAGATTTGCATCACGAAATGCGGAGATCGAATTGAAATAAGAGTCGCCCATCTCACCCGCCAGGTTCAAGAGCGTGGTCTTGGCTCGGAAGACCCGCGGTAGATAATCGAACTTCGGATAGTATCTTCCTGCGACGGCAAAGATGGACTTCCGGAACCCGTCGGGGAGACACCTTCGGATCCTTTCTTCAAGGACGCCGAAAAAGTATCGTCGATATCCACCGAATACCTCATCTGCTCCGTCGCCGGAGAGCACGACGGTGACATGTTCGCTGGTCATTCGAGCCAAGTACAGCATCGGTACTGCGGACGGGTCCGCAAACGGTTCGTCATACTGGTTCACCAGCGTTGGCAGTATCTCTTGAATCCGGGGATTGACGGTATGCTCTTGGTGATCGGTCGAATATCGGGAAGACACAAGTCGCGCGTAGTCGACTTCGTTGAATGCCTTGCTGGTGAAACCAATGGAAAATGTCTTTACCTTGTGCGCTGAGCGCTGCGCCATGAATGCGACCACTGCGCTGGAGTCTACACCGCCGCTGAGAAAAGCTCCGAGCGGGACTTCGCTGATCATCTGGCTGTGGACGGCATCTGCGGCGATGGTCCCGATCCTTTCGACAGCTTCCGTGAAATCAGCTTGCTTCGGAGCGGAAAAATCCGGCGCCCAGTACTTGCGCAAACGCTCACCCGAAGATGTCACTATCAGGCTATGGCCTGGTAAGAGCTTCGAGACGCCCGCATAGATTGTTTTCGGGTCTGGCACGTAGCCGAGCGCGAGAAAATCCGCTAGGCTGGTTCCATCCACAGGTGGTGCGAATGAAGGCAGCGCCGCGAGTGCCTTCAACTCGCTGGCGAAGCAGAACCAGAAACCACGCACCGATGTTGAATAGTACAACGGCTTCTCGCCGAAGCGATCTCGCGCCAAGAAGAGGCATCTCTTGCGGCGGTCCCAGATTGCGAAAGCGAACATTCCGCGGAGATACTCGGGGGTCCGCTCGCCCACATCTTCGTAAAGGTGTACCAGCACTTCGGTGTCACTGTTGGTTGCAAAACTGTGGCCCCGTTCGCGCAGGTCCTGACGCAGCTCTCGATAGTTATAGATCTCACCGTTGAAAGTGACGTAGATCGTCCCATCTTCATTCCCGAGCGGTTGTTTCCCGCCCGCCACGTCGATGATGCTCAATCGTCTATGTCCGAGGCCGATGAACTCGTCTTGGTAGAAACCGTAGCCATCGGGTCCACGATGAACCATACGATCACACATCCGCTTGAGTTGAGAGACATCAGGCAGATTCCCTTCGTAGCTGAGATAGCCGGCTATACCACACATATCAGGAAGTCCAATCTATGATTTCGTGACTAGCCGTGGAACACCGGAGACAGTACGCCCTGACTTCCGAAGTGATGCGCCCTATTCGTTTGGGTTTTCATATTGAGGGGATGCATCGAATGAGCCTTGGCCCAACTACCTTCGTCCACGAAAACGGGAGCCGTTTCCATAGCGCGATAGGCAGCTGAAACTTTGGGTCAACGGGACTCAGTTGGGGGATGTCATGCGCTCGAACTAACTGATACCGGTAGGGGAGCTCAATCGTTTGCATCGACCATGACGATTTGAATTCAAACGATCCCGTACCTCGCTTGCTCCGCCCAAAATCGAAATAACGAAAGCCTTCGCGATAACTTTGAGAAATCAGGCTCCAGTACATGAAATTATTGGGAGCGTACCTATAGAAGGAGACAAGCGCACCCGCATAATACGGCATAACCTGGTCCTTGAAGTAAAGGCAGAGGACGCCAGCAACAGGCGCTCTCCCCTTACGAACGCCAAACAGCCTGCATTGACCTGGAAATTCGCTCAGGAGTAGCCCGAACAACGCTTCGGGGAAAACTGGGGTACCGAGACGATGTACACTTCGGGCGTAGATTTCATAGAATTCACGCAGACTCACATCCTCGGTCCAATCGAGTCCTGCCTTCAGGGATTTTCTGACCATGTAGCGAGTATCACTCGGCAAACTTTGGAACAACCTCTCAGGGCCAGGAGACAGATCCTGCGTGAAGGTCACGTAGAGATCTCTCCCTGGCAAAGAGCTTGGGAAGGGCTCCGTGCGATTGCGCATCTCAAGGTACTTTACGCCCAGGCGATTGCCCAAATCGCGCCCTGCTTTCAGCAAGTCGAAATGGGAGTTCTCGTCGTTGGCACAAATCCCCCCGTATACAGCCAAGGGCATGGAAATCAGACAGTCGCCGAACAGACGGCTCCTAACCCAGCTGATCGGAAACACACCAGTAATGTTTCCCTTCCGGCGGGCAACCAAGGAAAAGCACGGATGACCCAGGACGCGCTCAACCACGGTCTTCCATCCGGTTAAGTGGAAAAAAGTTCCTGAGGGGCAAGAAGTTACGAATCGGTCCCACTCCGCTTCCTCTCCGGGCTCCAACTGGCCAATCTCGGTTTGTCCGACCGACTGGACGGATGAATTGTCCTGCGAGTCTTCCGAAGGGGTTGAAGGTGCTTTTACCATCGTGTCCCGATAGATCTGGCAGCGTTGGAAAAATTGAGTGGTGCCGGCGTTTAGTTCACTTCCAATTGCATGAGACGGTTCAAGACTTTGGTCCGGCTCTTTGCAATGCCTTGGGCCGGTGGACCGAGCGAGACGCAAGTCAAACACTCGCTCAACATCTCGAATTGGCCATTAACTAGAGATGAGTGGAGATGAAGTATCGACGAATTCCCGCACACAACAACTCGGCGTCGAAGCATCGTCGCCGAGGATTAGCGGTTTCGACTGCCTATCGCTTAGTCTGTTCGCTCGAAAGTCGGCTATCGTCCACGGTCTCTTGTGGCGCGCGCCGTTCGTCGGCATCGCTATATGGAGTCCCGTCTAGCAGGTCGCAAAGAGGAACAAAATGATAACTCTTGAGAAGCCATTCGACGCGGGCTTTCATTTTTTCGAGGTTAGTGTAATGGCGGAAGCGCGACGAGAGCGAGACGCTCAGTCTGGGCTGTTCTGGGTCGATTTCCCAGGGATGAAAATAGATGATCGCAGGCTGCCCTTCTCGCTTATTGACTATCCGAAATGCTCGCTGTGAATAAGCGAGCGGGAGGATCCTGAGGTAACCACCGCCGCCAAAAGGCAAGTTGACAGGTCCCCAGCGCCACGTCGAGATCGGAAATTCGTCGATTCTCCAACTTCCTTCGTGCCCATAGCGACAATGAAACCGAGGATGTTCGGGAATCCCATAACGATCGTGCCGAATGGGATAGATGCTCGAATCATATTGGAATCCTAACTCCCACAAAAGTTTCAGCGCCCATTGCGACCGCTTCGTTATGGAAAAGGAAGGTGCGCGGTATCCAATGATCCTGGCACCCGTGGCGGACTCGATGATGTCTTTCGCCCGCCGCGTATCTTCGCGAAACTCCTCAGGGGTCAGCCTATAGACCAGGCGGTGCCAAAAGCTGTGACAACCAATCTCGTGTCCTCGAGAATGGATTTCTCGCACAAGCTCGGGAAACCGCGCCGCAACCCAGCCCAGGACAAAAAACGTAGCACGAACACGATGCTCGCTGAAAAGGTCGAGAACACGATTGGTATTTCGGACGACGCGACTCTGCATCCTCTCCCAGCTGCTTCTACCGATGCGCCCCGTGATCGCCTCGGCATGGAAATAGTCTTCCACATCTACAGACAGCCCATTCTTAACCTGCATCTCACAATCTCTCACTTGTGTGTCGCGGATAATCCAATGTGACAGTTGTGCGAGGGTGCCTAGCAGGCCGGCAAAAACCGACGAGTCACGTGATCAGAAGGACGGCTCACTTGGCACCGCGTCCCAAGAGTATTGTTTTGATGGTGTGGAAGAAAATTAGGAAATCGAGGCCGGGAGACATGTTTTTTATATAGAACAGGTCATATCGAAGCTTCTCTTTGGCGTCCTCGACAGACCTTCCATATTCATAACGAACCTGAGCCCAGCCTGTGACGCCTGGCCTTACGGCATGCCGCAAGTGATAGTAAGGAATTTCTCGGCCGAGCCAGCCGACAAATTCAGGTCGCTCGGGACGAGGACCAATTAGACTCATGTCGCCTGTTAACACGTTCCACAGTTGCGGAATCTCATCCATGCGCGTCTTGCGCATGAATCGTCCTACGGGAGTAATCCGGGGATCGTCATCCGTGGCCCACGTTGGCCCAGTGTCTGCTTCAGCGTCGGCACGCATCGTCCGGAACTTATGGCAATAGAACACGACACCGTCGCGTCCTACCCTTCTTTGTCGATACAACACGGGACCTGGTGAGGTCACCTTGATGGCCACGATGATGAAAGGAAGTATGGGTAGGCTGATAAGCATACCGATAGTTGAGAGTGTAATTGAAGCAAGTCGTTTATAAGCCCTAATGAAGCGCGACACACAAAATCCAGGAGAAAAAAGCAGCCAACCTTCCTGAATCGATTCGATTGGCACTTTGCCTGTAACCGTCTCATATACGTCAGTTCCGTCCTCAACACGCACCCCGCTGCACTTCAGTGAAAGCAAGAGTTGGACTGGCAACTTACCTCGCCGATCCTTCATGGCTACGACTATACGGTTCACGCGAAAACGCTTGACCGCATCAGAGAGAGGATCGGCTACACACGGCCCTAGACGACTATTCGTAGGTTCGGCGTACGTGGTCTTGATAAGGTTATTTCCATTGCTGACGGTCACAACTCGACTCACAACTCGCAGTCCCAACTCGGGACGCGAGTTGAATTCCTTCAAAAGAGGTTCAGCGAGCGGTCCGTCGCCGAGAATCAGGATCCTGTCAGCCAGCTGCGGTACTCCATTGATAACCAAAAACATCTTGCGCGAGAGCAATAATAGCAAAGCAACGAAAGTTAGGCCCGTCAGAACAATCCGCTGGTCCAACTCCAAAGTGGGGCAGATGTAGTCAACGAAAGCCCAAAAGATGCACATGGCTCCGAGTACTTGCGCTAAACGAATTGTTGCTTCGCGCAGATTAGTCATGATCAGAGAGTTGTACAAATCAAAAAAGTACATACAGGCGATAAGCGGAACCGAGACGACCGCAATCTTTCCTAGCTCATGCCCATAGTGAAGAACAAAAGTGCTCAGGCCGCCGTTCGAACCCAAGACGGTAACAGTTACTAACGTAAAATGAATCAAGCACGCTTCTGAAATCCCCAGGACGAACGTCCTCTTAGGTAAGTAGATGGGCAAGCCTTGGATCAACGGGACCTCCGGTCAGCTTGAACTGCGGTCCGTAGGATTGCTAGGTCCTGAAGAGGAATGTGTCGCTCTATAGGTCGCGGCCATTAGTTCCGTAGTCTTACGCGTCACGGCTGTGGTGCCAGACGGCACCGAATCGAAGCGTGTAGAGTCTGCTACTTCCAGTTTGGATTGCTTCGGTATCCGATGCTGTCGCCTCCGAAGGATTCCACCGCCGATTAGGAGCGCGGCGCCGAATAACACTACGACAACCCGCTCGGAAGCGGTTGTGACGAACCAAAGAGCAAGAACTGAAATTACAGACACTGTTATAGCGGATTCCTTGTACGATACCAGCTAATTGGCTGACGAACTGATAGTTACACCAATGGTTTACCGGTCTTTGAGCGTGACTACGAGCTGCAACTGGACAGATGCCGGTTCAGTCGGATTGCTTACGTCCACGTGGAAGCATCTTGGGTAGCTCTAGGGGGCGTTCCTCCGGGCGGTGTAGTATTGACCGGCATATCGTTCATCGGACTCAGAAGTCTCGTTCATCAAAAGGCCGACAAGTTTCGGATCATCGAGGGCCTGAAGGCCCTTTCTAAGAGCTCTTACAGGTGTCACACCTTCTCTGACAACGAGCAGGGTGCCGTCCACGAGACCCGACCAAAGGTTCGCGTCAGCGATTGGGAGCATGGGGGTGGAATCCACGATGATCCACTCAAACCCACAAATTAATCGCTCAAATGCTTCCGCAAATCGAGTGGATTGCAGAATGTGCGAAGGCATTTCATTAGGTGTGCCTGCACCCAGAAACCACAGCGGCAGCCCGTTCAGTCGGCGCAGGAGACTAACAATGTCCTGCTCTTGGTCGGACCACCAGTGGCTAAGCCCTCGCAATTCATTTAACCCCAGTAAGGTAGCCAATGCCGGCCTGTGCAAGTCCCCTTCCACAAGCAAAACTCTTGAGCGAGAACGTTTCGCGAGGGTTACCGCTAGATTCGCAGCCACGAAGGTCTTCCCTTCGTTCGTCACGGCACTAGTGATTTGCAATGACTTCAGCTCTTTCTGACGACACAGATTTTCGAGGCGGGTAACGAGCACGCGGAACTTCTCAGCGCCCAGACTGTGCGGCGCCGAGAGCGCTACCAAGCGTGATGACGCTGACATATTCACATTCACTGAGGCAATACCATCCAGCTCCACTCGCTCCACGGACGCGTCACCAAGCAGTCCGATGGGTTGCGGAAACGGCGACGTTCCCAGCTGACCCTGTTCTTTTTCCTGTTGCCGGAGGGCATCGTACACGTGACTCATTGTCGTTCTACTCCCTATCTCCGTCAGATCCGAGAAGCCTCGCCCGTGGGATCCGCCGGCTCGGTTTGAATCGGATACGGACGAGAAGTGGTCGAACTTTCGTTGAGGCGAAGATCCGAAGCAACCTCGCGTACGATTTCCGCCGTGATCTGCTTCACCTGTTTCCCGTAACCGGCAACCAGCGAATTTTCGCACAGATTGTTGACCACACGCGGAATGCCGCGGGAAAAGTCATAGATCACCTCAGTTGTTTCTCCAGGGAAAATGGACGCGGAGTGTGAATTCGCCCCAGCCAGTTCTAGCCTGCGATGAACGTAACCTCGTAACTGCTCAAGGTTCAAAGGCTTCAACTGACGCCGCAGGCTAATCCGCTGTTTTAGCTGGCGCAGTTCGACTGAATCGAGTTTCTGATCCAACTCCGGCTGCCCCACAAGAACTATCTGCACAAGTTTGTGATGCGAGGTCTCTAAGTTTGTCAACAATCGGATCTCTTCGAGGAGTTCCCACTCAAGCAAGTGAGCTTCGTCCACGATGATCGCAGTGGTCCCGCCGCGGCGTGAACGAACTAACAGATAATCGTTTAGGTAGGAAAGCATTTCGCTCTTTGTGCGTCCGGCCGGATGGAGTCGCAAGTCCGTCAGCACGTACGCAAGAAATTCCGGTACGGAGAGCCGGGGATTATAGACGAACGCAGCCGCAACGTCATTGCGACCGATGAATTCCAGGAGATACCGAAGCAACAGCGTCTTGCCGCTGCCCACTTCGCCTGTAACGACCACAAATCCTTTCCGCGACTGCACCCCATAAACCAAGGCTGCTAGCGCCTCGTTGTGACTTTCCGTTTGGAAAAAGAAGCGAGGGTCGGGGCTCAACTCAAATGGACTGCACTTTAGTCCGTAGAACTTCTCGTACATCGAGTTTAGCCTTTGTAAAACGAGCAGACGTTGCCAATCAGGATCGTTAATACCATTCCCGCAGCCATCCCAATTTCGAGCCGCCGGTACACTGCCTGGACGCGTTCTTCTCGTTCAGTGCCCAAGTGTGGGATGCCAACTAGCACTCGCCCCGGCACAAGCCCTTGGAGATCGCTTTCTTGCCAGACCCTGGGGTTCGCGGTTTCAATCAGAGCGGCCAGCCCCAAGCCTACAGCGATGCCCAAAACCAACCCCTCGAGGCTGATCCTAAGATGATTCGGGGCCGACGGCTTGATGGGCAAACTTGGCGGGTCGACGATACGGAATTGTTCACCCTGTTGTCGTTCTTCGAGGCTAGTTGCCAACTGCGACTGGTTTTGCTTTTGCAGAAGGGAGTTATAATTGGACTTGGACTCTTCATATCCGCGAGAGATATCGGTGAGCTCTTGCTCGGTTTCGGGCGCCATGTTCAGGCGGGAGCGATACATAGCAATCTGCGACTCGATATCCTTACCGCGACGTTCGTAGTTTTGAATCTCAAGCACGTTGGCTTTTAGCTGACTACGCACTTGCATCATAGGAGCCGAAGGGTCATACTGCAGTTCCTCCGCCTCAGTACTACCGCCATGCGTCGCTGGCCCACCATTCTTCTCATTGGCGACGATTTCATGCTCAATTTCCTTTTTCAGCGCCTCTTTCTCGTTGATCTTCTTCTTCAATGAAATGACGTCTGGAAAGTCGTCGGTATACCGCGAACGAGCGTCTGTGAGACGAGAACGCAAGTCCAGCAACTCCTGATCCAGCTGCGCTGGTGACCCCGCAGAAGCTTCGCCGCGAATGGGATTCGTTCTTACCATTTTATACTGCTGCTGAAGAGACTCAAGATACAGCTTCTGTTGTTTCGCTCCGTCCAGATTTCGCTGATTGTTGTCGAGTTCAGTTTGCAGCCCCGTCAGAATTTGCACGTTGCTCTCGACTTGGCTGGGTAAGTCGCCAAAATGTTTCGCCTTAAACGAGCGAACCTTGGCCTCCTGCTCTTCCAGCTGAGATCGAGCGCTGGCTAACTGACCTCCAAGAAAAGCAGTCGTATTCTCCGATTGCTGCTGGCCGGATTTCAGACTCTCATCGACGAAAAGAGAAGTGAGTTCGCTGTTTACTTGCTCTGCGAGTTCGGGAGATCCCGCTGAGTAACTAATCTTAAAGGCCGCAAGTTGTCCTGGATGGTCTGCGGATCTTACCAACTCAATGTTTATGTCTCGCCGCATTGCCTCAATGGCGTCTCTTGGCCGAGAAAGGCCTAACGTGCGGTGCTGACGATACAGCCCGAGTCGATCAATGGTCGCTTGAAGTCGAGTGCGGCTGAGAATCTGCTGCGTCATGGTTTGCAGGCGGTTTTGGAGGCTATTGGCAACGTTTGGCACGACATATTGCTGAGGAATCTGCGGCTGTTCGACCAAGATTAAGGCCTCAGATCGATAGGTCTTTGGTAAGAGCCAACTTATCGCCCACACGATCACCCAGCAAACAAAAAGCGGTAGGAAAATCCACCAGCGTCGCCGGCGGGCGATGGCCCAATACTCTTCTACAGTTCGAAGTGTTTCTTTTCGTTCAACCTGCATTGTTGGTTCCGCATAGGGCAGAGCAACGGTGTGTCGACGGCATGTTGGGTTCCTCGGCAGGCTAGTTCAGATCGTGGATCCCGTGGATTCGGTTTATGCTACTAACCTTTTAAAGGTGCTCTACTAACCCGCGCTTGACTTTTTGAAGGCCCTCAGCTCTCTAAGCCCGGTGACTCGACAAGGTCAATGTTCAATGAGGATATTCTTGCGCATTTGGTCCAGCGGGTCACCCGATTCGAACCGCTGGTCAGATCACTGCGCAGCAGACAAAGACGGCACCAGTCGCCCGCTGTCTGAAAACGGGGCCTACTGAGAATCAATCGCCGAAGCCACTCGATGAGGAGCTGCTTCGAAAAAAGTGTCGTGTGTATCCTGTTTATTTAGATAGCTGCTCAGGTTTTCCAGTGTCTCTGGCTTCTTGGGATACGCAAGAATCTTCGCGGCTGCCGAGTTGACGAGAATTGGGCTCATGGCGCAATCGAGAAGGATGAAACCCTCGGATGACTTGGTCATTACGACTGGCGCGTCTTGCATGCTTTTCACCGTGTTAAAGAGTTTGGGCAGGTTCCCCTGCTTGAAGCCTCATTGGGACGACTGCTCGAGACAAAAAGCGCTGCTAGGGAATCCGCGAGCATCTGAGAGAAACGCTTGATTCTACAGCAGTAGAAGTGCCGCGAAATAAGCGACTTACCTATCGGGTCTTACAATTAGTCGTGCTCCCGCCCTGTGAGTTACAAATCTGGCCTCGCCCGAAAAGAGCGGACTCTCGCCAGTTTGCCTAACTCCGGAGCCTTCTAGAACCTTGTTCAAGTAGCCGGTGGTTCGGGCTTTTCCAACCTCATTCGCCGACTAGAAATCGCGAATCCAGCGAGTCGACCTCCCGACTCTGGCGTTTCGACTCTGGTTACCTGTCCTTTTGCTCGAACGTTCACGCCGGACCCTGGCCTTGCTGACTCTAAATCCACTTCAAACTGAACGGTTACGCCGGCAGGAGGGGCGTCGTCGGTCATAACATACAGGCCTACCGCCGACAGATCCCGCGTAATACCCGTGCCCTGATGCGACGCGCCATCCGCCAACTCCCAATCAAACCTAACGGGAGCACTCAAATCGTGCCGCTCGTGCCTTCGCCGTTCCATGGAGCTCATAAAGGTACATCACTGCACCCGCATTCCCTGCGGCGGGAGGTATCTTTAGGACTCAGCCGACGTATTTTTATTTCGGCGAAAGGCTAGCGGAAGATGGTGGCCCGCACAAGAAGCGACAACTCCCTGAATTTGTCGACGTTGCGTAGTTCAAGTGACAGAAGCATTCCTGCACTCGCCGAATTCGCTTGCTTCAGCAGCGCCCTGGGGAGTTTCTTCCTTAATTTGGGAAACTCGCTGCAGTCCTCGACCACTTGGGATAGGGATGGATGTCTCTAGAAGGTTCGGACACTGGCGCGAAATCCGATTTGCGAGCACCCTAGCCTTGACGGGACTTCAGTGAATAGAGGACCAACTCAACGCGGCTGGAAATGCCAAGTTTTTCATAGATTCGGAATAGGTAATTGCTGACCGTGTGTTCGGTTAGGCTCAGCTTCTCTGCGATTTCACGGTTCGTGTGTCCCTCCACCACCAGTTTCACGACATCGTCTTCTCGCTTTGTGAGCAAGGCCTTGCCTTGTGAGTTGACGAGAAGAAGGGGCGCTGCGTCGACAAAAGCATCGAGAACCGCAGCCAATTGGGCACTGTTTGCCCAGATTTGGCCTTCGTGCACTGCAGTGACACATTTGCACAGGGCATGGAGCGCTTCCGCGCGACAAAAGACCCCTCTTGCTCCTGCGCGAAATGCGTCAATGACGAGATCCTGCGTCGCTGATTTGAGCAGGACGATGACACGAGTTGTCGGGAAGGCGTTGCGCAACTCGCTCAGTACCCGGAATCCGGTGAGGGGTCCATCCTGCAGACTCTCGCTGATCAAAGCGATGTCTACACCGCGCGAATTCATGGCGCCAATAATCTCTGCGAGCGAAACCGCACACGCAACGACCCGGAAAGACGATCGGGAACGGGTGAAGACAGTCTTCAACAATTGACAATTCATGGGGCTGTCATCGGCGATCAGCAGATCGATTGCTTGCCTGTCAGCCCGGATATGACCAGAAGTGAGCAACGATGCTACCGTAGAAACATCAGCTGGTCCCGGTCAAACTGACGTAAGGACATTTCGGATTCTAATTAGCCGACCGGTGGAGGCGTAGTGTACTATTCATGATATATGGTGTCAACTTTCTCATCATTATGTGGACGAGAGCGAAAAGTTTGTGCACGCCCTAACTGAGATTCGTATTAGTACTGCTAGTAGTACTGCTAGTATGCCTCTCGGGAATTCACACTCTATTAGTGTGATTACTTCTTGACACCTTGTTTTTTGCGAAGATAATCGCCGTATCAGATGAAGGATCCATTGCAGGTGGTCGCGGCAGAAGGTAGCGGGGCGGCGCCGAGCGAGTGGAATGCGGTCTACACTCGCCACCAGCACGAGAAGACCGTCGCTGACAGCCTCACTCGGAATGGTTTTGAGGTTTTTCTGCCGACCTACAATGCCATCCGACAATGGGCAGACCGAAAGAAGTCCATCTCGTTGCCGCTTTTCCCGTGCTACGTTTTCGTACGCAGCAGCTTCGAGCGTGGCTTAAAGATCCTGACCACGCCCGGCGTCCATTCTTTGGTCATGTTTGCTGGCCGACCGGCTCCTATTCCTGAATTAGAAATCGAGGCGATTCGCAAGGCAGTGGAGAGCAAATTCCGAGTCGAACCGCATCCATTTCTTCGCTGTGGCGACTGGATCCGAGTCAAGTCCGGACCTCTCGCCAATCTTGAGGGCATTCTCGTTCGTAAGAAAGATTCTTACCGGCTCGTCTTATCCATGAAGTTGCTTGGGAGATCAATCGCAGTGGAGGTCGACGCTCTCACCGTTCAACCTCTTCGCCGCCGAGCGCCCCTACTCTCGACATCATCGACTCGAGCAGAGCGCTTGGCCTAATTACGGGGCTCCTTAGCGCCTGGGCCAGGCACCCCAACATAACAGTCAGCGAGGTCTTGCTCATTGATTCCTGTCTTGACCTGCCCCCCCGTTTTTGATCCAGTCGTAAGTTAGCACTCCGGGTTCCTGCACATCCAATCCGGCCCACGCCGGGGCGACAGAGACGGCCGGCGTGCGGGGAGACGCCGGTCGCGCGGCAACACTCGCGGCGAACTATTCCGGCGTCAGATACCTCAGTGAGCTGTGGCCTGTCGGTTCTCCAGACGCTCTGGTTCGAGGGTGAGTATCCATAACCGCGTTAGGCGGAGCGTGTGCTTCGGGCACCGAGTCTCTCGATTAACCCTATGCCCCCTCGGACAACCAGAAAAAGCTATAGGCCGCGAGTCTCAGATAGAACCATGGTT
>Ga0153915_10004121_pt1 | contig 13378 bp, 9 predicted proteins | sample Opewatmetagenome_2_FD_107003 | JGI IMG/M metagenome (GOLD analysis project Ga0153915, IMG submission 107003) | Freshwater wetland microbial communities from Ohio, USA - Open water 3 Core 3 Depth 3 metaG | ecosystem: Environmental > Aquatic > Freshwater > Wetlands | place: USA: Ohio, Lake Erie... | reverse complement strand
CTTATTCTCTCAAAAGTTATCAGTATATCAAGGATGCATTCGATAATAGAAAAGTATCAACTGAATAATCAAGGGGTACAAAAAGAAATAACTGCTATCATTGAAAGAGATAATAAACTCAGTGAAGAAATGAGGCAATTATCAAACTCAGATTGTGATTGTGAAAACGATACTACAATTGGTTGGAATTTCCCCATAATCTGTACACTTTTACGTCCTATTTATAATTTCTTTTTTTTATTATGGTTTACATCCCATCAAGATTTCTTTTACTTTTTTGTAGTACTTATAGAATCGATTTTTTATAAACTTAACTGTTCTTGGGCATAATTATAACAAAGGAGAAAACAAATGAAAAGGAAATGGTTGGGGGTTGGAATCATTCTCTTGTTCATCGGTGTCTCTGTCGCACCAAGCATCAACCACAGTGTTGTCAAAGCATCCCAAGATGATAACCTAGTGGAAGTCACGACTCAAGCATGTGGCATCCAGGGATATGGAGATACCACGGTGAAACTCACCAGGGAACAATATCAGAACCTGGAGCAATATCTTGTTGATTTCAGAGCACGATTGAACCAGACATCAACCAGGGAGGAAGCGGTTCCAATCTTCAAGGAAGCAGTTATGGAACTAAGCAAGTATGGGTTGTTGCCGAAGGGGATGAGTGTAGAACAGGCACAGAATCTTATTATTGATAAACCTTTTTGTCAGAATAAAATAATATCACAGTTTGAAAAGTTAATAAGCCACAGTAAAAACAATAACAGTAATCAAAATTTTTTATGTTTGGTAACTGGAAAAACAACAAATACAATAATGAAAAATCCAGTGTGGGAACTCGGTAAAATAATTACTTTTTCCATTATGTTATTGCTTTCACCGTTGTACGTTATTTATGTAATTCTTCTTTTCCTTTCTCTAGTTTTCTTCCCACCACTTGCTATATTATTAGCTTCTTTTCTAGCCCTTGGTAGTTTAATCGCAAACTTTTTTGGAGGGATTAACGAACTTATCACAATAAATCCGATTCGTCTTCTGTCTACTGTTGACTTTGGTTCTAGGTATGGTGATAATTATTATCCATCATCTGGTGTATTACAGACGATTGGATTAAATGGTGTAAACATTTGGAATGGGTCATTCTTTGGTGGATTTTTACGACGACACATTGATATCTTTGGTATGTGGTCATTTCCTGGGATAACTGGTTTCACAGGTCTTTCACTTGTAACAGATATTCTTGATTGGAAGGATTTATTTTTCATAGGCTCTGCTCTCTGGGTTAAAATAGACGGATAAAGAAAAACTCTGAAATTGTCGAATAATGTGATTTTTTCGTAACTACGTGTTTAATGATTGACTATATTTCTGTTCCGAAGACTTATATACCATGAGCAATATAAGAAATAGAATAATATTAAAAATAGGGGAGAACTATGAAGAGCGTCCTATCAATTCTCCTAGTAGGAATTTTAGTATTCAGTGGTTTTGGAGCAGCAATCACCACGAATGTTCAGAGCAATTACCTATCGATGTCGCAAGAAATTCATTTCTCAGACCCTGTGATCACTACTTCTGATGATTATCTTTCTGTGCAAATTGATACTGCGACCTCCTATGCAACCTCGCCAGGCAATCCTGTGTTACCAATCTATACAAAACTCTATTCATTTCCATTTGGGACAATTATTAAGGATGTGTCCTTTACCGCTTCCGTCGTGCAAAGAACAGGACTAGCAAAGGAGATTCTTCCAGCAAAGCAACCAACACCTCTAACCGATGCATCAAATCAACCATCAGAAAAAAAATTGGTGAAAAACGATGCAATCTATTCTAATGCAGGTACCTATCCTTCGTCTCGTTTAACCTATACAGTTGGTGCGGGTCTAGACGGAAATGACCGGGTCGTTCTCCTATCGGTTCAGTATTATCCTCTCCTTTATGTACCCCAGCAACAGCTGATTCTCTTCACTCCGGATGTAGAGCTCAAAGTGACCTATGAACACGCAAAGAATCCCTTATCACTTCCTAAAAGCAATTCCTTGCTGATCATCGCCCCTGAGGAATTCACAACAGCCCTTCAGCCGCTTATCCAGCATAAAAATTTCTATTCTATCGAGACAACCCTGATATCGACAGAATGGATCGCAACGTATTCCGCCGGCCGAGATCTTCCAGAGAAGATAAAATATGCAATTAAGGATGCTATTGAAACAAACGGAACGTCCTTCGTTCTTCTCGTTGGCGGTGTCGATCAAATTCCGATACGACGGAGTTATACAAAGCTGTGGAATATGGATGAAAATTTGATTACGGATATGTATTATTCCGATATCTATGATGCCTCTGGCAATTTCTCTAGTTGGGACGCGAACCATAATAATCGGTTTGGTGAATCAGGTGATCGGATCGATCTCTACCCTGATGTTCATCTTGGTCGGCTCGCCTGCACCTCTGTTGAGGACGTAAACATCACTGTTGATAAGATCATCCATTATGAGACAGAAACCTATGGAAGCAATTGGTTCAACACGATGATTTTTATGGGGGGAAATACCTTTCCAGGGTTCCATGGAAATGATGGAGAAGAAAATAATCAAATCATCATCGGAATCATGTCGCAATTTACACCGGTGATCATCTGGACGTCGAAAGGAAATTTCAACCGGCGCACTATCTCCAATGCGATTACGAACGGCGCGGGATTCCTTGACTATTCCGGTCATGGATTCGAACATGGGATAATGACGTATACACCAAGCGGATTGGCAAGGAAATATTATTTCACGCCCTATATCAAGGACCTGAAGAATGGATATAAGCTCCCGATCATGTTTTTCGATGCGTGTCTTACCTCAAAAATCGATTTTGTCCTCCAGGATTTTCTGGATTACAAGCAATATCGGGTGTTTGATGTCTTGGCAAAAGTCCTGAAGATAAACACATCGGTGAGGCTTCCTGTCTTCTCCTGGGCGTTTGTCATCCATGAGGGTGGTGGAGCGATTGCGACGATTGGAGCAACCCGTACAGCATACGGTGGGGTTGATTCTGGTGCAGGCAAAATGTCTATTGAGTTTTTCTCTGCGTACAATACCAGTCAGTACCTTGGTGAAATGATTACGCAAATGCAAAATAGCTACATAACGGATGTACACGAGGAGACGTTCACCGTTCAGGAGTTCATCCTGCTAGGTGATCCGACCTTAAGAATGGGCGGGTATCCTCCTCGGTAGCGAAGGGGTACTCTTTTTTATTTATCTAAATGAAAAAACCTATATCTGAGCTGTTGGTTCCCCCTGTTTACTGATGAAAGCATCACTTCAAAAATCGATGGCCATAACCAAAGACAAATCAATTGAGACGATAACAGGTCTTTCTGAGGCTGAGGCGCAGAAACGCTTGAAAGATGAGGGATATAACGAGCTTCCTTCGCAGAAAAAACGGAATATTCTCGTCATATTACTGCATGTTATCCTTGAGCCGATGCTGTTGCTGCTGCTTGGTGCAGGGCTTATTTATATAATACTTGGAGAAAGGCAAGACGCGCTGATGCTATTCGCCTTTGTTTTTGTCGTGGTAGGGATTACGTTTTATCAGGAGAGGAAGACCGAGCGGGCGTTAGAGGCGTTAAAAAATTTATCAAGCCCCCGTGCGTTGGTGATTCGGGATGGACAGCAGAGACGTATCCCTGGGCGTGAGGTGGTACGAGAGGATTATATCATTCTTCGGGAAGGGGACCGTGTTCCCGCTGACGCCGTCGTAATTTTCTCTTCGAATCTATCTGTCGATGAATCTCTTCTCACTGGTGAATCCCTTGCTGTACGAAAATCAGAATGGGACGGTGTTGCCCCTATCACCCAGCCTGGTGGGGATGATTTACCCTTTGTCTTCTCTGGGACATTGGTCGTCCAAGGCCATGGAATCGCAAAGGTGACCTGTATCGGTAGTCAAACCGAAATGGGGAAAATTGGCAAGGCGTTGCAGAAGATCACCCCTGAGGAAACCCTTCTGAAAAAAGAAACAGGCTTGTTAGTAAAAAATTTCGCTATCGGCGGTCTGATTCTTTGTAGCCTTGTTATCATTATCTATGGATTTACTCATGGGGACTGGATTGTTGGTTTTCTTGCGGGTCTGAGTTTAAGCATGGCGATCCTTCCGGAGGAGTTCCCTGTCGTTCTTATGATATTTATGAGCCTTGGTGCGTGGCGGATGTCCAAACGTCAGGTTCTGACCAGGAACGCCAGTTCTATCGAGATGCTTGGTGCAGCGACTGTATTATGCGTAGATAAAACAGGGACATTAACTCAAAATAAAATGATTTTGAGTTCTCTTTATTGCGAGAATCAATTCTATGATATTCAGCAAAATGGTGAAAAACCGTTACCTGAGTGTTTTCATGATCTCTTAGAGTTTGGGAATCTCGCAAGTCAGAAAGATCCGTTTGACCCGATTGAAAAAGAAATAAAAAACACGACAGAAAAATATCTATGCAACACAGAACACGTTCATGAAAACTGGAAACTCGTCCGTGAGTATCCCCTCTCTAAACACTTGTTAGCCCTTTCGAACGTTTGGGAATCCGCCGATAAAAGAAAGCATGTGATTGCGGCAAAAGGTGCACCAGAAGCAATAGCAGATTTATGTCATTTCAGCAAAGAGCAGACAAAAGAATTACACCATTATGTGAAACAAATGACAGATAAGGGTCTCCGTGTCCTCGGGGTTGCAAAATCAAACTTCCCTGAAGATTCTTTACCAGAGATACAACATGATTTTGAATTTGAGTTTGTTGGGTTGCTTGGATTTGTCGACCCGGTTCGACAAACCGTTTCCCCTTCTTTGAAAGAATGCTATACTGCAGGGATGAGAATGATTATGATCACTGGGGATTACCCGGGGACCGCCCAGCATATCGCGCGGCAAATTGGTCTGAAAAACCCTGAGGCGTTCATTACTGGCCCTGAGCTTGCAAAGATGAATCAAGCGGAACTTCGTGAAAAAATCAAAACCGTCAATATTTTTGCTCGTGTCGTACCCGAACAAAAATTAGCGATTGTTGACGCCCTGAAGGCAAACGGTGAAATTGTGGCGATGACCGGGGACGGTGTCAATGATGCTCCTGCGTTAAAATCATCACATATTGGTATTGCGATGGGTGAACGAGGTACCGATGTCGCCCGTGAATCCTCCGCCCTTGTGTTATTAAACGATGATTTCTCATCTATTGTACAGGCAGTGCGGCTCGGGAGAAGAATTTTTGATAATTTACGCAAATCCATTAGCTATATATTTTCTGTTCACGTGCCAATCGCAGGGATGGCTCTGATCCCGGTTCTGATGGGATTCCCGTTAGTGTTGTTACCCGCTCATATCGCATTTTTGGAATTAATAATTGATCCAGCCTGTTCAACCGTCTTTGAGGCGCAACCAGAGGAGAAAAACATCATGGATCGCCCACCGAGGAATCTAAAAGAACGATTGTTCGGTCGGAAGAATTTCTTCTACAGTTTCGTGCAAGGACTCAGCGTGCTTATTGCGGTGATCTTTGTTTTTATGTGGTTCTATAATGGAACACTAGCACACGAGGATCAAGCGCGGACGCTTTCCTTTGCCACCTTGGTCATCGCGAATGTCATGCTCATCGTCGTGAATCTCTCTGGGTCACGAAGCGTGGTAAAGACCTTAAATTCAAATAATAAAGCATTGTGGTTTATCGTGATAGGTGCGATGTTGAGCCTTGCCTTAATTCTTACCGTACCATTTCTCCAACATCTCTTCCATTTTTCACCAATTCCCCTCAGTGATTTTTTGTTGGCAGCCCTTATCGGGATTGCCTCGGTTTCGTGGTTTAAGGTATTTGATTTTGTGAACAGAAAACAAACAGTCAAATGAAAATACCTGGTTGTTTCCTTCTCTTAACATTTAAAAGCTTCTGAGTGATTCCCACAGAATAATGAGCTACGAAACGCTTCAAGTCTCTATCGATGATAGGGTCGCATATATTACGCTGAATCGTCCTGAGCGATTGAATTCCTTTGACATGAAACTTGGCCAAGAGCTGTATGACTCCTTGCATCATATTGCCAATACTGATGATATTAACGTGGTTATCCTGCGGGGAACCGGAAAAGGATTCTGCGGTGGTGGTGATGTCAAGGAGATGTATGCAGCACCAGATAAATCCCGTTTCCTTCGCGAGCTGACCCGGGCGATTCACCGCTGTGTCATTGAGATACGGACCATGGAAAAACCAGTGATTGCTGCGGTGAACGGGGCTGCGTTCGGTGCTGGGTTATCCCTTGCGCTCGCGTGTGATATGATTATCGCTGTTAAGGAGGCAAAGATGGGTACAGCATTCATCGGGATTGGTCTTGCCCCCGGGTGTGGGACCCAGTTCGTAACAAAAATACTCGGGTATCAGCGCGCATGTGAGTATATCTTGACGTCGAAGACGTTTACCGCGGATGAAGGATATCAGCTTGGTTTGGTCAATACGGTAGTAGAAGCGGATCGCCTTGATGCTGCTATTGAAGAAATCGTAGCTACGTTTAAATCTCTGCCACCCATCGCAGTTGGGAAAGCGAAAATGCTGATTAACAAAAGCCTGGAGAATGATCTTATTGCTCATTTGGAGTTGGAGAGCAAGACCGCGGCATGGTCCGCAGGAACACAGGATTTTACCGAAGGCGTGACCGCGTTTGTAGAAAAACGCAAACCAGTCTTTAAAGGAAAGTAGAGGAGAAATCGGCAATTGTCGATAAAGTTATGGAAACCTTTATGTATCAATTTCCTATGAGTGCGATACTGTACCAAGGGGAGGTCTTAGGATGAACTATGAAACCCTCTCGATTACTAAAATCAACGATGTTGTGACCGTGGCATTGAATCGCCCTGATGTCCATAATGCAATGAACGACGTCCTCATGAACGAACTCACCCGGTGTTTTACACAACTCAAAAGTGATCATTCGATAAGTGCAATTATCCTTACCGGAATCGGAAAATCTTTTTGTGCAGGAGCAGACCTCACCTGGATGAAAAATATGGTAGGGTATTCACAGCAGGAGAACAAGAAGGATAGCCGTCTACTTCTTGACATGTATGAGACAATCCATGCGTGTCCTAAACCAGTGATCGGTCGGATCAATGGGCATGCCTTTGGTGGTGGGATTGGTCTCCTTGCGGTCTGTGACATCGCCATAACGGTCCCTGACGTGAAATTCGCCTTTAGCGAAGTAAAACTAGGGATCATCCCTGCAGTGATTTCAACGTTTGTCGCCCAGCGTATGTCACCTGCCGCTATGCGACGTTTGTTTGTCACCGGGGAACGATTCGATTCGACGACCGCTCAGCAGGTTGGGTTGATTGATCTTGTGGTTCCTCCTGAGAAACTTGATGATGCCGTCAATTCCTGCGTCGACCAAGTTCGCTCTTCAGGTCCCACCGCTATAAAAGAGATTAAACAGATGATCTATACGCGTTCCCAAATGGACGTTAAAGCATATAAGGAGTTCACGGTTGAAAAAATCTCTGAGCTTCGGGTTTCTGATGAAGGACAGGAAGGAATCACCGCATTCCTCGAGAAACGGAAACCGAACTGGAAGAGGTAACCTGCATGTTTACAAAAGTACTCATCGCTAATCGTGGGGAGATTGCTGTTCGGATTATCAAAGCCTGCCAGGAGATGGGGATTCGAACCGTCGCCATCTATTCAGAGGTTGATAAAGGTTCACCACATGTCCAGCTCGCAGATGAATCCATTAACCTTGGGGATCCTACTCCTTCTGAAAGCTATTTGAATATCCCTAAGATCATTGATAGTGCAACCAGTGTGCATGCTGAAGCGATTCATCCTGGCTACGGGTTTCTCGCGGAGAATCCAGATTTTGCAAAAGCCTGTGCTGATTCAGGAATCACCTTCATCGGCCCAACACCTGAAGTCATCCGTCTGATGGGCGATAAAATCGAGGCGAAAAAAACCATCGCGCATGCAGATGTCCCCGTCATCCCAGGGTATCATGGGATAAAACAAGATCTTCCCACGTTACTGAAAGAAGGGAAAAAAATTGGTTTTCCTCTGTTGGTAAAAGCGACTGCGGGAGGCGGAGGAAAAGGGATGCGTATCGTTCATGTGGAAAGCGAATTAGAACAATCTATCGAGAGTGCGAAACGGGAGGCAAAATCCTCATTTGGCAATGATTCTGTGTTCCTTGAGCAGTACATCGACAAGCCACGTCATATAGAATTTCAGATCCTGGCGGATGAACACGGGCAGGTCATCCATCTATTCGAACGAGAATGTTCTATTCAACGGAGGCATCAAAAGATCATTGAGGAAACCCCCTCACCTGCATTGACACCGTCATTACGAGAGACAATGGGAAACGCCGCGGTGGCAGCGGCCAAGGCAGTTGGTTATACGAACGCAGGTACGATAGAATTTATGGTTGATGGCAAGAAAAATTTCTATTTCATGGAGATGAACACACGGTTGCAGGTGGAGCATCCTATCACTGAAGCGACCACCGGGGTGGATCTCGTCAAATGGCAGCTTCGGATAGCCAGCGGCAAAGAGCTTACCCTTCAACAAAAAGAGATGATGCAGCGTGGGCATGCTCTCGAATGCCGGATTTATGCTGAGGATCCCTCAAACGGGTTCCTCCCCAGCGTCGGGACCCTTGAAAAAGTAGAGCTCCCCATCGGTCCGAACATCAGGAACGATACCGGTGTGGAGACCCACGTCCAAGTCAGTCCCTATTATGATCCGATGCTCGCAAAACTTACGGTAAATAGCGAGAACCGAGAGGAGAGCATCAATAAGATGATCTGGGCGCTCTCCCATTATGTTGTCCTTGGTGTGACGACCAACATCTCGTTTTTAAAGAAGGTTCTTGAGCACCCTGAGTTCAGAAAAGGGAACATCACTACGCATTTCATTAACGATTACTTCCATGACTGGATGGTCACCAAAGCAGGGCTCTCGTTAGATGCGATCATCGCCCTTTCGGTATATGATTCACTGCATACCACACGACAGGAGGTAGTGAGATTTAAAGAGGCTGACCCGCATTCCCCCTGGCAGCATGTCGGACGGTGGAGGATAGGGGTGTAGCCATGTTCATCAATTACGAACACAACAACCATGTGTACAACGTCACCGTGGAACGACGGGATAATCACTTTTTCATCGTGTATGACAATAATGAATATACCGTGACTGCAACCGAGATGAAATCCGGGTTGCTCTCAATTAAACTTGGCGATCGGCTCATTAAAAGTATTGTTTCTCAGGGTGACGACGACCGATTTGTTTTTATCGACGGGGATATCTTCAAAGTCAAACGCATTGAGTTGACCGGGAGGAAAACAACAGAGAAAAAAGAAGGGGACCTGCATTCGCCGATTTCAGGGACCATCGTCACGATTAAGGTAAAGGACGGCACTCGGGTGAAGAAAGACGAAGTCATCATGGTCATCGAGGCAATGAAAATGGAGTATCTCATCCGGGCACCCTACGAGGGGATTGTCCAGAAGATCCATTTCAAGGAAAAGGAGCAAATTGAGATTGGCCAGCTCACCGCTGAAATAAAAAAAGAGGATGGAAAAAATGGAAGTCATTGAGAGTTCGATTAATACCTCAAGCAAGGAGTACAAGGAGAACTATTCGCATTATGAGGAACTTGCGAAGGATATGAAAGGAAAGATCATGGTCGCGATGAAGGGTGGTGGTGAAGAAGCGGTAAAGCTTCATAAATCCCGGAAGAAGATGCTTGCCCGCGAGCGTATCGATGCGCTGCTTGATCCAGAAACCCCATTCATGGAGTTCAATACCCTTGCTGCCTTTGACATGTATGAAAATAAGGCTCCCGCAGCCGGTATCGTGACCGGCGTCGGGATTATTCACGGGAGGGAAGTCGTTATCGTCGCAAACGATGCGACCGTCACCGGGGGTACGTATTATCCAATCACGGTAAAAAAACACCTCCGTGCTCAGGAGATTGCCATGGAAAACAACCTCCCCTGCATCTATTTGGTTGATTCTGGGGGGGCGTTTCTCCCAATGCAGGATGAGGTATTTCCTGACCGGGAGCATTTTGGAAGGATTTTTTATAATCAGGCGAAGATGTCATCGTTAGAGATCCCGCAAATCGCGGCGGTCATGGGATCGTGTACCGCAGGGGGCGCATACGTCCCTGCGATGTCTGATGAAACCATTATCGTGAAAGGAACCGGGACGATTTTTTTAGGGGGGCCGCCTCTTGTCAAAGCAGCCACAGGGGAGGAAGTCACCGCTGAGGAACTCGGGGGCGCTGATGTGCACTGTCGGGAAAGCGGAGTCGCTGATCACTATGCACTGGATGACCATGACGCGATTCGAATCTGCCGCAATATTGTAGAGAACCTCAACAGACCTGAGAAGACACATTTGGATATCAAAAAACCCGAGGATCCTGCCTATGACATCAAGGAGATTTACGGGATTTTGTCAAAAGACCCGCGGAAGCCATTTGAGGTCCGTGAGATTGTCGCCCGTATCGTTGACGGCTCGCGGTTCCACGAGTTCAAAGCATTGTATGGGACTACCCTCGTCTGCGGTTTTGCCAGAATCATGGGGTACCCTGTAGGAATCCTTGCGAACAACGGCGTGTTGTTTTCTGAGTCAGCGTTGAAGGGCACGCATTTCATTGAACTGTGTTGCCAACGGAAGGTTCCCTTAGTATTTTTACAGAATATCACAGGATTTATGGTGGGGCGGAAATACGAAGCTGGAGGAATCGCGAAAGACGGAGCGAAAATGGTCACGGCAGTCACCTGTGCACAGGTGCCGAAGTTCACAGTCATCATCGGCGGATCATTTGGGGCAGGGAACTATGGGATGTGCGGGAGGGCGTACGGTCCTCGACAGCTCTGGATGTGGCCGAATGCACGTATCTCAGTGATGGGTGGACAACAGGCAGCAACCGTGCTTTTGACGGTGAAACGGGATCAGCTCTGGCGCAAAGGCATCGAGATGACAAAGAAGGAGGAAAAGCAGCTGACCGATCCCATCCTAAAGAAGTATGAGGCGGAGGGCAACCCCTATTATAGCACAGCCCGTATCTGGGATGATGGGATCATCGACCCGGTGGATACGCGCCTAGTGCTGGGCCTGGGGATATCAGCATCATTGAACGCACCGATTCCTGATTGGAAGCCTGGTGTCTTCCGGATGTAACACAATGGAGATGTTGATACTGCCATGAACTATGATGTTGTTGTGGTCGGCGCTGGTCCTGCTGGTGCGACCGCTGCGAAAGACCTTGCTGAAAAAGGAATCCAGGTGTTGATTCTTGATAAGGAAACATTTCCCCGGGAGAAGCCGTGCGGTGGGGGTCTTCCGACCCGTGTCCTGAAACGATTTCCGTACATCGAACCCTATATCGACTCTGTATCATACGGGAGTATTACCTACTCGTCTAGCCTTCGGTACAAACTTGACGTCATCAGGGAAAAACCCTTGGTGATGATGGTGCTTCGAAGGGAATTTGACCATGGGCTTCTGAACCTGGCCATCAAAGCCGGGGCAAAGTTCCAAGGTGGGAAATCCGTTATCGACGTCGTCATTCAAAAAGAAAAAGTATCAATCATGCTTGAAGATGGGCAAACGATCCAGGCACAAATGGTGATAGGCTGTGACGGGATGCGCAGCGTGGTTGCTGAAAAAACAAACCTTTCGAAGAAACTCGAGGTTCTATGCGTGTCGCTGATGCAAGAACAACCGCTCTCACCACAGCAGCTGACAAGCTTTTTTACCAAGAAGCGTCTGATTCATTTGTTCATCAAAGCCCATGGAGTCGCTGGATATGGCTGGGTGTTTCCAAAGAAAAACTGTGTGAACGTTGGGATTGGTGAGTTCCAATCCGCAATCTCAAAAGCCAAACCAAAAATCCCTCTGAAAGAAACCTATGAGGCGTTCATTTCCCTTCTGAAAGAAGAGCGTATTTTACCTCAAGATTTTCCTATTGAGAATTTAAAAGGAGCAACCCTGCCTATTTTCCCGTTAGAAAACACCTATGGCGACCGCGTGATTCTCTGCGGTGACGCTGCCGGTTTCATTAACCCAATCACCGGTGAGGGGATTTACTATGCGATGGTTTCCGGATCGATTGGAGCAGCGGTAATCGCAGAAGCGCTGAAGGCACAGGATTTAAGCCATCAGTTTTTATCCAGATATCAGACCTATTGGAACCACGATTTCGGGAAGGATCTGAAACTCCTTGGGCGATTTAACAGCCAATGGGGGACGAATTCTGAGAAAATCGTACGACTGATGACGGTGGATAAAAAGTTCGCAAAGCTTATTATTGGAGTGACCGGCGGGCAGATTAGCATTACGAAATACAAAGGAGCCTTGATTCTTCGTTATCTCTATGCCTTACTGAAAAATCTTTTCAACAGAAAGAAAAAGTAAAGGGGGCACGAACCTTATTTATTGCGAAGCTCCCGTCTGAGTATTTTCCCTGACATTGTTTTTGGTAGCTCATCCATGTATTCGATGATGCGAGGGTATTTGTATGGTGCTGTGACTTTTTTCACGTGGTCCTGGAGTTCCTTGGTTAGCGCCTCCGATGGTTTGTATCCCTTTGCTAGAACCACGTATGCTTTCACAACGATACCCCGAACCCCTTCAGGATCTGGCGCTCCAACAACCGCGCATTCCGCAACCGCATCATGTTCGATAAGCGCTGATTCGACCTCGAACGGTCCTATCCGATATCCTGATGATTTGATAATGTCGTCATCACGGCCGACGAACCAGAAATACCCGTCCTGATCCTTATACCCTAAATCTCCGGTGTAATAATAATTGTCCTTGAATGATTTCTTCATGATCTCCGGGTCTTTCCAATATTCTTTGAAAAGTCCAGGTGGCCGGATATCACCGATGTACAGGGCGATGTTTCCGACTTCGTTTGCTTTCAGTTCCTTTCCGTCGTCATCGATGATGCGGACATCATGGCCTGGGGTTGGTTTTCCGACAGAGCCATATTTTATCGGCATGAATGGGAAGTTAGAAAGGACACAGACGGTCTCGGTTTGCCCGAAGAAATCATAGATTTCAAGGCCATACGCCTCTTTCCAGACCCTGATGACCTCTGGGTTGAGCGGCTCCCCTGCGCTCATGCAATGGCGAAGCTTTAACTTATACTGAGCGAGATCCATCTGAATAAGCATACGGTAGACGGTTGGCGGTGCACAAAACGTGGTGACTCCATATTTCTCCATCGCCCTGAGCAGCCCATCCGCGTCGAACCGTCCTGGTGTCTCCCATTGGATGATCGCCGCCCCAACAATCATCTGACCAAAGAGCTTTCCCCACGCAGCCTTCGCCCAT
>Ga0153915_10004120_pt1 | contig 13380 bp, 8 predicted proteins | sample Opewatmetagenome_2_FD_107003 | JGI IMG/M metagenome (GOLD analysis project Ga0153915, IMG submission 107003) | Freshwater wetland microbial communities from Ohio, USA - Open water 3 Core 3 Depth 3 metaG | ecosystem: Environmental > Aquatic > Freshwater > Wetlands | place: USA: Ohio, Lake Erie... | reverse complement strand
TGGAAACTAACTCACCTACGATATTATATTGGAGTTTTCCAGCAGCATTCGTTTGGGAAACATAAAATTTTACTGTGGTTCCTACATCGGGGACATAATATTGCCAAAAGGAATAGTGCCCAAATATCCCTATAGGAATATCAATTGAGATGTTGTATGCGTTATAGGTTCCTGCGGGGACGGTGACATTTGCCATCTCACACTTGTACGGCAACATACCTTGAGTAAATGGTGCACTTGGGTGATTTATGAGAGTGATAAGTCCCCAATAGAGGGCACATTTTTCCTCAGATGTCCCAGAAAACCCTGGGAGCATGCCAGAATCTCCCGCAGTGAAAGGAAACGGGAGAGCAACATAAGCGGGAGTATACGACCAGGTATCACTCCATTGATATTGCGCTGGGAAGGGCAAGATGCCGCCAATCAGCCAGAAGACAAGCCCTTTCATCTGATCTGTTTCATGAAGTGAACCAAGATCGGTTTTTCGGGAGATAATTTCGGCATTTAACTTCGTCAAGGTAGTATATTTCAATGGAAAGGAACCAATAGTAATCCTGCCTTCATTGTTTGTTGTAGTGAGTTTGTTGGTATAATTTGCTCCTGTGTCGTCGGTAACAGTCGCGGTCATTGAACAATTAAAATATTGTTTAAACCACAGGGTACTACCATTGTATCGATACTCTATCCTATGGTAATCGGAAGTCCATGAATCCCCCACTTTCAACACTGGCACATCGACGCTACAACCTTTCGGCTGGATCTTCTCTTTCACGTTGAGTCCATTCGTCGCAGATACCACCGTAGTGGCCACCAGCATCAACACAACCATTGCTACGAGTTTCTCTTTCATCTCTTTCTTTCCTCCATTCTTTCATACTCCTATTTTTTGGTTATCTTGAAAAGGGAAGTGGCGGGTCTGCACTATGATAGAGGTGATACAAAATAAAGAAAAATATTACGTGCAGACCTCCCTTCCATTCCTAATTCTGTATTCCTCCCTCTCTCGATTAAATCCTATGTTCATTTACCTACGAAGTCTTTCGCTTTCCCTCTGAATTGCCTCCCTATTTTGATAATTACTTGATAAAAGAACATCTTCCATATATATAAATGTTTAAGATTGCATGAAATCTGCAACAAAAATAACAAGAGGATGCCCCTATGTCATAGATTAACAAGACCTAAATGATATGCTATTACATTGCAGGCATAAAAGGAACGAAATATTATCAAATCTAACTTTCTTGAAAACGTCCAGAATCAAGAGATTTTACTAGGAAAATTCACACAACACAACCATATCATTGTAAGGAAAAGCATTGACACAGTTCCTGGATCATATTTTTTTTGTGCGAATATTACAAGAACAAAAAAAGAAAAAATAGGAGATTTTTTAGTTTTGTACAGTTTTAAATAGAAAAATCTTATATTGATTTAAACAATAATAATAAATGATGAATAGGAAATGGATACAAAATGGATTTTTAATAATTGGTATAATACTCATTATCATTGATGTAATATCTCTTATTTTTGGGTATCGTATTAGAGAGCTTTGGCCAACAACTGAGAACATATATGAAAATGGTCTAATAGCTCTTATAGGTATTTTGGGTGTAACTTTTATCAGTATAAGCTCAACATTACGCATAATTTTTTTAGCATTAAAACGAAAAGAAGAAAATTATTGAATAATCCTGTGTTTTTTTCAATTACAGATACCTCCCAAAACGATTGATTAATAAACAAACAAAATAATTCTAAACAAGAAAGGAATATGAACGAAAAAGACAAGATATTAACAGTTAGAGTTAGCATTGTTAATATTTTGTTTGCTTTATTTTGGATTGTCTTAGTATTTATGGTTACATCATACCAACCAGGTGGATTAGGTGGATATGGTGCGTTGTACTTTCTTTTTGTCAATTCATCTCTATTACCAATTGGATTTATTGGTCTAATCCTAAAGAAATATTTGCCCTTACAACTTGGGCTATTGTTTTTTTGTATTTTCATCGATATATATTTATTAATAATGATATATGTTCGATTTTGATGGACTAAATAATCATGTGTTAATTAATTTCAATTCAGTTCAAATAAGACCGCGTTTATGTTTTATCAACATCAAACAATCTATCAATATTTTTTAGACAAAGGGAAAGCATTGACACGGTTTTAAGACCAAATGGTTTTTTGTGCGAATCAATGACAATCCGATAATTTCGATGTAACGATTTAAATTTCAATAAGTAGTTTATCTCCTTCAACTCTTACAGGATACGTTTGTATATCAAAGGTTTTTACAGGATCGATAAGTGTTTTTGCATAAATTAAAAATTTTTGCATCTCATCAGGAAGCTTATTCGCATCCTTTAAAGAATATGGGACAGGATCCTTGACTTTTCTTCCAGTTGTCACGTCAAATTCAGCGAAATGAAATGGACAGATGACGTATTTACCTTCTAATTTCCCCATAGATAATAAAGCGTTCATATGTCCGCAGCGATCATCCATCGCATAAAACGTCCCATCGACATTAGCAAGGAGAATGTCTCGATTTCCAACCTGGATATTTTTCATGGTTCCTTTTTTAATATCGCTAACCTTTGCTATTTCTGTATAATTTTTTTTCATTTCTATAATCTGTTGTATCGCCATTTAATCATCCTTTAGATATTTTTTACTTGACTTTACAGAATCTTTCTTATCATTAATAAATGATTGAAAAACAAATTAATAATGCTTTGATAATAGTTAAAAAAAAAGATTTGAATCTGAAATTTAAGTCTATACACCTCACCTAAAAACATATCCTTAAAGCAGAAGCATTGGCACGATTTGAAGATGGGGGGTTAGACCTTTTTCAGTCTGGGAAAACTAAAAATCCTTGATCTAACCTCTCAGAACATGAAATAGGCACGAACACGTAAATATTTTCCTTCTTTCATTTTAATGAGATAAAATGCTTGCGGATGTGTACCATTAGTAAACGAAAAGACCTGGCGATAAAACCACCTTCCTAACAGAGAGATAATGCGTCCTGGGGCCTTAATAATGCGTTGTCGACTAAAAATTGAGTAAACAGACCACTATGTTCTTTTTTTTAATTATAGTTGATAAGGACAGTGAACACATCATTCATACGAAATTTGTTTTTGTTTTCGTTTTCTCCTCTGTTCCTTCCTTTCCTTCTTTGTCAAAGGCTTAGATTTCTTTTCAGAAGGTATATCTTTACTCATATCACATTCCTTCTTTATCAATTTTCAAAAAGATAGATAGAAAAATGTGGTTAAAATATTTACTTATCTGCAATTATAAGATTATCGGTCAAGCATTGACACTTGGTTTTTTGTGCGAAATCAAATGAATAAAAACGAGAGAGGTAGATAGGTCCTTTAATTTTTTCTTTATTGGAGAATAACAAAGAGCCCAAGAACAAATCCCTCTCTTGTTCTGGAGACGCTCGCAAGCTCTGCCGTGGTCACGGTTGCGGTAATCTGTATTTTTCCCAATCCAAAAATTCGAGAACAGCGAACGGTTTCTGTAGTTTGTCCTTCGATCAGGGGTATTGTTCCTGTTGCTTCACGATGAATGAGCCGCAAAAACCCACCATTCACCGTGATCGTCCAGGTAAGATCCGTGAAGTTATCTTCCCCTATGTTCAATACCTCGACGTTTACCTTCAGAAAACCACCTGAGAATGCTCCAATACGTGGGACATCACCAAATGCTGTGATAGTTCCAGAACGTGAGGCGATATAGACTCTTTGATTTGCTATCACCGGAGACGAGTAGAGTGCCGCACTCATATCGAATGTCCATACTTCGTCACCTGTTGTTGTATTGAGACAGTACACGATTCCTTCCTCTGATCCGAAATAGAGTTTTCCGTCAGCAACCGATGGCGAGGAGTATACCTTGCTTTGGATGGGGACTGGTGTCCACACTGGCGCTCCTGTTAAGGCGTTCAAACAGTACACATGGGACTCATCATGAATAAAATCCTGAGCAATTACATACAGGTTTGTCCCATCCGTCGCTGGGCTACTTGAGGACAACACATCAGTATCAAGTAACACTCGATTCCAGAGATGACCCGCATCATTTTCGTAACAGAAAATATTCGTATCACCATTTATGTCGATAGCCCCAACATAAATTCTGTCGGAAATAAGCACCACTGATGGAATTGACACGGCATAGGATTCACCGATAATCTCGTTCCAGCTTGTACTCCCATTCTCAGCATTCACACGGAACAACCGTGTCACGTGGTCCCCGGTTTCCTGCATTGTCAAAAAATACAAAGATTTATAATTTATAGTGAAAAACGCAGCAGGTGTGCAATTATACGGCATAATCCAGCCAGTATTCATGATATTATCCCAGAGCTTAGTTCCAGTTACTTGATCAAAGCAGTAGATTTTTCCTTGATTTCCTAGATTTGAGCAGATATAGAGCTTGCCAAAGAATAAAATCGGTGAGCAACATGCAACCTCATCTATTGGTTTTGTCCATTCTACATTCTGTGTTGTGATATTCACACAGTACAATGTCGCCTCATCTTCAACGTGATTGGTCGCAGCAAAGAACACCATGTCACCATAAATAGCAGCAGCAGTCTCGATAACACCATTGGCGGAGAATCTCCAATATAAAGTTCCATTCTCTGAATTAAAACAATTAAGATAACCCTGATTACCTTGGTTAATTCCGATATAGAGTTTATTATCAACAACTACCGGTGACGAATATTCAATGGATTCTCCTGTCATTTGCTCCCAAGCCCTGCGGTTCGTATCAGGAGCCAGTGAATAGGAAGATCCAGAGTTAGACGGGTCAGCCCGGTACATCGGCCACCAATTTTCAGTTGATAACGGAGCTATTGGAGGTAGTTCATAGATTGAAGCAGCTTGTTGAGGAAGGAGGCTAAGTCCGAGAGAAATAAGCAGTCCTATTACCATTATGTTCTTAACTATCGTAGGGTTCACGTTCTTTCCCCCTTATTCATAGTGAAACGTGAATTTTACGATTGCTTTAAAATAATCATTTTCCCATACGACTGGATCTGAGGTATACATACCGTTAGGTGGGTAATCGCCGCGGGGTGGATTGACCTTAAAAATTTTCCAATCCATAAATTCATTAAAGTTCAAATCCTCTTTTTTATCCTCTTCAAGCGCTAAGACCAAAATAATCTGAGGAGTAAATTTTGTTTTAAACGCCCCAATATGATAGAAATTATAGGGAATCTCTGGGTTGTCATCATCAACTTCATAAATATCAGATTCCCAATGCCATAATGAAGGGAACGCATACATTTTAAAAAAATATTCGCCGGGTTCATATCCCTGACGATCCCCGCAGTCATAGACATAAACCTTGTCTAACATAATTGCAAGAACATGCTCTTTTGACCAGATTCCGGTTACTCCCGTTCTGCTTGGTGTTATCTCTGTAGTTGGTTTTTCCTCGTCTTCTATTATTCCTGTCACAGGTAAACAAGTAGCAAGCACCAGCATACAAACAAACATTCCAATAAATTTTTTTTTCATGAAAACCTGTTCCTCCTTAGCATGTGTTATCCTGTAGCTTAATATAAATGTTTGGAAATGATAAAAATAGGGGGAAAGCATTGACACGGTTTTACCATTGGGTGTGAAATAAAAAAAAAGAAAAAAAGAGGATTTCCCTCTAAGTTTGTTTGTGCCTAATCGACTGGTTACTCTAAGGTGATAGTGAAATAGAGCGCCCAGTTGTTTCCAGGGAACTGTTGCGAAATGGTGTCGGCCCATGCCGTTTCCGAGCCAAAGCTTGGGTTTTGTACGACTGCGTGCGCGGCAATGAACACCGTCCCTGAATAGTACCCGTCGTGGTTCAGGCTCGGGAAATCATTAAGGTCGATGATGTATTCCACCTGCGTGGGTTCTTCTACCGCTGGATGTGTGTAGGGGAATTTCCCGACTTTCGGATTTCCACTGTTGGTGTGTGGTATGCCGTTCAGTGATAGCGCCACTGCGAGGTGGGTTTCAGTTATCTCCCAGCCGTCGATCGTGTTGTAGGTGATGTACAAATATCGATCACCGTCTTCATGGTCTACCACAAGGGTCCCCACAGGATGGTCCCAATCCTGTCCTGCGATTAGGTCGGATTCCAACCCCGGTGGTGGTGGAATCACTGCTGCTGCCGTAAGCATCCCAGATAGAAACAGGATACTTGCGGTCCCGACTATCAATATTTTTCTTTTGTGCATAGTTGTTTCTCCATAATATTCTATTATTAATACAATGTTTATAATATATTTAAATTTTTCTATAATTATTATTAAATTTTATTAGAATCATATCATACAGCTCCACAAATTCAGGGACTCATCTTTTCCTTGTAGTGATAAAAAAGGAAAAAAGGAGGCAGCCATTACGCGACAACTGCCTGTGAGGTGTTTTGCTCAGACGCTGACGACAACAGTGAGTCCATTAGACCAGACACTGACTACACCATGCTCATCGCGAGATTGTACCTTTACGACGTACGCCCCAGGAACCGCCCAGGAATGCGTTTTGCTCTGCTTCGTCCCTGAGTTCACCAACGACGTCCACGCACTATACGCATGAGCACCTGTGGCATCCCAGTCAAAGCGGTACTGGATTTGATCACCATCAGAATCGGTCCCGTTCGTCCAATATGTCCCAGTTTGTCCAACAACACGTGTCGTTGGTCCTGTGGGTTTTTTCGGCTGGTTTGGGGCATGATTCGCTACAGTGACATTGAGTCCATTGGACCAGGTGCTTGTCAATCCGTGCTCATCCCGTGATTGTACCTTGACGACAAACGTCCCAGCGGTAGGCCAGGTGTGGTTCTTGGATAGTTTCGTCCCGGAGCTCACCAGCGACGTCCAACTACTGTACAAATGTGATCCCGCGGCATCCCAATCAAACCGGTACTGAATCTTGTCTCCGTCGGGGTCGGTCCCGTTCGCCCAGTACGTCCCAGCCTGTCCAATGAGCCTGGTCGAGGGTCCCGTGGGTTTCTTTGGCTTGTTCGGCGCATGATTCATCGTGACGGTGACAGATAAGCCGTTTGACCAAACGCTTGTCACGCCGTGTTCATCCTTTGATTGTACCTTGACGATGAATGTCCCAGGGGCCGTCCAGGAGTGATTTTTGCTCAGTTTTGTTCCTGAGTTCACAAGTGACGTCCACCCACTGTATGAGTGGGAGCCGGAGCCGTTCCAGTCGAACCGATATTGTATCTTATCTCCATCGGGGTCGGTTCCGTTTGCCCAATACGTACCTGCTTGTCCAGTGAGTCGTACAACAGGTCCTGTGGGCTTCTTCGGCTGGTTCGGAGGATTGTTCGATGCTGACTGAGTCGTAAAGGTGTACCATCGGCGAGTGTACGAACCGCTCCCAGAAGGATCGGTGGCATTGACCCACACCTTGTAGGTGGTCGAGTATGCTAGACCAGAGAGCGCGAGTGCCTTGGATCCATTGGTCGCCCCTGTTTTGATTTTCGACTGTCCATTGCTGCACTGAATCGTGAAGTCAAAAACGTCTCCGTCAGGGTCATTGATGGGGATGCTCCAGGTGAAGCTCAACGGCCGATTATTGGTACCGTTCACGGGGGACGGCGCTCCAAAGGTAGGTGGTTGATTTTCACCGACCTCCTGTGGCACTAGCGGGTAGTAATCGATATTGGTTCCACCATAGATTATGTACGGTGTGTCACCAATACCATCGTCATTACTATCAAGACCTGTATAATCCTTCCAGTAATTTCCCCCGATGTACGGTCCATTCACGATGTTTGGACCAGGTTCAAGCGAAGAAACATTATAATTATTGGCCCCATCATCATAAGCAGCAACGAAGCTATCGACATAATTATTGTAAATCGAATTATCATATGAGTTGAACAGTTCCAATGTCCGTGAAGGCATAGTCTGAGAAGAGATGTCATGAATAAACGTCCTCCGGATGATATTAGCGTTTGAAGAAATAACCCCGATACCGTAACTATGATTATAGAAACTACAATTCTCGATCACACAATTCTCTGATTCAACCAGCAACACACCCTGGAAATTGTACGATACATCCAGATTCTTCACAGTGATATTCTGACATTGCACTAACCCGACGTACCCTATGTCCATCAAAGCGCCATCGAGGACAGTGTTAGACTGAGACACTAAAAAGTAAATCGGTTTTCCGTTCACCGTATTAGATGTCCCTATCGTATTTGAATACTCGTCTAATGATGACTGGGTGAAACCGAAATTCCGTTTATTATCCCAGAGTGTATTGCCAACTAGAGTATTTCCATGAGAATCAGCGATGCGTATCCCATGACCGCAATCATAGATCTGATTGTCAGAAACATAATCTGATACTTCATTTTCTAGCGCTAACCCACTCCATTTTTCATACAAGTTGTAGATGATGTTCCCTGAGACCGTGTTACCTGAAGAATACCCAACGATAATACCCGACATTTGAGTCTCATTGCCAGGGCACCCGTCATCGATGTACACTTGATTATTTTGTATCGTACAACCGTTGCACTGTTGCGAGGTCAAGCCTTTGAAGCAGTTAAAGATTTTATTGGCTCTAATCGTATGAGGACCACCTCCTGAAAGACTTATCCCAGCATCGGTCGGACAGGTATAGATATCATTATTCTGCACCAGACAATTGTAGGAGTCAATGATGCCGATACCAACCTTATTGTTGTAAATCTGACAGTTTTCTACGGTCCCATGATTCACGTTGTAAAATCGTACACCACTATAGCTCACTCCATCATGGATGCGGACATTCCGTATTTTAAAATACGCTGTGGTTGATAAAATTCTTATTCCATACTCGGAGGAATCAGGTTGAATATCCCAATTCGAAATGATGTAAGGATCGCCTGAGGTTCCACTCCCGCTAACAACCCCATGCTCAGGTGTGAACCCACTGTTCCCATTGATAAAGATACATGCATGAGAGGTGCCAGGACCGGGGATATTCTCCGTCCAGAAATCCCACACCTCGGCAGGTTCATTAGTCGCACCATGTTCATCATGAGCCACTATTTTCCAATAATAATGCGTAAAATAATTCAAAGCAGACGGTATCGCCCATGTTTTTCCATACGTGGTGTCCACTAAATTATCCGGAGTAGGATCGTTTGCTTCAAAATAGACGTCATACCATACTACATCCCCGTCGACATCACCACCATTCCAACTGATTGCAGGTAAGGTGATTGGCACTTCTTCTGATCCGTCGGCCGGGTCCGGAGTATTCGCATACGGCGGATGATTCCCTGTACCACTAACATAGGAGGCGATCACATCTCGTATCTCGCGAATCGTACGGGCATTATCTCCATCGGCCACATCACCTGTAGAGTACCCCTCATAATACACGTCCGGATTTGAAAAATAGGGAACTTGAAAAGCGTAATGACCGTCAGGGAAATACTCCCCAGACTGATAGGTCATGACTGTGCAATAATAATCGTCATCGGAATCAACCCATCGCCACCCAGCAGAATAATCAAACAACCCTGGACCGGGCTGATAGAGCTGCTCCTTGTGGTGATGACACCCCATGTTATGACCAAATTCATGAATAGATGTGTATCCACTGCTTGCTTGTTGCACTCGGACCAAAGAAAAACCATACCCGGGATCACCTGTGGGAATGTCGAGAAGCCATCCTAGGCCCCCAACATCTTCGATTTGTTCAAACAACTGTACCAAATCGGCACCGTACTGATTTCGCCAGGTATGGACTTCATCCATGTAGCCATCATTTGTGATTGTTAAGCGCTCCAAATCAATCAATGAATCCCCGCTTTCGACGTAATTTATCTCCGCTGCATGGACTAGATTCCAATTCACAAAGGTGTTACTATTGCTGTGTGTGATAATTCCATTCGTGATTGCTTGTGATATCACATTGTTAATACCAATACCAATACTGTCCGCCCATGCTTTAGCAGCCGGCGTGTACACAATCATGACATCGATATTTGAGCTCCTGAGATTTCCTGGTCTACTTTCATCGAAGATCTTTTCAGAAGGATTCCCTGGCGTTTCGATGTTCTGATCAGGCAATTCTTTGTACTGATGAGGCCCTAATTCAATTAAATAATATACGTTATTTGATCCATCAAATTGTACAATGAAAAGACGATTGATCTCTGGAATCCGGATCACAATATAACAGTGTTCTTTTGAAACAGTAAGAATGAATGTTCCTGAAAAGTCACCGATGATTGAACCATATATTGTCTTTACTCCCAGAACATTAATAGTCACAGTATTAATGATACATTCATATGTTTCATTGTCAAACAAATTTAATTTGAGTACGTCACCCTCATTTGATTTATCGAATGTTATTATTTCTTGTTGAATTGTAACTTGTCTCCATCTCATATTTTCAGGAAACCATGTTGAAATAACCGTGTTTTCAGATTTTTCACCTGAACTTGATTCGTTAAAAAGCATGTTACGTGTCGGGTTTTCGGGAAATCCTGCTGTTTTGAAAGTCATCCCAGAAAATATACTCGCTCCAATAAACAACAATAGTATACCAATTCGTAGTCCTTTCGCTTTTAATCCTCTTTGCATTTATTACAACCTCCCTATGTGAAAAGATTAAGATTGGTAACCTACATTTTTATTTAAATGTTTGTAAAAAATAAAAATAGGTCTGTTGAACATAGTGAAGTTAATTTTTATTATTGTAGAAGCGATATGTTTTAATAAAAAAAAGAAAAAAAGAGAGGAGGATTTTTGGTCTTAGATTTTACTTTCAGACGCTAACGCTAACGGTCAATCCATTCGACCACACGCTTGTCACCCCGTGCTCATCACGAGATTGCACCTTGACCACATAGGTCCCTAGTACATTCCAAATGTGGTTCTTGCTAAGCTTCGTCCCAGAGTTCACCAAGGTCGTCCACGAACTATAGACGTGAGCGCCTACGGCATCCCAGTCAAACCTGTATTGTATCTTGTCTCCATCAGGGTCAGTCCCATTGGCCCAGTACGTACCCTGTTGTCCAACGAGCCGTGTTATTGGTCCTGTGGGTTGCTGCGGCTGGCTTGGAGGAGTATTCGAAGCAACGGTCACGTTTAACCCATTGGACCAGGTACTGGTCATGCCATGCTCATCTTTTGATTGTACTTTCACAATGTACGTCCCTGCAACCGTCCAGGTGTGGTTCTTGTAAAGTTTCGTCCCTGAGTTCACGAGCGCCGTCCACCCGCTGTAGGAGTGGGAGCCGGACGCGTTCCAATCGAACCGGTACTGTATCTGGTCGCCGTCCGGGTCGGTGCCGTTCGCCCAGTATTTCCCTTGCTGGCCGGTAACGCGCGTAGCAGGTCCCGTTGGTTTTTTTGGCTTGTCCGGCGCATGATTCACGGTGACGGTCACTGCAAGCCCCGGTGACCACGCACTCTTTATCCCGTGCACATCACGGGCTTGCACCTTGACGACAGAACTCCCAGGCGAACTCCACGTATGCGTTTTGTTGACGGTCTGCCCTGAGTTGACCAGACTCGTCCAAGCACTGTACTGGTGTGATCCTGAGGCGTTCCAGTCGAACCGATACTGCACCCGGTCGAAATCCGGGTCCGAAGTCGATGCAAAGTATTTACCTGCTTGTCCCGTGACAAGTGTATTAGGACCTGTGGGGGCCACAGGCGTGTTCGGCGGGGTATTGATGAGTGAATCAAAATAGATGTCATTCCCGTGCCCAACATTTCTGAAATCAGTCCAGGTGATCACTGCCTCTTCGTCGCTTGGTTGGGTCGGATTCACAGCGATGCTTGGGCCAAGTGATGCGGCTGAATTTCCCTCATTTATGATGTTCGGATCGGCCCACGCGGTGGGTGTCAAATACGACGTGCTGCTATAATAGATACTAAAATTCTTCCAATAGATAGCATGGAGTACATCCTGATCATTACTTGTTACCACATCCGAGAGTATAGTGTTATCCAATGAACTATCAAGGGAATGGTATTTATTCCATGTTGTACCGCCATCTTGAGAGTATGCGTATAAAATATCATTATTGGTACTCGAATACTTTCGTGTATAGGCAACGAGAACGGTTTTTCCAGTGGTAAGGCCTTTCACTGCTGCGATTGAAGGATCATACTCATCCTTTAAATCACTGTCAGCCACCTTCACTGCGCTGCCCCAGGTAACTCCATAGTTCAGGCTAGAAATGACGTACACGTCTCGCTCATTGTCATTAAAATCATAATCGTCAAAGGTGACATACAGATTGTTACTTCCATAATCTATATCCGGATGAGCCGCATGAGCATCATAAAAGGGCCAATCTTGATATTGATGCAGCATCGTCGGGTTGACGAACGTATCACCATAGTTGATTGACCGCAAGAAAGTAAGCTGATACGCATCCTGCTTCAGTGTGATTCCCTCGTTAAAAATGACATATGCGAACCATTGTTCCCATTCCAGACAATCCGTCATTACCCTTGGGTTTGATACCCCTAAATCATTGTGGTAATAGAGAGCGAGATGATTGTCAAACGGATTACTCAGATTAAATCGAACGACATAAATAGAAGTTCCATTGTTGACGTAGGTTAGGAACATAAAATTACGATTATTCCCTTCACCTACCGCCAACGACGGATTTGTTAAACTTGTTGACGTAAACGCTATCCAGTAATTCCAACTCTGACCTTCATTTGTCGATTTATAGATATAAAGGTCAGGTGGTCTTTCGAATGAAATATAAAGATTACCTGATGAATCGCTAGCGATCGATGAGTTCATCTCTTGTGCTGCTGTTCCAAAAACAAGAACATCTCCTCCTCGATTCATTCTCATGGTCGTCTCGGAGGGAATTATCACTTGAAGGGGATCCGTTACATCTTGCATTTGTACAGTTGATTCCGCTCCGACGATACCTTGAATTTCTCTCGTAATATTATCTACATTTTTCATCCCTGTCACTGGTAAAACGATTCCTGCAATCAACAGCATACATACGAATATGATTATTATTTTCTTTTTCATAATTTTTTCCTCCTCTGTTATACTAGATGATACTTGTTAGCAAAATACTTTATTTAAATATTTGCAAACAATTAAAATAAAAGGGGAAGTATTGGCACGGTTTTTCTTTTATGCGAAAACAAAAGATAAAAAGAAAAAAGGAGGGAGTGAGATTTTCGATGCTACGTTCAAGCGCTGACGACGACGGTCAACCCGTTGGACCAGACGCTTTTCACTCCGTGTTCATCGCGGGATTGCACCTTGACGACATACGTACCAGACGCCCACCAGATGTGCGTCTTGCTGAGCTTCGTCCCGGAGTTCACCAAGGTCGTCCACG
>Ga0153915_10004118_pt1 | contig 13383 bp, 14 predicted proteins | sample Opewatmetagenome_2_FD_107003 | JGI IMG/M metagenome (GOLD analysis project Ga0153915, IMG submission 107003) | Freshwater wetland microbial communities from Ohio, USA - Open water 3 Core 3 Depth 3 metaG | ecosystem: Environmental > Aquatic > Freshwater > Wetlands | place: USA: Ohio, Lake Erie... | reverse complement strand
GAGGGAGGAGTCAGGGCATCGTTAATCAGCGGCTTCCTGATTTCTATTTCTTGAAAGGCGGCTTTTTCTTTGTCCGCTTCCAGGACACCTGAAGAAAAAGAATTAAAAAAGGAAATGGCGGCCCGAGATTGAAGGTCCTGGTAGGGGGTTGAATCCAAAGCGAGGGGCTGATAGGCAACTTTCTCGATCCCAAATAAACCGATCAAAGACCCGCCAACGTCCGGACGAATCCAGCCCATCATGACATGAGGCGGGGCAAGGATGGCGATCCGGCCGCCCTGGCTATTGACAAAATCTCTGGCCAGGTTGGCCGCAGCGATATCCTGATTCTGCATGAGAATTATAGCAAAATCTTCTCTAATATCGGGGACAAAAGGATTGTCCTGATGACCGCCGGAAAAAACAGCAGAAACGCATAAAACAAAAATAAAGATGAAGCCTAATATTTTAGAGACCGACACCTTTTTTGACATCTGGTCCTTCCTTTTTCAATTCTTTATGTTTAGAAAATCACCCTGGCCCCAATTTTTTCTGAAGAAATCCCGTCATAAGTTCAACGGGATGTCGAGAAAATTCTCTTTGCTCCCAAGAGGTTCTCAAGCAAGAATGGGAAATTTCTGAATACAATAATATATGGATAGAAATTTTTATAAGCGGTGGCGCCAATTTCTTTTCTAAATGAAAAAGTCAAAAAACGCATCGTTCTCAGGAAGTGTTTTCTCGCTTAAAATACGGAGGAGGGAAAGGATGGCCTTCCCTCTTCCTCCGCGTTTCTCTCCCTAAAAAAATAGTCTCGGGAGTTCTATGGCACCGCTACATGTTTTATCGAATAAATAGGCCTCACTGGAACTGAACGGCAATGTGGGCTGCAGTGTCGTTCGTCACGTTGTTAGCTGAAGATGCATAGCAAATGAGTCCTTTTGCCGTGTTTCCTGATGCAGTAGGGTGAATCCATAGCCAGACATTGTCGTAGTAACCTGATGGAACACCTGCTTCTGCAAATGGATTAAAGGCAATAAAGTCCCATGGCGCAATAGTCTTGGTGAACGCACTGCCGACCATGCCATTATTATAGTTAATCAGACGGAATTCTACAGTCACTTCCCAGCCACCTGAAGTCGCATTGAAAATTCCCACAAATGTTCTATAATTAGCGTTTTGGGTGAGATTCTGAATCACCATACTCCTGCCAAGGTTAGCACAGTTCGAATCTACCCAATTAAGCCCTACATTTGTCTTGCCGTAACTTCCATTTACGGTTCTAGTTGCAGCCAGAATTTTGTGGCTCGTATCTTGCGTAAAAAACCACAATGCCCCTGACCTTCCATAATATGTAAAGCTTGGATCATAAGCGTAAAGCGTGTTTAGGATATTGGAAAATTTAATGCTGTGATACTGCCCTGGACTAGTCCAGAAATTACCAACATATCGATAGGTTCCCCCACCGCCACTATACCAGAAATAGACATCAACAACTGAGCCTCCTGAAATATCCGTCAGTTGGAGCTCAGTCACCCAAGTTCCTCCTCCTGAAGCCGCAGCCCAGATTGCCTCAGGAACAATCACGCTATCGCTCGGTGAGTTATCGTAAGCGAACGAAGGAACAGAAATGGCCAGCATGGCGACTAAAAACACGCACAAAAAAACACCTTTAGATTTAATCATGGAATCGCCTCCTTAAGTTTTATAGATATTATAATAAAAATAGTTTGTCAAGCCTTATTTTCTCATAATACGCTTGCTGATTTCTCCTTGTAAGCTTTCCGATGGCGCGCGCCAGAAACAGGGACTTCTATTTTCCGGCAAGCTTCAAACATATCGCTTCAAACGCCTTGACAAAATCGGAGAGTCTCTCCTTAGGACCCATCTTCTGTGTCGCCCGTTGCCCTAATTCGTTAAGCCGTCCGTCATAGTTCCTTATTGTCTCTTCGATTTCTTCGATGTCATAGATAGCGATGATTCTCGCTTGTTCTTCGAGTTTTTTGGTGAAATAAAGCTGATTGTTATCTACGTGCTCGCCAAATCTCCTGAGGCGAGGGACAACAATAGGCACCTTTCCCGCGTGGAGAATGAGCATGACACTTCCTCCTCCATGGGTGACGACGATCCGGGCTTCTTCTATTCTCCTCTTCATCTCAGAAAATCTGATGAATTCTGCAGATTCACAAAACCGGGGCTTATACAGCGAATACCCCCTTTGAATAAAGACATCCTCCTGAATGATTCTTTTTTCAATCAATAGGTCGATGGCTTTCACCAGCCTGTCAAAAGGCTGCTCATGAGTCCCGACTGTCACAAAAATCATAGGAGCTGCCCGAAGACTCTGCCTTTAGGATAAAACCTCTTTTGTGCATCCCACTGAAGGATAAAAGCATCGGTGATGGGATAAACCAGTTTTGCGGTGACGGTCGGAGAATCAATTCTGTCATAGACCTCGATATAGACAAGCTTGGCTCCGAATAATTTCCCAATGTAAAAAAATGGAACGGCCACGCCGGCGCCCATCGAGATAATGAGATCGGGCCGTTCTTTTCGGAGAATTTTGAAGGCGAGGAATGTGTTCCTGATCAAATTCTTGATGTTCCGATTGGTAGGGAAATACGCCCAATAGACTTTCTCGTTCTCTAAAAGAGAGCGCGCATCTTCCTTTTCAAAGGTCGCCCAAAATCTTTCATGTTTCTCCCAAAATTCTTTTAATAAATGCAGCTGGAGGAGATGGCCGCCGCTGGACGTAACGAGACAAAGTTTCATGCCGCCTTCTCTCCTTCCATTTCTGGAGCCGCCCTTTTTTTCATTTCACTTCGTCTTTTCCTCAGACTTAGGCAAAAAATCCTGAAGCGCGATGAGAATTTCCTGGGAAGTTACATCCCGGAGCAAGGGCTTGGCAAATTTTATCGACTTCTCGGGATGCTCCAGCACGGAAGAAGGATTTGTCGGCGCAAATATCCCCACGAAAGGGCTGTCGTGAGCGTCGGCCAGATGAAGAGGAAAAGAATCGATCCCGATAAAAAGCCTGCAGCTTAAGACGGTCCTGACGAGATCTCGAAGACTCAAGTCTGTTTGAATTTCACAATCTTTGGAAGTCAGCAGCGAAGATCTCAATTCCAAAAAATCATCTTTGGCCCCGATGAGGACGGCGTCGAATCCTTTGTTCAGAGTCAGGTCGCGGACGATGTCCGCAAGGCATTCAGCTTTTAGCGATTTTGCCGGCGACCGCGATTTAAAGTGCAAGACAATTTTTTTCTCATCTCCTTCGAACCGGCGGCCCGCGGGAAAGAATCGAGCTTTTTTGATTTCGGCACCCCGAATTCCCAACGAAGACAAGGCCAAAGTGATTCTCTCTAAGAAGGTCATACCCGGGAGCCACCTTATTTCTGGAGAACGAACTCCCTTCACGGAGAGATTTTGTGGGCGATTGTACCATTCCTTCATGGGAACGAAATTGACAAACCCGACCTTAACCGGGCTTTTGGCCATCCGGAAAAGAAAAGAATTGACCAATCCCGGGAAGAACGTCAGGACAACATCGTACTTCTCGCCTGAGATCTTGCGAGACATCGCTATGAGCGAAGGGATATTTCGTCCCGAGAGATAAAAGCATCGTTCCACGCTGAATTGTTCGAGGAGGAAGCGAGACTTTTCTTCGGACAAGAAATGAATTTCGCTCGTGGGAAAGGAATTCCGCAAAGGCTCTAGAGCGGCCGCCGAAAGGTACGTGTCCCCCAAAGCATTTGTCGAGATGATCAAGATTTTCATCGATCGCCGGCCAATTGACTTCTTTATAAGATAAGAGCCCGATAGTTTTCAATCACTTTTTCAATATAAAGCAGGCTCGTGTTTTGGAGTGCCCGGCTGAAACAAGCCTTGCTGCGCCTGATGATTTCTTGTTTGCTTTGGCACAGGTCGTCCATGATCCGGGCTAGGGATGCCAAATCTCTGTACGGAAAAAGCCATCCTGTTTCTCGGGTGTCGATGTGCTCGGGAATACTGCCCAGATCTGTCCCGATGACGGGCAATCCAAATCCATAAGCTTCCTGAATCGTCAGGGGAGATACCTCATACCATTCCGAGGGCAAAACCAACACATCCGCGCTCAAGAGAGCCTCGTTCTTTCTCTCCCCCTTGACGAAACCCAAATATTTGATGCGTGGGTCTATTTTGACATAGTCCTCGACGTCCTTCTTTATCTCCCCTTCTCCGCCGATCAAGAGCTCCGCATTTTTGCATCGGACTTTCGAAAAAGCGTTTAAGAGTGTCATAAGCCCTTTGTGGCGGCTGAGTCGACCCAGAAAAATAAACCGGATGGATTGCCGTTCGGATAACATCTTTGTTCTTAAGGAAATATTTTTTTTGATTTCTTCTTCGTTAAGGTAGACTGGATTAGGAGCTATGAACAAACCTTTTGGAGAAAGATATTGATGATATAGGCCAGCCGAAAACTCTGAGAGGAAATGAAATTTAATTTCTTTCATGAAAATTCTATTCCAGGATCCCCACAGCGAACAGACCAAACATTTCTCCTGGCAAACTGTTTCATTTTTCAAGAAACTGGAATTCTTGCACAACGCAAAAAAATCATGGGCCGTAAAAATGACCGGAAGTTTCAAGCTTTTAGCGGCCGTAAAAACAGAAGGTGAAAATCCATAAAAATTGCGGATGTTAACCAGGTTCGGTTTTTCCCGTTTCAAGATAGCCCGGACATTCAAATAGACGAAAGGATTCCAGAGGTTCAAAACCCACCACAGGACTTTGATGATCTTGTTGCGTCGTACGTTCGGGGGATAATTAAAATACAGGTTAAGAGGATAAAACCGGTAGAGCTTCAGGTGACGATGGGGAGACAAAACCTCCATTTTTAGATTTTTTCCGGATGTAATCAGAACTGTGGGGATTCCCTTTTCCGCCAGATGACGGGCAAAATATTCGACATTGATCTCCGCACCGCCGACACTGTAAGGCCGGATGTAGTTTTGGATGATGGCGATTTTCACGTCAACCTTCGATAAGCCTTCCTGTCCTCAATCTTTCCTTCTTTTAACAGATTATTGACTCGCCGCAAGTTTTTTGCCGCAGCGGCATTCAGGCCGGGCCCGGGACGAAAGTCAAGCCTCTTGAGCAACTCCTTCGTATTCATTTTGGTTTCCGGCAGATAAAAATAAAACAATAAGAAAAATTCAAGGGAATGAAAGGTCTCAATATTTTGTATTTAAGAGAGGCGCTCTTGGATTTATGGTTGTATTTCAAGATTTTCTCCACCTGCAGACCATTTTCCTCGATGAGCGCCCTCCATTCCGATTGTGTGGCTGTCCTGTCCAATTCTTGAACGGTCTCGCGGCCCGTTGAGCCTTTCTTGAAAACATTCCAGACAGCCAAGAGAAAATAGCTGTTGGGCAAAAGTAATAGGGCTTTGCCCCCTTTCCTGAGAACCCTGACCATTTCTTGGATTCCTTTTTCTGGGTCGAGAAAATGTTCCAGGCTTCCCAGATTGATCAGATAGTCAAAAAACTCATCCTGGAACGGAAGGGATTCTCCGGCACTGCAAGCCAATTTCGATCGAGGGCTGCTCGTCCTGGCTATCTCCAGGGCCACCGGAGAGATATCAATGCCAAAGGTCTCAACGCCTCCTTTTTCAGCTTCTTTTAAAAAATATCCTCCGCCGCAGGCGATATCCATAAGCCGTTTCCTTTTTTCAGGAGCCAATATTTGAAAAATCCACTGATAAAATTCCTCCGATCCCCGAAATGGGCCTTTTCGGAAAATCTCATTATAAGACGCCTGGAGTTGCTTCAGCGTTTTGATGCTTCCGCGTTTTTCCAATTTCTGACCTCTCTTTTATTTACAGAGAAAGGCAATGACCTCGACCGTCAACAACTCCTTCAGCCAGGGAATTTTTTGGAATATCTTCAGGTGCCAGCGATCAAAAGTGTTTTCTTGATAGCTCAGCAAATGGAAGCTGCTTTCTCTCAGCAGTCTTTTAAATTTTCTGACCGAGATTTTATTGAGTCCCGCGAGGCGGCTTCTGACAAGGTCGACAGACGTATTGAGTTTAGCCAATTGCGGATTTCGAACGGCAAGTCTTTTCCAGACCCTCACCAAGGTCTTTTGGGAGAAAAAGAGATGACACCACGGAATATGGATAAAGTCAAAGAGATGGGCCCCGTTATGGGCGTAATAGGGGGAAAACTGAACATAAAGGAGGCCGTTTTTCCGGAGGACCCTGTAGCACTCGGCCAGGGCTTTTGTGGGATTTTGAAAATGCTCCATGGTGGCGATCGAATAAACCAGGTCAACCTTATTAGACGCCAAAGGCAGTTCCTGCGAGTCTGCTTGAACAAAATCCACCCTGCATCGGGTCACTTTCTTTTCAAAGAGAAATTTCTTTGCCGAAACCAGGATCTCGAAATCAATATCCAACCCTGTGATCCTCCCTCCGCCCTTTTCACAAAGCAAACCTACGAAGCCGCCGTAGCCACAGCCGAGGTCAAGGATACATCTTTGATTTTGTTCATCTTCAGGGATCAGTTCCAAGGTTTTCATGAACTTCCCGACAGCGGATTGATAAGAATATTCGGCTCTTCCCTCAGGCGTGGGATTGTCTATCAAGATCTCAAGACCTTTGGGAGGCTTAAACCGTTTATTAAGCCAGAGGCAGATTCTTTCCGAGATAGACGCAGGAAGCCCGACGTCTTTCAAATTCGCCCTTTTCGGAAGAAAGGGAGAGGAATGACAAAGCCGATTTCTTCCGTTTTCAGGATCACTAAAACCAACGCATAGATAAAAATACTAAAGACCCCGAGGATGATCAGATCAAAGGGATAGGCGACGAGACCTTTGATGAATCTCTGGCTCCCTAAAAGAGCACAGGTCATAAAACCCGAAGCGGTGATTGATTTGAATAGGCTCCGGATGAGAAGGAGATTTGGCTGGCGGCCGAGCTTTCTTTGAATAATCGAATAAAAAATAAAAATGTTCAGCCCGGACTGAATCGAGGCCGCCATAGCAATGCCCGTGTAGGAAAAATGGTGAGAGAGTGTAAAAGCTAAAAAGACATAAATAATAAACCCGAATACGCCAAAAATCCCCACCCGAAAAGTTTCCTGAAGAGAATAAAGGGCATTGACAATCGGAAGTCCAAGCGAGGCCGCCACAAAAAATCCCAGATAGGCCACCAACGCCTTCCCCACGGCTTGCGTGTCCAGCGGTGTGAACCCACCCCTCTCGAAAACGAGGCGAACGAGTTCATATCTCGCCAGAATCAGCAGGAAGGCTACAGGAAAAGTAACGATGACTAAAACTCTTAGCCCTTTGGAGAGAATCTCGCTTAATCCCTGAAAATCTTTCCTGGCCGAATATTCAGACATCCTGGGGAAAAGGACGGTCGACAATCCCTGCGTGATCATGACCAATAAAGCTGAGATGATCCGATTGGCATATCCCAGATAAGAAATGGCTCCTTCCCCCAAGTTGGAAGCGATAAAACGTTCAACGAGGGTGTTCGCTTTGTAAATGATTGACCCCGCAAGAAGCGGCAGCATCAGCAACGATAGCTTCCCCATCTCTCCCGTGCGAAAGTCCAGGGTGAACCGATATCTCTGCTTTTTTAAAAGAAGCGGAAGAAGAATAAAAAATTGAATGAGTGAGCCCAGGATGGTCCCCAAGGCAATGCTTTTAATACCGAGAGAGGACCTAAAAGAAAGGACAAAAAGAAATGTGATCAGACTGTTCAAGCCTTGGGCTAGAGAAGGCAAAAAATATTTTTGTTGGGCATAGTGGAGGCTCGACAGGACGACGGATGTGCCTGAGAAGACCAAGGACATGAGGAACAATTGAAAAAGGGACGCCGAGAGGGCCGAGGTCCCCTCAGGAAACCCGGGATTTATCAAAGCGATGACATTTTCAGACCAGCGGCTTCCGACAATAACAAAAATACAAAGAAAGATGAAAACGAAATTCGTGCACAAGCTCGCCATTCTCCAGGCTTTGGATTCTTCCCTTGATCGACTTTCTATAAACACGGGGATAAGGACGTTGGATAATGTGGCATAGAGGATCGCCAGGACAAGCTGGGGAACCGTGGTAGCTGCAAAGAAAGCATCCATTTCTACTCTCGTCCCAAAACGGGAGGCGAGAATAATGAGAGTCAGATAATTGAAAATTCCCATGAGGAGAGTAAAAAAACTGACTGTCAGGCTCGACTGGAGAATCTTTCTGTGTCCGCTCTTCATGTCTTCCTATTTGTCCGTCCTGACATATTATTTATATCTTGATCGTTCTTGAAAATCAAAGGCTTTTCGAGCCTTCCTTAGGCGATCGTTTTGACGGAGGAGAAAGAATTTTCTGGGCAGGGACCGTTTGAGTCTAGTCCTTTTCAACCTTGTTTTTATGTCTTGGAGGGCAACCTTCAGAAAATCCGTAAGCAAACGGCTAGACAGATAAGCGAGATGAATGTGTCCCGAGAAATGAAATCTATGAATTCTTCTGAATCAAGCATTTTCATTTCGAACAATTCTTAAAGATTGTCTTGACAACATAATCCACTTCAATCTCTTCCGTGCAGGGCTTCCCTTTAACCGGGCAGGGTGTTAATAGCCAACACGGCGAACACTCAACTGGTGGAATTCTTAGGAGAGGGATTGTATGAGTATATTTGGCTATGGAGAATGGATGGAATCCAGAGAAAATAACAAAAGATTTAATATCAAATGCTGCGGCGATGTGATTATAAAGTCCTTCCAACACGAAAAGGAAAGATGATTTGCTGATGACATAAAAGATTTCACGCAAATTTTTTGTTTTGTTGCGAAAATCGATAACCCCATCTAATAATTTATCATGAGCGAGCCCTAGTTGGATCCACGTGATTTGTGGAAGTTTATTGACGACCTCTTGAAATTTTTCAAAGCCCCATTCTTTGTTGGGCGTATAAGTGGTTTTTCCTACAGGTTGAATAATGGCATACTGGGGGGGTAATTGAAATTTTGTTTTATAGCGGACGATTTCTTCGTTTGTGAAAATGATTTCTGGTCTAAGGTTTTTATAATTTAAGGGTAGCCGGAAATGTTGAGAATGAACCTGAACCAAGTGCATCTGCGATTTTGTTTCCCGCATGTAATTTTCTAACGTATATCTTCCGACAAAAAATAAAAATCTTTGGATCTGCGTTCCCCTCAAACCAAAGAGCAGAAAGGAGATGATTTTCTGGGCAAGAGGAGAACTTTTTTTTAGGGAAATACTGCGCCAAACCCTAGAGTTATTCGCAAAAATTTCGGGATAGGCAGAGATGACCATGATTTTAAATCCGTATTGTTCGTCAATCATCCGAACAACGGCGGACATACAGACATGATCTCCCGCAGACAGACGTGTGGTATAAAGGATAAAAATATTGAATTTCTGTAATAACCTATTGAGAAGAGGGGCGAAGATTTTTAGGGGTATTGTGACAATTTCTTTAAGGAGAATGATCATGACCTTTCGTTTTATTCATTGGTTTCTTTAAAAGAATAAAACCGTAATCTCTGGCGATATTGTCCATAAGAGTTTGATAGGTCCTTCTTGTCAGCGCCCTCAACAAGAATTTTCCTGGATGGTTGATAAATGTCTCAAAGAACATCCGTTTACTTCTCGAATCATTGAAGAAATTTCTATATCCGATGTCCAAAATATCCAGGCAAAACTGATCGGCGATAAACAACAAGCTTTTTTGGCTATATAAGGCAACATGTTCATTATACCAGAGGGTCGATCGATACCGACGCTTCTGAAATGAAAAACCTGTATATAAAGGAACTTCGATATACAGGACATCCTGTTCTTGCAGATCGTTATAAATTTGCTCCAGGAGCCTTTGAGGATGACCGATGTGCTCCAGGACATGGGATAAGGCAAAAATTTTTTGAGAATATTGTCGAACGCCTGGAATTTTATTGATATCATACCAAGCATTCATGACATTTAGGCCGTTTTCTTTACAGAAATCGCTTAAGATCATATTTGTTTCAAAGCCAACGGCGTCGCGGCAGTATTTCTTGGCGACTGACAGCATTTCGCCGGATCCGCAGCCGATATCGACAAACAAAGAATTTGAGGGGATATAGGGTTTAATAATTTGGAATCTTTTTTTGGAATTCTGGATGCGCAATTTGCTTTTATTGGAAGAAGGGACATCTTGTCCTCCCCCTTGTCGGTAATCAAGCGGCTGAGTTGTAAGATTCAACAATAAACCACACCTCCGGCATAAGGCCGAAACGCCATCCTCGGAACGAACCTCGCTCTGGCATAAGAGGCACTTCATTTTCTTTGCAAATTCTTTGCCAAATGCCTGCCGTTGGCTCCAGGGAGCCTGACTTCGACCATTAAAGCGCGACTAAACATATTTTTCCAAATTTTATTCAGCAAAAAAATTCCCTTATAGACATAAATGGTGGAACAATGGGCATACCCCAATTCCTTGAGCCACCATTTTAAATCCTTGTATGTCCAAAAGCGGATATGTTCTCCTGGATGGATCAACCACTGGACGGGGAACCTTCCCGACAGATATCGCAATCGGTAGACAATATAACCGCTGTTCGGGAAGCTAAAAAACATGGCTTTCCGTGCCTTGGATTCTAATATTTTCAATGCTTTTTCGGGGTTAGGGATATGCTCTAAAAATTCCAGCATCAAAATAAAATCCACTTCCGGCAAAGCATTGAATTCTTCGATGCGAATCAAATCGATCTTTATTGTCTCAATATTTTGGGAGGCACAAAAATCTAAAGCATAATTTGATATATCAACCCCGATCGGTTTTATGTTCTTTGTTTTGCGTATCTCCAACAACACAGCGCCGTCCCCGCATCCCAAATCCAAGACCGTGCTCCCCTCGTCTATTTTTTCGGCAATCCATCGGGCTCGAATTCTTTGATAGTCATTCGCATTCCCCATATCCATCCCTTTTTTATCTTTCCAGTATTCATCATAATCGGCGGCATCGAATATGATTTTCGGATAACTCAACAGATATTTAGGAAGCAAAAGAATAGACTTGATAACGTTTTTAAGCATAACCCGACACATATTATGCCATCTCATTTTGTAAAAGTAAAAAATAATTGATGAAGGAACGCCGCGCAGCAAAAACCGATAGCCTCCCGGCACGCCCATTTCCTGTTCTTGACATCGATCCGCAGCCGAGATTATCATTTTTTTGCGAAAAGAGGCATCGTTGTCAAGGACGACGGGACATGAATCCGGACAATAGGGAAAAGGAAATTTCTATTCCTCAATGAAAATAGTACTTATTTCAACCGATGAGACCGAAGAGGGTATGGGTGTAAAGACGCTTTCTTCGTGTCTCATTAATCAGAAATTTGAAACGGCGATTATTTTGTTGAATACTCCTAAAGATAATTTCAAAGAATTTCACTGGGAAGATTTTGATGAGATTTGTCAGGGAGCTGGATTGATAGGCATTTCCTGTATGACCCACGGCGTGAAAAAAGCCATAGAGGTCAAAAAGCACCTTTCTGCTAAGCTTGAGATACCTATAATTGTCGGTGGAATTGCCTGTATTTCTCCGGAAAGTCTTCTCCATAGTTTTGATTTGGTATGTCATGGTGAAGGTGAGGATTTAATCGTAGAGTTAGCCCATCGGTTGAAAAATAATACCCCCTATGATGATATTCCAGGGTTGTGGGTTAAGAATGGACATCATGTCATTAAGAATCGATCTCTTGAATTGAGCCGAAATTTGAATGAGTATCCTTTGCCAGATTACGATTATACCCATCAGTTCGTCATGGACGGTAACCGACTCGTTCCGATGACTCCGACTTTTGGGGTACGACTTGATGATTTTCTGGTTCTTGGTTCTCGTGGCTGCCCGCATTGTTGTTCTTATTGTTGTAATAATGCATTAAAAAACAATTTTCCATGGTTTAAAGTGGTGAGGCATTATTCAATAGATCGATTGATTAATAATATAAAAGAAGTGCGCAGGTACTATCCGGACGTCAGAAGATTGGATATTGAAGATGATACTTTTTTTGCCAAAAGGCTTGATGAGGTCATAGAATTTTCGAAAAGATATAAAAAGGAAATTAATATTCCCTTCCGGATTTTTATTTCACCAGGGACGTTTGATCCGAATAAGTTACTGCCTTTAGTTGAAGCGGGAATGTATAAACTTATCATGGGGATCCAGACAGGCAGTGAAAATGTGGCTCGCAATATTTATTGCCGTAATCAATCAAACGAGAAAATTATGCAAATAGCCATGATGCTCAATAGGTATTCTTCAAGGATACAAGTATGTTATGATTTTATGGGGATGAATCCTTTTGAGAGCACCGAAGACCTGATAAACACGATCCGATTTATTAAAAGTTTGCCAACACCATTTTGGATCTTTAATAATAATCTTGCCTTTTATCCCGGCACCGATCTTTACGAAAGGGCGGTAAGATCCGGGTTAGATATACATCTTCGTGTCAAGCATTCAGAAGCGAGCATCGGTTATTCAATACTGGGGCAGGAAAAGATAAAACATAAACTATTTCATCTGTTATTATTACTGATGGCAGGGAGCGTTGACAACAAGCGCATCGGATGGCTCGATAGGATATTTGTTTCGGATTGGTTAATCGCTGGCTATCGTTTTTTAGATGAAATTTTTGGTGGTGTAACAAATCTTATCACATCCATCGTAGCCGGCATATTAAATACGATCCATCTCAACAAACAAAATCGTCTTAAAATATTTTTGAAAAAAATCATGTTTTCTTGAAAGATCATCAGAAAGGAAAAGAAACGATGAAAAAATGGAAGGAAGAAAGATTGCGATTGATCACCATCGCCCTGATCTTGGCTTGCGGATCGTTTATAGTCGGCGGCTGCAGCAAACGACCGAGCGGCGGCACGAGCAGTGTCGTCAATTATGAAGGAGGAATCATAGAAACATTCCCTCAAACGTCTTGGCCAAAAGATATCCCCGCCGAAATTCCTGTATTTACCTTCGGGAAAATCAAGGCCGTGACAAAAGACAGCCTCCCAACGGGCGCTCATTGGTCACTTCGTATTTCCGAGCTTTTGAACTCGGCGATCGACAGCTACTATGAGCAATTGACACTCAAACAATGGTATGCGATCGCCATGCCTCTGCCAAAGGGGAGGGTCCTCCTTGGAAACGAAAAAGACTTTTTCATTTATCTTATTACTTATAAAGATAATACGGCCCTTTTAATCGTCAGTCACAAACCGGTCTCTTAAAGCGGGCGGGCGCGGTCTCCCTCGGGAAAGGATCTTCATCTCCAAATCGGCCAAACTCAATTTTCGATCTTCATATCCGGAAAAGCCATGCGCATTGACTCATAAGCCCACGAGGCTATCTTCTCCTGGAAG
>Ga0153915_10004117_pt1 | contig 13384 bp, 13 predicted proteins | sample Opewatmetagenome_2_FD_107003 | JGI IMG/M metagenome (GOLD analysis project Ga0153915, IMG submission 107003) | Freshwater wetland microbial communities from Ohio, USA - Open water 3 Core 3 Depth 3 metaG | ecosystem: Environmental > Aquatic > Freshwater > Wetlands | place: USA: Ohio, Lake Erie... | reverse complement strand
TCGGAAAGGCGAATTGATCGTGCCGCGTGGCGACACGATTTTTCAAACAGCAGACGAGGTATTGGCAGTGGTACATTCTGCTGAAATCCCGCAACTGGCCACGATTCTAGGCTCTGCGATTCCTTCGGTATTTTCGTCGTGAGGATCTATTCCATTAATCATTTCGCGAATGATATTCTGACGAAAGCTGTCGCTACCAATGTCCATTCTATACATATGGGATTGAGATACCCAATACATCCCATATAGGGGGATAAATCTATCTAGCATGTCTTCTTAATTCACTATTTAACAGCCCGTCTGAACCACAACCCGCCATTGTGGGAGAAATTTAAAAATGACAGCTAGCTAATAAGTCGGCAATTGGGGGAAAATGCATGAAATTTTGTGGACCTGGCGGGACTCGAACCCGCGTCTTCTTCAGTGCGATAGATGAGCAAATAAGGGAAAAGGGGGGGAAAGCCGTCTATTGCGTCTATTTTGTTCCAAAATCACAATACAACTCGCTGCGCTCCTTGCATGCTGTTTCAGCATATCTGTACCCGAATTGTTCCCGAATTGTACACGCAATATACTCGATATGCATTGTATGAAGCAAGGAAAGGCGATCCCAAGCCCTGTCCAAAGGGAGGAAAAATAATATTTCCGCGAATTTTTTTTACATGAAAGGTAAACGTGGAACGGCTCAAACACTAAACCAATGGCTTAAAAGGACGATACTGAAAATCGGCTTCTCCCATCCAGTGTCCTGCCATTTTTCCCCCAATCCATTGGACAGTGACAATACAAGTACATTGGATGTGGTTATTAAAGTCCAGTTAACACTTCGGTTCCTTACGAAGGCGTCCAGTGGATTTTCTTTACATGAGAAATGAGAAAACCATGGATGTTGCTATTTAAATTATTGTACTATCTATAAAGAATGCGATATTTTGAATTAAGAGCAGCGATCATTTAGTGAAAAAAGCTTTGTTTCATCCATCTAATCAATTAGTCTTAATATTTTGAGACGATATCACCTGAAATGCACCTAAAATTATTATGTATTTGGCTCACAATACTGATCTTCTTCGAAGGGGTATTGATCTTGATCCGGATTGTATTCTTTGCCTTGCTCTTCACATGGCGAACAGGTGCAATCAGGCGCACATTCAGGCCCACAATCTGTACATGGTTCGCAGAGCGGGCGACATTCTTCAGAAGGTTCGCATTGTGTATTTGCATTGGTAATTGTCGTAACCAATGTAATGGTTGCACCGGTTCTTGAAACAGGAATGGAAACTTTATCGTTTTTCATGCGTAAATTTCTCCTATCCATTATTTCACTACCTCTCAAACGATCGTCTCACTTGGATGATTTCTACTGCTAGACTCTGATCGTAATAGGGTTTTCCTTTTACATCCACCATCCATACACCATCTCCCCACTGGCCAGAATAAGGATTATATGTACAACGCGGGTAAGGAGCAGTTTGAAAATCTGCCCGACCTTCTGCTGCTACTTCAGCTAAAGGTCTACAATCAAAACACACATAGCGATATTCGCAATCTTGGCACACATATATGTTATCTTTGGTTGTATGCCATATTTTCTGAAGCGTTGGGTATTCAATGATCTCGACCAGGCTATTCCTATCCAGGTAATTCCCAAGGACATGTTGCCTTGAAAATATACAAGGCAGAATATCACCAAATTCTGTAATGGCAATCTTCCCATACAAGCAGGGATGACCCAACCGGTAATGGGCAATCTTCTTTTTGCTTACCTTGAAATTGGGACTCAGCGTAAACCCATATTTAATCAGGTTTATATCATCAGGTTGATTTATGTCTTTTTCTCCTCGGCCATTAAGGCGAAGTGGGTCGGGTTTTCTCCCTTTATATCCCATTTCTTTTCTAAACGCCAAGGTGGATTCAACCTTATCTTGATTAGCTTTCATCACAATCGTTTCGACTCTTGTTTCGACTCCATACTTCTTCAGCAATGCCAGGGAGTTTATCGTTTTTTTATAGCTGCCTGGCGTTCTGGTGATACTATCGTGAATGAGAGAGTCGTCTGAATAAAGCGATACCGCTGCTTTCAAACCCAGTTCTTTCATCATATGAATATTGGCTGGGTTAAGCAGCGTGGCATTGGTGAAGATCTCAATGGATGAATATCCGACCTTCCTAGCAAAAGCAGCTAAATCAAAAACAGTCTCTCCGTTCTCACCTTTATATAATAATGGCTCACCACCGATAAATTGACAGGCTTTACAACCAAGTTCTTTTGCCTCCTTGATTGCCTTCAACCAATCCTTGTGGGACATTCGGCTCTGTGGACGGATTGTAGCAGAAGTAAACTCCTGCTTTACCTTGCCTTCCCTGAATAACTTCGGCATTGAATCGGCATAACAGTGAATGCATCGCTCATTACAATCGTTCGTTACGATTTCAAACCATACAAACCTGAGGCGATTATCCTCTGTTAATTCAGGTAATTGCTGCTGGCAGGCGCGATCTGACCGCTCGGCAACACCCATAGAAGTAAGGGTACGCCAAAATGGCTCATCTTCCAATTGATAAGTGCACACCAAACAAGCTTGTTCATTCACAGAATACACTAAGCCTGTATTGGTATCCAGGATTGCACCTCGAGATGCACCGGTTACAAGATATACACCATCTACAAATTTATATTTTGATTTCATCAAAAATGAGTTGCTAAGGAATTGTCTGAAGGTGATAGTTATTATAGTTTATTTAAATATCTGTCAAGGAAATCTAGCACCTTTTTCACGTTCTCTGGAGATTCAAACCGCGGATCGGCATGCTCAGCATCCTGGATTAAGTCTAACTTCACCTGGTCTTCCCCTAATACTTTTGACAATTTGGCGGCGAAATTGATGGATTGCTGGACAGGAACCACACAATCTTTCGTCCCATGTTGCAGATAAAATGGTGGGTTACCCGGTTTAATATAAGTCTCGGGATTGGCAGCTTTTACTCTCTCTGGTATCTCGGTTATTTTTTGGCCGAGTAAAAGGGATTCGGGGGAATTCTCTCCATTGTGAAGTTGATCTTCTGGCGAATAAAACCCATTCGCGGCGAGCTGCTCATCCATCTTGAGAAAATCGGTCGGTCCAAACCACGACACAACCGCCTGAACATTGCTTGGTTGTTCCGGGTTTCCCATACCCAGGACTTCCAATTCCGGAATACAAGCAGAGGTTCCCAACATCGATGCGAGATAACCCCCAGCCGAGCCACCCCAGGCTGCGATTCTATGCGGATCAAGTTCATAGTGAGATGCATTTCCCCTTAGCCAACGGACTGCAGCTTTAACATCCTGCACTAAGGCCGGAAATTTTGCCTCCCAACTCAATCGATAATTGACCGCAACAACCGCGTATCCCCTCTTCAAACCCTCCAGCATGGGCATGACCTGCATATCAGATTTATCGCAACCCATAAAAGCCCCACCATGGATCGATACGATGACCGGTGAGGGGTCTGTAATCTCATCAGGCAGATAGATATCGAGCTTCTGTGCAGGTGACTGCTTCGCATACGGAATATCCAAGGTTTTTCTTTTTATATGGTCTGTATTCGCTAGAGGATGAATCGCTTGGATTGCATAGTGAGGTCTTGCTGGGGGATTATTCTGATCGATCATTCGTCTAGATGTCCTGTATTTTTACTGGTACTTTTTTTCTGAGTACTCTCTTTTTATATTTCTGAAAAGCGTTAAGAATGATGAACAATAACCCTACTACGTACTAGACGCTATCTATTGGATGTATAGTATAAGATTAATGCTTTGTCAACTGTTTTCTCTTTATGTAATCAACTCACCGAACCTCAATATTCTCTAAAGATACATATTGTTGGTAAACACATGTGAATTTTATTGACAAATGGCTTAAAGTTTGGTATTCTAACAGAGTATTATACTATAAAACTCATTTTCACCTAGCGGTACTAATTGTGGTTTGAATCGTTGTGTACCTGTCAACAAAGCAAAAACCGGTGCCCGTAATCCTACATCCTTCATACCAAACCTCAAGTCGAAGGAGACGAGATGTCAGAAACCTATAATCTAGTCGATGCAGCGATGAAAGTCATTCAAGACCGGCGTAGTATCCGGGAATATACGGAAGAGCCAATATCCGATAAAGACCTGGATATGATCCTGGAAGCAGCACGCCAAGCCCCGTCGGGTGAAAATGCCCAACCCTGGCGTTTTATTATTGTGAGGGATGCAGAGACACGCAAGAAGCTGGGAGCCCTGGCAGGTGGAGGTAGTGGCCGTCGCTTTACTTCCGAATTTGTCACAAAACAGATGCAAGAACGCTTCGCTAATCTGCAAGATGAGGAAAAGAAAAAAGCCGCATTCGAAAAATTAACCTCCGGCAAAGTTTCAGCGTTCCTGGCAGATGCCCCATTAGATTTAGTGGTCTGCGGTAAAAAAAATGTATGGGATATGCCCTTTGATACTTCCGCAGCGATCGAGAACATCTTATTAATGGTTACAGCCTTGGATCTCGGTGCTTGCTGGGTGATCGCCCCTTGCATTGATATTCGTGATGAAGAACGAGTCAAAGAATTACTGGGGATGCCTGAAGAGTACAAGGCAGTCAGTATTATCTCGATCGGTCATCCCACCCGACCTCACCGACCTCGCCCTCGTCTGCCCATAAAAGACCTGATCTTCGAAGAAAAATGGGGAGACGCCTATTATAAGGATCAGCCATGAACGATAAAAAAATGATTCCCCTGGATTATGCCAATGGTTTGATGTACGAGCTGGAGAAAGCATTCTGGGATGAACGTGGGCGCGGGGCACGCTTCCGCATGACGACAGTGGGTCGTAAGTATTACCGCGATCGCGTCCGCCCACTTCTTCAATCGACCGAGCTGGAACATATCCTCAAAACAATTCAGGGTGTCCTGCAAACAGAAGGGATTGCTGGAAAGGTTACCTATGATTTGGACGGTCGCTTGTTGCGCGTGAGTGTGGACCAATGCATTCATGAGCAGGTTGAGGTCAGGATGACTGCCCACGGAATCGAGCCATTTACTTGCGTACCGGCAAACCTGATTGTGCTTGCAATTGAGGAAAAGCTGGATCGTCCGGTAGAGCTAGCCGAAATCAAAAGAGATGAAAGCGGCTGCCATTTGCTGCTGGTGCTATTTGACAAACGACCCACACTTGAATAGCGCTTAATATGACAAAATTATCAACATTATCTGACGCAGTAGCTTCTATACCCTCGGGAGCCCACCTGGCTTTATCCGGCTTTGCCATCACCCGTTGCACGATGGCATTTTCGCGTGAGGTCATCCGGCAGGAAATTAAGCATCTAACCATCTCACAATGTGTGGGCGCGATGGATGCAGATATGCTGGTGGGCGCTGGTGCGGTTGACCGCATGATCTATGGCGGAGGCTCACTTGACCGCTTTGGGCGATTGAACTGTGTTAACCGTGGGATAGAGGACGGAACATTGGCAGTCGAGGAGTATAGCAGTCTATCGGTAGCATTTAGATATCTGGCTGGTGCACTTGGGATGCCGTTTATGCCCATCCGATCACTGCGCGGTTCCGATTTAATAGCGCAGTTGAAGGAACGGTCACCATCCGATATAGCAAACATCACGGACCCCTTTACTGGGGATGAATGGCCAGTCCTCAAACCTCTGCTGCCAGATGTAGCAGTAGTGCAGGTTCAAACTGCCGACGAGGAAGGCAACGCCTGTATTATGGGACCCCGTTGGGATAATAATGAACAAGTGAGGGCAAGCCAACGCACAATTGTAATTGCTGAGCATGTTGTCACGGACGAAACAATCCGACAGAACCCGGAGCAGACATCTATTCCGGGGCTGTTTGTCTCGCATGTGGTTGAGCTGCCTTTTGCTGCCCATCCGACTTCCGTCTATCGAGCTTATGATTATGATGCTGAGCAGATTCAGGCTTATGTGGAAGCCACACATACTCCCGAATCTTTTCACACATATCTCGACCAATATGTCTATAACGTCAGAGATCACTGGGAGTATCTTGAACGGGTTGGTGGACTAAAGCACTTAACCAGCCTCCAGGCTGACCCGGTTAAGGGATATTAGGAGAAGCTATGGAGCTTGATTACACCCCTTCCGAATTGATGGCAGTTGCTGGTGCGCGTGAATTACGAGACCGAGAAGTGGTTGCCGTTGGATTGGGATTACCGGTTGTGGCTTCCTTCCTTGCCAAACAAACCCATGCTCCTAACATGACGATCCTGTTTGAATTAGGAGTAATTGACCCCCAACCTGTAGACCAAGGAGTAGGATTAGCTGACCCGCGGGTTTGGTACCGGGCGAATGTGTTGAGCAGTTTTGTCGATATTTTGGGTGAAGTGCTACATAGAGGTCGGGTCGACGTAGGCTTCTTGGGTGGGCTCGAAGTGGACCAATTTGGCAACTTGAATACATCTCTACTAGGAGACCCTAAGAGAAAGTTCCGCCACATGATCGGCAGTGGTGGCGCCAATGATATTGCCTCCTGTGCGAAGCGGACTATTATCATCATGCGTCACGAAGAGCGTAAGCTTAAAAAAGCGATCTCATTCATTACTAGTCCGGGATATATCACAGGAAATGATAGCCGTGCTCGAGCCGGGCTGGCTGGTGGACCTAGCCGGGTAATCACCGATAAAGCGATTTTTTCTTTTCATCCGGACACAAAGCAGATGATGCTGACTTCCATCCATCCTGGTATCACACTTGAAGAAGTATTAGGGACAATGGGCTTTTCCCCTCTTGTGCCGGAGCACATCCCTTATACAGAGCCGCCAACGCAAGAACAGGTACGCCTGATCCGAGAAGTGATTGACCCTCAGCACATGTATATGGGCTAGCCATGATATTTGTATGGAAGAGAGAATTTTATGCCCTACGTTGTGACAGATAAATGCATCTCATGCGGTGCCTGCGTGGCCGGGTGTGAGACGGGTGCGATCACAGAAGGTGAAACGCAATCCCATATCGATGTCACGATCTGCATTGAGTGCGGTACCTGCCAGATGAACTGCCCCTCTGAGGCGATCATTTTCGTAGAGGAAACAGAAACCGAAAACCAGCATGTTTCTGCTAAAGCTGGTTAGTATGTAATCACAGGAGATCTTTTAATTATTTTATTCGAGCGGCGTTTCGAATGCGGCTCATCCTCCTTAGAAGAACACTCCCTTGTCGGGAGTGTTCTTTTTTGGATTAGCAAATTATTAGTCGCTGAGGCTTGCATTAAAAACCCAGATTGTACCCAGTAATATCTAATTCCTTTCGCAAGGCCTGTAGTGCTTTCTGAACCCCAGGCGTGATCTCCACACCTTCCATTTGATTGTGTAGAGCATTGTAATATTCTTTTTCCCCAGCTGTATAAATGCGAGATTGACCATGTGCTTTTCGAGATTCCCGTAGCTCACGCATCATATTTCCTGTAGTACGTTTGAAATCTTCCAGGGATAGGAAGTTTTCTATATTTATAGCCAAGAAGAAATGACCTATGCGCAGGAATTGTGTCTTGCCATCATGATCAGTATCATGCAGCATGGAAAGGTAAGCACCATTCTGGAAGGCAGCGGAGAAGATCTCGACCATAGTGGATAAGCCGTAACCTTTATGGCCTCCCATCAATTCACCTATTCCACCCAGCGGTAGTAAAGCCATGTTATTCTTATTCATCTCGGAAATCATCTGGCTGCTATCAGTTACGCAATTGCCTTCCTTATTGATGACCCAGCCTTCGGGAATGGGTTTATTGGCCCGTGCGGCCACCTCTATCTTCCCGCGGGGCACAACTGAGGTTGCGGCATCATACATGTAAGGGAAGGCTTCATCAGTCGGTGTAGCCACTGCGATGGGGTTGGTTCCAAGCATGGGCTCCGTACCAAATGTCGGTGCGGTGGATGGATGCGCATTTGTAACGCTCAATCCCACCATGCCTTCCTTAACTGCCATTAGAGAATAATAGCCTGCCACTCCATAGTGGCTGGAGTTGCGTACTGCAACCGCACCTAACCCATAATTTTTGGCCTTATCGATGGCTAAACGCATGGCATGGGTGCCAACGACCATCCCCATCCCACATCCACCATCAATTACCGCAGTTGTAGGTGTTTCTTTTACGATCTTCCAATCCGTTATGGGAAGCTGAAGGCCTGTTTTGATCCGCTCATGGTACATTTTTAGGTGCGCCACTCCATGCGAGCGAACCCCCCACAGATCGGATGTGATCAGGACATCTGCGATGATCTTAGCATCTTCAAGCGGAATTCCCATTTTTTGAAGGGCAACAATCATAAAATCGACCAGGTCTTTGACAGGGATACGGACGTTTTCTTCTGCCATGGTATTCTCCAGAAAACTTTATTCAGGGAACATTTTCCCTGGATTAAGGATATTCAAAGGATCGAGGGCATGTTTGATGGCACGCTGGACATCAATAGATACTGGCCCAAGAGCTCGTTCAAGGTATGGTCTTTTGAGTAATCCCACCCCATGCTCACCGGAAAGGGTACCCCCCAAGGATAGGGAGGCATCAAAAATATCTCCAACCATCTGCTCAACCTTGGCCCATTGCTCAGGTTGTCGCTTATCAAAAAGAATATTCGGGTGTAGATTGCCATCACCTGCGTGGCCAAATATCACTAAGGGCAGGCCATATTTATTGCTAATCATGCGCAAGCGCTGCACAACCTCGGGGATGGCGCTGCGTGGTACTGTAATATCTTCTCCCAGCTTATTGGGTGCTTTACGGGCCAGTGAAGGGGACATCGACCGGCGGGCTTTCCATAATGCATTCCGCTCCGCCTCGCTTTGCGCTAATTTCACTGAATATGCTCCGCTACCCTGGCATATTTTGACACAGGCATTGATTTCGCGGATGACAGTAGGTTCATCCGCTCCATCTGTCTCAATTATCAGGGATGCTTCAACGCCGGTGTTCAAGCCCAGGTGCATGGCTTCTTCAACACACCTTACGGCTGTTTGGTCCATCAGCTCAAGCGAAGCGGGTACAATTCCTGCTGCCAGGATGGCAGTGACTGTGCGCGAGGCACCACCTAACGAAGAAAATTCTGCCCAGGCTGTTTTGGCGTAGCGCGGTTTGGTAATCAATCTCAATAAGACCTCAGTCACGATGCCCAAGGTTCCCTCAGAGCCAGTGAAAAGTCCATTGAGGTCATAGCCAGTGACATCCTTGATGGGTTTACCACCCGTCTTCAAAACCCTACCGTCAGCCAACACAACAGTTAATCCTAAAACATAATCGCCCGTTACACCATATTTGAGGCATCGTGGTCCACCGGCATTGCAGGCTACATTGCCACCTATCGTCGAATGGCGGATACTGGATGGGTCAGGTGGATAGAATAGCCCAAGCTTTTCAACAGCAGCCTGCAGGTCTGCAGTAACTACCCCTGCTTCAGCCTTTACGGTTGCGTTTTCTTGGTCTATCTCCAGGATATGGTTCATGCGAGTCAAGCAAAGGACAATCCCACCTTTTGGATATGGAACAGAAGCCGCTGCCAGTCCAGATCCCATACCGCGTGGCACAATGGGTGTATGTGTTTCAGCGGCCAGCTTTACAATATGGCTGACCTGTTCAGTTGTTTCTGGTACTACAACAATATCAGGCTGAGCTTCGACAAATGTTCCATCGTACCCATAGATCGCCAAATCTTCTGGTGTGAACAATACACCCTTTTCCCCCATTATTTTCAGGAGATCATCAATCAATCGACTATGCACTATCTGCCTCATAAGCTTCATCTATCAGTGTTATCGGGTGTACAACTCGTATATCTAAATTTCTGCGTTGAATAGCGGTATTCAATTGCATCTGACAGCCTGGGCACCCTGAGGCTATAATCTCAGCTTTGGTGTTGATAAGGTTGTCGGCTTTGCGTTCCATGACTTTTGTGGATGTTTCATAATGGGTGATGAGCTGGCTGCCAGCCGAACCACAACACCAATCTGCTTCTGGCAGCTCCACATAGTCAATTCCATTGATCATCGATAGCAATGCCCTTGGCTGCTGCCAAATCTTCTGCCCACGCCGTAAATGACAGGGGTCGTGATAAGTTACCCGAGATTCGATCTTTCCCTTTGGTTTTTCCAGCGGAATACCTGCCAGAAATTCACTGATATCACGTACACACGAGCTAAATCTATCAGCTCGAGAGGCCCACTCCTCATCGTTTTTTAGCAATTCCTTATAATCTTTAAGGGTTGAGCCGCATGTAGCGCAGTCCGTAATGATAATCTCGACCTGAGCCTGCTCAAACACAGCGATATTATGTTTGGCTTGTGCTCGTACCAGGTCAAGCCGGCCGTAACCCCGGGCGGGCATGCCGCAGCATTGCACATCCCTGGGAGTGATGACCGTACAACCGTTGCGTGCTAAAACTCGGACGGTGGCTTTACTTTCCTCGGCAAAAAGCAGATTCTGTGCACATCCCAAAAAGAAACCGACGCGAAATTGACTTTCACTATAGGCCTCAGTGATCACAGGTAGCACATGCCGTAACGGGCGCTGTGGGAGGTGAGGCAACATGGCTTCTAGATCGCGCACCTGAGAAGGCATCAGCTGTGTCATCCTGAGTAAGTAGATCAACTTGCGAATTCCAGACCGTTCATAAAGCCGCAGTGGCACCGTAGCGGTTTCCATCCTACCTGGATGCGAAATCAAGTCTCCAAATAGCCTCTGCTTCCAGCTAGTTGATTTTATTTGCTCCTTGACATAGCGCATGGAGAGGGTCAATTCTGCCGGCCGGATGCCGACGGGGCAAATTTCATTACATGCCAGGCAGGCAAAACAAGCGTTCATATGCGCCAGGAGATTGGAGGAGAGTGCCAGCTCTCCTTCCAGGTTTTTCCGTGCTAAAGCTACTCGCCCGCGCGGTCCGGAAGTTTCAGTAAGGTATTCACGATAAGTAGGGCAGACTGCTAGGCACAGCCCACAGCGGATGCAGTTTAGATAATCAGCCTCGGTTGGTTTTTCAAAATAATGCAATGCATCCATAAACAGTAGCGCACCTTACCTTTTACTTATTCCCAGGCAGACGCATCCAGGATGACTTTGAGGATGTTTTCCTCATGACGTTCATACAATGTAAATGCGTTTGCAGCATCTTTTATGGGCATTCGGTGAGTGACCAACCAAGCTAATTCATCATGATAGGTTTGGTAAAGATCACAGGCGCGGCCCAGGTAATCACTCCAATCAGGTGTAACTACAGCAATCAACATGGCGTTCTTCCTGAAAAAGGTCTCATATTCGATGGGATAAACCGGTTGGTCAGGAACGCCAAAAGATAAAACAGTACCTTGTTTCCGTACCAAATCTATGCAATCGTTGAGCGTTTTTGTCTGGTGACCCACAGCCTCAATGCAAATGTCGAGTGGCTGCCATCGATCTGGTTCGTGCCGGGCAGTATGGATGGCTTCAGTGCTGCGCTTCGAGATTGACTTAGTGGCTCCAAGTTTTTCAGCAACATGGCAGCGATGTGGGATAGGATCGATCCCCAGGATATATTCTGCTCCTCGCTTTTTAAGCAACCAGCAAAAGAACAAGCCGATTGAGCCCAATCCGATGACCGCAATGGATTTACCTTGTACTTCGCCAAGCTGATTTACTGCATTCAGCACAGTGGATAGTGGCTGGATGAGACAGCTATCATCATGATTGGTAAGTTCATGGGGCATGTGAATGGCTTTGCAGGCTTGGGCGAGGTAATATTCCGCCAGTCCCTGGTCGCACTCCGGGATGGCTAACACCACATCCCCAGGCTTAAACTCCTTAGTATGACTTTCAATCACTTCACCAACACTTTCATGGATGGGCGCGCCTATAGGTAGCGGGTAATTCACATAGCGCTTATTTCCATTGAAAAAAGAGATATCGCTGCCGCACAAAGAAAGCCATTTGGTCTTGACCAGTATAAGCTCAGCAGAATCGATTTTTAATTCTGGAATGGGAACATCCAGTAGTTCAAAGTTACGCGGTTGAACAAGCTGTAAGGCTTTCATAGTAAATCTCTGGTCAAATTCCCTTCCCAATTACTGGTAAAGTCAGTAGCGCATGTGGTACAACCAATGCCTGGCAGTTTAAACCAAGTTCATCTGTAGCGATTTTGATTGCTTCTTCCATCGTGGCAGCTGGTGTCATTTTACATGCAGATACAAGGTCCGGACACTCACTTCCAACAATCACTACATGAGCTCCTTCCAGGACCTTTGCCATTACGAAAGCCCGTTGCTGACCTGGTAGATATCCATTGCGCCTGGCATCATCAAGGATGGCTTGGACATCTGGTGCATCTCGCATCGCACTTAAGAAGCGCTGCTCGCCGACACCCTCCCCTGCACCTTCTTCACAGCGTGCAGGGATGATCAGGAACCCTCCTGGACGCACGACAGGGACTGGAGCAAAGAAAAGATAAGATGCTGCGCGGCTAGCCTGATACAGGTTGGAATCCTTTGGGTAACCAACCCCGCCGATGACAATATCATATTGAATGGGTATAGGAACTTCATAGACAGACCTGGCATATGCCACAAGGTCTTCGTATGCCAATACAGGATCACCTGCTCCAACTTTCAAGACACGTTTTTCATCATCCAGTACAACATTCAGGATGAAACTGAGTCCAGCGCGTTTGGCTGCTTCTCTCACGGCTGCTTGGAATGGGTTATCTTCAATCCTACCCAGACGTGTATAGGGGTCGTCAACGAAGGCTGGACCGTGCGTATGCGCTATCAGTGCCTCTCCGGCAGCACCCACTGATAAAGTCTTGCTGCCACCAGAGTACCCAGCATATTGGTGTGGCTCAACAATACCTGTGGCGATCAGCAGGTCAGCCTCGACTGCCGTACGATGGACCTGGACAGGTACTCCTCCTTGGGTCAATCCCAGGTCCACCAACGCTGCTGAATTCTGGGGGTCATTATCAATGACCTGATAGCGATTGACAATGCCTGCACCTAGTTTAGCGATTTTTTCCGCCTGGGTGGATGCCCGGTGCATCCCTGTGCCGCATAAGAGAGTTATATCTTCATCCCTTACTCCTGCTTTCCTAAGCTCCTTCAACAATGCAGGAACCAAGAGGTGATCGGGACTTGCCCGTGTGCTATCAGTAAATACGATGCAAACGCGGTCTCCGGGTTTAGCAAGCTCATGGAGGGGGAGGGTACCAATAGGATGGGCTAGTGCATCATGAATGGTTTGAGGTACCTCTTTTACACATTCCATTTCCTGCGAAACAGCGAAGTCTACATGCATTCCAGAGGGCAATCTAAACTCGAGGAATGATTTGCTATAAGGAATCCAATACAGTTTTTCAGTCATGATATTTCCATCGAGC
>Ga0153915_10004116_pt1 | contig 13385 bp, 8 predicted proteins | sample Opewatmetagenome_2_FD_107003 | JGI IMG/M metagenome (GOLD analysis project Ga0153915, IMG submission 107003) | Freshwater wetland microbial communities from Ohio, USA - Open water 3 Core 3 Depth 3 metaG | ecosystem: Environmental > Aquatic > Freshwater > Wetlands | place: USA: Ohio, Lake Erie... | reverse complement strand
TCACGAACACGCCGTCCCGCTCGGGCGCGGCGGCGCCATGGCCGAAAGCGATATTGCCGCGACGGATGACGCCGCCTCCTTTTTCGAGACTCCGTTGCAGGATGGCACTCAGGATATCGCCATACGAGAATACGATCCGATCCTGTTGGGGGCCCGTGTATTGCCGTTCAAAGCGCACCGGTACGACCTCCCCGGCGCTCTTGACAAAGGGCGGCGGCAGGTCCGATGCAATCCCCTGCAAATTCGATTCAACCACCAGGTCGGCAAGCTTCCTGCGCAGCACGAAGGTCCCGCGCCAATCCGTCGACCCGCGCAGATGGAGCATCCATGCCGGCCTGCCGCCGGCCCGCCGCAAGTTGTCAATGTTGGTTCGGCCCTGAAGGTCAATGCGCACGGTCGAATCTACTTGAGTCGTCGCCACCGCCGAGAACGGACCCCCGAGAAATACACCGGCCGCGTTCGGCACACGCACCGATGACTGGGTAAACTCAAGCCGTGCATTGACCTGCTCCACCGGAGGCATGTCGCGATCAAAGACGATGGTGTTATCGACGAACTGGTAGTCTCCGGCAACCTTGGTCTCGGAAAGTGAGCGTAACGGGAGATTGAGCTTCAGGGTAAGCTTGCCATTGCCCTGCGCCTGCATGCCTTCGGTAAAGCGGTCGATCATCCCGGCGACCGGACTCTTCTCGATGAACGACAGAAACTCTCCGGTTGCGCCCTCCGCCTCGCCGGATACATTCAGCAACTCATTATTGGATTTGAGATCGGGAATATCGGCACGCACGTTGCCGAGTTTGGCACCGAGGATGGTTCCCTCGCGCACGAAGACGTTCATGCGCTTGCCGCGGAATTGCAGATCGCCCCTGATGTTTGCGATTGTCGGCCATCCTTCGGCGTAATCGAGCACTCCGTCCGTTACCTTGGCCGTAACCTGAAATACACCCCCCTTGTTGTCTGGAAACGGAAATTCATCGAGATTTCCCCTTATCCGCAACGACACATCGTTTGACTTTCCGGCAAGAAACGCCCGGTCAAGCCAGTCGCGCGCGGATTTTTCCAGGATCAATGGAATATAGCGGCTCGCATAGCGGGCATCGGCACGGGTGAGGTTTCCAGTGAGATCGATCCAACCTCGGCTGTTCGGCGAGGGGCGATAGGTTCCGAACAGTGTTCCGGCGACATGCTGGTTGGAAAACGAAACGTTGTTCAGCTTGTATTCGGTGGTCGATCCGTCACGTGCCCAGCCAATTTGCGCGGTGAAACCGTCGAATTCGAGCGGTTCGCGGAACACGAGCGGCATGTCGACGCTGGCATTGCCGACGTTGAAATAGATCGACCCGGCTTTTTCCGTACCGTCGATGTTGCCGCTCAAACCCGAAAAACCAGGCACGTTGCCGTAGTGGTTCACCGCAAGATTCTGGAATCGACCGCGCACGCTGTATTCGGCGGGATCGCGCCAGTCACCGCTCCATTTCACTCCCACGTCGTAGAGGCTTCCCTTGGGATCGAGGTCGAGCAACCGCTTGCGAAATCCGGCGTCGAGAGGCAGGCGGTCGGCGAGCAATGCCAAAGGCTGCAAATCAAGCGCATTCGCATGCATTTCGCCCCGCACCGGTTTGCCGTCCTTGTCCTCGGTAAGGCGCAACAGAAAATCCGCCGGCGGCAGTACGAGCCCGCCTTGGGTCGTAAGCCCGAGCCTGGTGGTGGACATTTCGATCCTTCTGCTCGACACCTTCCATGCGACGCGCCCCGACAGGCTGGCGAGCTCAAGCGTCGGCAAGTCCTTTGCAAGCCGCGTCTTGACGTCGGCCAGCCGCACGTCGGCGATGAGTTCGATCAACTGGTGATTGCTGAAACCGAGCCACAACCGGAGTGCGCCCACTCCTTGAGGAAATTCAACCGGGAGGGGCACCCAATCGCGCCAGGCAGCGATATCCGCATAGTCGAGCTGCACAAAAAGCCTGCTGTTCCAGTCTGTCAGCAGCTTGCCGGTTTCTCCTCGCAGGTCACCGCGCACGTCGATCGGCCCGGCAAGTTGTCGTGGCGGTGTCCCGCGCAAGCCGAACCGATGATCGTTGCCCCGGTTGGCGAGGCGCAGCGTGACGTGCTCTAGGTCAAGTTGCGGCGCGCCGCGCTTCTCATCGCGCCAGGATATGCTGGCGTCCCGCACCAGGATCTCGCGCTGCAGCAGCAGCCAGTTCACCACGCCGCCGCCTACGGATCGCTGGGGAAATTCATTGCCTGCAATCCAGAAGACACCTCTCACATCGCGCTTTACACCGAGCGTCGGCTGGTAGATTTCGAGCGAGTGGAACCTCAGATCAAATGTAACCAGAGTCAGCCACGACAGCGTACCGTCGATGCGCGACAACTTGAGGACGGGCTGATTCACCGGGTCGAGGACGCTCACGTTCTCAAGGACCAACTCGGGACGCATGCCGTCCCAGTTGGCCGAGATCTTGCCTATCGTGATCCGTTGATTTGCGGCGAGGCTAACCGCTTGCGAGAGGTGCTCGCGGTAATGCTCGATATTGGGCAAAAACCAGTAGCGCAGACCAAGAACGACTGACGCAAACATGAACCCGGCAAACAGCACGGCCCAGGTGAGCACACGATAGATCCAGATCGAGCTGATGTGCAGCCATTTCAACTTGTGCGGAAACTCCACTCTTTGCCTGAAAAACGAAAAAATGCGATAGTTAAACAATGATTTAGCTATTTTAACCGGTTTACCCAATGGAATCGAATAACGCACGGCCTGTTGCCTCCGCCTACCCGCCTCTGGAGGCGGCCCGGCGATTCAGCCACTACGTTCGCCGCGTGCTTGAAGCGGAACCGGGACTTGCCTCAGACAGCGGCTGGGAACGACCGTTCACGGCCGAAGAAATGCTCGCAGAGCTCGCGTCCGACGCGATTCCCGACGAGGCAGCGCTGAAGCGCGCGCTGCGCAACCTGCGCAAGCGCGTGATGTTGCGCCTGATCACGCGAGACCTCAGCGGCGACGCCGTACTGGCCGAGGTCGTCACGACCGTGACAGCGCTGGCGGAAGTTACGCTCTCTCGCGCTCTCGCGCACCTCGAACGCTGGCTCGCGGATCAACACGGCTCGCCGATTGGCGCAGAAAGCGGCACGGTTCAGCAGCTTCACGTGATTGGCATGGGCAAATTGGGTGGCCGCGAACTTAACGTGTCTTCGGATATCGACCTCATCTTCGCCTACCCCGAGGAAGGTCAAACCAATGGCGAGAAGCCGATCAGCAATCATGAGTTCTTCACGCGTCTTGGACGCCGGTTGATTGCTGCAATCAATGAAATCACAGCCGAAGGATTCGTATTTCGCGTCGACATGCGGTTACGGCCGTACGGGGAAGGCGGGCCGCTGGTGACCAGTTTTGACATGCTGGAGAATTACTTCATCACCCAGGGCCGCGAATGGGAACGTTACGCCTGGATCAAGGGCCGGCCGTTGACGGGAAACCGAAGCGCCGAGTTGCTGGAGCTCGCGCGCCTGTTTGTCTTCCGCCGCCATCTCGACTTCAACGCACTCGCCTCGATGCGCGAACTGCACAGGCAGGTACGCAGTGAGGTCGAGCGACGCGACATGCTCGACAATATCAAGCTCGGGCCGGGCGGCATCCGTGAAATCGAATTCATCGTCCAGGTATTCCAGCTGATCCGCGGGGGTCGCGAGCCGGAGTTAAGGGAACAATCCACCCTCGCGGTACTGCCGCTCCTGGTCAAGCGAAATGTATTGCCGACGCTAGCGGCAGACGAGTTGAGCCGCGCATACGTGTTCCTGCGTAATCTTGAGCACCGGCTGCAATATGTCGACGACCGGCAGACGCAGTCTCTGCCCGCGGCCGCTGACGAGCGCCTGGCCGTGGCGCAGAGCATGGGGTTCACCGATTATGCCGAATTGTTGACTGCGCTGAACGGTCACCGGGAGCGGGTCAGCCGTCATTTCGGACAGATCTTTGCCGCAACGCCCCAGGAGTCGCACGCACTCGCCGGACTCTGGAGCGACAACATGGATGAAAACAGCACGAACAAATGTGCGGCCCAGCTAAGTGGGCTGGGTTATCATCGTGCTGCGGATTTGCTGCAAAGGCTGCAAGCCATGCGGGGAAGCAACCGCTATCGCCAGATGCCGGCTTCAAGCCAGTCGCGCATTGACCGGCTGGTGCCGCTCGCCATCGAAACCGCAGCCGCCCAGGCGGGCCCGGGTGCGGCGCTTGAGCGAATGCTGCAACTGCTCGACAGCGTTAGCCGCCGCGAGTCGTATCTGGCATTGCTTGAAGAGTTCCCGCAGGCCCTGACCCGGCTCGCGGAACTCATGAGCGCAAGCCCGTGGGTCGCGCAATACCTGACCCAGCACCCGATCCTGCTCGACGAGTTGCTCGATACACGCACGCTGTACTCGCCTCCCGACTGGCGCGCCTTGCGCGGCCTGCTCGCTTCCCAGCTTGACGACGCCGAGGGCGACATCGAAAAACAAATGGATGTCCTGCGCCAGTTCAAGCACGCGCTGACCATACACCTCGTGGCACAGGATCTCGCCGGGACATTGCCGCTCGAAACCCTGAGCGACCATCTCTCGGACCTCGCCTGCATGATTCTCGAGGAGGTACAGCGCCGGACGTGGCGCGTACTGCGCCAGCGGCATCGGGACGAACCTGCGTTTGCCATCATCGGCTACGGCAAGCTGGGCGGCAAGGAGCTTGGATACGCGTCGGATCTCGATCTCGTCTTCCTGTACCAGGATGCCGCGCCGGAGGCGGCGGAAAATTATGCGCGATTGGCGTTACGCATCAACAACTGGCTTACCAGCACCACCTCGGCAGGAGTGCTCTACGACACCGACCTGAGGTTGCGACCCGACGGGGCCGGAGGGATGCTCGTCAGCCCGCTCGCGAGCTTCGCCGATTACCAGAGAAAACACGCATGGGTCTGGGAACACCAGGCCCTTACCCGTGCCCGCTTCGTCGCCGGTGACGGGGCGATCGGACGCGGCTTCGAAGAATTGCGCGTCACCGTCCTGCGGCAGCAGCGCGACCTCGCCAAATTGCGCGATGACGTGGTCGTAATGCGACAGAAGATGCTCGATGCGCATCCCAATACCAGCGGACTATTCGATCTGAAGCATGACCGCGGCGGAATCATCGACGTCGAATTCATCGTGCAGTATCTTGTTTTGGGCCACGCCCATGCCCATGCGGAACTGACCGGGAACATCGGGAACCTCGCATTGCTGAAGCTCACGGGACGGGTTGGCCTGATCGACGAGCGCATGGCAGCCGCTGCCCACGACGCCTATCGGCGGTTCCGGCAGCTGCAGCACAGCCTGCGATTGGAGGGAAACCGGTATGCGCGCGTCCCATCGACCGCGGTTCCCGGCGCAGCACGGGCGGTGCTTGATTTATGGGACCGCGTATTCGAAGGAGCTGCGGTAATCGCCTCGCATTGAATCTTCCTGCAGCCGGGCAACGGGGGGGACAATCATCGACCAGTTTAGCCGCAGCTTGGGGGCTGCCTGCTGTTCGGCATGCGCTGCCAAATACGCTAAAATGCTTGTTTTTCTGAATGGAGTTCCTAAATGTCAATGGCTGAGCGTGAGGGGCACATCTGGTACGACGGCAAGCTCGTGCCCTGGCGTAATGCCACCACCCACGTCCTCACCCATACTTTGCACTATGGCATGGGAGTTTTCGAGGGCGTGCGAGCCTATCAGACGGTCAACGGGACCGCCATTTTTCGCCTGCGCGAGCATACCGACCGCCTGTTCGGGTCAGCGCACGTCAACGGCATGAAGATTCCGTACGACAAATCGACGCTCATCGAGGCGCAGAAAGAGGTGGTGCGCGCGAATGAGCTTCAGGCCTGTTACCTTCGGCCGATCGCCTTCTATGGTTCGGAGGCGATGGGTATTTCGGCGAAGGACGTGACGGTGCATGTCGCGATCGCCGCCTGGCCTTGGGGGGCGTATCTCGGACCGGAAGCCCTCGAGCGCGGGATTCGGGTCAAGACCTCGTCTTTCGCGCGCCATCACGTCAACGTCACGATGTGCCGTGCGAAATCAGTCGGCACCTATATGAATTCCATCCTGGCGCACCAGGAAGTTGCTCAGGACGGTTACGACGAGGCCCTGTTGCTCGACGTCGATGGCTTCGTTGCCGAGGGTTCGGGCGAGAACGTCTTTATCGTGCGGAACGGGACTCTTTACGAGCCGGAACTCTCTTCCGCGCTCGAAGGGATCACGCGCGATGCGGTGATCCACATCGCCCGGGATTTTGGTATCCGGGTTGTCTCCAAACGCATCACGCGCGACGAGGTTTACACGGCTGACGAGGCATTTTTTACTGGCACGGCCGCAGAAGTGACGCCAATCCGTGAACTCGACAACCGCATGATCGGCGAAGGTCGCCGGGGACCGGTCACCCAGAAACTCCAAAGCGCGTTTTTCGATTGCGTCAGCGGCAGATCCGACAGATACCGGGACTGGCTAACGCCCGTCGCCGGATGACGATCATGGCCGAGCAACAGACTCCCAACCGTAGCCGGCACATCGAAGTCACGCCGGATGACCTGCCCCTGCATTGCCCGATGCCATCCATGCTCCTGTGGAACGCGCATCCGCGCGTTTTTTTGCCGATCGAGCAGACCGGAGAGGCGCTGTGTCCGTACTGCGGTACGCGCTATACACTCACGGGCGGCGCTGTGTCCGGCCGGCATTAGCCGTAGTGAACCGCCTGGCAGCCTGTCGGACTTACCAGTCGGGACAGGCTGCTAAAAACAAAACCGGCCGGATTTCCACAAAAGCAGCCTCAAGAGCAGCATGAGAGCATGTTTCTTCCCGGTCCAGGCCACTGAATCTCGGTTTCGAGCTTCATTCGGGTGGCCGGTTTCGCATAAGGGGCTTGTCGCATCGCAAATCCGAAAAGCTCCTAGTGGCCGGAACGCGAAGCATTCCGCGGGAAGACTTTCGTTTGGCCGCCTATTCTTGACCCCCGTGTGCAAGTAATGATCCGGGCTTAAACCGTGCATAAGGTCCTCGCAGTCGCACCCTCATGGGTTGGCGATACGGTACTCGCGCAACCCCTGTTCAAGCTGCTGCATGGAAAATTCCCTGACCTGGTGCTGGACGTGCTCGCGCCGCAATGGACACTCCCGGTGTTAAAGCGGATGCCGGAGGTCCGGCATGCGATAGCCAGCCCGTTCGGCCACGGGGACCTCAAGCTCGGAGAACGTCGCAGACTCGCGCGCGAACTGGCCGCCGAGCACTACGATCATGCCATTGTGCTCCCGAATTCGCTGAAATCGGCGCTGGTTCCTTTTCTCGCCGGGATTCCGCGGCGCACCGGCTATCTGGGGGAACTGCGCTGGGGTCTCCTGAACGACGTGCGCCGGCTTGACAAGGCCGCATTGCCGCTGATGGCCGAGCGTTTCGCTGCATTGGCGGGTGCGCCCGGCGAACCACTTCCACAGCCACTACCGGATGCGGCCCTTCGAGTTGATGAAAACAGTCGACTGTCCGTGCTGCGGAAATTCTCGCTGCAACCCTGGCGCCAGGTGGCGGTGCTGTGTCCCGGAGCGGAGTACGGACCGGCCAAGCGCTGGCCGGCAAAGTACTACGCGGAACTCGCGCAACGCCTTGAATCCCGTCTTTGCGAGGTATGGATTCTTGGTTCACGGAACGACGTCAAGCTGGGGGCCGAAATCGCCGCTCTGTGCGGCGGAACCTGCCGCGATCTATGCGGAAAGACCTCGCTTGACGAGGCGATCGACCTGCTTGCCTCGGCGCAACTCGTGGTGAGCAACGATTCCGGCCTCATGCACGTCGCCGCGGGCCTGGCAAAGCCGCTGATCGCACTTTACGGTTCGAGCAGCCCGGCGTTTACGCCTCCGCTGTCGCGCGATGCCCGGCTACTCAAGCTCGATTTGCCGTGCAGCCCGTGCTTCAAGAGGGTATGTCCGCTCGGGCATTTCAATTGCATGATGCAACTCACCGTAGACCGGGTTTTCGGCGCCATCGAATTTGATAAAATCCGCTGAACGATCGGGTGCTGCTCCCAAACCGAAAGCCTCCTGCCGTGAAGAAAACGCTGTTCCCGACCCCCCAGGACGCCGAGGCTGCGTTTTATGACGCGTTTGCGAAATGCGACCTGGACGCCATGATGGCGGTGTGGGCCGACGAGGATGAAATTTACTGCGTGCATCCAAACGGGGCGCGGGTGAGCGGCATGGCTCAAGTACGGGAATCATGGCGGCGAATCTTCGCGAGCGGCCAGACGCTGCACTTGCAGTTGCGCGAGCAGCAGCAACTGAACAGCATGATGCTGTCGCTCCACAGCGTTTATGAACATGTTTCGGTTTCCGGCGGAGGCCGGTCGCCAAGCCGGGCGATCGCCACCAATATCTATCTCAGGACTGCGGGCGGTTGGCGCATGGTCGCGCATCACGCCTCTCCCGCGCCCGCGCCCATTCCGGCAGAGCCACATCGTGTTACGAAGACGCTGCATTGAGCGCCCGGCTTGCCAAGATATGGACTTTGTCCTGCTCTGCATACCCGTGTGGTTTATAATTTTGTCGTTTTCCGCAGGGCCGTTTCCGGGCACTGGACCCTCCAGCGATCGCGAATTGGCGGTTGGAACGTGCGACTGATTCGCGCATGGCTGCCGGGCATTCCGTGGCCTTCCCATATCGATTGTGACCTCCCGGGCGATGATTCCCCAACCCGCTGCTGATTCGTTCAGGCTTCCGCCGCGCGGTATCAAGCCGCGCCGCCGTGGAATCACTTCCATGATCGATTTCGGACCCGACGAGTTCGGCTGGGCGGGTGGCACGCATGGCATCCGGGATCTGCTTGACGTCGCGGCCGACTACATCGACTACGCGAAAATCTACGCCATGAACGCGCTGTTGATTCCGGCTGAAACCATGAAGCGCACGACGGCCCTGTACCGCGACGCCGGAGTCATTCCCTTTGCGGGCGGGATCCTGTTCGAATACGCGTGGCAGCACCACCAGGTTGAACCGATGATCCACCATTTGAAACGCCTCGGCATTCCCGGCTTGGAACTCTCCGAGAACTATGTCACGCTCACGGATGATGAGCGCCACCGTTTGATCGAGCGTTTCCAGAAAAGCGGACTGAGCGTCGTCTACGAATTCGGCCGGAAAAACCCGGAGCAGCCCATGACCATCGCTTACCTGCAAAGTTTGGTCAATGCGGTCGCGGAGCACGGCATCCATCACGTCACGATCGAGCAATGCGAAATCGACCTGCTGGCTGCAGATACGCCCGACACTCTCTCGGCGCTCGCGAGGCAACCATGGTTCGAGCACGTCGTCATCGAGGCCGATCCGTACCGCTTCCCCGGGCAACATGTGAACATGCTGCGTGACTTCGGTCCCGACGTGAATCTCGCCAATGTCGCAGCGGGCCAGATATTACGGCTGGAAGGCCTGCGTCGGGGCATCGGCCGCGCTGTGAATTACTCCCTGCTTTCCGGCAACGCGTCGCGCCCGGCAGGCACACCCCGTTAAATCAACCCGTCGAGTCAAAGGAAGGCTTGTTATGAGCAATGTCGATTTTGGAAAACCTGATGTGATCGTCGTGGGCGCGGGAAACGCCGCCTCGTGCGCCGCGCTCGCTGCCCGTGAAAACGGCGCTTCCGTCATCATGCTGGAGGCCGCGCCGCTTGAAGAATGCGGCGGCAACAGCCGTTACACGGCCGGACTGATGCGCGTCGTATACAACGGAGTCGATGACCTGGCACAGTTGATTCCGGACCTTACCGAAGAGGAAAAGAAAACCCATGACTTCGGCAGCTACACGGCCGAGAATTACTTCGACGATATGGGCCGCATCACGCAATATCGCACCGATCCCGATCTATGCGAGATCCTGATTTCCCGCAGCTTTGAGACGCTCGTGTGGATGCGCAAGAAGGGCGTCAAGTTCCAGGCGAGCTACGGACGCCAGTCCTACAAGGTCGAAGGCAACAAGTTCAAGTTCTGGGGCGGGCTGGCCGCGGAAACCTGGGGCGGAGGACCCGGCCTCGTCGAGAACGAACACAAGGCTTGTGAACGCCACGGTATACCCGTCTTCTACGAGACACCTGCTATCGCGCTCCTTACGGAGGATGACGGCCGCGTGTGCGGGGTCAAGGCGAGGCACAACGGCCGGAGCGTCGATATCCGCGCCAAAGCGGTGATCCTTGCCTGCGGAGGCTTCGAATCCAATGCTGAAATGCGCACGCGTTATCTTGGACCGGGCTGGGATCTCGCGAAGGTCCGGGGCACGCGCTTCAACACCGGCCAGGGAATCAAGATGGCGCTCGATGTGGGTGCCCTTTCCTACGGACACTGGTCCGGTTGCCACGCCGTCGGTTGGGATCTGAACGCCCCTCCTTTCGGAGACCTGTCCGTCGGCGACAGCTTTCAGAAACACAGTTATCCGTGGGGCATCATGGTCAATGCGCGCGGGGAGCGATTCGTCGACGAGGGCGCGGATTTCCGGAACTACACGTATGCCAAGTACGGCAGGGTCATTCTCGAGCAGCCCGGCATGTTCGCGTGGCAGATCTTCGACGCCAAGATCATTCCGGTGCTGCGCGACGAGTACCGCATCAAGCGGGTGACCAAGGTGCGAGCGGACACGCTCGAGGACTTGGTGAAAAAGCTCGATGGCGTAAACGCCGAAGCCTGCCTTGCCGAGCTGAAGGCCTACAACAAGGCAGTGCGCACCGATATTCCATTCAATATGGCCATCAAGGATGGCCGCCGTACGGTCGGTCTTCGGGTTAACAAGTCGAACTGGGCCAACACCCTGGATGAGCCGCCATTCGAAGCCTATGCGGTCACCTGCGGCGTGACATTCTCGTTCGGGGGGGTAAAGATCACTCACAGCGGCGAAGTCGAAGACACCGCCGGCAAGACGATCCCCGGACTTTTCGCGGCAGGCGAAATGGTGGGCGGAATTTTTTACCACAACTATCCCGGAGGCACCGGGCTTACCTCGGGTTCCGTATTCGGCAAGATTGCCGGGAACGGAGCGGCGGCGTACGTCAAGCGGTAGGAGTGTACCGGACTTGGCCTCGACACACTTAGCAGCCTGTGGGGACTGCTAAGCCCAACAGGCTGCTAGATCGAGACGCCAGGAATCCGCCGGACCGGCATGGGAATTCCGGATATCCGCAGAGTCGTCCCAAGCTGTACGGACTCGAAAGACCCGCCGTTTCCCAGGCACGATTGTAAGCCAGCATTCAGGAATGACAGCGTCGGCTGGCAACACAGGCACCTACGTCGCCCCCCGCTGGCTGCCGGGCGGGCACGCGCAGACGATTTATGCCGCGCTCCTCGCACACCGCCCGCATGTTTCCTACCGGCGCGAGCGCTGGGATACGCCGGATGGAGACTTCATCGACGTCGATTTCGTGGATGGCGCCCGGGCCGGACCGCTGGTTGCGCTGTTTCATGGTCTCGAAGGCAACGCGCGCAGCCACTACGCGCTGAGCTTGATGCACGCCGTGCGCGATCGCGGATGGCGCGGGGCCGTAGTTCATTTCAGGAGCTGCAGCGGCGAATTGAACCGCCTCCCCCGCGCCTATCACTCCGGGGACAGCGCGGAAATCGACTGGACCCTGCGCCGGCTGCGACAGATTGCGCCGGCCGAACTGTTCGCGGTCGGCGTCTCGCTGGGCGGCAATGCGCTGCTGAAATGGCTGGGCGAAACGGGCGCTTCCGCGTGCGAAATAGTTGATCGGGCCGCCGCCGTGTCGGCACCGGTTGAGTTGGCGGCGACAGGCAACACGCTCGACCATGGCTTCAACCTCATTTACGTGCGCCACTTTCTGGCTAGCATGAAAAGAAAGGCGCTTGCAAAACTCGCGCGTTATCCGGGCCTGTATGATGCCGCACAGGTGCGCGCGGCACGCACGCTGCGGGAATTCGACAACCTCGTCACCGCGCCCCTGCACGGGTTCGAGGACGCCGACGATTACTGGCAAAGCGCCAGCAGCAAACCTCTGCTCCGGCGCATCGTCCTGCCGACACTCATGATAAACGCGCTTGACGATCCGTTCCTGCCGCGGCACGCGCTGCCGCAAGCGCATGAGGTTTCGCCGCACGTCGTTCTGGAATATCCTCTCGCCGGCGGGCACGCTGGATTCGTAAGCGGCAGGTTTCCCGGAAAACTTGATTGGCTGCCGCAGCGCATACTGATGTTCTTCGAAGAAATCTGAAATAGGTTACTATCTTCACCATGGACCCGGTTCCAAAGGAAATTTTCAAGGCCTACGATATCCGCGGCATCGTCGGTCGCACCCTGACGCCGGAGATCGTCGAGCTCCTTGCGCAGGCAATCGGCTCGGAAGCGCGCGCCCGAGGGCAAAGCCGGATCGCGATCGGTTACGACGGCCGGCTGTCGGGCCCGACGCTCGCCGCCGCTCTGGCGCGCGGCATCCGGAAGAGCGGTGTCGATGTAATCGACGTCGGGCGCGTGACCACCCCGATGCTGTACTTCGCGACCCATCACCTGAAGACCGGCTCGGGCGTTGCCGTCACGGGGAGCCACAATCCTCCAGACTACAATGGGTTCAAGATCGTTCTTGGCGGCATCACGCTGGCCGGTGAGGCAATCCAGAAGCTGCGCCTTCGCATCGAGAGCGGCGATCTCGCGAACGGCACAGGAAGCTATGCGCGGGAGGACATTGCGGGCGCCTATATCGAGCGCGTCGTCGGGGACGTAAGGCTCTCGCGACCGATGAAAATCATCGTGGATTGCGGAAACGGCGTTGCCGGCGCATTCGCGCCGATGCTGTACCGGCGTCTGGGCTGCGAGGTGACGGAACTCTACTGCGAGGTGGATGGCACGTTTCCCAACCATCACCCGGATCCTTCCGTCCCGGAAAATCTGCAGGCCGTGATCGACAAGCTCAAGATGACGGACGCTGAGATCGGCTTTGCGTTCGATGGGGACGGCGACCGGCTCGGTGTGGTCGTCCGCAGCGGCAAGATCATTTACCCGGACCGCCAGTTGATGCTGTTCGCCGCGGATGTGCTTTCGCGCAATCCCGGAGCGCAGATCATCTTCGACGTCAAATCGACGCGTCATCTCTTCCCATGGATCAAGCGTCACGGCGGCCGGCCGCTGATGTGGAAAACGGGGCATTCCTTCATCAAGCAGAAACTCAGCGAAACCGGGGCACCGCTGGCCGGAGAGATGAGCGGGCATATTTTCTTCAAGGAACGGTGGTACGGCTTCGACGATGCGCTTTATGCAGGGGCGCGGCTGCTTGAAATCCTCTCGCGCGAACGACATCCAGGCGCAGTACTGGAAGCGCTGCCGGATGCCGTAAGCACACCGGAACTGCATTTGAAGCT
>Ga0153915_10004115_pt1 | contig 13387 bp, 10 predicted proteins | sample Opewatmetagenome_2_FD_107003 | JGI IMG/M metagenome (GOLD analysis project Ga0153915, IMG submission 107003) | Freshwater wetland microbial communities from Ohio, USA - Open water 3 Core 3 Depth 3 metaG | ecosystem: Environmental > Aquatic > Freshwater > Wetlands | place: USA: Ohio, Lake Erie... | reverse complement strand
TGAGGCTCGTGACCATCGACGGCGAGGACGCTCGCGACTTCGACGATGCCGTCTACGTGGAGCGCCTCGAGGGGCGCGGCCCGGCCGCGTGGCGACTGGTGGTGGCCATCGCCGACGTCTCGCACTACGTGCGCCCCGGCTCGGCGCTGGACGCCGAGGCGCTGCGGCGCGGCACCAGCGTCTACTTCCCCGAGCAGGTGCTCCCCATGCTGCCGGAGCGGCTCTCCAACGGCATCTGCTCGCTCAACCCCGAGGTGGAGCGGCTCTGCCTGGTGGCCGACCTGCGCATCGACGCCGGGGGGCTGCCGGTCGGGGCGGAGATCTATCCGGCGGTGATGCGGAGCGCGGCCCGCTGCACCTACACCGAGGTGGCGCGGATGCTCGCCGGCGAGCGCGTGCCGCACCGGGAGTTCCTGCGGCGCGACTTCGAGCGGATGGCGGAGCTGCAGGAGGGGCTCAGCGCCATGCGGCGGCGGCGCGGCGCCATCGACTTCGACCTTCCCGAGGCCAAGATCGTGCTCCGCGGGGACGGCCAGGTGCTGGGGATCGAGAAGCGGCCGCGCAACCGCGCCCACCGGATCGTCGAGGAGTTCATGCTGGCCGCCAACGAGGCGGTGGCGCGCCATTTCGGCCATCGCACGCTCCCGACCATCTACCGGGTGCACGGCGTCCCGGACGAGGAGAAGCTGCGCGCCTTCCTGGATCTGGCGTCGGCGCACGGGTTCCCGGCTCCGGAGACGCCGGGGCCTCGCGAGCTCAACGCGCTGCTGGAGCGGATCGGCGGCCACCCGCAGCAGCGGGCGCTCAACCAGCTCCTGCTCCGCGCCATGATGCAGGCCGTCTACAGCGCCGAGAACATCGGCCACTACGGGCTGGCCGCCGAGCACTACCTGCACTTCACCTCCCCCATCCGGCGCTACCCGGACCTGGTGGTCCACCGCCTCGTCGGGGAGGAGCGGGGAGGGAAGGCCGGCCGGCCGCGCCTGGATCTGGAGGAGACCGCGGCGCGATCGTCCGAGCGCGAGCGCGCCGCCATGAAGGCCGAACGCGAGGCGGCCGCGTTCTACGCCGCGCTCTTCATGGAGGACAAGGTCGGGCAACGCCTCCAGGGCGTGGTCGCGGGAGTCGCCGAGTTCGGGCTCTTCGTGGAGCTGGGGCTCTGGTTCGTGGAGGGGCTGGTCAAGGCCACCGACCTGGGCGAGGGCTTTGCCCTCGACCCGAAGCTCCACGCGCTGGTGGAACGGAGGAGCGGGCGCGCCTTCCGGGTGGGCCAGGCGGTGGAGGTGGAGGTGCTGGGAGCGAGTCCGGCACGCCGCCAGATCGACCTGGGCCTGGTCGAGGCGGGCGAGGTGCGACGCGCGCCGGTCAGGGAAGGAGAGCGCGCAGGAACCGGCCCGAGTGCGAGAGGGCGGCGGCGAGGCCAGGGTGGGGGCGGAGGAAAGGCCTCGCGTCCCGGGCGGGGACGAGGACGGCGGAGGTAGGCGCCTCGGCGTCGTGCACCAGGGCGAGGCCGCGCCTCTCCATCGCGGAGAAGAACGGCTCCCAGCCGCAGCGGCAGGGATCGGGCGCGGAGACGAGCCCGGGGACCCCGCCGGCGAGCGAGGGCGAGAGCGAGTGGAGGCCGGCGATGTGGATGATCTCGCCGCGGTCCAGGGTGGCGATCTTCACGGAGCCGATCTTGCCCGGGCGCCGGATGCACCGCAAGGCGCCGGCGCCACCTCGACCCCGGGGGCGGCCGTTTGCTAACGTCCGCCGATGCTCTGGGTCGTCCTGACCGTGGCCGGCTTCGTCGCCGGCGTGATCAACGCCATCGCCGGCGGCGGTTCGCTGGTGAGCTTTCCGGCGCTCCTCCTCACCGGCATCCCGGCGGTGACCGCCAACGCCACCAACACGGTCGCCATCTGGCCCGGGTCGCTCTCCTCGGTCTGGGCCTACCGCGAGTACATCAAGGAGGAACGCCACCGCGCGGCGGTGCTGGCCTGGCCCTCGCTGGTCGGGGGGCTGGCCGGCTCGATCGTCCTCCTCCACACCTCGGAGCGCTCCTTCCGGGCCGTCGTCCCCTGGCTCATCCTCTTCGCCTGCGCGCTCATGCTGCTGCAGGGGCCGGTGTCGAGGCTGGTGGTCCGGCGGGCCGCCGAGGGGGCGCAGAGCGTGCCGGTGTCGCTCTGGGTGGCCCAGCTCTTCATCTCCGTCTACGGAGGGTACTTCGGGGCGGGGATCGGCATCCTCATGCTGGCCGCGACCGCCATCTTCATGCCCGATTCCCTCCAGCACGCCAACGGTCTCAAGGTGCTCTTCGGCATGCTCATCAACGGCATCGCCGCCGTCTACTTCCTGGCGGTCGGCGCCGCGGACCTGCCGGCGGCCGGGCTGATGGCGGTGGCCTCCCTCGCCGGCGGATACGCCGGCGCGCGCCTGGCCCAGAAGCTGCCGCCGCCCCTGATGCGCGGCGCGGTGATCGCCTACGGCACGGCGGTCGCCCTCTACCTCCTGAAGGTCGGCTAGGCAGCGCGGCGCCGGTCCCCGGCCGGGACGAGCGCGCTCCCCGTCCGAGGGTCGCCCCGAGAAGGATCGGGTGCTGCCCTTGACGGGGAACAAGGGCGCGGGTAGTGGTCCGATCATTGGACCATTGGAGGACCGACCACGGCATGAGCGCGACGCGGGCGAGGGCGAGAGGGGTGGAGGGGCCGAGGGCCGAGTTCGAGGCCGTCCGGCATCGGTCGCGCGTCTACGAGGAGGTGGCCGCGCAGATCCAGCGCCTCATCGCCGACGGCAGGCTCCGCCCCGGCGACAAGCTGCCGGCGGAGCGCGAGCTGGCGGAGACGTTCCGGGTGAGCCGCGGCTCCCTGCGCGACGCCATCCGGACCCTCGAGCTCATGGGGATGGTGGAGGCGCGGCAGGGCGAGGGGACCGTGGTGCGCGATCTCACGCCCGACTCGCTGGTGGTGCCGCTCTCCACGGTGCTGGTGCGCAAGCGCGAGCTGGTGGCCGAGTTGCTGGACGTGCGCCGCATGATCGAGCCGGGCCTGGCGGGGCGGGCCGCCCGGCACGCCACCCCCGCGGAGGTCGCCGAGCTCGAGGAGATCCTGCGCCGGCAGGAGGCCAGGATGCGGCGGGGCGAGCCGGCCGTCGAGGAGGACTCCGAGTTCCACTACGCCATCGCGCGGGCCGCGCGGAACCGGGTGGTGCTCAAGGTCCTCGACGTGCTCATGGACCTCCTTCGCGAGAGCCGGGCGCGTTCCCTCCAGGTCAAGGGACGCCAGGAGCGCTCCCATGCCGGCCACCGCCGGATCCTGAAGGCCATCCAGAGGCGCGACGCGGCCGGGGCCGAGGCCGCCGTCCGCCGCCACCTCGGGGAGATCGAGGAGATCGTCCTGAAGAAGCTGTGAGGAAAAGCGAGGACCGCATGGGCCAGCTCTACGCAGTGGAAATCGTCTACCGAGGCATCTTCCAGAAGACCCTCGCCAAGAACATCAGCCGGGCCATCGTGCTGGCGGCCCACCGCGAGGGGAAGCCGGGCATCTCCTTCGGACGGTACGGGGACAGCCCGGAGCGAAACGGGATCCCGGCCAAGAGCTTCGCCATCGTGGCCACCGACGAGCAGACGCTCGAGGAGGGGATGGCCAAGTACGAGCCCAAGGAGGTCGACGTCACCATCTGCGTCGACGACACGCTCTGCAAGGGCGTCGAGTCCTGGGCCTGGTACGGGCTGCAGCCCATCAACCGGCTTCTCAAGCCCGGCGGGACGCTCGTCGTGACCTCCAAGGAGGAGCCGCCGGTCCTGATCGGGATGATCCACCAGAAGGACGTGCCGTACCGGCTGGCGATCGTCAAGGGAACGCCCAGCTTCTCCGGCCTCTGGGTCTACAAGGACGACCACACCGACGTGCGGCTGCTCGGGACCCTCTCCAAGGTGCTCCCCGACCTCTTCAGCCTGATGTCCCTGCAGGAGGTCATCAAGGAGGAGTGGGACGACCCGGTCAAGGCCAGCTCCGCGCTGCGGGCCTACGAGCGGGTGAACCCGGTCGTGGTGCCGCCGGGGCAGGGCAACGCGGAGACGCCGTACCAGTTCACGCTCCCCAAGTGGACGGAGATGCCGGAGGGCATCGCCATCCCCGCCATCCCCCTCGGCCACGCCATGAAGGACGGCGGGAACGGCCACTCGGGCGGGTTCCGGCCCGAGCGCAACCCCACCTTCAAGAAGTACACGACCCGGACCATGCGCCCGGTGGTCGACTTCGACCTGTGCGTGAAGTGCACCCTCTGCTGGCTGCAGTGCCCGGATTCCTGCTTCGACGTCACCCCGGACGGCCTCTACGACGCCGCCATGGAGGCCTGCTGCGGCTGCGGGGTCTGCGAGGCGGTGTGCCCGGAGGCCGGCTGCATCACCATGGTGAACGAGACCCGTTTCCAGGACAACGCCAGCCAGTGGCAGGCCTGGAGGAAGGATCCGCAGGAGTACAAGCGCTGGGTGCGGGAGACGATCGCGGACCGACCCGATCGCTCGCACGGCTTCCGCTACCGCGGCCAGTACCAGGAGCAGCTTCCCGAGATGCTGACCATCGCCCGCGAGGGCTGAGAAGGCGAAGAGGGAGAGCAGCCATGGCACATGCAACGGCGACCAAGGTCGAGGAGACGAAGGGAGCGGACAAGACCGCCCTGATCACCGGGAGCGAGGCGATCGCGGTCGCCTGCAAGCTGGCGGACGTGGACGTCATCACCGCCTACCCCATCCGTCCCTACGACACGGTGATGCAGTACGTGGCCAAGCTGGTGGCCAACGGCGAGATGGACTGCGAGTACATCGTGGCCGAGGCCGAGCACTCGCAGTTCGAGATCGTGAAGCACGCCTCGGCGGTCGGGGCTCGCGTCTTCACCGGATCGAGCGGTGTCGGCTGGATGCACGCCTTCGAGGCGCTCACCGTGACCCCGGCGCTGCGGATCCCGATGGTGGCCATGGTGGGAAACCGGGCCCTGGACGATCCCGGCGCCTTCGGCGTCGAGCACAACGACGCGCTGGCGGTGCGGGATCTGGGCTGGCAGCTCGTCTGGGTGGACAGCGCACAGGAGGCGCTTGACACGGCGCTCATCGCCTACCGCGTGGCCGAGGACAAGAGGGTCTTCCTGCCCTGCGCCATCAGCTGCGATGGTGCCTTCCTGACCCACTCGCAGGCGCTGGTGAGGATCCCGGCCCAGGAGAAGGTGAGGGCCTTCCTGCCGCCCTACGACCGGGCCAAGCTGCTGCTCCATCCCGACAACCCCATCACCGTGGCGCCGCAGGCCAACGAGGACTGGGTGATGGAGATCCGCCGCCAGAACCACGAGGCGATGGAGCGGGCGGTCAAGGTCATCGGCGAGGCCTACGCCGACTTCGAGCGGACCTTCGGCCGCTCCTACGGCAACCCGTTCTTCGAGGAGTACGAGACGGCCGACGCCGACGTGGTCCTGGTGGGCATGGGGACGGTCTCCACGCCCATCAAGGTCGGCATCCGCGAGCTGCGCAAGGAGGGGAAGAAGGTCGGGTTCGTACGGGTCCGCTGGTTCCGCCCCTTCGCGGCGGACGAGCTGGCGGCGACGCTCTCCCGCTTCCGGGCGGTCGGCGTCGTCGACCGCGACTTCTCCTTCGGGTCACCCTACCGCAGCGGCGTCCTGGCCACCGAGATCCGGGCCGCCATGTACCCGTCTGCGAAGCGGCCGCCCGTGCTGGGATTCATCGGCGGCCTCGGCGGGCGCGAGGTGACGGTGCCGGACGTGAGGAGGATGACGGAGAGCACCCTGCTGGCGGCGGAGGGGAAGGCACAGCCGCCGACGCAGTGGATCGGACTACGGGAGTAGAGGAGGACCACGGTCATGACCACACTGGCGAACGGCGGCACCTCGGGGCTCGTGAACATCCAGCCCCCCCGTCTCGACCCCTTCAAGGGCGTGAAGAAGGTCCCGCTGGAGGAGTTCTTCACCTCCGGCCACCGGACCTGCCAGGGCTGCGAGTCGGCCCTGGTGATGAAGATGATGGTGAAGGCCGCTGGCCCGCGGACGGTGGTGCTCGGAAGCACCGGCTGCATGTACGTGGCCAACACCACCTACTACAGCACCTCGTGGGTGGTCCCCTGGATGCACACCCAGCTGGGCTCGAGCGGCTCGGCGGCGCTGGGCGCGGCCGCGGGGCTCAAGGCCATCATGCGGAAGGGGAAGATCAAGGACGAGCCCATCAACGTCATCGCCTTCTGCGGCGACGGGGGCGGCGCCGACATGGGGCTCTCCGCCATCTCCGCGACGCTGACGCACCCCGACTACAACCTGCTCATCCTCATGTACGACAACGAGTCGTACGCCAACACCGACATCCAGCTCTCCGGATCGACGCCCTACGGCGCCCACACCACCTTCAGCCCGCCCGGCAAGGTCCGGCGCATCATGCACCACCGGTGGAAGAAGAACATGGCCGGCATGCTGGCGGCGGGCCACCCGACCTGCCGCTACATCGCCACCGTCGACATGTCCTACGGCATGCACGCCATGAACACGGTGCGCAAGGCGCTCTCGATCGGCGGTCCGACCTTCATCCACTCGCTCGACCCATGCCCCAAGGGGTGGGACTACGACCCCATCCTCTCCCACGAGCTCGGCGAGCTGGCGGTGAAGTGCGGGGTCTGGCCGCTCTACGAGGTCGAGGACGGCGTGGTGAGGCTCATGGGCAAGACCAAGGAGATCGCCAGCGGGCGGGCCAAGCGGCTGCCGGTCCGCGAGTACCTGCTCAAGCAGGGGCGCTTCGCCCATTTCACCGACGAGGACATCGACTACTTCCAGGGGAAGATCGACGAGATGTGGGAACGCTGGCTGGTCCCGGGCGTGATCCCGCTTCGAAAGGAGATCGAGGCCGACCGCCCGCCGGCCTGAGAAGGAGCAGACGAGCGGCCGCTCCAGCTGCGATCCGCACCTCCGACCAAGGGCGAGCCGGGGAGGGAACAGGCGGGGCCTTGCCCCGCCCGGAGGTGTCCCATGGCAACACCGGCTTCGCCCTATACCGCATACTCGCCTCAGGCCCGCCCGCAGGTCGGCTCGCGGGTCGTGAACCGCTGGATCCAGCTCGTGGCCGGGGTCGTCGCGATGGTGGCCATCGCGAACCTCCAGTACGCCTGGACCCTGTTCACGACGCCCCTGACGCACGCCATGAACGTCTCCCTGGCCACCATCCAGGTGGCCTTCGCCGCCTTCATCCTGGCCGAGACCTGGCTCGTGCCCCTGGAGGGCTACCTGGTCGACAAGCTCGGGCCGCGGCTCATGATCGCCATCGGGGGCGTCCTGGTGGGGCTCGGGTGGATCGGGGCCGGCCAGAGCGAGACGGTGCGAGCCCTCGTCCTCTGGTACACGCTGGGCGGAGTCGGCGCCGGCATCGTCTACGGCGGCACCGTGGGGAACGCGGTGAAATGGTTCCCGGACCACCGCGGTCTCTGCGTCGGCTTCACCGCCGGTGCCTACGGCGTGGGCACGGCCCTGACGGTGGCCCCCATCGGGAAGATGATCAAGGCCTCGGGCTACGCGCACACCTTCGTCGTCTGGGGGGTCATCCAGGGCCTGGTGGTCCTGGTCGCCGCGCTGTTCATCGTCAGGCCCCCGACCGGCTGGGTGCCGGCCGGCTGGAAGGAGAAGGAGGCCAAGGTGAGGGAGGCCAAACGCCTGCACGCCTCCCGCGTGGACATGACGCCGGGGCAGATGGTGCGCACCGGCTCCTTCTGGCTCATCTACGCGATGATGACCATGCTCGCCTTCGGCGGCCTGGTCGTCACGGCGCAGCTCAACCCCATCGCCAAGTACTACCACGTCGACAAGGTGGTGGTGGCGTTCGGCCTCTCGGCGGTGGTGCTGGCCATCGAGATCGATCGGATCCTCAACGGCATGACGCGGCCGTTCTGGGGCTGGGTCTCGGACCACATCGGCCGCGAGAACACCATGTTCATCGCCTTCGTCCTGGAAGCGATGGCGGTCTTCGGCCTGCTGCGCCTCATCGACCACCCCATCTGGTTCATCGTGCTCTCCGGCCTCTGCTTCTTCGCCTGGGGCGAGATCTTCTCGCTCTTCCCGTCCATCACCGGCGACCTCTTCGGGCAGAAGTGGGCCACCACCAACTACGGCATCGTTTACACGGCCAAGGGGGTGGCCTCGATCTTCGCGGGGCCGGTCGCCGCGCTGGCGTCGGCCGGGACCGGCGGCTGGGTCCCGGTGTTCTACGCCATGATCGCCTGCGACCTGGTCGCCGCGTTCATGGCGCTCCTGTGGCTGAAGCCGCTGGCCGAGCGGACCGTCCGGCGCGCCGAGGCCGACGAGGCCAGGGTCCACCCGGAGCTTGCGGCGGCCTGGGCGGCGGGCGCGGGCGACGGAGCCTTGCCGGCCGGGAGCGACAGCCACCCGCCCCCACCGGCCTGACGGGGTGACGAGGGCGCCTCGCCGCCCGGCCCGGTCGCCCGCAGACGGTGGATCGGGTCGGGAGGGCAGCGCCGGCTACTTTCCTCGCGCCCGGGCGAAGGCGATGAGCGCCTCGAGGGCGTTGGTGATGGTGAAGATCCCCACGAGGTCGTTTTTCGCGTTCACCACCAGGACGCCGTTGAGCTTGCGGTCGTGGAGCAGCTGGGCCGCCTCGGTGATCTCCGTGTCCGGCTGCACCGTGTGGGGCTTCGGGTTCATGGCGGCGGTGACCGGCGTCCGGGCCAGGAGGTAGTGGACCTCCCACGTGTCGAGGGAGGTCGCCTTGGACGGCGTGAAGTCCTTGAGCATCCGCTCGGTGACCACCCCGACGAGGTTCCCCTTGTGCATGACGGGGAGGCGCCGGATGTTCTTCTCCTTGAGCATGTGGATGCATTCCACGATGGTGGCGGTGTCCTCGACGGTGATGGGGTTCGGCGTCATCCAGCGCGACACCTTGGTCGTCGTCTCGTCCATGATCACATCCCCAGGAAGGCCTTCCTGACGTGCTCGCCGGCGAGGAGCTCCTCGGCCACGCCCCGAGAGTACCACCCTGCCGGTCTCCAGGACGTACGCTCGATGGGAGATCCGCACCGCACTCCACCCGCGCGCGAGTTCAACGCCCCGCCCTCCGGAGACGAGAGCGGGGCGCCCGAGTTGCCCCGGGCGCCCCGCCTGCTGCGAGCTGGCTCTCGACCTAGAAGTCGAACTTGGTCGAGATGGCGAGCTGCTTCCCTTCGGCGCGCGTGCCGCCCTTGGTGCGGCTGATGGTGTTCATCCCTTCCACGGCGGCCTTCCAGGCCTTGCTGAGGTTCACGATGACGCCGACCGCCGCCATGTTGTTCTGGCTGCGCGTGCCGCTGGCGAGGCTGCCCCCGGCGAGGTCCTTGGCGTCGGCCACCTCCACGCCGTAGCCGCCGTAGAGGTTGAGCTCGGGGACGGGCGTGAGGACGACCTGGGCCCATCCACCCTGGGTGGCCACCGTCCGGGCGAAGAATCCGGAGGCGGCGGTGCCGAAGGAGTTCACGGCGGGAGAGACGATGCCGGCGTAGGTGTCGTCGGCGCCGCGAGCCAGGAAGCCCTCGCCCTTCAGCTCCACGTAGGGAACGTTGAAGTCGAAGTCGAAGCCGGAGACGGCCTCGGTGGCGTCGAAGTCACCCTGGCCACCGCTCTGCGCGTAGCGCCGCTTGTTGTAGTGGGTCGAGACGCCCACCGCGAACGTGGTCTTCTTGTCGACCTTGTAGGACAGGCCCAGGCGACCCTCGAGGTCCGGCATGCGCGAGCGGTTGCCGGCGCCGAAGTCGACCGGGGCGCTGGCATCCGCCGGCGAGAGCGCAGCCACGTCCAGGGTGAGGCCGAACGCGTCGAAGCTGTTGCCGTAGCTCAGGCGCACCTGCGGGCTGCGGCGCCAGAGGTTGCCGGCCTGCCAGAAGAGCGGGTCGGCGGTCCAGGCGATGGCGGTGGCGAAGAGGGGGTTCACCAGGCCGTAGGCCTGGCCGGCGAGCAGCGTGAAGGTCCCGGAGGAGGTCTTCCAGGCGGCGGTGCCGTAGGCCTGGCGCAGGCGGACGACGCCGTTGTACCAGGCGCTGCTGGCGGTGTTGGCGGTGCCGATGCTGCACGTCGGCGTGCCTCCGCCGGCGGGAACGGCGGTGCAGGTCGCCGAGGTCGGGAGGTGGCCGGCCTTGAAGTCGGCCTCGAGGAGCAGGTCGACCTTGGCCCCGGTCCACCCGTCCTCGGGCAGACCGACCTTGAGGCCGAAGCGGGACTGGCGGGCGCTCATGAGGAAGGCGCCACCGTCGGGGGTGGTCTGGGCGAAGGCAGGGTAGTCCTTCGTCGCGAACGGGCTGGCGTCGAAGTAGGCGTTGAGGAGGACGAAGCCATAGGGCGTGAAGGTGACGCCGGCGGGCTTGGCAGGTGCCGGGGCAGGGGCCGGAGCGGGAGCCGGCGCTGCGGCCGGCGCGGCTGTCTGGGCCATGACGTTCTGCACAGGGGCCGAGGCAAGGACAGCGGCTGCGACGAATGACGCGAGACCACTTCGCATGCGACTCATGCTACCTCCATGTAGGCGCGGGTAGGCCGGTGTGGGGGTTCCGGCGTGTTGCGGGAGAATTACCACGCTCGAGCGTCACGGCGCCACGGGGGCACCGAAAAAGATGCGCGGCGGGAGCGTGACCATCACGCAACACGCCTCACCGGTCGGGGCGCCTCGACGCTCGATGGCGAGCCCGATCGAGCCGCTCAGCCCCGGAACGTGACGACGGTCACGCCATCGCCGCCCTCGTGGCGCTCGCCCGGACGGAAGCTCGAGACGTACGGCGAGGCGCCGAGGTGGTCGCGCAGCGCCTCCTTGAGCGCGCCGCTGCCGTGACCATGCAGGATGAGGCACTCGGCCGCTCCGTCCGCGTAGAGGCGGTCGAGGAAGCGCTCCACTTCCCGGAGCAGGTCGTCGACCCGCAGGCCCCGCACGTCGAGCCGACGTTCCGGAAGCGTCAGGGGCTCGGCGCGCGCCTCCCCGGCCGCCCGAAGCCGCTCCTCCCGGCGACGCCCCAGGGAGGGCGCCGGCTGGGGCTTGCCCCGCAGGACGACGAGATCGGCGAGGGGCCGGCGCAGCTTGAGCGGCCCGGCGCGAACCAGGGCCTCGTCGCCGTCCACCTCGAGGACCTCGCCCTCGTGGCCCAGGCAGGCGATCCGCACGCGGCTGCCGCGCCTGACCGCGCCCCCCGGCATCGCCTCGGCACCCGCCTCGGCGGCGGCCTCCGCAACCCGCGCCGCCTGGGCGACGGTCCCCGCCCAGCTCTCGAGCTGGGCGGCCGCCTCGCTCGCCGCTCGCACGCTCGGGGCCTGCTGCAGCCGCGCCAGCAGCGCCGCCACCTGCTCCCGTGCGGCCTCGATCTCGGCCGCCATCTCCTCCCCGACCCGGGCCGCCGCCTCCCGCTCGGCGCGCCGGGCGGCCTCCTCGCGGGCGCGCGCCTCCTCCCCTGCGCTCCGCGCCGCCTCGCGGGCCCGCTCCAGCGACTCTCGCTCGCTGGCGAGCCGCGCCCGCTCCTCCTCCAGGACGCGCAGAGCGGTCCCCAGCGCTCCGCCGCCCCCGGACAGCGAGGCGCGGGCCCGCTCCACGATCCGCTCCGGCAGGCCCACCCGCCTCGCCACCTCCAGCGCCGAGCTGGAGCCCGGGGCGCCGAGGTGCAATTCGTAGGTCGGCGCCAGGCGGACCGGGTCGAAGCCCACCCGGGCGTTGGCGAAGCGCCCGTCGGAGAGGGCCAGGGCCTTGAGCTCGTCGAGATGCGTCGTGACCAGCACCTGTGCGCCCCGCTCAACCAGGTGCTCCAGGAGCGCGGCCGCCAGCGCCGCCCCCTCCCGCGGATCGGTGTCGGCGGCGATCTCGTCCACCAGGACGAGCGCTCCGGGCTCGGCGCGCTCCGCCATCTCCCGCACCGCCGCCAGGTGAGCGGTGAAGGTGGAGAGGTCCCGGGCCAGATCGCCGCGCTCGTCGATGGCGGCCATGATCGCGCGGTACAGCGGCAGGCGCGAGCCCGGGGCCGCCGGCAGCGGCAGCCCCGCGGCGAGCATGAGCGCGGCGAGCCCGACGCCCGACAGGGTCACGGTCTTCCCGCCGCCGTTCGGGCCCGACACGATGAGCGCCCAGCGCGGGGGATCGAGGCGCACCTCGCTCGCCACCACCTTCTTCCCCTGCAGCACCAGGAGCGGGTGGCGCAGGGAGAGGAGGTCGAACCCCTCCCCGGGCTCCGCCACCCGGGGCGCCGAGGCTCCGAGGTCGTCCGCCAGCCGCGCCGACGCCTCGAGGAGATCCAGGGCGGCCAGGAGGGCGAGGTCGCGCTCGAGATCGGTGGCGCACCGGGAGACGGCCCCGGAGAGGTCGCGCAGGACCCTCTGCTCCTCCTCGGCGGCCATCGCCGAGGCGATGGACAGCTCGTTGCCGAGGTCCACCATCGACTCCGGCTCGACGAAGAGCGTCTGCCCGGACTGCGAGGCGTTGTGGACGATCCCGGGGACGGCGGAGCGGCTGGAGGCCAGCACCGGCAGCACGTACCGCTCGTTGCGGATGGTGTAGTAACGGTCGCGCAGGTGCCGGCCCATGTCCTCGTCGGCGAGGAGGGTCTCCACCCGGGCCTTCATGGACCGGTGCAGGCTGCGAGCCCGCTCCCGGCTCCCGGCCAGGGCCGGGCTGGCGCGGTCCGAGACGGCCCCGGAGGGCTCGATGGCCGACTCGATGCGTCGGGCAAGGGCGTCTCCGGAGGAGAGCGGCTCCCCCAGCGTCCACAGACGCGGCGCCGAGCCGGCATGCTCCTCCAGGGCCGCGCGGGCGAGGGTGGCGGCGCGCAGGAGCGCGGCGCACTCCCGCAGCGCCAGGGGCTCGAGGACCCCGCCCCGGGCCGCCCGGTCCAGGTGGGGCGCCGGATCGCCGAGGCCGCCCAGGGGGAGGGAGATCCCCGCCTCCGCCAGCGCCCTGGCCTCGGCCACCCGCAGAAGCGATTCCCGCACCGCCTCGGCCGAGTCGAGGAACGGGAGGGCGCGCGCCCGCCGGGCTCCGGCCGGGAGGCGGCAGCGGGAGGCCAGGGCCTCGAGCAGCTCGAGCCAGCCCAGCTCCCGCAGCGCGCGCTCGTCGGCCAGCATCGCCCGGCCTCCCGCGTCAGTGACCCGCGGCCAGCGGGGGGAAGGCCCACCCCAGCAGCCAGGCGACGAGGAGCGAGCGCGGCAGCCCGAGGGCCAGTCCCCCCAGGACGGTGGAGGCCGGCGCGGAGAGCCAGACCAGGGCCAGGAGGCCCTCCGAGAGGATCCAGAACCCCCAGAGCATCAGGCCCAGGGCGACCACCCGCCGTGCCGGGGGCCGCCCGTCACCGGTGTGGACCGACAGCAGGGCGATGAGCGAGAGGACCCCGTTCACCGCCGAGGCGGCGATGCCCAC
>Ga0153915_10004114_pt1 | contig 13390 bp, 10 predicted proteins | sample Opewatmetagenome_2_FD_107003 | JGI IMG/M metagenome (GOLD analysis project Ga0153915, IMG submission 107003) | Freshwater wetland microbial communities from Ohio, USA - Open water 3 Core 3 Depth 3 metaG | ecosystem: Environmental > Aquatic > Freshwater > Wetlands | place: USA: Ohio, Lake Erie... | reverse complement strand
GCCCGATGGCTTCACCCAATGCACCGACGCGCTTTGTGATTGCCCTGGGAGACATGCCGTGCGAGTCCACCACCAGCTCGCCACTTTTACTCTTGCGGGATTGGCGCCAAAGATTACCCTCAATTGGTCCAACCTGCTCGAAGTATGCTCTGGCCGCTGCCAGGGTGTCCGCGGTCAGGTTATGCGTTTGGGTCTTATCCACCTTCGGGCGGTAGAAGGTCAGCGTTTCGTGTTCCAGGTCAAAACCCTCCACGGTCAAGCTGGAGACTTCACCAGCTCTCAGCCCATGATCCAGAAGGATACACATCAGCAGCGCGTCCCGCCTGCCTTTGGGGTTGTCAGGTTGTACCTTTAACTGCCGCGCCTGATCTCTGCCGATCTTGATCGGCTCCCATTTGTGGTTGGATACAGCGCCATTCCTCCGCAGGGAGCGCCGCGTTTCTATGCCTGCATCTTCGCGCTGTTCGTCTATGTGGGTGGCTTCCTTGCGGGCGTAGCCTTTGACAAAGCGGATCATGGGGAGATCGGCCTCCTGCAGCACGCCAGCCTTTACCGCCAATGATGCATAAACACGCGCTGTTGTCAATCGAATATTGACAGTGCTTACTGCATAACCCGCCTGTAGCAGCCAGCGCTTATAGGCTTCCAGCAATCCCCATGTCATGCCCTCCCATGCCTGCGGATCGTTAACCATGTCGCCGGGGGTTAAGCCGATACTTCGCAGGTAGTCTCCAAATACGTTCAGGTCGCTATCTTGACGCCTTCGGGTGTACTTGGATAATCGCTCTCGATACTCTGAGAATACAACCTTGCGCGCCGCGTGATTGACTGCCTGGTCTGCTTGGACCATCAGCGAAGGGCTGGGGTTAGCCAACCCTTGGTTTTGTGCTTTGCGCGTGGTTAGAGATTTCGTCATATTTACGCCCAGTTATCTTTGGCCTTGTGTGCTTCATCAGCAGCGCGTTGCTTTTCCATAAGATGACGCAAAAAGGGATTAATACTAACAGGACAAACACTAACGTTCACACCTCTTGATTTTTCTCTCAGAGGGTCAGCTTCATAAATAGCTTTTGCAACAGCATCAAAAATTATGGTCGAAAATTCTGATTGACTGTCCTCATTTTCCAGGACCTTCTTGATCACCTCTATATCGCGGACGCTTCCCTCAAAGGTTGTCGTAAACTGAATTGATGGCATTGTTTATTTCTCCTTTCCTCGGCAGTAGCTCTCACCGACCTTATGGCTGTATCAGCAGCGCTGGGGTTTGGTTTGATAAGATTTCAAGGCGCTAGGTCTTACTTTGCCTAATAATATGTACCTATTATACCTGCTTCTAAGGTTTTTGTCAACCTAGAGCCGATCCTGGCAACCTGCGCGGCCGGGACTACGCCCTCTCAGGCGGAATTTGGGCTATCTTGAAAGCAGCATGGGAAAAGGTATTCCTGCCTCTCGTGCTTAATCCTTGAGGCCATTTTTTACCCGGTTCAAATGACAATGCCCGGTTCCCGCCGGGCATTGTTTTTTTATAACACAAATGCCAACCTCAGTTAACCGGTAAGCCTCTTCCCAAATTCAATGGTTCGTAAAACCTTTCTATGATTTTTTTCGCGCCCCGATAAGGGTACAGGGAAACCACTCAGACACGCGCATTGAATGGGCTGTTTTGATTCTGGAAAGGGCAAACGATCACTTGCCCTGGATGTAGGCTTCGGTCTTGACCCGGCAGATTTCGTCCTTGAACTGCTTAGGCGGCGTCTTGAAGAAATACGACGACGGGTCAACGATTGGACCGGAGAGACCACGGTCGAGTGCCAATTTGGCACAGCGGATGGCATCGATCATCACACCTGCTGAGTTCGGGCTGTCCCATACTTCGAGCTTCACTTCCACGTTCAGTGGTACCTCGCCGAAGGTCGTCCCTTCCATGCGGATGTAGCACCACTTGCGGTCGGTCAGCCAAGGCACATAGTCTGACGGGCCAACGTGCACGTTGTCCGCGTCCAGTTTATAGGGGATCATGCTCGTCACCGCGCCGGTCTTAGAGATCTTCTTACTCTCCAGGCGCTCACGCTCCAACATATTCAAGAAATCGGTGTTGCCGCCGAAGTTCAACTGGTATGTGCGATCGATGCGCACGCCGCGATCCACGAACAGGCTGGTGAGGACGCGGTGCAGGATGGTCGCGCCGACCTGGCTTTTGATATCGTCGCCCAGGACGGGCAGACCGGCATCCCTGAAGCGCTTGCTCCAGTACTCGGACGAAGCGATGAACACCGGGATTCCATTCACAAAGGCGCAGCCTGCCTCGATGGCCTGCTCCACGTACCATTTGGTTGCCATCTCCGAGCCAACGGGCAGGAAGTTAACCACCACGTCGGTTTTGGTGTCTTTCAATAAGCGGACGATGTCTGCAGTGGGTCCGGGAGCTTTTGAAATGACACCGGAAAGGTACTTACCCAGGCCGTCATGCGTCATGCCGCGCACCACCGGCACATTCAGTTTGGGTACATCGCAGAACTTGTAAGTGTTATTCGGTTCGACGTAGATGGCCTCCGAGAGGTCCTTGCCCACCTTGGTCACGTTGATGTCGATCCCCAGCGTGAACTCGATGTCATGCACGTGATACCCGGCCAGGTTGACATGCATCAAGCCCGGCACGGTGGCGTCATCGGGCGTGTTCTTGTAGAACTCGACACCTTGCACAAGGGACGATGCGCAGTTGCCGACACCGATGATCGCCACGCGAACTTTTTTCTTGCTCATAGAAAACTCCTTCTTCCTCTAAGAGATAATTTCCTGATCCAGGGTAATTATACTTCTGCTGCCAGCGCCCCCATATTTTGAAGGCGTCTTGCTTGTAAGGCCTGTTCATTCATCTGCTGGGGTGTTTATTTCTATAACGCAAAAGCCAATCTCAAAGGTGCGATTCCGATACCCGGCAACACAGTGATGCTTCAGGTGCAAAGGCCGTACCTTCAGCATGACAAAGACTGTGCCGGGTTGGTCGCTGACCTTCTCGATGCTGTGTACCTGTGGCATAATTCGGAGGAATGTTTCATCTTGTATTGAGGAGTTTTCAGTGAATTTTGAAAAAATTTGTGTGATGGGGCTGGGCTACATCGGACTGCCCACAGCCAGCACCTTTGCCACCTACGGCATGCGCGTGGTGGGAGTGGACGTGAACCCGCAGGTGATTGCGACACTGCGCAACGGCGGCTTGCACATCCACGAGCCGGGACTGCGCACGCTGGTGCAGGCAGCGTTGGGATCGGGGAACCTGACCGTCAGTGAGAAGCCCGAGCTGGCTGATGCCTTCATTATTTGCGTGCCGACTCCATTCTACGAAGATAAGCGCGCGGATATGCGCGCTGTCACTTCGGCGACGGAAGCCATCCTGCCGTACCTGAGAAAGGGCAACCTGGTCCTACTCGAGTCCACCTCTCCGCCACGCACTACGATCGATCTGCTAAAGCCCATCCTGGAGAAATCAGGCATGAGGGCTGGAAGCGACTTTTACCTGGCGTATTCACCCGAACGTGTCTTGCCGGGACAGATTCTGCGCGAGCTGATCGAAAACGCCCGCGTGGTAGGCGGAGTCAACCCGGCCTCAGCAGATGCAGCGCGTGACCTGTATGCCGTTTTTGTGCGCGGCGAGATCATCCCCACCGACTCCACTACAGCTGAAATGGTAAAGCTGATGGAAAACACTTGCCGGGATGTCAACATTGCCCTGGCGAACGAGTTCAGCCGCATGGCAGACCGCTTCGGCGTGGATGTGTGGGAGGCGATCTCGCTGGCGAACCACCACCCGCGCATAAAAATCTTGCGCCCGGGACCAGGCGTGGGCGGGCACTGTATCAGCGTGGATCCCTGGTTCCTGGTGGAAGCGGCGCCTGACCTGTCGCCGCTAATCCTGACCAGCCGCAAAGAAAACGATGCCCAGCCACACTTTGTGGTGCACCTGGTGCAGCAGGCACTGAGTGATAATATAAGCGTGCCGAAACAAGATCTTACCGGTAAGTGCGTGGCTGTGCTGGGTCTCTCCTATAAACCAGATGTAGATGACCTGCGTGAAAGCCCAGCAATTGAAGTGGCGCATCTGCTGGTACAAGCCGGCGCGCAGGTGAAAGCCTTCGAGCCGTTCAAGAAAGATGCTCAGCTCGAGGGCTTCCAGATCGTGTCCTCCCTGGAGGAGGCTGTCCTGGGGGCAGATGTGATCGTCTTGCTGGTGGCACACCAGCTTTTCAAGGAATTGGACTTGCAGCAGATTAGGGCATTAGTACGGAAACCCACCCTGGTAGATACCGTGGGGGTCGCACAGCCAGCTCGATGGAAAGCAGCCGGTTTCCAGGTGTATCGCCTGGGAGACAGCAAGTCCAATCCGGTTGGGTAATTGAGAGGTATGGCGGGTTCTGTTCGTGATGTACAATAACTGTTAGATGAATCCGCTAATCTTCGCGAATTTTCGTTAATTCAAACTGAAGAAACTCGTGTCGATTCCTCCCAAAAAATGACGGACAGAATGAATTATGGCACGCGACTTCCATACTTCTCTGGTGTATGCCCGGCGCTGGCCCATCTTGGGGAAGCTGGCTTATTATGCCTTGAAATTGCTCGGGGCTGAGATCCCTCCTTCGGTGGAGATCGGCGAGGGCTTTCAGCTCGAGCACGGCGGTTTCGGCGTGGTGATCCACTCCAAGACCCGTATCGGGAAAGGTGTTAAGGTCTATCCGGGCGTGACGGTAGGCAGGGCGGACATCTACCGTCCGATGAGCCAGTCGCGCTTCGAAGGAGTGGTGATCGAAGACGAGGCAATCCTGTGCCCAGGAGCCAAGGTTTTATGCAAAGAGGGCGTTTTAACCGTGGGCAAGGGCACGGTGGTAGGCGCTAACGCAGTCCTCTTACAATCAACGGGCGCAGGCGAGCTATGGGCAGGCATGCCGGCACACTGTGTGGGCAGCCGGCAGGATTCGGAATGATGCTGAAACGCAACGGGTTGAAGTTGCGCCGTGTCTGTCTGGTGCCGCGCCTGGACGGTGTGGGAGGCATGGTCTCCTTTCAAGCCAAGCTGGCAGATGGGCTGGCAAAGCGCGGCATCGAAACCTGCTTCGATCTGTCAGACCGGCCTTACCAGGCTGTGCTGGTGATAGGGGGGACGCGTAACCTGGCAGGATTAATCAGCGCCAGGCGCCAGGGGATTCCGGTGGTGCAGCGTTTGAACGGGATAAACTGGCTGCACCGCCTGCGCCGCACAGGCTGGAAACATTACCTGCGCTCTGAATATGGCAATCTGCTCTTGTCGTTCATCCGCAGAAGGCTGGCAGACCGGATTGTGTACCAAAGCGCATTCTCCCGCCAGTGGTGGGAACGGAGCTACGGCGAGACGCATCAACCCTGGCAGGTGGTTTTCAATGGGGTGGATTTAGAAGCTTATTCTCCAGCCGGAGTGCACACTCGCCCTGAGGACTGCTGGCGGATCTTGTTAGTGGAGGGCAGCCTGGGAGGAGGATATGAAGGCGGGTTGGAGACGGCTGCTCAGATGGCGGAAAAGCTGCGCGTAGACATAAGACTGCAGCTGGAGATTGTGGTAGCCGGGCGAGCCTCGCCCAGTCTGCAAGCCGCCTGGCAAGGACGGACGAGCTTTCCGCTGCGTTTCAGCGGTTTGGTGCCGCGCGATGCCATTCCAGAATTGGACCGTTCCGCACACCTGCTCTTCGCCGCGGATATCAATGCCGCCTGTCCAAACTCAGTAATCGAGGCGCTAGCTTGCGGGCTGCCTGTGGTCTCCTACAATACCGGCGCACTGTCTGAGCTGGTGCAGGGAGATGCGGGAGTGATAGTTCCCTACGGTGGCGATCCCTGGAAGCTGGATCGACCTGATTTTGCCTCGCTGGCTAAAGCAGCTGCACAGGTGCTCCAGGATCAGCCGCGCTACCGGGCAGGGGCGCGGCAAAGGGCCGAAGAGGCTTTTGGGTTGGATCCAATGGTGGAAGGTTATCTCCAGGTAATGGAAGGATGAGATTGCTTCGCTCGCAAAGTACGCTCACTCGCAATGAAGAGGTAAATAAATTTGAACCGGGTAAATTCCCTGGCAGGGTTGCATTGCAGCAGCGTGTGCTGCCACGCTACCGCGTAGCCTTCCTGGAGACACTGGCACAGGCTTGCGTGAGCGGATTGTACGTTTTTGCCGGACAAGCGTTGGAAGTGGAGGGGATCGAGCCTGCTGAAAGCCTGCAGGTAGCCCACCTGACCCGAGCACAGAACCTGTATTTCCGTGACCCATCCTCGAAGCTCTTCCTATGCTGGCAGAAGGGTTTCGTGCATTGGCTTGAGGAAAACCAACCGGTGGCGCTGATCGTAGAGGCTAACCCGCGCAATTTAGCCACGCGCCTGGCTGTACGTTGGATGCACCGGAGGGGCAAGCCGGTGGTGGGGTGGGGGCTGGGAGCGCCGACCGTCACTGGGGCAATGTCGGCTCTGCGCAACTGGGAGCGACTGAGCTTGCTGCACTCCCTGGATGCAGTGATCGCCTACAGCCGACGCGGGGCAGAGCAGTACCGGTCGCTGGGTTTGCCTGCGGAGCGGGTGTTCGTGGCATCCAACGCGGTGGCACCCCGACCGAGCCAACCACCCCTGGTAAAACCTATCGGTGTGAACGCCTCGCTGACGGTGCTCTTTATCGGTCGCTTGCAGGAACGCAAGCGCCTCGATCATCTTCTTTATGCCTGCGCTGCTCTACCACATGACAAGCAGCCGCGCCTGCTGATTGCTGGAGATGGCCCTGAGCGGGAGAGGCTGCAAGCCCTGGCACAAGAAATCTACCCGCACGCTGAATTCTTGGGCGCTAAACACGGAGCAGACCTGGAGCCGTACTTTGCTGCAGCGGACCTGTTCGTGCTGCCGGGCACCGGCGGGTTGGCTGTGCAGCAAGCTATGGCGCACGCTCTGCCGGTGATCGTGGCGCGCGGGGATGGCACTCAGGAAGACCTGGTGCGTCCGGAGAATGGCTGGCAGATCGCATCTGATAATCTGGAGGCATTGAAAGAAGCGCTGGGACTGGCGCTGTCTGATCCCGACAGATTGCGCCGCATGGGACAGGAAGCTTACCGCGTGGTGGCTGAGGAAGTTAACATTGAAGAAATGGCGCGAGTTTTTGTGGAAGCTTTGAATAAAGTCAGACAGTGAGATGGCACGATGGATCCTGATGTAGATCTTATTTCAACTGAAATTATCCAATCCTTTCTAAATGGATTTGTCCCTGGTAGCACGATAAAATCGATCCGCCTTCTGGCTGGCAGCTACTCGAATTACACCCATCTACTTGAGTATCAAACAGATGATGGAGTCCAGCAGCAGATAGTCCTACGTCGGTACAATCCTTCAAATGGTACCCCAACCGAAAAAGCAAACCTGGAATTTAATACCCTTGCCTGGCTACATAGCAAGGGATTACCTGTTGCCAAACCTTTATATCTTGACTTGGATGGCTCTGTGTTAGGCTCGCCCGGCTTTGCGATGAGTTTTGTTCCAGGTCAATCCGTCGTTTGGCCAGATTATCCTCCCAATGATCCAACTGGATGGGCAATTAAGGTTGGGAAGATGCTGGCTAGAATCCATTCAACTCCGTGCGAGCCCTACCCAAAGTTCCTTCATGATAACAATGAATTGGCATTGTGGTTCTTGCGCTCAGGAAAAATTCCGGACTATATTCGCAATGATCCAGATGGATTAGCTATTTGGGAAGCTATTCTTGATCACATGCCTGATTTTAAGGGGGTAAAAAAATCCCTGATTCACCTGGACTATTGGGCCGGCAATCTCCTGTGGGATGGAGATGAAATATGTTTAGTTGTTGATTGGGAAGAAGCAGGATATGGTGAGCCAGCCATCGATGTCGCCTATTGCCTGATGGATATGATCCTTGTAGGTGAACCGCACGCTGCAGAAGCATTTTTAGACACTTACGAATCAATGATTGGGGAAAAAGTTGAACATTTAGCCTTCTGGGAATTGGCGGCAGCTATCCGCCCAATTCATCAACCGCTGGGATGGATAGACCAATCACCATTCCAGGAACGTTTCAGACGGTTTGTCACCACGGCATTAAGCGAGGTTTGAACTTTACACGTATGCTGATTGTCCATCAACTATCTAAATCTTATGGGTTCGAAGGCACGATCTTAGCCGTCGTGCACGACCGTTATTTTATTGAGGAATTTGCCGCTCAGATTTGGGAGGTGCGCGGGCAAGGGCTGGTCCCCCACATTCTTTAAGCTTGGCTTTCAGGCAGGAATAAAATCACCCGCGTATAATCTCCAGGGCTGCTTTCCAGGGTCAGCGAGCCGCCGATAACTGCCATCAGGGTGCTGTGCAGTGCCAACCCGCGCCCACTGCCAGGGCTGCCGAGGGTTCCGTCCTCTGATGGGGTGGTTTGTAATCCAATCCCGTTATCCTCGATCATCATCTGCAGACCACCATCCCAGGCTACCTTCAATGTGACCTGGAGGGGCTGGTTATGCCCGGCTCCTCGACCATGATGGGCTGCGTTGCGGATGGCTTCACGCGCTGCGTAGAAGTACACTTCACTTTGCATACCAGGCAGAACCAGACTCTTTTGCTCGGCGTTCTCTGAAATGTTCCAATATACCTGGTCAAAATCGTTTTTGAATTCCCTTTCCAGGGTTTGCTGGAGCGCGCCCAACAAACCCAGGCGAGAAATCTCTGGCTCAATCGCGGCTGGCAGATCGTGTAACAGGTCAGCGATCTTTCCGTGGAGCTTGCTTAAGCTGGCAACAACTTCAGCAACTTGTGGATCAACGTTTGCCGGAGCGCCCAACGATAGGATAGCCGAGTGCAGCTCAGGGAGGATGTCATCGTGCAAGCTGCGGCGAGCGCGGCGGTCGAGTACCTGGCTTTCCGCCAGGTGTTGGCGTTGGAGCGCCATCAAGCGTCGAGCCATTTCTGTGCTGGCTTGAATATCGATCAGACGCTCCCCCACCGCGCGAGCGATCTCAATATCCTCCTGGGTGTACAAGCTGCCGTGGGATTTTTCGCCTAGGAATAAGAAACCTGTCAGACCACGTTCATTCCAGAGAGGCACTGCCCATCTCAGGTCTGAGGCGCTGCGTGAAGTGAACGGCAGGCACAAGGGTCGTGAGTCATTCATCTGAGCCAGCAGTCCATCCAGGTCGGGTACTTCTGGATGGTCATCCAGCGGGTACGCCGAGGGGGAGCCTACCAGGGCAGAGAACTGCCTCAGGGGAACCAACAAAGCCTTCTTCGCATCCAGCACCTGGGCACACAACACTTGGAAGGGCAGGTGGATTTCGATAGAAGGGGAGAATTCATTCGATTGACTGACCATGTGTTCATACAGGCGTTGGCTGGTAACAAAGGGGCGCAGGTTTTCAATTGACCTTTCGCGCTCTGTGTATGAACGCCAGCCCAGCAACGCCAGCAAGAAGCCCACCAGCCCGGCATTTAACAGCAGGATATAGATGGGTCGGAGAGACACGAGCGTGCCCCAGCCCATCACCAGGCTAAAACTAACCGCCAAAAGGATAGCCATACGCCAAAAACGGACCAGGCCCTTGCGGGGAAGGATCTTGCCGGTGAATATCTCATAGGAAACGACTGCCTGCCCAACGAACAAGATGGTCGTGGCGATTAGGGTAGCGATGAGCAGGTCGAACCAGATCAGCGTACGGATGACCTGCCGAGTAAAAGGGTGTGCGTACACATAAAATACCAGCCAGCCCACCACCCATACAACCAGGAGGCTGATGAGCAGGAGCAAGGCGGACGAACCAACTAACCAGGGGCGCGCTCGCTGACGGGCATATTCTCCCATAACGCGCTGAGCTGGAGCCGGGTGCAACAAAGCCTCTATGGATAGGCCTGTGCAAAGCAATGCGTAGAGAGGAAAGAACAGCACCAATACCGGGAAGCCGTGCCAGGAAGGGGTGGCGGTCAGATCATATTGAATCAACTGATCAGCGGAAGGAAGTGGGCTAGCCAGCAGCAACGCCCCGGTGATAAAAAGTGCGATCACCAGGATCAACCAGAAGGAGGTTCGCCGCATTTGGGAAGCTGATGCCTCGCCAAACTGCCAGTGACTGCTGTACCACAGGATGGTGGCATACCAGGCCAGAGGGATCCAAATCAGAGGTAGCCAGCCCAACTGCCACCAGAAGTTTAATCCCGCAGCTGGCAGCTCTAAACCATAACCAAGCAAAATGGTATGGCTGAGGAAGAATAGGAAACCTGCCAGAAGGGCGCTGACTGCCAGCCAGGTACCCCAGGAGCGCCGCTCAGCGTTCAAAAGCACAGTGAGTCCCAGCCAGAGCAGCAGGATGGTGTTGAACAGCGAGACCACCAGGGTGGACCAATCCAGTAGAAAATCACCGCTCATTATGAGGAGCCTCGATCAGGGTTCAAAGGGCACCCAATCACCGCGCTCATTCATGACTCTAGCATTGCCCTGTCCATCCCAGGAGATCATCTGCCGATACTGCACGATGATGGCGGCACGCGTGCGAGCAACTTTTTCGTCGGTAGTGTTCAAGTCCAATCCCCAGGCGGCATAAATCTGCCCATTGGTGCGGCTGATAGTGCGTTTATCTCGAAAGCCCATCTGGGCGGCAATCTGCTCGTTTGTCATCCCTTGGGAGAGCATACGTGCCACCACCTGTTCGTTCGGTTCCAGGACCGCCATTGGATCGTTCTCATCTTTGTGGCGTACTTCTTGGACGCGTGCTTCGATCTCCGGGTCAATAAAGCTGCGTCCCGCCAGGGCGTCGCCCAACAGCGGCAGGATCATGTGGGGCAGCAGGTAATTCGACTTGCGCACATACGCATAATGGCTCAAGATGCCCGATCGGCGGAAATCACGGTAATAAGCTTCATCATCCTGGATGGAATAGAACACTACCGGCAGACGCGGGAATTCGCGGCGGATGGCTGTGGCAGCCTGGATACCATTCAATTTCCCCGCCAACTGAACGTCCATTAGGATTACCTGGATGGGGGGCCTTTCTGAATTCGAGATTTTCCCCTTTAGATGGGACTCGTAGAGGGCTCCCGAATTTCTCTCCAGGCAAAACTCCAACGCCTCTTCACCGCTGGCGCAGGAGAATATAACTTTCACCCCGCCAGTGGCTTCCAGGCCGGTCTTTAACGCATTGCGCAGCTGGAAATTATCTTCTACGATGAGAAGGTCGATCATCATCCCTGGTAAGATTTTACCTGAAGAGGAGAGGAATTGCCAGGACGATGAACAATCCCCAAATCGTGTATCCCGCAGCCCCCAGACTGAAGATAGATTGAAGCTCTTGCGTCCAGGGTCTGTCCTTCTTACGAAGCAGGCGGGCTACCAGCAAAACCAGGATGCCCGTATTCAGGGTATTCCAGCCAATCACTGCCAGGCGGTTGATCGTGATGCCTCCCAGGACAGTGCGGTAGATGATTGCAGATAAGGCGTACAGGCTGACCAGAATCGCCAGGATGGAGACTACCAGGATACCCGTGCGGAGCGCTTTCTGGATGCGGGGTGAAATATCCTCAGTGCGCACAGGTGTAACCCCGAGTAGTAAGCCGATGATGCCAAACAGCATGGCGTTGTAAACGATCAGTACATCGCGGTTCTTGAAGGGCTGCATGAAATTGAAAGGGATCACCACAATGTAGATCACCAGGATGATCAAGGTCAGAGGCAGCAGCAGGCGCATCATATTGGCAATGAACTTGCTCAATCCCTGGCGGAAATCCTGCTCGGAAGGTTTCAAGCGCGGATCATAAATGCTCGCCAGACCAATCACCGGCAAAAGACCGGCTCCACCGGCAGCTCCCAGACGTATGATTACCTCTGGGAGCTGGATGCTGAGAGCCTGGAACATGCCCACCGTAATCATTCCAAAAGCTGACCCCGCGATGAGGTAAAGCCCCCCAGTGATGAAGACTTCAATGGACTTTATCAGGAAGGGGAATCTTTCTTGAAAAGTTGACCTGAAACTCAATACGGAGATTCCTACGGCGACCCAGGCCAGGAGAGCCAGGTGGATTAGCATCATTGTGGTAGTAGGTGATTGATAGTAACTAATTTGGGTCGGCACGATCAGGAGCACGTACAGGCAAGCTGCGGCTAAGCCGCCTCCTGCTATCAAGGCTTGCTTGTATCCCCTTCGGGCGGTCAAAACCAGGAAACCGACCATGAATAAGGCAGCGATTGGCGCTCCGAACAACGCCACATAGGGAACAAAAGACAAAAACATGAACTTGGGGTCGGATATTGCCCAAAACACGAGCCCATTCAATACAGCCAGGGGCAGCGCCAGGAGCCAGACGGAAACGCCTTTTGGCTTCTCCATAACGGGAGCGCTGACTTTTTTCAGGCGAAAGTACCAGGCAGCATAGAGCAGATTTTCGGGAGATTCTTCAAAGCAAGACAGCATAGCTTTCTCGAAGGCTTCGGCTTGACCTGCTTTCTGGGCGTTATGGTACAGCTCCTCGATTTGTCCAGGAGTGTCAGCATTATTGCGAATCTCGTTCAGGTAATCCATAGAAAACCACCTTTCTTAACGCAAGCTAAAATTTTCCGCATATTCTTGATAAGCATACTTTTGATGAAAGTCGGCGTCAAGCACTTGAGTGTCTCAATCGATATGCATTCCAATTTCCCCTTTGACAAACAACGAATTTCGATTAGGATAGATGAACAATTCTTAATCTTGAGGATGACATGTCAGAAGACCAGCTTTGGAAAATCACAGAAGAAAACTTTGATTCAGCTAAACAACACCATAAAGAGACCATTTTCACGATCGGGAATGGATATTTTTGCACAAGGGGCGCGTTCGAGGAGGGCTTCAAGGGTGACCGAAGAGCCACCTTTGTGCACGGTGTATTCGATGCCGTGCCAATCTCGGTGTCGGAGCTAGCTAATATCCCCGATTGGCTGCCCCTGACCGTGTATCTGGAGGGAGAGCGCTTTGCCCTCGATCAAGGGCAGATTCTGGCTTACCAGCGCGAGCTTGATTTGAGGACGGGAGTGCTGGTCCGTACCGTGCGGTGGCAGTCGCCATCGGGTTTAAAGGCGACGCTCACGCTGGAGCGCTTTACCTCCCTGGGCGATGAACACGTGGGTCTGGTACGCTGCCAGGTGGTGCCAGAGTTCCAGGGGACCGTCGAATTCCGTATGGGGCTAAAAGGGGATATGGATAATGAAGGTCTGGCACACTGGCATTGGGTATCCCAATCATACCAGGAGGGTGTGACGAGTTTGCTCAACCGAACGCGCAGCAGCGGGATCGAATTAGCTAGCGCCATGGTAGCGAAGAGCGTCATGGGTACCTGCCTGGAGGATGCGTACTGCGATGTTGAAAATGCACCCATG
>Ga0153915_10004113_pt1 | contig 13390 bp, 8 predicted proteins | sample Opewatmetagenome_2_FD_107003 | JGI IMG/M metagenome (GOLD analysis project Ga0153915, IMG submission 107003) | Freshwater wetland microbial communities from Ohio, USA - Open water 3 Core 3 Depth 3 metaG | ecosystem: Environmental > Aquatic > Freshwater > Wetlands | place: USA: Ohio, Lake Erie... | reverse complement strand
GATTTGATACTGTCGAAAATGGCGGGTGAACCTCTACCGGCGCAGATCCTCATACAAACCGAGCTGGTTTACAGGCGATCTTGCGGGTGCCAGCCTACCACATTCATCGAGCTTCCAGGCAGCTCCTTGCATGACGCAAACAAACCCCTTGAAATTACCAGTCCGGCGCGAACCTTTCCCCCACTTGTTCAAACGGATTTACTCGGAAATATTAAGAAAAGCATTCTTTCTGAGATTGAGGAAATTCCTGGGCTAGATCCAGGATGGTCCACAACGCTCATTAGCGCTTTCCTCGCGGATGCACGATCAAGCGATAGCAAGCCAACTCTTTTTATCCAAACGTTCGTTGGGATCCTGTCTCAAATTTCTTCGGGCACACAGATCATCGAATGGCAGGAAGTGCTGGATGCGATCCGGTCCAAGGTTAAGCTCCTATTTCAATCTGAGCACGAAATTATCCAGGCGCACGAGCTATTAGAGAACGGATATGCCGCCATTGCAGAAATGGCGCACCGCAGGCAGCTCAGCCAGCGATTAGCAGAGGAAGACCAGACCGACCGGCTAAACCGGATCGTCCAAACGATGTCGACCACCCACGACATTGAAACTTTACTGAAACTACTGGCGCTTGAATTGCCAGGCTTGGGTATTCAGAATTGTTTTCTCTCCCTTTACGACGAGAAAGGTGATAATCCTGCCTGGTCACGTCTGATCCTTGCCTGTATTGGGCAGGAACGCTTATACATCGATCCTGCCGGTATTCGTTTCCCTACCCGGCAGCTCGTTCCCGCGGGTATGCTTCCAGAAAACCGGCGATTTGACTTTGACGTGGAAGCCTTGTACTTTCAAGAAGAACAGATTGGCTTCGTATTGTTCGAGATAGGTCCGCGGGAAGGAAACGTGTATACGACTCTGCGCGGACACCTCAGCAGCGCGTTAAAAAGCGCCGAGCTTGTCCAGGTGGCGCTTGAGGCGGAGGCGAAGGCGAAAAAAGCGGATCAATTGAAAACACACCTGCTGGCGAATGTCAGCCATGAATTACGAAACCCGATCAATATCATTTTAGGACTCAGCCAAACGGCGTTATCCTCGCCCAACCCATACGAGCTTGAGCTTCCCAGCCGGCTTACACGCGACCTGGAATACATCTATGAGAGCGGTGAACACCTGGTGCGCCTCATCAACGATCTCCTGGATATGTCGCGGGCGGAAATTGGCGAATTGGACCTGTGCTTCGAGCCAGTGTCACCACGTGGTCTGCTAAAAGAGGCGTTTGAAACATTCAAAAACACCTACTCCAATAAACAGAAAAACATCGACTGGCTCCTTGAAGTCCCCGAGCATCTCCCCATCCTTTTTGCGGACCCGGTCCGTCTGCGCCAGATATTAATGAACCTGTTGAGCAACGCTTATAAGTTCACCAAAAGCGGAAGGATTATCCTGGGCGCGGAAGTCCAGCTCCCCCACCTCCATATGTGGGTTGCAGATACCGGTTCGGGGATTTCATTGGAACTGCAAGAGCGGATCTTTGAGCCATTTGTCAAGACCGAACCGCCCGGGCAGTATAGGGGTGGGATTGGACTGGGGCTTAGCATCACCCGCAGGTTAGTCGCGTTGCATGGCGGCTCGATCGTTTTGGATAGCCAGCCGGGTCAGGGGAGCATTTTTCATATTTATATCCCTCTTCCAGGCGTAAACGCCACCTCTGCGAAGGAGATCAACCCGGAAGAAACACAGTCCACTCTGTTGTGGATTTCCAGCAATAAAAACCCCGCCGCGACCATTCTCAACCTGTGCAAAAAAAGGGAACTCGAACCCTACCGGTTGAGCACAATGGACGATATCGACCTGATTCTGCAACAAGGCAGACCCGCCGCTGTGGTGTGGGACCTGGACAATGCCAGACCGGGCGACTGGTCAATTATCCAAAAGCTGCGCGGGTACCCCCAGTACTGCCAGCTGCCGCTGCTCCTTTTCCAGGAGAACATCCCTGGAAAGCCACCCACCGGGGGAAGGGTGACGAACGTCCTTCTAAAACCGGCTGGCAAGCTGACCCTCCAGCATATTTTAGACCTGCTTCCTCAAACCCTGCCGCGGGGCGAAATCTGGATAATCGACGACGACCCACAGGCATTACAGTATTACCAGGATTTGATTCGCAAGGCTCTTTCGGAATTTAATATACGAGCAATTCAGAGCGGGAAAGAAGCATTGCGGCTGCTTACCGAGGCGACCCCCGATTTAGTCCTTTTGGACTTGATGATGCCCGAGATTGATGGATTTCAGGTCTTGCAGCATCTCCGCGACAACACAAAGACCGCCATGATACCCGTGATTATCTTAACGGGTAAGATACTCTCCTATGAAGACGTGAAACGCCTCGATTTTCCCAGAGTTGCCCTGCAAACCAAAGGGATTTTATCTGGTTCGGAGAGCGTGACGGATGTACAACGTGTTCTGATAGCCACCAACACACTCCCTCAACCTACCAGCGCCCTGGCTAAACAGGCCCTTGCTTACATCCAACAGAACTACACCCGAGCGTTTTCTTTGAAGGAGCTGTCCGCGACGATTGGGGTGAGTAAAAGCTATCTGAGTCGAATCTTCAAGATAGAAACCGGGATATCCCTTTGGGATTATTTAAACCGTTACCGAATCCAAAAAGCTAAAGAGCTCCTGATTCTCACCAGTGAAAGTATCACTGAAATTGCTGCGAATGTCGGCTATGATGATGTGGGGTATTTTGGGCGGGTTTTCCGAGAAGTGACGGGGAGTTCACCCCGTGCGTACAAGCAGCAAGCACAGGCATTACGGCTTCCCGAACCCTTCAGACAATAAAATCCCGATTCTCCATAATTCTCTCCAAGACTTCCGAATCGTATTATGGTATTCTGGAAGAGTATTGAGCTCGTATCCAATCCCATTTAAAGAATAGAGGCTATGGATTATCAAGCTCCTGAGATTCTACTCATTGAAAAAGATGAGGTAACGCTGGAAATCTACCAGCGTGAACTAAGCAAATCCTTTACAGTCTTCGCGTTCACCGAATTAAGCGGTGTCCTGGAGACACTTACCAGCCACGACATCCGGGCTGTCATTATCGAACCAGAAATCTCCTCCGGGCAAGGATGGGAGCTAATCAATTCCATCTACGAGGCTTGCCCAGGTCGACACATCCCGGTGATCGTGTGTAGCACGCGCGATGCTTTTAGAGAGAACAAAGGGCAGAGCATAACGATGCACCTGACAAAGCCCGTCCTTCCCAAGACATTGCGCCAGAAAACCCTCGAAGTTACCGGATCACAAGAAACAACTACTTCATAACTATGAGTGACACGCCTGTTTTCATCAGCCCGCATATTTTCAACGAGCGTTACGACACGCACGTGGTAAACCCTTGGATTTTAGAGAACCGGTTAATCTCTATGCAGCCGGATCGCACGGCTGTACCAGCTTATGCCCAGGCGCGTGAGAGTCTCCCGCAACCATTTTGGGCTGACCACATCTCGACCATCAACTGTTATTGGCGAGCCTGGGAGCTCGCATTCAGCAACCTGAAACAACCCACCCCAGAAAACGGGTTTATCACGAATTATTGCGATACAGCTTTCAACGGCAACCTGTTCATGTGGGACTCGGCTTTTGTTACCGGTTATGGAGGATATGGCCGGCGAGCATTTAATTTTCAAGGGACCCTGGATAATTTCTACCGAAAACAGCACCAGGATGGATTTATCTGCCGCGAAATAGCGGAAACCGACGGACAGGATTGTTTTTACCGCTACGATCCTTCCAGCACGGGCCCCAATGTGCTGGCGTGGGCTGAATGGAACCACTACATGAAAACCGGGGATCGCCAGCGGCTGGAGATGGTCTTTCCACCGTTGGTGGCTTACCACCAGTGGTTGCGCACATACCGCTCCTGGCAGGACGGTTCGTATTGGTCGACCGGATGGGGTACCGGGATGGATAATCTCCCCCGGCTAGGGAGTGCAGACCACCCGAATTGGGGGCATGGTCACATGACCTGGGTGGATGCAACCTTCCAGGCTATTTTATCAGCCCGGATATTACTCCAGATGGCAGGCGTTCTTGGCAAAGAAAACGGCCTTTCGGATATATACGAAGAGCAGGAGCGGTTGTCTATTTATGCCAACCGTTACCTTTGGGACGAAGGCACGGCTTTCTATTATGACCGGTATGCGAACGGCAAGCTCTCCACGGTGAAGCACATCGGGGCTTACTGGGCGATGCTGGCGGGGTGTGTCCTCGCGGACCAAAAATCTAGCTTCCTCAGCCACCTGGAAAATCCGGCCGAATTCAACCGAAAGCATCGCGTGCCAGCCCTATCGGCGGACGATCCGAGCTTTAGCCCAACGGGCGATTACTGGTGTGGTGGGGTCTGGGCTCCCACCAATTACATGGTCCTGAAAGGATTAGATGAAATCGGCTATACGGACCTTGCCCACCGGATCGGCACCAACCATAACGAGGCTGTGGTACGCGTTTACGAATCGGAGAACACGCCTTGGACCGGGGCAGATCAATTTCGCCAATTTTTCCATCTCGATCATCTCAAGGTAGATGATAGCCACACGCTGTGGGAAAACTACGCTCCAGATTCACTCACTCCGGGCGGCCATTCCAAGCCGGGTTATGTGGGCTGGACCGGCCTTCCTCCGATCGCAGTCCTGTTCGAAGATGTTTTTGGGATCGTCCCCGATGCGCCCTCCAACCTGTTGACCTGGCGTATCCGGTTGCTTGAAGAACACGGCATAAACCGTTATCCGTTCGGACTTACTGGCACATTGGACTTGAAATGCTATCCAAGAAAATCTCAGCGCGACCGCCCATCCATCGAGATTCACTCGAATGTCCCTCTCACCTTGGAAATGATGTGGGAAGGAGGTAGGGACACGTTCAATGTAGATAAGGGCATCTAACGATAATGACTTACTCAAATAAGCAAAAACAAGGAGGTGGATAACTTTAGATATAACTAAAAAAATGGGTTTTCCGAGTCTATCAAAACCAAGAGTTAGCTAAAAGGAATGAGGAAAAGATGAATAAAAAACCTATCATAACAATGCTTGTCCTGCTGGTGGTTGCCTCTATGGTCCTCAGCGCTTGCGCAAGCGCCAAGGCAACCCCAACCGCGACCAATCCGCCACCAACGCCAGTACCAACTCCGACAACCGCGCAACCGGTCACCCTAACCATCTGGCACAACTGGGGACCAGATGATGCTAAGGGAGCTCCCCTGCAATCGATTTTTAAGGATTTCATGGCAGCCAATCCCGGTATCATCATCAAAGACGAGGTATATGTAGACGCCGATATCCCTCTGAAAGTAGAGACAGCCTCGGCCGCCAAACAAGAACCTGATCTGGTCTTCGTGCAGCGGGTTGGTTCTCCTTTGAACTGGACGGAGGGTGGGATCGCCCTCCCCGTTAACGACCTGATCAAGCAATGGGGTTTTGAGGGTAAATTCACAGATGTCGCTTTAGAGAATTTCACCCTGGCAGACGGAAAAATACAGGCCTTTCCTCTGGAGGGTTATACCTGGCCGATTTGGTACAATACGAAAGTTTTGAAGGCAGCCGGCGTTGAAATTCCAATGACAACCGACCAATTAATTGACGCCGCTACGAAAGTAAGGGCGGCTGGCTACCAACCCGTAATCGCCAGCGGCGCCGATGGGATGGGTCAATACTTATTTACGCTCATCGTCCAAAGTGCAATGAGTGATGAAGATGCCGCCAAAGCCTTAGGAGATGGCGACTGGACAATCCCCAGCGCTGTGAAAGGCGTCCAACTTTTCACCCAGTTGCGAGACGCGAAGGTATTCGTGGATGGCATCGAAGGCATTGATTTCGCCTCGGGGAACACCCGGTTCTTTGAGGGAAAAACCATGATGAGCCACTTCGGGGCATGGAGTTTTGGGGAAGCTCCCAAAGAGCTTCTACCCGACATCCAGCTGGGCGGTTTCCCACTACCCGCTGGATCCCCTCACAAATTCCCCGTTATTTATTCGGCCTTCACGGCTAAAGGAATTTGGATCACTCCTAACGGAGCAGCCAAGATGGAGGCGGTAAAGAAATTCATCCAGTTCATTTACCAGCCCCAGATGATCGCCCGGTTCGTCGAGCAAGCTGGGATGACTCCACCTTTGAAGGATGTGCCTGTCGACGCCACCAAGCTAAATCCGCTTTTCAGCCAGTCACTCACCATGCAAGTGGAAGTGGCCAAGACACCGGACTTTTTCCTGCCGCCCAAAGTTCAACCTAACTTTGCGACCGTATCCCAGGAAGCCTTTACACCCGGCACTACCGCCGAGAAGATCCTGGCTGACCTGACCGCTCTCTACGAGGCCAATAAATAACACTATTCCACCTTTACCGAATCTGGACACGGGGGCGTGACCCCCGTGTCCAGATCTTCAGAGGAATCCCATGACCACCCTTGGGAATGCCATCCCCCGTGAAAGGAAGATCCTGTCCAACGCCGACTACCACCGGCGACTGGCTCGGAAAAGAAGGGTTACCTTCCTTTTGCTGGTTCTTCCCGCCCTGGTGTGGTTCTTGGCCTTCATGCTTTGGCCATTGTTGAATATGTTTTTTATCAGCACCAAGCAATGGGATGGACTGGCCCTACCCCAAAAGTTTATCTTCCTGGATAACTTTGCTAGATTTTTAAATGATAAAAACCTGGGTGTTGCAATCCGTAACACGGGGATCCATCTCCTGGTAGGGATTCCGGGGGTCGTTCCATTCGCCTTTATGCTTGGTTTTTTTCTAAGCCTGCGTAAACCCGGATATCGCCTGCTCCGCACGATCTTTTTCTCGCCATCCATGATCTCGGTGGCAGCCCTGGCAATGATCTTCCTGGGGCTCTACCGCCCTGACGGGATGCTGAACTCCTTTCTGAATACAATCGGGTTATCATCACTCAACAGGGTCTGGCTCGCTAACAAATCCACTGCCTTGGGAGCGATCATCGCCATCGATATCTGGAGCGGGATCGGTTTCTACGGGGTGTTATTCTTCGCCGCATTATCCAGCATTTCCGAAGAGTTATACGAAGCCGCCCAACTGGATGGGGCGGGATATTGGACAATGATGTGGAAGATTGCCTTCCCTCTGATGCTGGATTTCTTTGGGGTAATCATCATCCTTCAGTTCCTTTATATCCTCTCCGGAGCAGCTCAAAATGTGATTCTCCTGACGGGAGGCGGACCAGGGACTGCGACCCTGACACTCGGATACTACCTCTACAACCAGGCATTCCTAACTCAACGGCTGGGGTATAGCCAGGCGATCGCAGTATTGATCTTCTTTGTCGGCATAGCCGTGATCTTGTTAATCCGCCGCATTACATCTCGATTGTCGAACTGGTAGAAGGGACAGGATGAACACCCGGCTCCTACGCCTCAACCAAAAAATAAGGGATGGTTCCACCATCTTTGTCAGCTGTGGGTATATCCTATCTATCTTCTATGCGCTGCTGATCATCATACCCCTCTACTTTGTCATTGTATCGGCCTTTAAAAACAACGCCCAGATAATAACCACCCCTTTAGCTTTACCTTCCACCCTTGATTTCAAGAAATTCATCCAGGCGCAAGAGAATGTAAACCTGCTACGCGCCCTTTTGATTTCCACGGGAGTTACGATCGGGGCAGAACTGGTGACCCTTTTAATCGCGTTCCCTGCCGCCTATGCGGTAGCCCGCATTCAGACACGTCTTTCAACCGTTGTTGAAGCCATTTTCAGCCTTGGATTCCTGATCCCGGGGCTGGCGATCCTGATGCCAATCTACCTGATGACCGCCAAAGCCGGACTGCTCTACCATCCCGTCGCCCTGGTCATTCTCTACCCAGCCTTTAACCTTCCACTCTCCATGATTCTACTGACCAGTTTCATGCGCAAGCTCCCGCGCGAATTAGAGGAAAGCGCGGTGATGGACGGGGGAAATGTCTTGCAGATCATCATCTATATATTTCTTCCGATCTGCACGCCAGGCATTATCACGGTCATGGTTTTAAACTTTATCAACATGTGGAATGAGTACCTGTTCGCTTTGATCCTCATGGATTCAAATAACCGCACCATCCAACTGGCTACTGCTTTACTCAGGTCATCCCAACGGTCGATCGACTATGGCCTGATCGCGGCGGGGGTGGTGATCAGCCTGATCCCAGTGTACGTGGCGTTTATGCTCTTCCAGGAAAAGATCATGAGCGGTATGTTGGCCGGAGCGGTAAAAGAATAGAATGCCCGGCTCTGCCGGATATACTTTTAAAGATCACTGCCATCATGAAGGATCAAATTATGTCTGATCATCCTGCCTTCCTGAAAACTCACCGCAACCAAATCCGGAACCGGGCTGGCGAGGTCGTAACCCTCCGCGGAGTTGGCCTGGGCGGGTGGATGAATATGGAAAATTTCGTGACTGGCTTCACGGCGAATGAAAGCGCTTTTCGACAGGTGGTTTCTGAGACGCTGGGGGAGGAAAAAGCTAATTTTTTATTTGACCGCTACCTCGAATACTTTTTTAGTGAGGAGGACGCCCAATTCATCCATTCGCTGGGCCTCAACCTGGTGCGACTGCCGTTTAACTACCGGCACTTTGAAGATGACATGCACCCGTTCACCCTCCACGAAACCGGCTTCAAGCACCTTGACCGGGCAATCGAGCTGTGCGCCAGACATCAGATTTATACGATCCTGGATTTACACGCCGCTCCGGGTTACCAGAACCAGGACTGGCATTCTGATAATCCGACTGCCCAAGCATTATTCTGGCAGCACAAGCATTTTCAAGACCGGGCGATCTGGCTTTGGGAAATCATCGCCGATCGCTACAAGGATAACCCCTGGGTGGCAGGCTACGATCCACTAAATGAGCCATCTGATCCCTCCAAGATGGCGATCAACTCTTTTTACCGCCGGGTCTTCGAGGCAATCCGCAAAATTGATCCAGATCATATCCTTTTCCTGGAAGGAAACCACTACTCGCAGGATTTCTCGGTATTGGAGCCACCCTTTGAGAACGTCGTTTATTCCCCGCATGACTATGCCACACCTGGATTCATCGACGGAGGACCGTACCCGGGTGTTTCGCGTGGGGAATATATCGATAGATCGGTTTTACACGCAAATTTTCTAAATACCTGCCAATATATGCTCGAGAACCAAACCCCCATATGGATTGGCGAATTTGGACCCGTCTATACCGGCATCCCAGAAAAAGACGCCCCGCGTTACCAGTTACTGAAAGACCAGCTCGCGCTTTACCAGGAGTTTGGGGCAAGCTGGTGTTTGTGGACTTATAAAGACCTCGGTCTGCAAGGAGTCGTCAGCCCGAGACCCGACTCGCAATGGGTTAAAAAGATCAAACCAGTGCTTGAGAAGAAAGCTATCCTGGGAGCAGACTCATGGGGAGGGTCGGATCACCACATCCGTCAAATCATGGAACCCATCGAGCAGACCTTCGCAGAGTTCTTTCCAAATCACCACCCCTTCCCTTTTGACACCCACTGGCACATCAACCGGACAGTCCGGCACATTCTCCTGTCCGAACCACTCCTGGAAGATTTTCGCCTGTTGCTCCAAGGGCTGAGTCTCAACGAGATCGATGGTCTGATGTCAAGTTTTCAGTTCAGAAATTGTCGTCCACGGGAGAGGCTGTGCCAGATCGTGCAACCAGGATAGACCACAACCTTTTTTCGACTAATCAACTCAACCAACGGAGGACCGAATGAAAAGTCATCTGACTCTACAGACCCGCTTTTACCGTCTCTTCCCATCCACAGGATACCTTGGCTATGGGTATGAGGAATATCAGGCAGAATACAGCCGGTCAGCTTTCCTGGTGATAGACGTTTATGGATTGGGTTTCCATCCGGACGATCCATTACCTTCCTTCAGTAAGAGCGGGCATGCTGCTGGGGATCGACCTGCCCTGGCGTGGTTGGGAAGCTCACAACACGAGGACCGGATCATTAAAACCGCGCTTCTGCCGGCTTTGAATGCAGCCAGGGAAATTCACTTGCCGGTTATCTACCTGAATAACAGTGCTCCAAAGATCGGATTAAAGGACTCGGAATTTGGCAAAGTCCTCAAGCGCCAGCTGAACACCGACATGGAGAGAATGTTTGCCGAGGATGATATCGATCCGAAAGAATACCATTATGGCGATTCTGACCACGTAAAAATATCGAAACTGCTTACGCCTCGCGAGAACGAATATTTCATCCGTAAACACGTCTACAGTGGCTTCGTGGGGACCAGGTTGGACCTCTTACTGCGTTACCTGGATATCAAGAATCTGTTCACGGCAGGCTTCTCGGCGGATGCCTGCCTGATGACCACGATCATTGATGCCTTATGGCGGAATTATAAGGTGGTCATGTTGCGCGACTGTACCCTGGCCAACGATTTCCCGGAGGAACAGGCTGAGCTCCTCGGCACTCAACGCATGGTCAAGATGCTGGAATCCTTGTACTGCGTGTCAGTCACCTCGGAAGAGTTCATCCAGGCAACCAAGGAATTCACCAGGGAACCTTGATCAATCCGTTATTGAGAATGAAATGGCGGCCACCGAAAGTGGAGGCAATTGGACTGATGCCTTCCCATCATCCAACATAATGCGGTCAAAATCCTGGCTTTTTATAGTATCGGGATGGTCGAAGGTGTTAGCCGCATCCGCATCGGGTCCTGTGACCAATTCTGCTGAGAGAAGAGACTTCAATTGAATACCACCGGGAATAATCTCGACCCGCGCGAGCTCATCTGCACTGCGGTTAACCAAAAAGGTATGCAGGACCCCTTTACCGAGAATGGCGCTCGTATCGATGGTATGGACGAACCCATATTTGGGACTTTCGTAACCGGGCCCTTTGACCACCGGGCGTAACGCGACACCCTCGCGCCGTTGGGCATACATTAACAGGGGGTAGTAAATCGATTGCATCAACAACTGGTCCCCGCGAGTCAGTATAGGGGCAATCACATTCACGATTTGGGCGAGATTGGCAATCTTGACTACGTCGGCATGGCGGAGAAAGCTATTGAGAAAACCCGCCACGACCAATGCATCTTCCAGGGTATATTCCTCTTCCACCAGGTGTGGAGCGAATTTCCCGTGACCGTTGACAGGCACATCAACTTGAGTCCGGTACCAGACGTTCCACTCGTCAAAACACAGGTAATAACGCTTCTTACTGCGAGCTTTCGCCTGGGCGTAACGGCAAACTGCATCCAACTCCTCAATTTGCTGGTCGATCGAATTGGTTATCGCCAGGTAATCGGCGGTGGTGTCTTTCCATTTCCCGACATACCGGTGCAGGCTTATATAATCAGCATAGCTGCCGACATACTCGAGCACAACCCGGTCCCATTCCATGTAAGTCGGGAGACCTGTTTCGCAAGAACCGCACACAACAAGCTCTATCGAGGGATCAGTGTCCTTCATGAGCTTGGCAGCCTGTTGGGCGCGGATCGCATACTGGTCAGCAGGGACATGACCAAGCTGCCAGGGGCCATCCAGCTCATTTCCCAGGCACCACAGCTTAACGTCGTACGGCTCGGTACCCAAATTAGCCGCGCGCAGGTTGGAATATTTCGTCCCTACGGGGCTGTTGCAGTATTCAACCCAGTTACGCGCCTCCTCGGGGGTGCCGGTGCCCAGGTTAACCGTAATCATCGGCGTCCAACCCATCATCCTGGCCAACCGGATGAACTCGTCTGTCCCAAACTGGTTAGGCTCAATGCTGTTGGCAGCTAAATCCCGGACTACCGGACGCATTGGGCGCGGCCCCACCCCATCCAGCCAGTGGTAACCGGAAGAAAAATTTCCTCCCGGATAGCGCACGGCAGTAAAAGACAGGCGCTTGAAACTATCCAAGACATCTTTGCGGAAACCATTTTCATCGGCATGTTTCGACTGTGGGTCATAAACCCCCTCATAAACGGCGCGCCCGATGTGTTCGAGAAAACCGCCAAAAATCCGCGGATCAACACGGGCAACCGGGTAATCACGGTGTAAGATAACCTGCGTGAGATCCATTCTAACCTTCCCTTTCCCTGCCCTGATAGACTAATGGGAGGCTGTGTATTCATTTAAAAATTATCTTATCATACACTAACATAAAGCGACTCTTCCAGGGTACCACAGGTTCCCTGGTGTGTCTTGGAGAGAATTATGGAAGATCGGGATTTTATTGTCGGAAGGAATCAGCCTCCCAGAGATATTTCCTGATCTTTACCCCAAATCCTTTTTTTCCTTGTATAATCTTTATTCTATGTCCATTGCATCACCTAAACAGACCCTGCCCTTCGGCGAGTACCTCCGCTTCCTCCGCCGCTACCTGAAATCCAGGCTGCACCTGGCTATCTTCCTGGGACTCACCTTGCTCGTCAGCATCAGCTTGCAGATCGTCAACCCTCAGATCATGCGGACCTTTATCGACATCGCCCGCGCCGGTGGGGACCTCGTCCTGCTCAGGAACCTGGCCCTGGTATTCATCGGCATCGCCGTTGTCCAGCAAATGATCGGCGTCCTGTCTGTCTACATCACCGAGAACCTGGGTTGGGCAACCACGAATGCCCTGCGCCTGGACCTGGCTCATTATTGTCTGGGTCTGGATATGTCATTCCACGCCGCTCATACCCCCGGCGAGATGATCGAGCGCATAGACGGGGATGTGATGGCTCTCTCCAACTTCTTCTCTCAATTTATCTTGCAGGTTTTCGGGAATGGCCTGCTCGTACTCGGTGTACTGGTCGTGTTGACCCGCGAGAACTGGCGCGTCGGTTTGACCCTGGGAGCCTTCGTGCTCCTCACCGTGGTCATTTTGCTGCGCCTGGCCAACATCGCCGTGCCAAGCTGGGAAAAAGAGCGCCAGGCCAGCGCTGACCTGTACGGTTTTTTGGAGGAGCGCCTTTCAGGCACCGAGGACATCCGCTCGAACAACGCCATGAATTATGTCCTGGATCGCTTCTACCGCCTCACCCGCGATTTGATGCGCAAAACCCTGCGGGCTGGCATCCGTTGGAGCGTCTTGATGAATACCACCTGGGTGCTCTTTGCCGTTGGGAACTCTCTGGCGCTGATCGTCAGCGCCTATCTCTACATGACCAACGCCATCACCCTCGGCACCGTTTTCATGAACGTTTATTACACCAACATGATCAGCTGGCCCCTCGAGCGCATCACTCAGCAGTTCCAGGACCTTCAACGCGCTGGCGCCAGCCTAGTGCGCATCCTGGGCATCCAGCGCATCCAGGGCAAGATCCCCGGTGAGGCGAATTTCGACCTGCCTGCCCAGGCCAATTTCTCGCCGGGACCGCTGGCGGTGGTATTTGAAGATGTCACCTTTGGATACAGT
>Ga0153915_10004112_pt1 | contig 13391 bp, 10 predicted proteins | sample Opewatmetagenome_2_FD_107003 | JGI IMG/M metagenome (GOLD analysis project Ga0153915, IMG submission 107003) | Freshwater wetland microbial communities from Ohio, USA - Open water 3 Core 3 Depth 3 metaG | ecosystem: Environmental > Aquatic > Freshwater > Wetlands | place: USA: Ohio, Lake Erie... | reverse complement strand
GACGGAAGAGCCATTAAACGGTAGGTCCCGTTGACATCGCTGACCGTGGAGGCCCGGCCGACCAGCTTGGGGCTGGTGGCTTCAACGGTCACTCCGGGGAGAGGATTCCCTTGATCGTCAGCGACCTTTCCGATGATCCGACCTTCCGCCGTGATCTGGGCGAAGGCCGTTCCGACAGCAAAAAGGCCGATGCTAAGTATAAGGCATAGGATCGTCTTCTTCATTCGTTTTTCCTCCCCATTTCGCGCTTTCTTCATCCTTTTCCCCCGCGGCGAATCCATTCCGGATTCACCACGGCCGATTGCCCTCGCGATTGAGATCCCTTTTCGTCATTCGCCCTCCTCGATGAAGTCCGGTTCTCAGGGAACCTATAGAACTGGCTTCTCCTCGCCGGGCGGACGCCCCGGCTCAGACGTCAGCTCACGAGCAACTCTTTCGCTAATCCTCCGATTCCGAAAAAATGGTAACTCAGGCGGAAACAAGAAGTCAAGTTCAGGGCCCTGCCCTTCTCGCGTCGCGTCATGACTCGCCTCTCATATATTAATGGGGTTGTAGTTCGGGTTGACGGCGGAGGATACGACCACAAAGGTCTCCGCTCTTTCGATCAGTTTCACCCGTGACAGCTTCGCCGTAAAAAATTCCCTAAACTCGTCGATGTCCTTGATATTGACCTTGATCAGGTAATCGATGGTGCCGGTCAGGAAATAGATCTCTTCGATCTCCTCGAGCTGCCGGAGATGCCTCTCGATGAGATCATAGTCCTCCTTTTTATGGAGGTGCTTGATCTGCAGGGATATGAAGCACATCAACCCCCGTCCCAATTTCTTTTTGTCCAGGATCGCTTTCTGCCCCAGTATGATCCCATTTTCGCGGAGCTTCCTGACCCGTTCGAGGGTGGCCGGCGGGGAGAGCTTGATCTTTCGGGCGAGGGTGAAGTTGGAAATCTTGCTGTCGTTGTGAAGGGCTGTCAAAATGGCCAGGTCGAATTTGTCATAGCCCATTCTGCTCCTAATAATATGAGGCAAATAATGGGAATGTCAAGCAATATTTCATAAAATAGCGCAAAAATGCTTAATAAAATTAGGCTACCCCGCGTCGAAGGCCCGGCCCCTGGCCCGGCTAGTCCCGTGTCGCTCTCCGTTGAGCGCGAAAAAAAGGGCGGCCCCGGACCGGAAGCCGCCCTGGGAAGGTCCGGATCCTGGGCCTCGTTCAGGTCTTCTTCAGCTTGATGTCGCCGCTGAACGAGGACACCTTGAGCACGGCTCCTCCCCCGTTCACGGAGCCGCTCATCTCCTTAGGAGACACTTTGCCCATGACCTTGATCTCGAAATCGCTCTCGATCCCGCCGCTGAAGGTCTCGGCCTCAAAATCGAAGGCCGAATCGGCCGGCAGATAGAGCTCGACATTGCCGCTGTGGGACTTGAGGCTGTAGTTACCCTCCTTGCTGAGGCGGCCGCGGAAAAGGACCTCTCCGCTTAAGGCCTTGACCCGCGCGGTCGGGGCCTCGGAAACATCTGTGAGTTCGATGTCGCCGCTGACGGACTCGGCCTCGATCGACCCCTTGACCACGCTCGCCTTGACGTCGCCGGAGACGGACTTGAGGAACGCGCTGCCGGTCACGTCGGCGACGGTTACGTTACCGCTGACGGAGTTGCAGTCAGCCCCCGCCGCGGCCTTGGTGAGTTGGACGTCTCCGCTGACCGCCTTGAGGGCCGCCGCGCCGCCGATGGCTTCGGCGGTGACGTCTCCGCTGATATTGCTGGCCTTGAGGGCCGCCTTCTCCGGGATCCAGAGCTTATAGTCGACAGAAACGTTGACCGACTCTCCGCCCCAGAACTTGCCGCTCTTGGGGTACTTGGTTTCAATGCGCAGGAGATTGCCTTCGGGGACGACTTCGATCGTCACCTTGGCGGCGTTCTCCTTGGCCTTCTCGAGTGAAGAAGCCTCCGAGATCTTGAGGGCTTCTATCTTGACCTGATCCTGGGCCCATGTCATGACCGTGATGTCGCCCGAGATGTTGCTGATGTCTACCTTGCCGTCCTTGGCGAGGGCGACGGTCTTCTCAAATTTCTCCTCGACCTTCTCTTTGGCCGCGGCCAAGGAGAACAGCAGCAGCAGAGAGATCGCGAGCCCGCCTGTCTTTCTCATTCGCCGGTTGATCATTTTCTTCCTCCTCCTATCTATTCCTTCAAAGAGTTGTTTCGGCCTTGCCCCGGGCGGCGGACTTTTCGACGCCCATCAGTTCCTCCAGGAAATTCACCTTTTCCCGGTAGGCGGTCAGAAGGTAGGCCCGGACCGTCAGGTTGTCGGGGTCCTGCTGGACGATCTGCCAGCAGGCCTGGATGGTTTCATCGATGGCCGCCAGATTGCGCTGGAAGGCTTCGGTCAGACGGGGGTCCATATCCCTTTCTTGAGATCGAACGGCCGCCTTCAGGGCAAGGATGGCCTTTTCATAATGGCCCTGGGCTTCTTGCAGCTTGGCCAAAGTGAATTCGACCGATCGATGGTTCTCCACCCCTGCGGCCGACCACGGCCTCTGCCGGATGACGTTGCCGCCCACGAATATGAGGACGAGGGCGGCCGCTGCCGCAAGCGCCCACCGGGCCGGCGCCCAGATTGTCGCCAGCCAGCCCCGCCTCTCCCGGGCCTCCGCCGGCGCTTCCCGGAGAGCTTTTCTCACCCCAGCGGCAATCTTCGGCCAGACCGCGGCTGACGGCTCAAGCGCAGTCAGCCCCTTCGCCCCCTGGACGATGCACGCGAAGTCACAGGCGATCTCCCGGCAATCCGGGCAGACGTCCAGGTGAGCCTTGAGTTCCGCCTCCCGGTCCTGGCCAAGAGCGCCATCCGCATAATCGCTGATCAGTTCGTGGGCGACGGCGCACTTCATGGCTAAACTCCCTACAACGCTTTCTTATTTTTGAGGAATTCCCGGATCCTCATCCGGGCTTTGAACAGTTGAGATTTGGATGTCCCGACCGTGAACCCGAGCATCCGTCCGATCTCCTCGTGAGTGTGCCCCTGGACGTCATGGAGCACGAAGACGGAGCGGAGCTTTTCCGGAAGCGTCCGGACCGCGTCATCCAGGGGCCCGGCCAGGCTTTCTTCGTGCCCGTCGTAAACGGCCTCTTCCTTCTTCCCCTCGACCTCGCTGAGGCTGACGGCCCGGGCATCCCGGCTCCGGCGGCTCCGAAGATAGGAATAGCACGTATTTATGGCGATCCGGTACATCCAGGCGACGAAGGTTTCATCCCTGTTGACCTCCCGGAGATGGGAGAACACTTTGACAAAGATATCCTGGAGGAGGTCTTCGGCGGCCAGACGGTCAGAGATGGTCCGGTAGGCCAGGTTAAAGAGGGGGCGCTTGTAATGCTCGTAAATCTTTTCCATCGCCTGTTCGTCGCCCTCCTGGCTCTTCTTGATAAGCCCGGAGAGGGTGGACAGGGGGAGAGAAGGGCGTTTTCTCCAGTCTCTTTCGTCTGCCGTCATGACAGGATTCGCTGCCGGGTACCAGGCACACGCGGCCCGCGGGCCATTATCCCTTAAGGAGGGCCCGGTGGCAAGCGATAGAGCCCAGCAACAGCTGTCCATGTCTTCCTCAAATGGATAAGATGAAGGAGAGGCCGAAAAGGTTGCCTGGCGCGCTCTTTTTTCCCGGGGCGAGAGGAGAAGCCGCCGGACCCCTTAGAACGGCCCCCAGCGCATCAGGACGGGCGGGATGAGGGTGATCAGTCCGAAGATCACCCAGATCGCGACAAGCGGAAGGAGCCACCTGGCCCACTTCTCCCAGCGCAGCTGGGCCAAGCCCAGGACGCCCATGGTCACGCCCGAAGTCGGCAGGATCGGGTTGATGTACTCGGCCAGCTGAAAGGCGAAGACCGAAGTCTGGCGGGTAAGGCCTACCAGCTCTCCCAAAGGCGCCATGATGGGCATGGTCAGGGCGGCCTGGGCGGTCCCCGAATGGACGAAAAAGTTGATGACGCATTGGGAGACGAACATCATCTGGGCGGAAAGGATAGGATGGACATGGGAGATCGCCCGCGACATGGCGTACAGGGTCGTGTCCAGGATCTTGCCATCGGTGGCCACGACAAGGATAGCCCGGGCGCAACCGATGATCAGGGCGGCGTTGACCATGTCCTTCGCTCCGTCGACGAACGACCGGGCCATGTCATCGGTCTTCAGCCGCCCAACGAACCCGGAGAGCACTCCCAGGGCCAGGAAGAGGCCGGCAATCTCGTTGATGTACCATTTGAACCTGAGTATGCCAAAAACGAGGAGGGCCATCCCCGCCAGGAACAGGACAAGGACTCGCCTGTGGGCCGGCGTCAGTTCGACCCATTCAGTCGGCGACAGGTTGATCTGGAGCTTTTCTCTACGTTCGAGGTCCTCCTCAAAGGTCGGGCTGCGCCGGGGGTCCTTCCGCACCCGCGCGGCGTAACGCATGACCACGACGATAGCGATGGCCGTCCCCAGCGCCCAGATGATCACCCGGTAGCCGATTCCCGAGTAGATGGGAAGACCGGCGATCCCCTGGGCGATCCCGACTGTGAAGGGATTGAAAAAGGCCCCGGCAAAACCCGAGGCCGCCCCGATGAACGGGATCGCCACCCCGACGATCGAATCATAGCCGAGCGACAGAGCCAGGGGGACAAAGATCAGCACGAAGGGCATCGTCTCCTCGCACATCCCGAAGACAGCCCCTCCAAGGGAGAAGACGATCATCGTGACCGGGATCAGCAGGACCCGGAGGGCCCGGCTTCGGCCAAACTTCATGGCCAGGTTATGGATGAAGGCCATCACCGCACCGGTCTTCTGAATGACCGAGAAGGCCCCCCCGACCACGAAGACGACGGCGATGATAGCGGCCGCATCGATGAACCCTCTGACCGGAGAGACGAACAGCGCTCCCAGTCCCTGAGGATTCCTGCTGGTGAACTCAAAGGTCCCGGCCACGGGAACGGTGCGGCCGTCTTTTTCGGCCCTTTGATACTGGCCGCCGGGCACGATCCAGGTGGCCACAACCGTCAAGATCACCATGGCGTAGATCAGGACCAGAGTGTGCGGGAGACGGATCTTCCCAGACCCCATCAGCGCACCGCCTGTCTCTTCTTGAGGTCGAACCGGTCGCCGTCGAGCAGCACGTGCATGACCATCCCGCGAAAACCGATGGCCTTCGCCGGCGTGATGGTCACTGAGGCATGGGAGGCGTCATAGATGACGACATTCCGGTTGCCGATGACCTCGAACCTCTCATCCGGGCCGACGATGATGGCCGTCTCCTCGTCGATGCCGATCCCCAGAAGCCGGGGCATCTCGGCGACCAGGCTGATCAGCCGGTTATGCCTTTTCCGGGTCACGAAATGCTGGTCGATGATCGCTGTCCGGATGAAGCCCAAGCCCTCGACGGTGATGGTATTTTCCGCCTGCAGGACTTCGAACTCATGCCCCTCCTCGACCTTTCTCCGCTCTTCGCCGGTGATCATAACCTCGCTCATGACGGCGGCGCCGGCGCTGGTTCCCGCCATGACACAACCTTTCTGATAGAGAGCGAGCAAGGCGCGGTGGACAGGCGTTCCGCGGAGGACCGCCATCTGAAGGGATTGATCCCCCCCGGAAAAGAAGACCCCGCCTGCTCCGTCCAGAATTCGAGGGCTGTCCTCGGCCAGGGCCTGATCCCGGGTCAGGATATGGCATTCCGCCCTGGCGCCCAGCCCTTTGAACTCGGAAACAAGGCGGGCTCCGGTTTCAGCGGGCTCGCTGCTGGCCATGGGGAAGACGATGATCTTCCCGCTGCCGAATCTTCCGGCCAAGTCGACGAATTGTTTCATCATGCTGGCCGGCCGGTCCCCTCCCCCGATAATAAAAAGGTATCCCCTGGTCTCGCTGAAGGCGGGAGAAGCGAGGCCGGCCAGAAGAGTGAGCGGGAGCACCCAGATTTTTCTCATTTCGCCCTCCGAAGCCGCCTATCTTACCACACTTGCCGCCTCGGTAGCCGCTAGGGGTGATATGGATGGGATAAAAATCCCCCCGCGATTCATCCTCTTGGGCGATTGTCCAGAGGCGCTCCGTCCAATAAAGTATGCGGGAGCGTCGACAGGGTGATTCCCACCCGAGGACGAAAGACTGAGAAATATACGGTAAATTCCAGTGGCGGCAAAAAATATGGCCGATGAGACCGGACAGACGGCAAGGAAGGCTCACCATCCCCGAGCCTCCCGGCCATCCCTCGGCTCCCGAGTTCGATTCGACGACCTGATCTCGGAGATTTCCACAGAATTCATCAACCTTGCCCCGGGGGACCTCGATAAAGGTATCGAAGAGGTCCTGAAAAAGATCGGGAAGAGCGCCGGCGTCGATCACAGCGCCGTCTTCCTGTTCAAGAACGGTCATGGCTCCGACACCCATGAATGGAGCGCTCGAGGGATCCCTTCGCTAAAGGACAAGCTTCAGAGCGTCCTCTTGGAGTCCTTCCCTTGGTTCGTGGGCAAACTCCGTCAAGGAGAGAACATTCTCATTCGGCAGGTCCAGGACCTTCCCCCCGAGGCCCGGGCCGAAAAGGAGCTGCTGCTCGATCTCGGGGTTAAGTCCCTGGTCTCCGTCCCGATGGTCCTGAACAACTCCCTGGTCGGGTTTCTCGGGTTCGATATGGTTCGCCGGGAAAAAACCTGGTCGGAGAGGACCGTCAGCCTCCTCAAGATCGTGGGCGAGATCTTCGTCAACGCCCTGGAGAGAAAGCGGTCCGGGCTGGGCCTGAAGGAATCGGAAAAAAAATACCAGCGGCTCGTCGACAATTCCCTCACCGGGATCTACATCACCCAGAACCAGATCATCCGGTTCTGCAACCGGAAGTTCGCCGAGATCTTCGGGTTTGACCGTCCGGAGGAGCTCATCGGTATGTCCATCCGGAATCTCGTCTCTCCAGAAAGCTGGAAGACGGTGGACCGGCAGGTCCGCTTGCGGGAGACCGGCCGGAAGCGGATCGCTCGCTACGAATTCCGGGCCGTCCGCAAAGATGGCTGGGCCTTCGAGGCGGAGGTGCTGGGCACGCGGATATCCTATGAAGGGGAGCCGGCGATCCAGGGCGCGATCATCGACATCACCGAAAGGAAAAGGACCCTCGAGCATCTGCGCGAAAGCGAAAACAAGTACCGGGCCCTTTTCGAGGGCGTCCCGGTCGGCCTTTACAGGATGAATCCTGAGGGAAGGATCCTCGACCTCAACCCGACCATGGTCCAGATGCTGGGGTTCGAAGACAAAGCCTCCGTCTTGGGAAGGCCGGCCGGCGATTTCTATCTCGACCCCAAAGACCGGGACCTGGCCGGCGCGCTCATGGCCAAGGATCGGGTCCTGCGGAATTTCGAGTTCCGGATGAAGAGGGTCGACGGCCGCGTGATCTGGGTTCAGGATAATGCGCACGCCGTCCTCGATCCTAAAGGCCGGGCCCTTTATTACGAGGGGAGCCTGCTCGACATCACCCGGCAAAAGCAGGAAGAGGGGGAGATCCAGAACCGGGCTGATCAGCTCATTCGGCATCAGGCCGCCCTTCTGGAACTCGCCAAAATGAACTTTTCGGACCTCGATTCCAGTTTCCAGAGGACCACCGAGATCGCCGCCCGCACGCTTGGCGTGGACCGGGTGAGCATCTGGTTCTACAACCCCGAGCATACCGAGATCACGTGTCATGACCTCTACAGTCGGCCGGAGAGCGTCCACGACAAGGGGATGGTGCTCAAGGCCAAGGACTATCCCCACTACTTCAAGGCCCTCGAAGACTCCCGCGTCATCGCCGCCGACCGGGCCCTCTCCGACCCGAGGACCTGCGAATTCGCCGGTTTCTATCTGAAGCCCCGGGACATCGTCTCAATGATGGATATCCCCGTCCGGCGACAGGGCGAGATCATCGGGATCCTCTGCCACGAGCATTCGGGCCGGGAAAGAAAGTGGACTCTGGAAGAACAGCATTTCGCCATCTCCGTGGGGGATGCCATCACGCTTTCCCTGGAGGCCTCGGAAGGCAAACGGATGGAACAGGTCAACGAGTCGATCTTCCGGATCTCCGAGGCGGCCAACTGCGCTCAGAACCTCCAGGCCTTGTTTCATTCGATCCACCAGGTCGTCTCCGGCTTGATGCCGGCTAAAAATTTCTATATATCCCTCTATGATTCAGTCCACAGCATCTTGAGCTTCCCCTACTTCGTAGACGAATATGACACTCCTCCCGAGCCCAAACCGCTTGGCCGGGGGTTGACTGAGTACGTGCTGCGCACGGGACAGGCTCTCCTGGCCTCCCCGGAAGTTTTTGCCGACCTCGAGCGGCGAGGGGAAGTCGAGTCCGTGGGCGCGCCCTCGATCGACTGGCTGGGCGTGCCTTTGAACATCAACGGCCAGACCATCGGGGTCATGGTGGTCCAGGGCTACACCGAGAGCCTTCGCTATGGCGAGGAGGACAAGAATATCCTCAAGTTCGTCTGCGACCAGATCGCCATGGTCATTCACCGTAAGAAGACCGAAGAGGAAGTCCAGGAGAGGGAGCGCTTCCTGTCCAGCATGTTCGAAAGCATCCAGGACGGGATCTCCATCCTGGGCGAGGACTACACCATCCTCCGGGTCAACAAGACCATGGAGAATTGGTATTCCCATGCCCTGCCGATCGTCGGCAAGAAATGCTATGAAGCCTACCATCTTCGCGACAGGATCTGCGACGTCTGCCCGACCCGGAAAACGATCGCAACCTCCGAGGCGGCTTACGAGGTCGTTCCCAAGGTGGGTTCGGCAAGCGAAGTAACCGGCTGGCTCGACCTCTTCAGCTTCCCGCTCATCGATAAGAATACGGGCCAGATGAAGGGTGTCATCGAATACGTCCGGGACATCACCGAGCGCAAGAAGGCCGAGGACCGCCTCCAGGGGTCACTCCAGGAAAAAGAGGTCCTCCTGCGGGAGATCCACCACCGGGTCAAAAACAACATGCAGGTCATTTCCTCGCTCCTCAACCTCCAGTCCCGGCGGATCAAGGACACCGATGTCCTGGAGATGTTCAAAGAGTCCCAGCGCCGCATCCGCTCGATGGCCCTCATCCATGAGCGCCTCTACCAGTCCTCCGACCTCTCCCGCATCGAATTCTCAGAGTACCTCCGCAACCTCGCCACCCACCTGTTCCATTCCTATCAGGTCGACGCTTCCCGTGTTCAACTGAAGATCGAGGCCGAGGCGGTCAACCTGAACATCAACACGGCCATCCCCTGCGGTCTGATCGTCAACGAGCTCATCTCGAACGCGCTGAAGCACGGTTTTCCGGAAGGCCGGAGCGGCCGGGTGGGCATCGACCTCCACCGGCTGGAGGGAGACGGGTACAGCCTGCGGGTGGTGGACGACGGGGTGGGGTTTCCGGAGGGGCTGGACTTTCGCAAGACGGAAACCCTGGGCATGCAGATCGTCAACACGCTGGCCAGCCAGATCGATGCCTCTATCGACCTCGGCCGGGACAAGGGAACCGAGTTCACCCTTCGCTTCCAGGAAGTCCAGTACAAACAAAGGGCCTGATCATGGAGAAGATCCGCATCCTGATCGTTGAGGACGAGGGCCTGATCGCCCGGGACGTGGAGGACATGGTCCGCAATGCCGGCTATGAGGTCTGCGCCGTCGTGGGCACCGGGGAAGAAGCCGTGGAAAAGGCGGAGTCGACTCGTCCCGACCTGATCCTCATGGATATCATTCTGCGCGGGACGATGGACGGGGTCGAGGCCGCGGAGAAGATCCGCGAACGCTTCAACATCCCGGTCATCTATCTGACGGCCCACACCGATGAGAACACTCTCCAGCGGGCCAAGCTCACGGAACCGCTGGGTTATACGCTCAAACCCGTCGAGCAGAAAGAACTGATGACGGTCATGGAGATGGCCCTCTACAAACATCAGATGGAGATCAAGCTGAAGGAGCGCCAAAGCTGGCTGTCGACGATCCTCCAAAGCATCGGCGAGGGAGTCATCGCCACCGAGCGGTCCGGCCATATCACCTTCATGAATCAGGTGGCCGAAAAACTGACCGGCTGGAACGAGTCGGACAGCATCGGCAAGCCGCTGACCAGCGTCCTTCACCTCTTGAATGAGGACACCGGAAAGCTGATCCGGCTCTCCCTCCCCGAACTGCTGGCGGATCGCTCCACGAATCCCGTCAACGGGAATATCCAGATCGTCAATTTTGTCGAAAAGATTCCCGTCGAGCTGACATTCACGCCCATCCAGGATGGAAAGGAGAATATCCACGGCCTGGTCCTCGTCCTTCATGACCTGACGGAGCGCAAACGCTACGAAGAAAAGCTCCGCTACAACGCGGTCACCGACCATCTGACCGAGCTCCCCAACCGGTTCCTTTTTTTCGACCGCCTGAATATGGCCCTAGCCCAAGCCCAGAGGGATTTTCAGAAGCTGGCCATCATCATGCTCGATCTGGACGAATTCAAGAAGGTCAACGATACCCACGGCCACAATATCGGCGACCAGCTGCTCAAGGCCGTGGCCGGCCGTCTGGTCAACATGTTCCGCAAGGGGGATACCGTCGCCCGCTGGGGAGGGGACGAATTCATCCTCCTGCTGCCCGAGATCCGCCTGTCGGATGTGGCCAAGAATGTGGCCGAACGGATCCTCCACTCATTCAGCAAGCCGTTCGAGTTCGACGAGCTGAAAATCCCCATCACCGCCAGCATCGGAGTGGCCCTTTTTCCCGATGACGGGGACGATGCGGACACCCTCATCAAGAACGCCGACATCGCCATGTACCACGCCAAGGACTCGGGCCGCAACTGCTTCCATCAATACACCCACGAACAAAGAGAATACACCCGCCACTGAACCGTTCCGCCCCACCTCCCGCGGTGACCGACCACTGCCTCTCCCGGGGAAGACGGCGGGACGAAAATCCCCCCCGGATTCACCGGTAAAGAGGATGGAATTCCAAGTATATCTGTCGCTTAATAGGATCTGCCGAAAAGACCGCCTAATGGAATCGGAATAAATGGATAAAACAGCGTCGGCGACCCTCCCCAACGCCCGGCCGGCGAGGGCCAAGCCAGGGCGCGCCAAGCACGGCAAGAAGGCCCCCCAGCCGAAGGTCTGCTTTGCTTTCGACCGGGCGGAGGTGGCCAGGATGGTCGACCAGATACGGGAGGAAGTGAAGTTCCATCGCGGCTGCGCGACCGAAGTCAAGGCCAAACTGGAGAAGTTGACGGGGTCGGCTCTGTCCGAGCTTCTCAAGGTGAAGGAGCTGAAGACCATCATCCTCAGCCTGAAGGAAAACGGCCAGGAGAACCCGGCCGCTGGGACCGCCGCGTCTAGCGGAGAGGAAGCCTCTCCCGGCCCCGAACCCGACGAGCAATGGAGGAGGGAGCTGGACCAGGAGCTGGAAAAGCTGCTGATCATCAAGAAGCTTCTGGAGGCTTCGCTGCCGGCCCCCGCCGAAAAGAAGGAGCATCCGGCCGCGCGGCCTGGCCCCAACGGCGCCAAAAGGATCTTGGTCGTCGATGACGACCCCACGACCATCAAGGTCATCTCCCATTTCCTGCAGAAAGAAAACTACCAGGTCAGCACTTCGCTCTCCGGAGTCGAGGGGTTGAAGAAGGCTTTCCAGGAAGTCCCTGATCTTATCCTTCTCGACATCATGATGCCCGATCTCAACGGCTTTCAGTTCCTGTCGATCTACCGCAAGACCAAAGAGAACGCCCAGATTCCCGTGGTCATCCTGAGCTCCCTTTCTGAGGAAGCCGACATTCTCAAGGGGCTGGAGATCGGGGCCGTGGATTACATCACCAAGCCCTTCTCCCCCCAGCTGCTGATGGCCAAGATCAAGAAGAACCTCATCTCCGGATCATGACTCCTTCGATCATCGTCTCTGGCTACAGCCTGCTTTTCCTGCTGATCTTCTCGGTGTCCCTGTTGGCTTTCATCGTTATCCGCCGGCTCGTTCTCGAGCGGAAGAAGGTCCGGTTTGACCGGCTCTATGGGCAGATAGAGACAGATGTCTTGGAGGCGATCTCCCGGCTGAACCCGGACTTTTCGCTGCAGGTGGCCCGGAAGCATAAGGGCCATCCTGCGGTTCTGACTAAGGTCCTCCTCGATTTCGGGGATATCATTGTCGGTGAGGGGCGAGACCAGCTCAGGGTCATCTTCAACCATGCGGTCAAGGGCCTCTGCCTGAAGCGTCTGACGTCAAGGAGGACGGCCAAGCGGCTCCAGAGCATCCGCCTTTTTATCATCTTCTTCGACCCGGCCGAGCGTGACTTGCTCTTCCGGCTCCTTAAAGACAAGCCCGCCATCAAGCTGGCGGTCATCAGCGCCCTGTCCCGCATCCCTTCTCCGGAGACGCTGAATCATATATTCAATGCCTTCCAGGAGGACACGGGCTGCACGATCCCGGCCTATTTCAACATCATGTTCAGCCTGGGCAACCGGACCGAGCCGCTCATCAAGGAGTTCTTGAAAAGGCCGCTGCCCGTGGACAAGCTTGGCCTTCTCGTCGAGCTCGTCGGCGCCATTCCTCTGCGAACCCTCTGTGAGAACATCGTCGCTCTGGCCGGACATCCGGACAAAGAGATCCGCATCCGGGTCGCCCGGACCCTGGGGAAGCTCCTCATCCCCGAAACGGTAGACACCCTCGTCGCCCTGTCAGCGGACGCAGCCTGGGAGGTGAAGGCCCAGGCGGTCAAGAGCCTGGGGAAAATGAAGAATTTGGGAGCTCTGGACATCCTGACGGGATCCCTGTTCTCCCCCTTCTGGCATGTCCGCTACAATGCCGGCTACGGCTTGGCCGAGCTGGGAGAGGCGGGGCTGCTGAGGCTCAGAGAGATCGCCCGCCAGGAAGATGACAAGTATGCCCGCGATATGTCGAACATGGTCTTAAATGACCTGATCATCCCGGGGGAGGCGTCCTAAAGTCATGAGCGAAGTCCTCCATCTCGGCCTGCAGGCGCTCAACGTTATCATCCTGGTCTATTTTTTTCTGAACAATGCCTTCTATCTGTTCTTCATCGTCCTCTCGCTCATCGGCCTCTTCCGTCACCGCGAACTAACCCGATTTGTCAGCTTCAAGGAGATTTTCCGGCTGCCGCTGGTCAAACCCATCTCCATCATCGCTCCGGCCCATGATGATGAGAAGACCATCGTCGATAGCGTCCGGGCGCTGCTTTCTCTGGAATATCCCGCCTTTGAAGTCATCGTTGTCAACGACGGTTCGGCCGACCGGACCCTGGACACGTTGATCGAGTCTTTTCAGCTAGAAAGGAGCCGGCGGGTCTTCCGTAAAGTCGTCGACCACAAGCCCGTCAAAGGGATCTATACATCGCGGACCTATCCTAAACTCATTGTCATCGACAAGGTGAACGGGAAAAAGGCGGACGCCCT